>Ga0207680_10000998_pt1 | contig 13325 bp, 13 predicted proteins | sample KBSS23metaG_FD_184321 | JGI IMG/M metagenome (GOLD analysis project Ga0207680, IMG submission 184321) | Switchgrass rhizosphere microbial communities from Kellogg Biological Station, Michigan, USA - KBS S2-3 metaG (SPAdes) (version 2) | ecosystem: Host-associated > Plants > Roots > Rhizosphere... | reverse complement strand
CTTCACCGACCTTACGCCGAAAGTGGAAGAAGACTTAAACAAACGAAATGCAGCGGGCGAATATGACGCGATAAATTCACCAGACGAATTCGCGAAAAAACTCACCGCCGATATGAACGCGATTTGTCACGATGCTCACCTTCGTGTTCGATGGAGCAAGAATGTTTTGCCAGTGCGCAAGGACAACGAACAACCGAGTGCAGATGAAATCAAATCCGAGAAGCGATTTGGCATTTTGATGAATGGTGGATTCGACACTCTTCAGCGCTTGGACGGAAACGTCGGTTATATCAACTTGCTCGGGTTTATCAATCGCGAACAGTTTGAGAAGCCGGCGCAAGCAGCGATGGCCTTCCTCCAAAACACGGATGCGCTCATCATCGATCTTCGACACAATGGTGGCGGCGATCCGGCCAGCGTGCAGTACCTCTGCAGCTTCCTCTTCAAGGATCGAACTCACCTCAACGACATCGAGATGCGCGGCCAGGGCAAGCAGGAATTCTGGACCCAGAAAGTGCCCGTCAAGAGCTTCTTCGACAAGCCCGTGTACGTGCTAACCAGCAAGCGAACCGGATCGGGGGCCGAGGAGTGCGCCTACAACATCCAGAGCTTGCATCGAGGGCCGATTATCGGCGAAAGCACCTGGGGTGGCGCCAATCCGGGCCAGATGGTGAGGCTGAACGACCACTTTGGAGTGTTTATCCCCATGGGCCGGGCCCTGAACCCCTACACCCACACCAATTGGGAAGGAACGGGAGTGATCCCAGACATCAAAGTCGCTGCCGATGACGCCCTGAAAACGGCTCAGATCTTGGCCGTGAAGGACCTTCTTGCCAAGGCGACGGAGCAGCGAGAGAAGGATCGCCTAACTGACGCACTGAACTATCTGCAAACAAAGCCGTAAGCGCGGAACTTGAGGGTGGGAATCTCCAAACCACCCTCAAGTTCTAGCATCGCGGAGCAAAAATCGAAAATCACCCAACAAACCGGGAGTAAAAGAGACACCTTTAACTGTATTACTGAACGAAGGGAAAAGCCATGAAGCCATATATCTCCTTAACCATCGTATTTGCAGGCTTCGTTACGGCCATTGGAGCCGGTTCGATCGTGACCGCCGAGTATCACATCGCCAAATCCGGACGAGATGTCGTGGCATCGATCTTTGCGCCGCGGGCCGAAAGACCCATCACGATTTCTTATGACGGCGATTCGATCGACTCAGACGTCGCGGCAAAGCTCGACTTCGAAATGGATCAAAACCGACTCCAAAGTCTTAGCAATGTCTCTGCGCCAGTGGTGGATATTCAAATGCACGAGGCAAGTGTCCAGAAGGCGTGCGCAGCACGTGAGCAGCGAGCAGACCGAGAGCGATCCCGCGCTGATCGAGCGCATCAGGTCGCAAGCATGCGCTCGATTCCTTCCGCACCGAAGATGCCGGAAGCAACGCCAATGATCGCTTCCTATTCGTATTCGCTGCCGACGCCGGCAACCAAGACGAAGATTCCTCGCGGATTCACTTTCTTCGCCAAGAACGGCTCGTTCCCCAAGGGATTTCACATCGCGCCGATGACCTTCCATGGTCCAAGGGGCGAAGCAGTCCAGATGGTGTTCGACACCAAGAAGCTGGAAGCCGAACAGAAGCAGTTCGTCATGCAGATGAAGTCGACCGAAGCGGTTTGGAATCAGCTCAGCGCCGCAGACCTCAAGCAAATGAAGATGGCGGGCGTGATGATTTCGAGATCCGCTGACGGAAAGATCGGCGAGATCCGAATCGACCCTTCGAAGGCGGCTTGCGAAGCGACCCAAGCGGGACTCGAGAGCCTCAAGGGTTTGGACACCAGTTCGTGGGATGACGACGAAACGCCCACCCCGGAAACGATCACGGATAGCAAATGATTGGAATTGCTGCGGTCGCGATGTTGGTCGCGACCGCGCCCAAACACATCGAGATTCTCTTCGTCGGCAATAGCCACACTGAGCACAACAACTTGCCCGGCATGTTGCAGCATCTGCTTGAGTCGGACGGATCAAAACGCCGCATCGACACCTATCGATACTTCGACCCATTTCTAAACGACGCGAGTAGAGATCAGCGCGTCCGAGATTCTGTTGTCGATCCAAAGTGGGACATCATCGTCTTCCAGGCTGCAAAGGCTAGCAGCTCACACAAGGTTCGCTATAACAACGACGGCGGAGCTGAGCTGGCGCGTATGGCTCTGAAGGCTGGATCGCGCGCTCTCTTCTTCGTCGAATGGCCCCGGCGCAGTTGGGATGAAAGTGAATTCCAGATGGGCGTTTACAAGCCGATCCAAACTGCATCCCCCGGCTCAGAGATCGTTCCGATTTGCTATGCGTGGGATTCGATTTTGAAGAAGGACCCAAAGCTTGAACTATGGGAGCCCGATGGCAACCATGCGTCGGTAACGGGCACGTTCCTCGCTTCTTACGTTTTCTACTACTATCTTGTTGGCGACAAGCGGACCCCTAAATGGGTGATGCCGGGGGTCGATACCCATAAGGTGCCGATGATCCAAGCCGCCGCCAAATCCGCCGCCTCTCGAGGAGCGAAGCATCCCTTCGAGAAATAAATGATTGGACTAGCTGCGGCAGCGATGTTGATGGCGACTGCGCCGCAACAACTTCATATCTTGTTCATTGGCAATAGCCACACCGAGCGGAATAACTTGCCGAATATGGTCGCCTCCCTCCTCGAGTCGGACGGATCACATCGAAAGGTCGAGACTTTTTCGATATTCATTGAGTTTTTGGCCGACGGTTACAACTCGGAGGCGATCAAGAAAGCGATCGTTCTTCCAAAGTGGGATCTCGTCGTCCTCCAAGCGGCAAAGGCGAGCAGCTCACACAAATTCACTTACAACAATGACGGTGCCGCTGCTCTTGCGCGCATGGCGTTAAACGCGAAGTCGCGCGCGCTTTTCTTCGTCGAATGGCCCCGCCGCGGCTGGGATGAGAGCGAGTTCCAGATGGGCGTGTACAAGCCGATCCAATCCGCTTCGAAAGGTTCGGAACTGGTGCCGGTTTGCTACGCGTGGGATTCAATCCTAAAGCGTGATCCTAACTTCGATCTCTGGGATCCGGATGGTAACCACGCATCACTTACGGGCACGTTCCTCGCCTCCTACGTTTTCTACTATTACATCGCGGGTGAGAACCATACTCCGACGTGGGTGGCACCTGGCGTCCCCGCCTCTCAGGTGGGCATGATCCGCGCCGCCGCGAAAGCTGCGGTGGATCGCACACCGAAGCACCCGGTTCTGAAATAGCTGAAGCGAAGTCTCAGGGCAGGCGTCCTACAATCAATCGTGCGCCTCGCATCGTCTGCCTTGCTCCTCGTCGTTGCCTCGTTTGCCCTTGGAGATGATGCGCTATGGAATTCGGTGGGCAGCCCCGGAAATTTCGGCAAGAGCAAAGACATTCGGATGGCTTCTGAAGAGGTCAACATCTTTCTGAAGCCAAAGTCGATACATGTGCGGGCGACCTTCCACTTCGTAAATGATGGCGACGCACAAACCGTGACCACAGCGTTTCCCGAGTCGATGACCGACTATCAAGAGCGCGCGAACAACGACCCGTACTCAATCATCGCCTTCAAGGCTTGGGTTGATGGCAAACAGGTGCCAGTTATCCGCGTTCCAACCAAGCGTCCGTCCACACAGTACAGCGCGGTTTGGTTGAAGCAAGTGCCTTTTGAAAGGCACGGCAAGCGAACTGTGGTTTGCGAATATGAGGCCCGATATGCCGCTGGCTTAGGTTTCAACATGGCCTACTATGTGTTACAGACGGGTGCGACTTGGAAAGGCAAAATCGGCGACTGCCGGGTTCATGTTGATTGGAATGCAATTCGCGAGCACGGTCTTCCAGGCTTCAAGAAGTCGTTCAGCACTAACTACGTATTGGCTACTGACATGAAGCCGATCCGAAACAGTTGGACGACCGCCGATTTTCAATTCAAGAGCCTAAACCCGACATTTAACATCGCTATTAGTCAAACGAATTCATTTTGGAATTTTCGTGTCAACGGGAAGTCTCCTTTGGAGCAAGCGATCGATGAAGGTGGTGGTGCGATGGTGCATGGACCGGGCTCGAATCCCACATGTGAACTCCTTGCGACTGCCATCCTTCTCGGATCAAAGCGGGAGATTGATCAGGCTTGGAATGAAAACGACCGGGAAGGCTACAACCTCACTGCCGTTGTTGTTCGAGGTCAGCAGATTCGCATTCGACGATCGAGACTGCTCATCGGCAGGCAACGATTCAAGATCGTACGAACTCATAAAGGGCGGTTGGCAGAGGTTAAGATTCGAGACGTCGTCGCCGGACTCGGTGGCAAGTATCGATATGATAAGAGGCGCAAGCTCGCGATCATCAGCTTCCCACAAGGCAAACATTAGGCCCTAAAATTTTGAACCAATCCCTTAAGCCCTATCAAAACTGGTTCTACGCGGCGGCAATTTACAACGCGGTTTGGGGTGCCTTCGTCTCCCTGTTTCCAGCACAACTCTTCAAATGGATTGGTATGACGCCACCCGTTCCGCTCGCGATATTCCAAGCGGTCGGAATGATGGTCGGTGTCTATGCCATCGGCTACTACTTGTTGGCCCGCGATCCGAAACGCTATTGCGGATTGGTTTGGGTCGGGCTAGCGGGGAAGGTGCTCGGCCCAATTGGCTTCGTCTGGGCGGCCTCGCGCGGCGAACTTCCGTGGTCGTTCGGATGGGTGAACGTCACGAACGATTTGATCTGGCTCCCCGCGTTCTGCATGTTCGCTTGGAAGTTCGCGCGAAAACCGCTCGACTGAGCACTAGGAGCGCAGACCTCCAGGTCTGCACCGCAGGCTAGACGTCCACGTCTAGCCCAAATTCTTTCGATCTCAACAATAATTTCTCCCGGGCACCAATACTCGCGGAACTGTAGGGCCATTCTTTAGGATCAACGCAAAGTTTGGATTTAACGGGATTCCATTCGATGTATTTGCAGACCCCAAGAAAGTGATCTTGGTCTCGGATGAGCACATCGAAAGTCTCCTCCTGCCAAAGCTGCCCGGGCATGTTGAGTTTCTTGCCAATTTCTCTCGATGTATAGCCTTTGAGAGATTTCATGATCTGCGATAGTGTCCAGCCCTCGCATGGCGAAATGACACAGTGGACATGAGTTGGCATGATTACCCAGGAACCCAGTCGATAGCGCTCGGGATGTCCGAAAATGAGTGAGTCTTGGACAATGGTTGAGGCAACCGGATTCTTCAAGACTTGAGAACCGCTGCCTGAGTCAAGATGTTGTTCCACGCGGCGATGTAGCTCTTTGCGCCGCTCCACATCCGAGAGGTCTTCTAAGTCAGCCTTCCATTTAGCGAAGAGAAATGAGGGAAGCGAGTCTTTTAGACGAAACGTCACGAACTGTGCGTGGCACCCAGCATCAATGTGGGCGAGATATCCGCGTGTGTATCGGCCCCGCGGATCATCCATTTGGAGAGCATAGCCAATCGAAATCCATTTCGAACATAGGTCCGAATCTGGAGATTCGGACTGCGGTGCAGACCTAGAGGTCTGCGCTCCTGTCTGCAGCGCCCTTCGCTACGCCGCCGAATCTTCCTTAACCGTGATCTCCCACAGACGGATCAGACGATCCTGACCCGCGGCAGCCAACTTAGATCCATCGGGAGAAAACGCCAAACAAGAAATCGGGCGATGGCTCGCCTCGAGCCGCACGTTCCCCAAACCTTTCGCGCAGTTCCAGAGTCCCAGCGTCCCATCGCGCGAACCGCTCGCAAGCAGCCAGTTGTTCGGATGAAACGCCAACGTCTCGATTGGCTTCGTATGACCGAACATCATCTTCATGAGCTGACCCGTGTCCAAATTGAAGATCCGAATGGAAAGGTCGACGGCGGCAACCGCCAAAAACTGTTTATTGGGAGAGAAGGCGATGGACGTAACCGCAGAGCGGATGCGCTTAATCTCTCGTACCAATTCGCCGTCGGCCGTATAAATGCGCGCGGTCGCATCCGCCGATCCCGTCGCAAGTAGCTTGCCATCTTGCGACCATGCAACTGCCGTTACCGATTCCAGATGTTCGTTGCGTGTAAAGAGTTTTACACCGCTGCGTGAATCGGCGACGGCGAGGCTCTTATGAATTGATCCCGTCGCGACGGCTTTGCCATCGCCAGAAATTGCGAGGCAAGAAACCCACGCCTCTTCCGCGCTCTTCCAACTGCCAACTTCGCCGTTCTCCAACTCCCACAACGTGACCGTATTCTCAACCGATCCAGCGGCCACAAGTCGGTCTTTCGTCAACGGTTTGAGGGTCGAGACAACACCCGTATCCAATCGAGCGCGCCGTGCGGGCTTGTCCGTCTTCGTGTCCCACCAGATGATTTCGCTGTCGAAGGAACTGGAAATAAGCTGACCCGTATCGGGAGCGAAGGCGACTGAATAAATTGGTGTGCGGTGCGCCTTCAGGTAAGTCTTCAATTTGACGAAGATCGGCTTGCGAGTTTCTGCCGGTGCGGCGGGCTCCGCATATCCACGGCCGGCAAGCATCGCATCGTAATCCGCGCGTCTCTCCGGATCGATCAGCGTCTCGAACGCCTCGTTGATCTTCGACATCAAGTCGTGAGCTTTCGGATCCTGGCTGACGTCCGGGTGGTGTTGGCGGGCCAGCTTCCTGTAAGCCTTACGAAGCGCCTCGGGCTTGGCGCTTTTCGCCACCCCCAACGTCTCGTATAGATTCGGGCTAGCCGTAACCATAAAAAGTATCACCCCGAACGCATCGGGGCCGCTTCATTTTACGACGTCGGAAGGGGGGCTGCTATTCGATTTGGGTCCGCCACAGCGACATTAGCGATTTGGCGTGGCGTGATCAGTAATCCGTAATCAGTAATCCGGAACTCCGCTAACCTTACGTAAGGCGCGATTTGAGCGTCAAAACGCGATGTCAAGCTATACCGCTGAATGGGTGATCACGGATTACCGATCACCGATATTTCACCTGACACTTACCGGGCCTGAATGACCGGCACAGACCCCGCTGAAGCCTTCGGCACCACCGGCAGGCTCATCGTGCCCAGAATGGCAAGCACACTCAGCGCGATGAGGAACTTGGCGAGCACCTGATTTTGAGACGTGGAAATGACCACGGTCTAGATATCGGCACGTTTAGCCGCGAATTAGACCCAAGAGCTCCTGGGTTTTTAGACTCACAAGCTCAGCATTTCCACGGGCTTCAACGTTCAAACGGATTACGGGCTCGGTGTTAGAGCCGCGAAGGTTGAACCGCCAGTCGGGGAATTCGACGCTTAGCCCGTCCAGCTTGTCGATCTTCCCGTCCTTGTACTTCTCCTCGATCTTGGAGAGCGTCTCGCGGACATCCTTCACCTCGGAGTTGACCTCGCCGGAGCACGGATAGTTGGCGATCATCTCGCCGACCAAGTCTCCCAGAGAACGGCCGCTTTGGCTTACCAACTGGGCGATGAGCAGGAACGGAATCATGCCGCTGTCGCAGAACCAGTGGTCGCGGAAGTAGTGGTGCGCGCTCATTTCGCCGCCGTAGATCGCGTTCTCGGCTCGCATCTTTTCTTTGATGAAAGCATGTCCGCTCTTGCAAACCACACCGCGCCCGCCGAGTTTGCCGACGATGTCGAGCGTGTTCCAAATGAGACGTGGATCGTAGATGATCGCCTCGCCTTTATTCTTGTGGAGAAGCGCCTGCGCGATAAGTCCGACGATGTAGTAACCCTCGATGAAATTCCCGTTCTCGTCGAAGAGGAAACAGCGATCGTAATCGCCATCCCACGCGACGCCGAAATCGTACGCCGTTTGCTTTTGCAACTGCTGATGACTTGCGTCGGTCGATCCAACTGCGCGGTGGCTCGTGCCCGCGATCGCTTCATCCGAGTGGCGACCCATCTTCGCCTCCGTCATCGCGCGCGACTCAGGAAGGATCGGATTCGGAACTCCGTGCGGGAAAGTGCCATCTGGCTCATCGCGCAGATAGTCTGCGTGAAGCGGCACGTGCGGCATCAGAGCTTTCAATGCGACACCAGCCGCGCCATTGCCTGGATCGAGAAGCACCTTCAAAGGCTTCATCGTGTCGGGAGGAACGACCTTTAACAGATGCTGAACGAAATCGGCATAAACGTCTTGCTCTTTGATCGATCCCGATCCATTGAGTCCCCATTTCTTCTCGTAAGCACGCCGCTCGATTTCAAGTAGACCCGTGTCATTGGAGATCGGTCTGCTCTCGGCGCGGACCATCTTCATCCCGTTGTAATCGGAGGGGTTGTGGCTTGCCGTGATCATCACGCCGCCGTCGTAACCGTAGTTCGCCGTCGCGAAATACACCATCTCCGTGCCGACCATCCCGAGGTTGATGACGTCGACGCCCGCGTCGTTCAAACCCTTGGCGAGCGCCTGAAATAGCTCAGGACCGGAAAGCCGAATGTCGTATCCAATGCAGACCGTCTTCGGTTTGATCAGATCCGCGTACGCCCGCCCGATTGCGTAGGCAATATCGGGGTTTAGCTCACTCGGAACCTTGCCGCGAACGTCGTAGGCTTTGAAGCACGGCAAGAGTTGTCCCATTTGTGTTTGGGGTTTACCCGTTAGGTTCAATTCTTAGCCACGGGCGAAAGTGCTCAATTCGAAAGTTGGAGCCCTTACGTGCGGACATAAGACAGAAACATCTGAAGCAGCCGCTTCAGAACCTTGTCGTCCGACTCCTTCCAAAGTTCACCCCACATGGACGATGGCTCCAAAATCATCACCTCGATCGCGGACGTAACCGTCAAAAGGGCGAACTCGATCTTCTTCTTCCGCTCTCGTATGCCAGAGATGTCATGACACGCGGCCAGAGCCGTGGTCATGTTCCTGAAATTCTGGCCGATGAGTTCCATCGACTCCTTCTCGAACGCCTTTTCGCCAGGGGCCTCGCTGAAACGTTTGATCGCGAGGATGAGGTTCGGATGTTCGCGGTCCTGCATCATCACGCTTCGCAGAACACTCTTGGCCGCCTCCTCCAGGGTCTTCTTCGCGAAGACCTTTGGATCAAGCGCCCGCTCAACAACCTTTGCGCTAGACCTCAGCGCAGTAAGTAACGTCTCCCGAATCAGCGCATCCTTGTCCTCGAAGCGCCGATAAACGCTGGCCGGCGACACCTTCGCCGCTTTCGCGATCCGAGGGATGGTCGCGCTTTCGAATCCGTGCTCATCCAGAACCTGGATCGTGGCGCGCATCAGGCATTCTAAGGTCTCTCTGCTACGAGCCTGCTTCGGAGCAAGTGCATTTTCTTGGGGCACGGTCGTATTTTATCGCAGGACCTGTGTTAGAATGTAAATGTGAATTCCGATTTACATTACGGACCACGCATAGTCGGACACCTGCTCGTGCTTCTGATCGCCGTCGCCCTACCTCTTTGGGAGATGGTTGAAGTCCCCAAACTGCGCGCTTCCTGCACCACGAAAGATCGGCTTCGCCACTATTGGACGATCCTAGGCGCACACTTCCTGCTCACCGCAGGATCGATCTGGATGCTCGGCTGGCCCGGCGTGCTCACCGGCGGATCAACTCTGAACGCTGCGACCACCGCGTTGGCCAATCCTTGGTTGCGAGTTTCGCTTCTCGTAATCGCTCTGGCGTTCGCCGTGTTGGCGTTGTCACCATTCCTGCTTTCGCTGTTCAAACCCAACACGCGCATTGCCTATACGAAGGCGGTTGCCAAAACACCATTCTCGTTCATGTTCCCGACGACGGAGACGGAACGATGGACGTTCGCAGCGCTTTCCGTCAGTGCGGGATTCTGCGAGGAGGTCATCTTCCGCTCCTTCTTAGTCGCATATTTTGCTGCGTATGGTATCAATGTGTTCCTGGCGCTGGCCGCTTCATCGCTTCTGTTCGGGATCAATCACGGTTACCAGGGCCTCGCCGGAATCATTAAAACCGGTGTTGGTGGATTCATCTTCGGTCTCGTTTTCTTCACCACGGGAAATCTCTGGGTGGCGATCATTCTTCACGCAATCGTCGATCTTTCCGCGATCTACAACTTCCGTCCCGACCTCGTCGAAACGAGAAATCAAGAACAGGCAATTGTTGTTTGAACGATTGGAAATGCGATGAACACATAAGGGCCGAGGTTCTTTATGAAACGAACATTTGCACTCATATTTCTTTCCATCGCAGCCGCTCTCATGGTAGTCGGCCAAGTCGGCTGTTCGGGCGATGCTCAAGCCTCCGCCGACGCGAACAAGAACGTGCCGATCAAGAAAGGCAAAGAAGGGAAGCCTAACAAGGTAAACGGCGCAATCGCTGTGATCCAGCCTCAATAATTACCTTTACGCAACTCCGGCCCGATCCTGCGGGGCTGGAGGAACGGCCTCCGTCTGTATCGCTTTGAAAGCTGATTTAGGTTCAGACGAACGATCATTTGAACCACTAATGCCATGCTTGACACTAACAGACAGGAGTCTTACATGAAACGAACCATTTCTCACATCGCCCTATTGATCGCTGCGTTTTCAATCCTCGCCCTCCAAGTTGGATGCTCGAAGGATGCCGCCGCTGATCCCGCACCAGTAAAGGAAAAGGCCGCGCCCGACAAGAATAAGAAGATGGGCACGAACTACACCGACCCCACCTAATCGGCTATCGATAAAGGCTCTCGCAATCCACAAAGCGAGGGCCTTTTTCATCGCAGATCGCATAGCGATAACCCGGTGTCAGTGCCGCACCACCGTGGACGCCGTTCTTATCTACCGCGTAAAACACTAATCCGAAATTCGGCTGTCCCTTTTCGTTTTGCAAACGCTTCTCGACCGTGTTGGACGCAACGCGTTTCAAAGCGGTAAGACATGCGTCCTTCGGATGAGCGCCGCGCCGCATCTCTTCTATGATCAAATAGGAAGAGCAGTTGTAGAGATTCGATTCGCCACGCCCCGTTGATCCCGCTGCGCCAACATTCTGATCGACGTAAAGTCCTGCGCCGAGAATCGGTGAATCCCCCACGCGGCCTGGGATCTTAAATGCGAGTCCGCTCGTGGTCGTCACACCCGCGATCTCACCTTTCTCGTTCATGCCGTTGCAATTGATCGTTCCGTAAACATGTTGCGGGTCGATCCATCCTTCATCAGCCATCGCGAGTGCTGCTCGCAGGCTCTTGATTTCACGATCCTTCTCGTCGAGATAATGCTCTTTGTCCGTTCGCATCTTCCACTCGAGCCACGCCTTATGCGATTCGGGTGTGTTAAGATCCGCCTCGATCGTAAAGCCCATGTTGCGCGCAAACTCTTGCGCACCCGCACCGACTAGCAGATGATGATCGGTCAGATCTGCAACCGCTTTCGCGACTTTGCTTGGCGTTCGCACTCCTTCCAAAGCCGCCACACCGCCAGCGCGTCGCTTCGGCCCGTGCATGCAGCACGAATCCAATTGGACGACGCCGTTGGCGTTCGGCAATCCGCCATATCCCACGCTGCTATCGGTCGGATCAAGCTCGACGATGTTGACACCTGCAATCAAAGCGTCGAGAACATCGACGCCGTTGCCCATTTGCAAGAACGCCTCTTCCACCGCCGTGCGCGGTCCCGCGTTCTTGTCCATGAATCCGTTCGCCGATGAGATGACGATCGGCTTGGTGCCTCTCTGAACCCAAAGGTTAGAGGTGAAAGGCGAAGCCTTCGCGATCGAACCAAGTCCAACCGCCGCCCCACCGGCAAGGATTTCTCTTCGTGTTAGTTTTGGCATCGAATTTCTCAGAGTTTCATGTGCTGTTCTCAACGCTCAACGCTCAACGCTTATTTTTTCTCGTCAGGCTTCTTCTCGTCCTTCTTCTCCGGCTCCTTCGGCGCATCGATGTAAAGGTTCTGCCAGTTGGCAATCGCGTTCATCAACAACTGATAAGACCCCACCGTCTCACCGCGCCACGCGGGATTCAGACCGAAGAGCAAGACGTTGCCTTTTCCACTCGGACACAGAACGAGCGCAGGCGAGCCCGCGATTCCCTTAATGTCTCCATATCCGCCACTGATCAAACACTTATCCGCTGTCGCGAATTTCAGGAGGATCTTGTCAGTCGGCGGTTGAGGCGCGACGTAGCCCTTTGGATTCTCGCCCTTTGGCTCGTCGATCGGCGAGCGACCCTGCACCACGTCCGGATCTTTCAAATCGCCACGACCCGATGCGCGATCTCCACCGCCTCCCCCGCCACCGCCAAAGAAGTTACGCGGGCCGGTGGACACGTTCATGCGGAAGGGGAGATACCAATCCGCCGAATACACGCCGAGCGTGTCGCCATATCCGTAGAGAACAGGGCTGACTTTATCCGACCGCTCCGTCAGGAACACACTGCCCGACGGTGCCGACTTCTGGTTGTCGAGCGTCACGCCATGCACCATGTTGTAGTACACCGGCAACTCGCAAGAGCCACCAAGCGTGATCAGCAGACCGCCGTTGTCAAGGAACTTCTGGAGGTTCATCACACCTTGAAGTCCGCATCCACCGCGAATGTCGTCACTCGTGTCCGGCCCACCGAGCGCTTTCAAATTGCCTGTCGGTTTCCACGGAATCGGATCGCCGAGAGTGGAGCGACCATTAACAATCGCATCTTGCCCGAACGACGGACCGATGATGATCACGTCCGCCTCTTTCTTCAGATCGGGATTGTTCTTGAACTCGTGGATCGACGTGTACTTGTACTTCACGCCGAGGTGGTCGAGCGCGAGCCGCAACCATCCTTCCCACTCCGTGAAACTCCAATCGTGCACGAGCATGATGCGCGGTTGTGTCAACGCATGCGTTGCCACCTTCGGCTTTTCGTCGACGTGTGCTTTCTGCATTTCGCCAAATTTGCCAGCGTCAAACATGTTTGAAGGAATAACAAGACTTCCCGGCTTGAATGTCGCATCTCCGATCTTCGTTTCCTGTTCGGTCACCTCGATGCCTTTCATTTTCGCAACGTCGAGCATCAGGAATGGATCAGAACTTGGTTCCACAACATAGAATCCACTTGTTGCCGGACGGACTTCCACGTTGGTATGAGCCAGCGCGGAGCTTGCTCCATTCAAAATCTTCGCATCGGCCACGCGCGAAACATCGAGATTGAACAACGGTCCAATCGTCCAGCCCGTGTCATCGTAAGGCGAAGGATCGCTCGACTTGTAATACTGCTTGTCGAGCAGCATGTCCGCTTCGCGGCTATACGGCTGATCCATAGGGATGACCATACTCCCCGCTTTGTAAGTCGTGTCGCCGATTTTCACATCAGAGCTAAGCGTCTTGGTCTCGACTCCTTGCAACGTCATCAACGACTTCAGCTCGTTG
>Ga0207680_10000982_pt1 | contig 13441 bp, 14 predicted proteins | sample KBSS23metaG_FD_184321 | JGI IMG/M metagenome (GOLD analysis project Ga0207680, IMG submission 184321) | Switchgrass rhizosphere microbial communities from Kellogg Biological Station, Michigan, USA - KBS S2-3 metaG (SPAdes) (version 2) | ecosystem: Host-associated > Plants > Roots > Rhizosphere... | reverse complement strand
CTGGACGCATTCGCCGGTCGCACGGCGGCATTCAAGGCGGAAGTGCACGCGTTGCGTCCACACCCGGGACAGGTGGAAACCGCAGCGAATCTGCGCCGTCTGCTTGAGGGCTCCACGCTCGCCGACATTCCGTACCACCTCGTGCCGAAGTTCCGCACCTGGCTCGCCGAATCATGGGGCGACCCTGCCGATCAGCAGCAGCGCTTCGACATCGGCTGGGATTACGTGCCGCCGGCGCAGCGTCATGGCAAGGAGGCGTTCTATGCGCGCTTCCTGCCGTTCAAAGGCGGCAAGAAACACCAGCCGCAGGATGCGTATTGCCTGCGCTGCGTGCCGCAGGTGCATGGCGCGGTGCGCGACGCGCTGGCGCAGGCGCAGCGCGTGATCGACATCGAACTGAACGCGGTCACCGACAATCCGCTGATCTTTCCGGATGCCGAGAATGCGCGCGTGATCGAGGATCAGGTGATCTCCGCCGGACATTTTCACGGCATGCCGCTGGCGCTGGCGATGAGTTACGTGAAGGCGGCAATTCCCGTGCTGGCGTCGATTTCCGAGCGCCGCTTGAACAAGCTCGTCGACCCGGCAACGAATGACGGCCTGCCCGCATTCCTGATCGGCAACGAGGACGGCACCGATTCGGGTTTCATGATCGTGCAGTACACGGCCGCAGCGCTGGTGAACGATTTGGCCACGCGCGCGCATCCGGCCTGTGTGTATTCGATCCCGACCAGCGCCAACGCCGAAGATCATGTCTCGATGGGCACCAACGAGATCCGGCACGTGCTGGAAATGACCGACGATCTTGCGCATGTCCTCGCACTGGAGTTGTACACGGCGGCACAGGCGCTCGAATACCGGCAGGACATGCTCAACGCCGCACGCACGCTGGCCGCGCGTGGCGACTGGCAGGCGCTCGCAGGCAAGATCGCGAACGCACCGGCGCCGGAACATGCGGCGTACGCGCAATTCAAGTCCGAAGTGACCGCGCTGATGACGGCGCTGGCCAAACACGAGGATTTCCATGGCGGCGCCGCAGTGCGCGAGGCGTTCGCGAAGCTGCGCGAGCGGATCCCGTTCATGCACCGTGATCGGGCGATGGATGGGGATGTTCGCAAGGTGTGTGAACTCGTCGCCAGCAGCCTGCTGATCGGCGCCTGAGCTCCGCTCGCGATCCAGCGGGTCCGAATCCAGCGCGGCGCTGGGTGGCCGTGACTTCCGGCCCATCCACTATTATCAACTAAGCAGTATAGTCGACCTGTGTATATGATCAGGTCAGCACTGTGGACGAGACCGAAAGCCATCTGCGGAAATTCCATAAGGAGCTCAGCGCCGGCATCGTTTCGCTGGTGCTGCTGGGCGTGCTCGCGCGTGCGCGGACGCCGATGTACGGCTACCAGATCGTGAAGCGCCTTGAAGCTACCGGCGAGGGCGTGCTCAGCGATAAACAGAGTGCGCTGTATCCGGTGCTGCGCAACCTTGCCGCTGCCGGCCTGCTCGACAGCGAAGTCGAGCCATCAGTGACCGGGCCGCCGCGGCGCTATTACCGCATTACGCCGCTCGGCCGGCGCGTGCTGCGTGAGTGGAGTCTGGCCTGGATCGCCACCCGCGATTTCGTCAACACGGTTCTGGAGGATTGAAATGAACGCACCGGCCCCGCGCACCATCGCGGAATATCTCGACCAGTTGCGCACCGCGCTGCACGGCGCCGATCCCGCGCTGATCCAGGACGCGCTTTACGACGCCGAAGAGCACTTGCGCGCCGAGATGCACGAGAACCGCGGCCGACCCGAGGTCGAAGTGCTGGCGAAAATCGTCGGCAGCTACGGCGCGCCGGAAGAGGTCGCAGGGATCTACGTCGACAAGGAAAACGTCGTGCGCGAGGCGCTGCAATCACCGCCGCAGCGGACCCGGCGCACCGCGCTTGGTCGGTTCTTCGCGGTCGGCGCCGACCCGCGCGCGTATTCGGCGCTGTTCTACATGCTGTTATCGCTCGCCACCGGGATTTTCTATTTCACCTGGACGGTAGCCGGTGTGTCGCTGTCGCTGGGACTGTCGATCCTGATCTTCGGCATCGTGTTCGCGGTGATGTTCTTCGGCACCACGCGCGTGTTATCGCTCGTGGAAGGCCGCATCATCGAAGTGATGCTCGGCGAACGCATGCCGCGCCGGCCGGTGTTCGCTGAACGCAATGTCCCGCTGCGCTCGCGTATCTGGGGCATGTTCAAGGATCCGCGCACCTGGTCGACACTGCTGTATTTCGTGCTGATGCTGCCGCTCGGGATCATTTACTTCACGTTGGCCGTGACCGGCATCGCGCTGTCGCTTTCGATGACCTTCGCTCCTATCGCGCACGTCGGTTGGATGCTGGGTGTCGTGCAGATCGACTGGGCCGATCACGTCCACTTCAACGATACGCTCGTGACGCCATGGTGGCTCGCCGATCCGCTGCTGTTCGTGCTCGGCATCGCGCTGCTGTTCGGGCTGCTGCACCTGGCGCGCGGTGTGGGCAAGTTCCAGGGCGCGCTGGCGAAAGCCCTGCTCGTCAGGTAAGCCGTTCGTTCGTCGCTGCGATGGCGCCGTCGAGTTCGCGGCGCAGCGCCGCGAACAGCAGGCGCATCGACGCATTCGTCGCACGCGACGGCAATGCGCGCCGCAGCACCGTAAGTCCTGCTCGCGACCCAGCGCATCGATCACGGGGCGCAAGCGGCGATTTGTACAGCAGTTCCACGCAGGCGCGCAATCGCCTTGCGCGCGAGATGCACGCCCTGATGCTGCCAGAAGCCGGCGCGCGCGAGTTGCAAGTCGCTCTGGGCGAGCTGATCGAGTGCGTTATCGCGCAGGGCGGCGCCGAGGAAGTCCAGGATTGATGCACGTCCAAGCGTAGCTGCATGGGGTGAATCCAACTGTTAGACTCCCGCGCACAAGGTGACCACGGGGAAGAGCGTAATGAGTAATCAACGATTTCCTCGGCATGTTTTGCTGTCTGCAGCGATCTGCGCCGCACTCGGCGTTCCGGCAACGGTTTGCGCCAACACGATTGATGTCGATGGCACCGGCTGCACGCTAGCTGACGCGATCAGTTCGGCGAACACCGGCTCCAGCGTGGGCGCGTGCTCGCCCGGCAGCGCGGGCGCAGATGAAATCGATATTTTCACGGACGTAACCCTGTCGGCCGAATTGCCGCATATCTTTACCGACATTCAATTCGTCGGCGTCGGCGCAACTCCGCCGACGATCAGCGGCAACAATGCCTTTCGCCTGTTCTTCGTGCAGGGCGCAAACGTGAGTTTCAGCGATCTCACGCTGACCAACGCCAAGGTCACCGGTGGCAGCGCCAGTATGGGCGGTGGTGCAGGGGCCGGGCTTGGCGCTGCACTGATGATGTATGGCGGCACGGTAACCGTCAGCAATGTCACTTTTTCCGGCAACAGCGGCACGGGCGGCAACGCGTCAGGCACGACCGGCATCTCTCCGATCAACAGCTTCAACATGGGTTATGGCGGCGGCGGCGGTGGCGGGATGTCGGGCGGCGGCGCGATAGGTGGCCCCTTCAATGGCAGCGATGCTTCGAATGGCAGTTTCGGCCGCGGCGGTGGTGGTGGTGGCACCACGGATGGCGAGGGCGGCTTCAACGGCGGCAAGGGCGGCGATACCTACTTCGGCGGTCTCGGTGGTTCTGGTGGTTTTGGTGGCAGTTCTTTGGTGACGGCAACGCCCGGTTTGGGTGGCGAATTCGGCGCCGGTGGTGGCGGCGGCGGCGGCGGTTTCTCTGGGCACGGCAATGCGCAACCCGGCGGTGACGGCGGATTTGGCGGCGGCGGCGGCGGCGGCGCGGGTACGTGTAGGAACTACTCGCTATGTGCTCCCGAAGATGGCACCGGCGGCAAGGGTGGGTTCGGCGGAGGCGGCGGAGCTGGCGGCAGCAATGCCAACCTATCCGGGGCTGCCGGCGGCGCAGGCGGCTTTGGCGGTGGCGGCGGCGCCGGCGGCGCCGGAGAAAGTGGCGGCAGTGTTGGCTTTGGCGGGTTCGGTGGCGGCGATGCCGGCAATGGCGGAGGCCTGGGCAGCGGCGGTGGTGGGGGCGGTGCTTTCGGTGCAGCGATCTTCATTCGAAGCGGTCACCTCGACGTAAGGGATTCCACGTTCGACCAGAACAGCGTTGCCGGCGGCTCAGGCTCGGGCAATCCTGGGCAGGGCAAAGGCGCGGCGATTTTCGCCGTGCACCTCACCACGGCCGACAATGGCAACAATTCGGGCATGCCGACGACGCTGCCGGTCGTAACCGGCTGCAACAATACGTTCACGAACAGTACTGCGAGCGACGCCGGTGCGAGTACGCGCGACAATGCAGATACCTTCGGCGTCGATCACACGATTCTTGGCCTGACGGATTGCAACGACAGCATCTTCGCCGACGGTTTCGGCGTGCCCTGACCAATGATCCTGACGTTTCCCGAAGTCATCAGCAGCGATGAGCAGAAGGCCATTCTCGCCGAGGCAGCGCAAGCAGAGTTTGTAGACGGGCGCGAAACTGCCAGCCCCGCTCTGGCCACGATCAAGAACAATCAGCAAGTCAGACGAGGCAGCGTGCCGGTGAAACGCATCGCCGAAATCGTCCTCGCCGCGTTGCGCCGCAATCCCGATTTCCTCAATGCGGTGTACCCGAAGCAGCTGCATTCCATGCTGGTGTCGCGCTATCGCGAAGGTATGGAGTATGGCGCGCATGTCGACCAGGCGCTGATGGGCGATACCATGGTCTGGCGCACGGACCTGTCGCTGACCTTGTTCCTCAACGAACCCGACGCTTACGATGGCGGCGAACTCGCACTCCAGCACGGCAGCGGCGAAACGCTGACCAAGCTGCCGGCGCGCTCGATGGTGTGTTATCCGACCGGGCAACTGCACCGCGTCACCGCGGTCACGCGCGGGGAACGCCTGGCCGTGGTCGGCTGGATCCAGAGCTATGTGCGCGACAACGCCGCGCGCGAGACGCTGTGCGATCTCGCTAAGGCGATGGAATTATTGCGCGGACGCGATGAATTTCGCGCCGCGCACGATCTGATCAACAAGACCCACGCGAACCTGATGCGGCGCTGGGCGGAACCCTGAGCACAAGGGGCGTGCGCGAACACGCCCCGCTTGCGGTCATTATTTTCCGGCAGCAGCAGCTTTCGGTTGCGGCTCGCTGGAGGCGTGGTCGGCGACGTACATCCAATGCCCCTTGCGTAGTTCCGTGACATCCGTGTAACGGCCGTTCCAGACCATATTCTTGCCGTCGGATTTCTGCGTGACGTTCATCGTGAAATTGCCCCAGTGCGACTCGTGCTTGCCGTCACCTTCGGCGTGCCGATTGGTCAGCGCGGCAGAATTGATCTTGAAGGTGTCGAACAGATTCTTGTAGGACGCGCGAATGGCAGCCGCGCCGTTATGCTCGGGTTCGTCGGGGAACCAGGCCACGGCGTCGTCGGCATACAGCTTCATCACGGCTTCCAGATCAGCGGCCGAGACCGCCTTGACCCAGGCGTCGCCGACACCGTCCGCGGCACTGGCTGCAAACGCAGGCGCAACAGCGCATCCCGCGACAAGAATGAATCCGGCAAAAGCACGATTGACCGCTGCAGACATGGCACACCCTCCCAGTTGTGGAAAATATTGTTGCAGACACCGGAGCGCACTGTAGACTCGGCCCAGTGCAATTGCACGCTGCGCTGCGTTCGCCGATCTTCGCGCCATGTTTTGGAACACACTCAACGGTTTGCCGCCACGGATCATCGCCCATCGCGGCGCGAGCGGCCATCGTCCTGAGCACACGCTCCCGGCCTATGCGCTCGCGGTTGCACAGGGCGCCGATGCACTGGAGCCCGACGTCGTCGCCAGCCGCGATGGCGTTCTCTACGCGCGTCATGACGTCGGACTTGCACGCAGCACCGATATCGCCGTGCGTGCGGAATTTGCGGCGCGGGCACGGGTGATCGACGGTGTTCGCGACTGGTGGATCTTCGATTTCGATGCCTGCGAGATCGACAGTCTGCGCGCGACGCAGCCGATGGCGGGGCGCAGCGCGCAGTTCGACCGGCAGTTTGGCGTGCCGCGATTCGCGCAGTTGCTGGATTTCGCTAGGCGCGAGAACGCGCAACGCGAAACCCCGATCGTTATCGATGCCGAGATCAAGGATCCCGCGGTTTTCCGTGAGCGCGGCATCGACGTGCTCAACGCCCTGGCTATGGACCTGGAAGCGCACAGAATGGTCGGGCCCCAGGCGCCGGTCTGGCTGGAATCGTTCGATCACAGGTTTTTGCGCGATGCGTTCGAACGCTGCGGCAATCCATGCTTTGCGCTGCTCGAACACAGGCCCGATGCCGTCACGCTGGACGAGCTGGCCGGCTGGGTACACGGTATCGCGCCGGCGAAACACTTGCTCTGGCAAGGCGACGGTCTGGACAGTGGCCTCGTCGACGCGGCGCACGCGCGCGGCCTGGAAGTGCATGCGTGGACGTTCCGCGAGGATCATTCGCCGGCGCCGTTTGCGAGTGTACGCGACGAAATGCACACCGCGTTCGCGCTGGGTGTCGACGCGCTGTTCTGCGATTTTCCGGACGCCGCCGCAGCGGCGCGCGCGAACTACGCGGTCAGCGCACCGCGGTCAGCGAATCGGCCGACGACGGCTGCGCCGCGGGCGTGAACGGAACCGGCGGCCCCAGCGCCGCGGCGCTACGCCAGGCTTTGAGTTTTGCGTCGATCTGCGGCGTGGTGACGAGTTGCGGATAGGAGTGATCTTCGCCATCGCGATTTTCCCAGGCATCGATCAGGCGCCGGGCTTCGGCGAATGCGTCGCCGAAAGTATCGCGATGATTGAGTGCTTCGACGAAGAAGGCGCGGCCGAAATCGGTGATCTGCGCGGTGCTGCCGCAGCCGAACGATGGCCGGTCGGCGCGCGCAGCGGTGATGATCATCGTCGATTCGCCCTTCAGCGCATCGATGAAACCGCCCGAATAGCACGCTGAGATGATCACCACCTTGTTGCGGATTCCAGATTTGGCCAGCACCTCGGCGAGGTCGTCGGGCGCGATCTGATCCAGCGGCAGCGGATCCATATTGACGTAGAGCAGGTGATCTTTGGTGCCGTGGCTGGTCAGGAACAGCAGCAGCACGTCGGCATCGCGGTCCATCCTTTCGCCCACCGCTTTGAGCGCGCTTTCCAGATTGCTCAATGACGCCAGGGGGTGTTCATCCAGCGTGGCCGGATTGTTGACGAGCAGCAGGTCGTGGCCGGCCGCATCGAAGCGCCGTGTCAGCAGTTTGTCGGCGTATTCGGCTTCGTTGCGGAACACGTTTTCTCCGCCATCGCCGGCGAATGCGACAAAGTATAAATTGACCTTGTCCGGAGCGCGCGGCATCAGCTTCGCCAGCGCTTCCTGCAGCAGCCGGGGCTGCGCGTACAGCACTTGCTCGGGCGTCGGCGCGCTGTCGGGCCATGCAGATGCGTCGTCCTGCGCCGATGACTCGTCGTCTTTGTCGGCGGTTGAGTCATCCGTTTCCGTGCGGTCGCCCGTGCTGGATCCAGCGGCCGGGTTTGCGACATGATTGTGATGCTGCGTGGCCACAGTCGCGGCCACGCCGAGCACGAAAGCGAGAGCAAAAACGAACAGCAGCTTCGGTGCGTTCATGAGGCGGCAGCGCGGGCAGTGCGCAAAGGATTCGGTAGCAGCGCGGGCACTTCGGCAATGTATTGCCGATAGGCGGCGCCGAACTGTTCGATCATCCAGCGTTCTTCGAGCTTGAGCTTGCGCCAGAAACCGGCGTAGATGATTGCGATGGCCAGTAACCCGCGCCATTCAGCACGTGCGATCGCGCAACCGACGAACGCGGCGAGCAAGCCGGTATAGATCGGGTGGCGCACATAGCGGTACGGGCCGTCGCGGACGAGTTCGTGATCCTGTTTCACCGTCACGGTACCGCTCCAGTTGCGGCCGAGATGCACGCGTGCCCAGACCGAAAACGCCAAGCCCGCGGCAAGCACGCCGACGCCGACAAAGTACGAGGCCCGATCCGGCGTAAAGATCGTGCTACCCAGAAATCCGCGCGGCAACCGCGGAGTCCACAGCAGCCACGCGCCGAACATCAGCGGCAGGATGTGCGCGGCGCGTGATCCCAGGGATTCGTGACGCTGGGTCGGTTTGACGTTGCGGCCGGCAATGAACCAGTAGCTCAGCCAGATCAGCCACAAAGCCGGAATCAGGGTGGCGTACATCGTATCCATGCCGATCAGGACAAAGTGACGGCGTCAAAGTCCGACACGCACGGGTGCGCACTCGTTGGCGGGCAGCTCGCAGGCGCGCGGGCGAGCAATGTCGTGTGCATGCCCGCGCTGCTCGCGGCGTCGAGTTCTGCGGCCACGTCGGAGAGGAACAGGATCTCGCGCGCAGGGCGGCCGATTGCTATGGCGATGCTGGCGTAAGACGCCGCGTCGCGCTTCGGTCCGATTTCAGTATCGAAATAGCAGGAAAACAGCGGGGTCAAGTCGCCCGCGTCGCTGTATGCGAAGAACAGTTTCTGCGCAGTCACCGAGCCGGATGAATAGACATGAAGATCGACGCCCGCGTCTTTCCATTCCCGCAGCTTCGGCGCGACGTCGGCATACACATGCGCACGGTATTCGCCACTGCGATAGCCATCTGCCCAGATCAGACCTTGCAGTGCCTTGAGCGGCGTGGCTTTGCGGTCTTCGTCGATCCAGCGCTGCAGCAGCGCAATCAGCTCGTGCTGGCTCGCGGAAACCAGCCCGGCTTCCTTGGCGGTTTCGTGCAGCCAGTGCTGCACTTCAGCGTCATCGGTGTGCGTGGCGACGAACGCGGGCAGGCGCTCGCGAGCGTAGGGGAACAATACGTCCTTGACGAAACTGATCGAGCTGGTGGTGCCTTCGATGTCGGTGACAATCGCCTTGATCATGGCGTGTTGGCCGCAGCGCCCCCGCGCTCGATATTCTGTGAGTAAGCGGTCTCGATCGCGCGCTTGACGCCGACCGGATCGGCAACACGCTCGAACAGCAGGCTGCTCTCGCCGCGGCCGGTGACCTGGACGTTGCCGTAGCCGAGCAGACGGCCCCAGGTCGTCTGGTGCAGATCGACGGTTTCGATCGCCGACAGCCGCACTTCCTCGGTTTCGCGGCCGACGATGCCCATCTTGCGCACGACGCGATGCGTAGTGACGCCAAGTTCGATCGCGCGCAAGCGCAGCCATTCATAGATGGTGATGAAAATGCCGACGATGACCGGTATCAGCACGATGCCGAGAATAAGCCGGCCTTTCGCCGTCCAGTGCAGTTCAAAGCGCGCGACGATCGTCTCGCCCGGCGCCAGTGACTCTTCCAGATAGTTGCTCATGCGGCCATTGACTCCGAAGGCAGGCGTGGGAAGCGCTCCGCGATGTCGCTGCCGGTGAATTCGGCGACCCAGCCGGCGGGGTTCGTGAACAGGCGGATCGCGATGAAGTAGGGCGATTCGCTCATGTCGAACCAGTGGCGCGTGCCGTCCGGAACGCCGATCAGGTCGCCGCGCTCGCACAGCACTTCGTAAACGCGTTCGCCGATGTGCAGGGTGAACAGGCCGCGGCCGGCGACGAAGAAACGCACCTCGTCTTCCGCATGCGTATGTTCGTTGAGGAACTTGGCGCGGAACGCGGCGCGGTCGGGGTTGTCCGGATTCAAGCTGACGACGTCGACCGCTTGGTAGCCTTCCTCGCGCTTGAGCCGATCGATGTCATCGCGATACGCCGCGATCACTTCGTCCTGGCTCGCACCGGGGGCGACCGGTTTATTCGCCTGCCATTGCTCGAAGCGCACGCCGACGGAGCCGAGTTCGGACGCGATTTCGGCGTGCTTCGAAGTAACCTTGACCGGCTCGCTGCCATTGGTGTCGTGGAAAACGCGCAGTCGACTCATGTTCGCAATCTCCGTAAATCCAGTTCGCAGCCGAGCAGGAATTCGAACGCCTCGATGTGGCGCTCGGCTTCGGCCATCTCGCGGCCCCAGGTATAGATGCCATGGCCGTCGATGAGATAGCCATATAGCGGCTGACCCGAGGCAATCCAAGCATCGACGTGGGCCACGAGCTCTGGCATGTCCTGTGTGTTCGGGAAAACCGGCAAGTCGATCCGGGTGTCGTGCGTCGTGTGACCCGCGATGGCCTTCAATAGTTCGTATCCGGCAAGGTGGATCACCCCGGCGTTCGCAAACAGGCGCGAGGCGACGGTCTGCGTGCGCGAATGCGTGTGCAACACCGCGTTCGCTTCCGGGAAACGCGCATAAATCTGCGTATGCAGCAACGTTTCGGCCGATGGCTGCGCCGAAGTGCCAATCGCGCGGCCGTGCATGTCGATCACCATGATGTCATCCGGCGTCAGCGTGCCCTTGTCGCGCCCGGAAATCGTGATCGCAACGTGCGCCGCGTCGATGCGCATCGAGAAATTGCTGCTCGTCGCCGGCGTCAGGCTCTGCGCACCGAGCTTGCGCCCGGCATCGGCAATCGCGCCTGCGCAGGCGGCCAGGCGGGTGCCGTCGTAGGCGTCGGAATTGCGTAGCGAATGCATGCCGCAACTATAACGGATTTGCCCGTTCGTCTCGCCAACTGCGACGCCAGCCTGTCACAATGTGGCGATGAATCTTGCCATCAGCTCGAACGAGCTTCTGACCTGGATTGCCCTCGCGTTGACAGCTTTTCTCGCGGGCGCGTTGCTCGCGTGGCTGCTCATGCGTGCGCGCGCGTCGGGTGCGCATGCAGCCGGGCGGGCGAGCCGCGAATCCGAACTGGTGCAGCTGCGCGCCGAGCGCGAAGCGGCCGAACAAACACGGGCGCGCCTGCATCAGCAGCATGACGCGGCGCTGCGCGAGCTCGAAACCGGGCGTGCGCGGGTCGTCGAACTCACAGCGCAACGCGCGGAACTGGCCGGACGACTGGAACGGCTCGCCAAGCTGGAACAGGAAATCGCCGAGAAAAACGCCGAGGTGTCGCGCCTGATCGAAGCCCGCCAGCGCGCCGAGCAGCAAGCGACGAAATTCGCCACGAGCCTGCAGGAGCAGACACAGGCCGCGCAGGAGCGCGAAGCATTGCTCGCCGACAGGTTCAAGCTCGTTTCCAGTCAACTGCTAGAACAGCAGAGTGAGAAATTGACCACGCAGAACCAGAGCAATCTCGATGCGCTGCTCGGGCCGCTGCGCGAACAGCTCGGCGAGTTCCGCAAGCGCGTGGACGAGGTCTACGACAAAGAAAGCCGCGAACGCGGTCTGCTCTCGGCGGAAATCGGCACGCTGAAGAATCTCAATCAGCGCATCAGTGACGATGCCACCAACCTCACGCGCGCGCTCAAGGGCGACGTGCGTGCGCAAGGCGCATGGGGCGAACTCGTGCTCGAACGCCTGCTCGAAGCTTCCGGTTTGCAGCGTGGCCTGCATTACGACACGCAAGTCGTGCTGCGCGACGAACAAGGCGGCAAGCCGCGGCCGGACGTGATCGTGCATTTGCCGGAAAAACGCGATCTGATCATCGACGCAAAAGTATCGCTGACCGCCTACGAGCGTTACTGCGCCGCCACGGACGACGGCGAACGTGCCGACCAGCTCTCGGCACACCTGGGCTCGCTGCGCATGCACGTCAAGCAACTGGCCGAACGTCGCTACAGCGATCTGCCCGGGGTGAATTCGCTGGAATTCGTGCTGATGTTCGTGCCGGTGGAAGCGGCCTACATCGAGGCGGTGCACCACGACGACACTCTGCACGCGTTTGCGCTGGACAAGCAGGTAGTCATCGTGACGACGTCGACGCTGCTGGCCACGTTGCGCACGGTCAGCAGCCTGTGGCGCTTCGACGATCGCAACCGCAACGCGGTCGAAATCGCCGATCGCGCCGGCAAGCTTTACGACAAATTCGCCGGGTTCGTTGGCGACTTGCAAACAGTGCACGAGAAGTTCGACTCGGCACGCCAGGCACTGGCTTCAGCCAGCGGCAAGCTCAGCACGGGTCATGGCAACCTGCTCGGCCAGGTCGAAAAGCTGCGCGAACTCGGCGCCCGGGCGAGCAAGGCGCTGCCGCAGGATCTCGTCGAGCGCGCGCAGATCGACGAGGTGCAGGCGCGGCTGGAAACGAACGGCGGTACGTCGCGCAAATCGACGTGAGTGCGGCGGCGCCTAAGCCGGCGTCTTCAGTGCCAGCCTGACTTTGCTGTGTTTGTAGCTGTAGCCGAAGTAGATACCGAAGCCGATCAGGGTCCACACCACCATCAGCGTCCAGTTGTACCAGGCCATTTGCGCGAGCAGCACGAGGCAGCTCAGTACCCCCAGCGTGCACACGACCGGTGCGAACGGCACGCGGAACGTCCGCGGTTTGTCCGGATCGGTGCGGCGCAGGATCAGCACGCCAATGCAGACCGCAAGAAACGCGATCAGGGTGCCCATCGAAACGAAGTCGCTCAGCACATCGAGCGGCAGCGCGGCCGCGAGCAAGGCGATGCCGAGCCCGGTGATGATCGTGTTGATATGCGGCGTGCAGTATTTCGGATGGATCTTGGTAAACACCGGCGGCAGCATGCCGTCGCTGGCCATGATCATGAAAATGCGCGGTTGCGCGATGATCATGCACAGCACCACCGAGGACAATCCGATCATCGCGCCGATCTCCACGATCCAGCGCAGCCAATTGAGTTCCGGATGTCCCTGGATCGCCGTAACCACCGGGTCGGCCGTGCCGAGATCGGCATAGGAAACCAATCCGACCAGCACGGCGGCCATGCACACGTAAAGCAGGGTGCAGACCACCAGTGAACCGATCATGCCGATCGGCAGGTCGCGTTGCGGATTCTTCGCTTCCTGCGCGACGGTCGAGGTCGTTTCAAAACCGATGTAGGCGAAAAACACCATTGCCGCGCCGCGCAGAACTCCGGCCCAGCCATACTTCTCCGGACCCTGTTGCGCAGGGATGAACGGATGCCACAAATCGGTGTTGACGTAGTGCCAACCCGCGATGATGACCAGCAGTACCAGCGCGACCTTGAGCACTACCATCGCGACGTTGACGCCGCTGGATTCGCGGATGCCGATGTAGCACAACCAAGTCAGCGCCAAAACGATGCCGACCGCTGGCAAATTGAATAGCGCACCGGTCGCTGCCAGATGATCGTCGGCGAACGTGACGGGAGCATTGGTCAGAATGGCGGGCAGATGCAAGCCGACGTGATCGAGCAGGCTCGTGAAATACCCGGTCCAGCTTGCGGCGACCGCCGATGCGGAAACACCATATTCGAGCACCATGTTCCAGCCGATGAACCAGGCGGCGAGTTCGCCGAGCGTGGCGTAGGCGTACGAATACGAACTGCCCGACATCGGGATCAAGGTGGCGAATTCGGCGTAGCACAGTGCGGTGAAACCGCAGGCGATGCCGGCCAATAT
>Ga0207680_10000976_pt1 | contig 13485 bp, 10 predicted proteins | sample KBSS23metaG_FD_184321 | JGI IMG/M metagenome (GOLD analysis project Ga0207680, IMG submission 184321) | Switchgrass rhizosphere microbial communities from Kellogg Biological Station, Michigan, USA - KBS S2-3 metaG (SPAdes) (version 2) | ecosystem: Host-associated > Plants > Roots > Rhizosphere... | reverse complement strand
CATCGGATATTGGGCAAGGGCGGGAATGACAAATAAGGCGCTAAGCAGCGCGGTTAGAGCCAGACGAAACAACTTCATGAGCGGGGTGAGTTCAAAATACTACAACTGGTTGACCTTCTTTTACAGAAGGAGAATTGCCAATCGTTTAGCAGACACTTATACGCGAACCCTTGGAGTTAGGTTACATCCGCTGCCACCCGCAAGAATACGAGGCAGCATGAAGGAAAGCGGAACGATAGATTTTACTGCACAACGGTAATCGTCTTCGCGATTGACAGATCCCCGAAGAAAGTCGTTCCCCGTTTCATCTGCCAGATCATCTGATACGTGCCCGAAGGGCCCGGCGCGATGCAGTTGAGTGTGAAGATCTTGTGCTGCCCAAATGAGATCGAATCGCTGGAGGCAAGTGATACGCTCGGGTTGCCCCAAGTTGGAAATCTTGTTGTCGGCACCATTACGTATCCGCCTGCCTTCGTCCAAGTATTCGAACCGTTGTTCTTCACGTCCACCGTAACTTGGAAATGTTGGTACGGCCTGACTTGGCTCGGGGCGGTCACCGAGACAAAAGTGGCATCGTCTGCGGCCGGCACAACCACGATCGATGCATGAGTTGCGGTTTGGCCAAAGCTGCCGAATCCACTCCTATACATCTTCGTCGAGAGCGTGTACGTCCCCGGCGTCGTCGGTGCCGTCACATTAAAGGTTAGGGTGCCCTGCGCGCCGCCCACCACTGGAGCGGCAAGAGACGCCGAGTTGATCCCCCACGTCGCAGATCCATCCGTCAGCAACATGCGATATCCCCCTGCGCTCGACCACGTCTCAGTGCCTGTGTTTGTGAACCTGACGGTTACCGGATAGGTTTGTCGCGACGTCATCGAAGTAGCCATGCCAAGGGAATCGAACCGTGAATCCAGTGCATTGAACTTGATGACATTGAAATCGAATGAATTACTTGTGCCCCATGCAAAACCAGTCAAATAAAGATTGCCGATCGCATCCTTCGTCAAAGCGCCAAGCCGATTCCGTAGTCCTGCGAAGTCGATGTAGATTCGACCGTTGCTATAGAGCCCGCCATTCACCCAAACTCGCGTACCGCCATCAGCGAACTTAACCACCTCATAGTCTTCTCCAGTAGTGGTGGCTACAGTGGCGCCAATAGTTGCCCCACCTGCGTTATCGGGAATGACCTGTGCTACGCGTCCTTCAAGACTTGAGAAGATGGACGACCACCTCTTCCCACCCGCTGGATTAATCACTTCGATTTCCCCATACTGCGTCTTGTTTGGGTTGTAAACATACGCAGTCAAAAAGAGATTGTCATTTGCATCGAGGGTGGGGTGCCATAAGCTAAACGGCGTGCCTTCCGAAAATGCCTGAGTAGAAAAGAGAACCGCCCCGCTTGGGCTGTATTTTGAAACCCAAGCCTCGAAGTTAGCCTCGAAGTTCTGCAAATCTTGGGGATTTTCCCAGAGGAACGTAATAATCGGGTTTCCCCCACTATCTACGACGACCTCGCTAGGTTGGGTGACTATCGACGGGTTACCCGTCGAAACGCCCCACTGATAGGTGCCCGCCGCGCTGAACTTCGCAAGCCCGAACCGCCTGATAAACGCGGTCTCGGCTGCAGTCGAATAAGTTACGTAGAAGTTGCCGGCGGAGTCGAGCGCGAAGGAGTTTGCCGCACCCATCAGACCCGCTGGTTCCTCGAATGCGCTTACAAATGCGCCCGACGAATTTAATTTCACGATCCGGATTTCGGCTACGGCATCTCCGTTCTGGTCGGGGGTGTGCCCGAGCAAGACGTCGACAGATCCGTTTGACAAGACTTTGAATGCCACCACCGAATCGGTCGAAGCGAAGTTCGAATATCTCCAAAGCAGATTTCCGCTTGGGTCATACCGGTACACGGCCCCCGTCCCAAGTTGCGCAGCCACGATGCCGCCACCCGGAGCCAGTTGAGGAGGCAACATCTTCGAAGACAAGTTGCTGCCTTTGAAAGCGTGGAGCCATTGGACAGAACCGTTCGTCGCAAACTTGGAAACGGACAGCTGTCCGGAATGTCCCGTCACATAGGTGTTTCCCGAGCCATCCGTGACCGCCCCGTCCGGCACATCCCTTGGGTGAGCGGTGTCGATATCATTTGACCAAATGCGGTTACCCTGCGTATCGTAACAAGCCACGCGAATATCGGATCCCGTGACAACATTGTTGACGCCCGAAACCGTCACAATTCGACTAAGCGGATCGACAACGATCGACTGATAGTATTCGAATCCGTTCGATGGCGCGGACCCAGGTTCACTCTGAAACCAGCGATAGAGGCCGGCCGAATCGTAGCGAATCAATCCCGAAGTCTCTGAGATTTGTCCACTTCGTCCTCCAACATAGACGTTTTCAGAATTGTCTGTAGCGACCGCATTTCCCTGACCAAGCCTTGTACCCGAAACTCCGCTGGTCGTCCATGAGCTTGTGCCGTCCGCCGCAAATCGGGCAACGTCTCCGTTGAAAGATGCCGCGATCACCACCGCGCCTGCTTTAGAGATACACCCCACATGAGGAACGACAATCGGTGCGGTAGAGTCCCAGATCAGCGCCGCGTTCGCGTCGTATTTTGTAGCTTCGGTCTTTGACTCTGGATTCAGCGCAACCGTGTACCAGTTGCCCTTGGTGTCCGTCATTATCAACGGATAGTTTCCCGGCTTCGAAACGTTCCAAGTCTGATCTCCCGCGCCATCAAACCTTGAGAAAACCGTGAATAGGGTTTCGGGCGAAACGAAGTCCCGGGCAAGCTGTGAGGTGTAGATCGCGCCGGCGGAGTCGACGCTTAAGCTGGTGATCGCACGATAGTCGCTGAGCGGGTCGTAGTCACGCGAAAATATCGTCGCACCCGCGTTGGCTGAAAACTTTGCGATCCCCAAATGCGCTTTGCTGCTCCCAACGAATTTGAGGGTCGTTGCTACGACGACGTTGCCCGCAGGATCCATCCCCACGAGAAACGTTTGATCGCCGTCGTTTTCATCGACAAAAGCTAACTTGGACCAAAGTTGTTGTCCCGAATCGCTGTACTTGGTTGCCCTGAGCCCGGCCCCTCCACTCAAAACGACTACCCCCGTCGAGTTCGCCGCCGCGTCCAAGACTCGCCCGTATTGATAATGCGTCCACAGAATTGCCCCTGAAGGGTCGAGGCGCAACACGATTTCGACCTCTGTATCGGCGTTGCCCACAACGTAGTAACCGCCGCCAGAAGCGTTGAAGATACGAACTGGAGTCTCGGTAGACGGCACTCCAGTGTCTTTTAGAGTCGACCAAGCTTGGGGGAACTGCCCATAGGCAGACACCGCGCCAATTGACAAAAGTAAAAGAAGGAGAGAGAACCGAAACAGTTTCATGGTCAGACGACGCTCCAAGAAGAAAGCAAAACAAGCTCTAAAGTTATACGATGTTTCCAGCGAAAGACCAACGTGCCCGCTAACTTATTGAATTAGCGGCCCGCACTTCTTCACTTCTACGCCGAGTCGAGTGCCGATACCCGCAGCACTGGAACTGCGCTAACTTACGGCGTAACCGTTATCGTCTTCGCGATCGACTGATCCCCAAAGTACGTCGGCCCCGCCTTCATTTGCCAACTCATCTTGTAACTCCCCGGCGAAGCTGGAGCCGTACAGTTGAACGCGAACACTTTGTGCGCACCCTTCACGATTGAGTCTGCCGGAAGCAAAGGTATCGAAGCGGCGTTCCAAATCGGAAATCCAGTGGTCGGCGCAAGAACGTATCCGCCCCCCAAGGTCCACGTGTTTGTTCCAACATTCAACATGTCGACCGATACTTGGAAAGTCGATCCCGCCTTTACCGAAGCTGGCGCAATCATCGAAACATTTCGGGCCGCATTCGAACGGACCGTAACCGTCACATTTGGCGTGTTTGCTTGAACACCAAAACTACCAAACCCATTCCGATACATCTTCGTTTGCAGATTGTAACTGCCCGGCGTCGCCGGAGCCGTCACGTAGAAATAAAAAGTCTTAGACTGACCCGGCGCAATCGCATCGCTGTTTGCGAGATAGATGCTTCCAATTCCCCACGTCGAACTGTTCAACGTGATCAACCGGTATCCGCCTGCGTTCGTCCACGTCTCTAGGCCGGTGTTCTGATAAACAACCGCCACTTGATAAGTCTGCCCAGCCGCCATCTGACTTGTTGTAAATTGACCACCCGGAACGGAGTCGCAGGCGTTGTACTTGACAACATTAAGATCGAGCGAGCCAGATGGACCAAAGGTCGAACCCGTCAGATAAAGGTTGCCCACTCCGTCCATGCCGGCACCCCCGAGCAGACAATCATTCAATCCTGTTTGATGAACCAGGGTTCCGCTCTGGAAGGCGCCACCTGTCGCGGGCCATACCAAGTCACCATTCGCGCCAAACCGATACGCCTTGTATTGATAACTTGTTGGAGAAAACGCTCTCGTCGCAAATACTCCCCCGCCAAGGTTGTCCGGCACAAACGCCATCAGATAGTCATAGTTGATCTCCGCGATCTTGGAGTCAAGTAACAAGTGCGTCCACGGACTGGCGCCCGTGGTCGACAATCGCTGCACCAAAGGGCTACCCACTTGCTTGCCCATGATCGCGTTGATTCCGCACGCGAAAATGCGGTCCGAACTATCGATCGATAGATTCGCAAACCACATCGGATTAACGGAAGCAGACCACAGTTCATTGCCTGCCGTATCGAGCTTGTGCAGCCACTCCTCTTGCGCCTCACCATCGTGTCGCGCGAGGAAGTAAATGTAACCCGCCGAATCAACGGCGACGTCGTCACCCGAATCTTGCCCAAACGAGCTATCGTAATACTTCGTCCACTTGTACGCGCCGGTGCTATCCACCTTTAGGATCGCGCCGTTCGCCAAAGAAGGAGTCGTTTGGAGTGCGAACGTTGCGTATGCGTTACCGCTCGCATCCGTAGCGAGTCGTGTTTCCAATTGTCGATCATATGATGCCAACGAACCTGGAGGATCCGCGGTCCACGCAGCAGTTCCATTTGCGTTTATCTTGATGATCCGCAATCGGACGACGAAGAAGTTGTTGTCAAATGTCGCGCGGTTGCACAAAACAAAGACCGACCCATCGGCCGTGGTATCGATGTCCTTTGCGTCTAAGGACACTCCTGTCACGTTGTATGTCCACAATACATTGCCCGATGCATCGAAACGAGAAACGTGCAATTCGCCTGTAGCAGGGTCCTGCGTATATACAGACTCCGCCGCAACACAGCCGCCAGTCGGAACAAGTCTCGGACCAACCATGGTGCCGTATGGTGCCATGGTCGGCAAAAGCTTCGACCATTGGGCGCCGCCGGTCGTCGTGAACTTCGTAACGGCAAAGTGTCTTGCATCGGAATCCAAACCATCAGCCGCGCTACCGATATAAGTGTTCCCCGCAGAGTCCGTCTTGGAGCTCAGCACTGTATCGCACGACTTGTAAGATTCAGAACTCTGCGACCACGCATCCGTACCATCCGTGTTGTACACGTGAAGGATTGGGTCGAATTGTGTGATTACTGATTTCACGCCGAATAAAACCGCCAACCTCCCGATTTGATCGACGCATAGGGCTTGATTTGTTTGAAAGTTAATCAGCGAATCGAATTTCACGCTCTTGTTCCAGAGCAAATTCCCAGCTGGATCTACCTTGACCGAATGCAGATCGTTGCTGTCCGCATAGATCACGAATCCATTTCCGTTGGAGTCAATTCCAATCGGACCGGGCGGCGAAAAGTTATAGCTCCGCGTCCACTGATACTTACCCGCTGCGTCGAAACGATACAAATCCGTTTCATCGCCCCGGGCAGCTAGAACTACGCCCGTGTTAGAGACCGCAAGCTTCGTGATCGACTGAGTTGGAAAGGGCGTGCTCCACACAACATTGCCAGAGGAATCGTATTTCGTGATGATCTGTGTGACAACTTGCGAGATCGTCGTTCCATAAGAGAAGTAGAAATTTCCGGCACCATCGAGGGCTGTGCCGCCGTAATTTCCTGGAGCCGATTTGCTCCACAACAATGAACCGTTTGCGTCGTACTTAGAAGCAGTGCTGGCGAATTGTTGGCTAAGCGATTGGCTCGCCAAATAGATCGAGCCATTGGCGTCACACCGCATCGTCGGACCGTAGGCGAAAGGCACAGTCACTAGCGTCGTTGTCGCGCCCGTGGCGGCCGCGTATTTACGAACAACGATGTGACTGTTTTCCTCGTCACACGATATGACATTGCCAGCGCTATCCATGGCCACACTCCCGTACGCATCCGGAAGAAGCAATGTAAAGCTGCTAGACCAAATCACATTCCCGCTAAGATCGAACTTGCGAATGTTTCCCGATTGATCAAAGTAGCCACCCACTCGATGGTAGAAACCCAGAACTGCGATGCCCGTCGAGTTTGCGGCGATCTCGCCACCAATTCCGGGTGCCATGCGAATCCACACGACAGCGCCCGAATCGGCAATCCGCGTGATAGAACTGCTGCCATTGGCCTCTGCCAAAACGAGGTAGCCGCCACCGGGGCAGGAAATGACCTGCTTGCATCTTTCGGTCGTTGGCTGACCCAAGTCTTTAAACGCGGACCAAGCCTGCGGATACTGCGCAAGCGACAACGATGAGAGCAGCGCGACGAGCGCAAAGAAGAACAAACGGGCCAGTTTCATGAGCGGGGCAATTAATAGTACAACCACCTTCTCCTCACCGCATAGCACCTAGTACAATTAGCAGGTGGACGAAGACCAGATCGCAGCCCATCTCCTCGGCCGAGTGCTCGTGCTCACCGGCGCAGGAATCTCGGTAGCCAGCGGGCTACCCACCTTCACCGGCAACACCGGCCTCTATCACGGTCTCAACCCCTACGACCTAGCATCGCCCCAAGCATTCCGAAATCAACCAGTGATAGTTTGGAATTGGTATCTGATGCGCATCCGAGAAGGCATCAAAGCAAAGCCGAACGCCGCCCACACTTCTCTTCGAGAGCTCGAAGACATCTCCGAAGCCGTCACCATCGTCACCTCGAACGTCGATCCACTCCACCAACTCGCCGGATCGAAAAACGTTTATCAACTCCACGGCGACATCCTCGAAACTCTCTGCACGAACTGCAGAGGCGTCGACGATCTCGAGATGTCCTTGGTGAACGAAGAACTCACCGAAGAAACAATTCCGCGCTGTGCTTGCGGCGGAATGCTCCGCCCCAATGTTGTCTGGTTCGGCGAATATCCATGGACGGAAGCATTAGAAGCGGTCCAATCCGAAATGCCAAAAGCAAACATTGTCTTGGAAGTCGGTGTCAGCGGAAACGTCACATACGGTTTCAGCCAAATCGCCGCGCGAAACGAAATCCCTGTCATCCGAATCAATCCCGACGGAGAACCCGAACCCGGCATCACTCTTATCAAAGAGAATTCAGAAGTCGCACTGCCACGCTTAGTTTCCGCCGCAAGGCAATACGCTTAGTTAGATCCGAGATCCGAGATCCGAGATTGATTAGCCCCGTTTCCGTCGCGACTCCACCAGCGCGATAATAATCCCCGCCGCCAATCCCAACCGCGGATCGAAGTCGCTCACATCCGGCGCAAGGTCCATGTGCAACACGTATCCGAAGAACGTCAACTGGTGACGAAACACCGCCACGTTCATCCCCCGATGGTCCACATGAAACGATCGCGGAATAAACGCGAACAGAAAATCACGAATGAGCGCGAGCGCCAGCGAATCCTCGATCACCGTCCCCGTCGGATTTCCAAATGAATCCTTGATCACCCAAGAATCGCGAAACGCGGAAACAATGTTCTGCCGCTGCAAAGTCCCGACGAGCAGACCCGTCGTCGTATCCGTCACATCGAACGTCCCAAGAAAATCCAAGAGCTGCCGAGCATTGATGCTCATCAACTCCGTCGTCATCGACTCATCGAGATACACCCGAATGTCGTCCTTCAACTTGAACGCTTTTCGATCGACGACAAACAGAAGCTCGCCGTTCGGACCATAGATATGCGCGCCAGATCCGAAGAAGCGCCAAACCTGGCGCTTCAATACATAGTTGTTGAGGTGGTAACGATCCGCAAGTCTGCCCCCAGTTCGGTACGGACTCTTCGAGCCCTCATACACCGGCATCGCAGGCGGAGGCGCAACTGGCGGCGGACCGGAAATGGGATCTTCCGGCGAGTCCATCAGTCGTCGACTCGCGAGAAATAGATGACGGTCACGTGATGCTCCGGCGTGATCAGATCTCCGTAAATCCGGGACAGCATCTCCAGCACATCGTCCGTCTCGCGAAACTCAGGATTCTCCCGCTCGATGTCGCGGGGAGAGAGTTCGCCGATCTTCTTGTACTCGACCCGGTCGAGAATAGCGGTATACATCTTCTGGCGGCGGCCGAAGCGAGGACCCACCGTCACCCACACCAGCATTCCCGTCTTATACTTGTCGCGCTTATCGCCTAAGCGAATGGTCGCGGTCTTGCGGTAGTTCCGGAGGACGTCGCCGTAAAGGTCTGAATAGAAGTTAAGCGCGTACATGGGCATTGGGGCTAGGCATCTATTATCGCTGAATCTTGTTGCTTTGAGAATCGATTCTTATGGTTTGGTTGATTGTTGCGCTGGCCGTCTATGTTCTGATACTCATCGGTGTCAGCCTTTTGAGCCTGCATCCCTACCGAATTCCCATCTTTATGTCCCCCGGAGCGCTCGGCTGTTCGCAAGAAGATGTCGAATTCGAGTCGAAAGACGGCGTGAAGCTCCGCGGCTGGTGGGTCGATGTCCCAGATGCCAGGGCTGTGGCAATTTTGTCCCACGGCTACATGATGAACCGGTCCGAGCTGAGCCCCCTCGCCCCGCTCCTCACCTCAATGGGCATCGCGTGTCTCGTCTACGATTTCCGCGCCCACGGACGAAGTGGCGGCAAGAAGTCCTATCTTGGATATCGAGAGGCCGATGATGTCGGCGCCGCCATCGCCTTTGCAAAGTCCAAGCATCCTGGCGCGAAGATCGTCCTCATCGGGAGCAGCATGGGCGCCGCGGCGAGCGCACTCTTCGCGGGCAACCACCCCGGCGCGGTCGATGCCCTTGTCCTCGATTCCGCCTATGCCCGATTGAGCAGCGCGGTCCTCGGATGGTGGCGTTTCCTCGGCGGAGTCCCTCTCTCCATGATCCTCGCCCCCGCCACTTTGTTGGCAGTTCCCTTCGCAGGGTTCAATCCGTGGAGCGTCGATGTCTCGAAAGCCTTGAAGAATGCGGGACCCATCCCCATCCTGTTCTTGCACGGAGAAACCGATCCGCTCGCCTTGCCTGCGGAAGCTAAAGCAAATCAAGCTGCTAGCGAGGGCCCCATCACCACCGTTTGGTTTCCAAACTGCGGCCACTCCGAAGGACGATGGGTCCGCCCAACTCTCTACAACGAATCGCTTGTCGCGTTCCTTAAGCGGTACGTCGTTGACCTCGCTTAGTAAATCGTAAGTCGTAAATCGTAAATCGTAAATCGCGGGACAGACGATTGGTTATCCTCCAGCGATGGACAAGTTTTCATTTGACATCGAAACCCTGAACAGGATTTCGGATACGCCAATGGTCTCCGAAAACAGGGCACCCTATGGACACAAAGACAAAGGGTTTCGTGGACTTCGTGTTTGGCAGGCCGGAATGGATTTGGTCGAGGCGTGCTATCGTGTCTCACAGAATTTTCCAAAGGCCGAACAGTTCGGTCTGACCAGTCAACTGCGGCGGGCTGCAATCTCGATCCCGTCCAACCTTGCCGAAGGGTGGGGACGCCACACCGATCCGGAATTTTCAAGATTCGTCGACATTTCGATCGGGTCATCCTGCGAGGTCGAATCGCTTGTCGAAGTTTCCAATCGGTTAGAGTTTCTAGAACCTTCGACGTATTCCGAAATTCTGGAATATGCGAACAAGGTCGGGTCTATGCAATATCGGCTCAGAGCCGCGCTGAAACATCAACCTTAGATCAGGATTGGCTCGGGCCCAACTCCACATACTCGATGAAACTCAGGAATGGTTCGAACTCCCGAACCTATCCTGCGAATTACGACTTACTACCTGCGCAGGCTGGGGACCCACCGACTTGTTCCCTCGGACCCTCCGGCGACTTACGATTTACGATTTACGACTTACGATCTTACGATCCACTTCCCAATACCTGCATCTACTCGTCGTACACTAAATGAACGACATGGCAAAAGCGCTCTCCTCGTGGACTCTTTGCGAACTGTGCCGGATCGCCGAGCGCGATCCGCAACGCGGCGACCGAATCATGGAAGCGCTCTGGACCACGCACCCCCGCCTTCTCACCGAGCTCGCCATCTCTGCCGTCGGCCACAACGAAATCTCCGCCAAGGACGCCGCCGACGTGTTAGGTCTCACCACGGAAGAGATCCAATCCCGCGTCGAAGCCTTCCGCAAAACGGAACGCCCCAGCGCCCCCATCGTGGAAGACGATGGCATGGGAATCGCGAGACTCGCCGAGGGCCATGTGCCAGTCTGGGAAGTCGTCCGTGAACACAAACGATCGAATTCCCTCGCCGATCTCGCCAAGGCCTTCCCCGCTCTGACCGTCGCCGAACTGCAAGCCGCCATCACCTACGGCCACGAAAATCCCGAGCAGATCGCCGCCCTCATCGACCAATACGAGTCCATGCAGGATCGAAAACGCTCGGAATACCCGTTTGCGAAGTAAACCGAAGCCAGAGTCAAAAGCCGTCATTTCTCCGATGCAGCACTCTCCGGGCAAGTGACGTAGACTGGTAGAGGCTACGCCGCTCAACCGAGCGTTGCGACCGAAGCGCCTCCCAAAATGAGTCTAAGCTCCGATGCCTTGGTTGCAGCATCCGTCCCGGACGATGGCTACTTCATCGACGTAGCCCTCGCCACCATAACCGATTTCGTCTACGTCTTCGATCGACAAGGCCGATTTCGATTCGTTAACAAACCACTTCTCGACCTTTGGGGTCTCACGCTAAGCGAAGCAGTCGGCAAAGACTTCTTCGATTTGAAATACCCGGACGATCTCGCCCAAAAGCTACAGGATCAGATCAGCGAAGTCATTCGAACGAAGAAGAAGGTCGTCGACGAAACGCCGTACACAAGCCCAAGCGGCGTCGACGGTTTCTATGAATACATCTTCACTCCCGTATTCGATGAAAACGGCGAGGTGCAGGCGGTCGCGGGATCGACTCGTGATGTCACCGAGCGCAAGAACCTAGAGCAAGAGCGCAATCAACATGTGATCAAGTTTCGCCACGAGCGCAACAAGCTCGAAGATTTGCTCGAACACTCGCCCGCGCTTGCCGCAAGTCTCCAAGGTCCAGATCACGTTTTTGAATTTGCTAACAAAGCTTATCGCGATCTTGTTGGAAACCGAGAACTCATTGGTTTGAGCGCGCGAGAAGTCTTTCCCGAATTTGAAGGGGTTGGCTTTATCGACCTCCTCAATGACGTTTACAAAACGGGCACTCCCTATTCCGCGAGCACCGTCCCCGTCGAACTCGTTCAAGACGGGATCACCGTCCAGATCTATGTCGACTTCGTCTATCAACCAATCGTCGAAGCGGATGGATCGATCTCCGGCGTGTTTGTCAACGGCGCCGAAGTCACGCGAGAAGTGACCTCAAGAAAAACACTTGAAGAAATGAATGCGGAACTGGAACGCCGCGTCGATGAACGCACCACGAATTTGGAAGCGGCTCACAAAGAGATGGAGGGATTCACCTATTCCATCTCGCATGACCTTCGCACACCGCTCCGTGCGATCGTCTCCACTGCGAGCATGCTAGCGGAAGACTTCCCTTCCAACCTTCCTCCCGATGCCCGTCTGCTCCTCTCCCGACAAAAGGCCGCCGCAAATCGAATGGCTGATTTGATCGATGATCTTCTTCGCCTCTCGCGGTTGGGAAGACAGGGCTTGATCCCGATCGAAATCGATCTTTCCAAGATGGCTACGCAGATCCTCGTCGATCACAAGGTCGAAGACTTCCAGGTCACAGAGAACCTCTGTGTCGAAGCCGATCCCATTCTTCTCCGGGTCGCCTTGGAGAACTTGATCGGCAACGCGCAGAAATTCACTAAACCCAACACTCCTCCGAAGATCCGAGTCGGACAGAAGGACGGCGCGTTCTTCATCCAAGATGAAGGGGTGGGATTCGACATGCGCTATGTCGACAAAATCTTTATCCCCTTCGAGCGCCTCGTCTTGGAGCACGAATTCCCGGGCACCGGCATCGGCCTCGCCAATGTGAAGCGCATCATCGAAAAGCACGGCGGGAAGATCTGGGCGGAATCGGCCCTTGGCGTAGGCTCAACTTTCTACTTCACTCTCGGCAAGTAATCCAAAAACTAACACAAGCGGCTTAGTAGCCACTACAATGAGAGCGGCCACGGACTTTCCGTGTGGAGTTCTCTTGACATCTGGCTTACGTTTCGCTCTCTTACTTCTCGCATCCCTGTTTGCCTGCCTCGCAAGTGCCCAAGACAATGCGGCTTTTGTGTCGCGATCTGGCGCGATCGGGGTTTACGCAGGCGCCGACTTCTACTGCACCAATGTGATGCAGAACACTGGCACCACGACCTGGACCTCTGCAACAGGTTATGCGATGATGTCTGTCGCTCCGAGCAACAACACAACCTGGGGTGGCAACCGAATTCCGATTCCTGGATCGATGTCGAGCGTCGCTCCTGGCGCGCAAGTGACTTTCAGCAAACTCTGCACCGCACCCATCACGCCCGGCACCTACCCAATGCAGTGGCAAGTGAGCAAGAGCGGAACGTCATTCGGCGCGCCCACCCCGCTCATCAATATCATTGTCTACCAGGGTTCTGATGACGCCCAATTTATTTCGAGCACCGCTATCTCCACAAGTATCGGACCCTCCAAACAGTTCGGCGCGATTCTCACCATGAAGAATCTCGGCACCGCAACGTGGGGCTCGGGATATTCACTCGCCCCAATGGGTAATAACAATTTCGGCGTCGCAAGTCTTCCTTCGTCCTCTACTGTTCGCAATGCAAGCTATGGTTTTGCTGGCGCATTCACCGCGCCCACCACGCCTGGAACTTATACGTTCCAATGGCGCATGCAACACGGAACCGTAAAGTTTGGACAACCAACTCCGCTTCTCACCATCACCGTGAGCAACGAGGCAGCCCAATTCGTTTCGCGCTCCGGCGCAGTGGAAGTCTATGCCGGCACCAACTTCTATGCCACGAACACGATGCGGAACACGGGCACAACATCTTGGACATGGAGCTCGACGCCAGCGTATTGGATGACGATTCTTCCATCAACCGATACAACATGGTCCGCATCCAAAATGAATCTTCCCACAACAGTTGCACCAGGTGGAACGATGACGACCTCCGCCTATTGCAAAGCGCCTACCACGCCGGGCTCGTCGGGCGCTACACGCCACGCGCGCCGGCGCTGACGCTCGACAGCA
>Ga0207680_10000968_pt1 | contig 13570 bp, 9 predicted proteins | sample KBSS23metaG_FD_184321 | JGI IMG/M metagenome (GOLD analysis project Ga0207680, IMG submission 184321) | Switchgrass rhizosphere microbial communities from Kellogg Biological Station, Michigan, USA - KBS S2-3 metaG (SPAdes) (version 2) | ecosystem: Host-associated > Plants > Roots > Rhizosphere >... | reverse complement strand
GACAGACAGCGCCGGCGAGCATCGGGAACTGGCGAATATCTATGCCAAGCGCGGTTTGACGCCGGAGCTCGCAAAGCAGGTAGCCGAACAATTGATGGCGCACGACGCGCTCGACGCGCATTTGCGCGACGAACTCGGCATCACGCCGACACAGCGCGCACAGCCGGTGCAGGCGGCGCTGGCGTCCGCTGCCAGTTTTGCGGTCGGCGCGGGGCTGCCGCTGCTTATCGTACTTGTTGCGCCCACATCGCATTTGGGTGCCAGCATCACGTTGTTCTCGCTGGTCGTGCTGATGGCGCTAGGCATGATCGCGGCGCGCGCCGGCGGAGCGAGTGTTATAGGCGGCGCGCTGCGCGTACTGCTCTGGGGTGCCGCGGCGATGGCGCTGACAGCGGGGGTCGGCGCGCTATTTGGCGTGGCCGCCTGAATCCGGCGCAAGCCGCCGTCAAGCGCGCTTGCCGTCCTTGCCGCGGGCGCCTTCCAATGTAGCTCTGCGCCCTGGCGCGCACTCGCTATCGGCAGCGACCGACTCTGCGGCGTTCATCCCGCATATGGCGGAGTTAGAATCGTCGGGTTGATACGGATCAAGGAGAAGAGCCGTGCTGAAGCCGACCTACCCGTACTATCTCGCCAACCAACCGGTCGCGGCGAACACCGATCTCGAAGTCACCGACAAGTACACGGGCGAAGTCGTCACCCGCGTTGCGCTCGCCGACGCGCAAGCCATCGATGCCGCGATCGCCGCGGCGGTCGCAGCGCAGGAAGCGTGCCGCAAGCTGGCGCCATTCCAGCGTCAGGCCATACTCGAACATTGCGTCAACCGCTTTCGCGAACGTTATGACGAACTCGCAATGGCATTGTGCATCGAGGCCGGCAAGCCGATCCGGGATGCGAAAGGCGAAGCCACACGACTGATCGATACCTTCAAGGTTGCCGCCGAGGAAGCGCTGCGCATCGATGGCGAAGTGCTGAACCTGGAAATCTCGCAGCGTGCGAAGGGCTATCGCGGTTTCACGAAACGCGTGCCGATCGGCCCATGCTCGTTCATCTCGCCGTTCAATTTCCCGCTGAATCTCGCCGCGCACAAAGTTGCTCCGGCGCTAGCCGCCGGCTGCCCCTTCGTGCTGAAGCCGGCGAGCCGCACGCCAATCGGCGCGCTGATCATCGGCGAAGTGCTCGCCGAAACCGATCTGCCAAAAGGCGCTTTTTCGATATTGCCAGCGCATCGCGACGGCGCCGACCTGTTCACGACCGACGAGCGTTTCAAGCTGCTTTCGTTCACCGGCTCGCCGGCGGTCGGCTGGGAGCTCAAAGCCAAGGCGGGACGCAAGAAAGTCATTCTGGAGCTCGGCGGCAATGCGGCGTGCATCGTCGACGCCGACCAAGCCGAGCGTCTGGACTTTGTCGTGGAACGCATGATTTTCGGCGCGTATTACCAGTCCGGCCAGAGCTGCATCAGCGTGCAGCGCATTCTCGTGCAAGAGGAGCTCTACGACCGCTTTCGCGACGCATTCGTCGCCGCTGTGAAAAAGCTCGTCGCCGGCGATCCAAAAGACGCGCAGACTTTCATCGGCCCGATGATCGACGAGAAAGAAGCCGCGCGCCTGGATGGATGGATCCAGGAGGCGATCAAAGGCGGCGCCAGACTGCTTTGCGGCGGCAAACGCGACAAGGCAATGCTGCAGGCGACAGTGCTCGAAAATGTCGATCCGCGGCAGAAAGTGAGCTGCCTCGAAGCATTCGGGCCGGTGGCGTTGCTGCAAAGATACCGCGACTTCGACGACGCGATCCGCATCGTTAATGCGAGCGACTACGGCCTGCAGGCCGGAGTGTTCACGTACGATATGCGCAAGGTGCTGCGCGCCTGGGACGAGATCGAAGTCGGTGGCGTCATCATCGGCGATGTGCCGTCGTTCCGCGTGGACAATATGCCGTATGGCGGGATCAAAGCCTCGGGCCTCGGCCGCGAGGGCATCCGCTACGCGATCGAGGACATGACCGAGATCCGCCTGATGGTGATGAGAGATTCGTAACCCCGCAGTACGGGTGGCTGCGTTGGACTGCAGATGAACTACTCAGCCACACCGAATTCACGTAACCTCTTTCCCCATGGGGGAAGCGTACTCGGACGAAAAGCTCATGCTCGCCTATGCTGACGGCGATCTGCGTGCTTTCGACACGCTGTACGCACGCACCCGCGGGATGCTCTACCGCTTCATCCTGCGCAGCGTGCCGGACCGTGCCAGCGCCGACGAACTGTTCCAGGAAACCTGGAGCCGGTTGATCGCGTCGCGCGAACGTTACCGCGTGGAGGCGAAGTTCAGCACTTGGTTGCTGCAGATTGCGCACAATCTCATTATCGACAGTTTCCGGCGCGCGCGGCCGCAAGCCGGCGCCGAGGAAACGGAAACCGTGCTGCGCGAACTCGACGTGCCCGAGAACGAGCGTCCGGAGCAGGTCCTGAGCGAATTCGAACAGCGCCGGCGCCTGCAGATGGCGCTGGATGGACTGCCGGATGAACAACGCGAAGCATTCCTGCTGCGCGTGGAAGGTGCGCTGGGGCTGGCGGAAATCGCGCAGATCACCGGCGCCGGACAGGAGACCGTGAAATCGCGACTGCGTTATGCATTCGCGAAGATCAGAGAGAAATTTGCGGAATGAACAACAAGGAACAATTCGAGCGCGAGTTCGAGTCCTTTCTCAACGATGGGGATTCGCGCGTCGCCGCGCTTTATCGCAAGCTGCCGCGCCCCGAGCCCGATGCAAAGCTCGACGCGGCCGTGCTGGCGATGGCGCGGCGCGCCGCGGCGGCAGCGCCACGCCCGCGTGCGCGCGCACCGCGCTGGGTTCCGGCGCTGAGCGCCGCCGCTGTCGTCGCGCTCGCCGCCGGTGTCGCGTTTCGTATCGGTCCCACGGTGTGGCAGCAACCGGTCCCAGCCACGCAAAAGCCCATAGGCGAGAACGTCGTCGCGCCCGCGTCGGCCGCTGCTCAAATGGACACGAAGCGCGCCGAAACCGAAGCGTTGAAAGACAAGGCTGCGCCACAAGACGCAGCAGTCCCCGCTGTTCCGGCAGCGCCTCCGGCTGCGCCGAACGGACAGGAAGCCCGTGCGCCGTTGCGCAAGATGGAACCGACTGCCCGCCGCGTCGATGCGCCAGCGCCACAGGCTTTTCCAAAACAGGCCGCCATGGAACGGGAGAAAAAACCCGCCGAGTCCGGCGCCGCGGGCGGCGCGAGCGCTGCGACGGACCAACCTGGCGCTCGCGGCGAACTCGACGCGCAAACCTTGGATCACGGGCGCGACGAATCCCCGCAGGCGGCTCCTGAACGGCCGGCTTTGAAAGCGCGCGTGGAAAATACCGGGCCACCGCTGCCGGTGCAGACTGCTCCGTCGCCACCGCCGGCGCGTGAACAAGCTGTGCCTCCAGCCGCTCCAGCCGACGCGATGGCGGAATCGACTATTGCCGCTCCGGCGGCGAAAACCATGCAGCTGGCGCCGCGCTCACAGGATCCCAATGCGCGCCTGTATCCGGAACACTGGCTGCAGAACATCCGCACCATGCTGCGCGAAGACAAGCGCGGCGAGGCACTAAGAAGCTTGGCAGAGTTTCGCAGACTGTATCCGAACTATCATCTGCCAGATGATCTGCGCGACTTGAAATAACGGGCACGCGCTAAAATCTCCAATTCCGGCAGGGACTGCCAGGACTACCAGGAGCCATGGATGGCAGCCTCTGCTCGGTGTCCATACGCTCCGGATGCCGGCAATCCATGCCGGCATGACGGCGACTTTGGAACGCGCATGACGGATGCACCCAGCTCCACTTCCCGTTTTTCTGCACTGAACCTGCTGCTGCCCTACTTTCGCCGTTTCCGCGGCTTCTTCTTCGGCTGGTTGGCATTCCTTGCAGTGTCGTCGCTGGCGACCTTGTCGCTGCCGATCGCCGTCCGCGTGATGATCGACCACGGTTTTGCGCATGCCGACCCGGCCACGGTCGACCGCAGCTTCCTCGGTTTGTTTGCCGTGGCCGTGGTGCTGGCGATCGCCACCGCTGCACGCTACTTCTGTGTGAGCGTGCTCGGCGAACGTGTCGTCGCCGAGTTGCGCCGCGAACTGTATGCGCATCTGCTCACACTCGATCAGGCGTTCTACGAGCGCACACGTGTCGGCGAGCTGATATCCCGGCTGAGCGCCGATACCGAGCTCGTGCAAACTGTCGTCAGCTCCAGCATGTCGGTGGCGCTGCGCAGCGTGGTCACGGCACTCGGTGGTACCGCGATGCTGGTGCAGACCAGTCCGCGGCTCGCCGGCTATGCGGCACTCGTGATACCGGTCGTGATCCTGCCGATCGTTCTCGCCGGACGCCGCCAGCAACGACTGGCACGGGCGAGCCAGGACCGTGTAGCCGACGCGTCGGCGATCGCGAACGAAACTCTGAATTCGATGTACGCAGTGCAGGCGTATGCGCGCGAACCGGTCGAGAAGCAGCGCTACGACGCCGCGATCGCGCGCGCCGTCGCTACCGCGCGCAAGCGCATCGGCCAGCGCGCCGGATTGACGGCCTTGGTTATCCTGCTGATTTTCGGCGCGATCACGTTCGCATTGTGGTCCGGCGCGCGCTCGGTCATGAGCGGCGGCCTCGATGCCGGCGTGCTTGGCCAATTCGTGCTGTACGCGGTGATTACTGCCGGATCGTTCGGCGGATTGACCGAAGTCTGGAGCGAAATCTCGCGCGCGAACGGCGCGCTGGAACGGATCGGCGAATTGTTGGCGGCGCGGCCGGACATCGCCTCGCCCGCCACCCCACTGGCATTGCCGCGTCTGCTGCGTGGCGACATTCGTTTCGAACACGTCGAATTTCATTATCCGAGCCGCCCCGAAGCACCCGCGCTGCATGATTTCAGCCTGCATATCAGGCCGGGTGAAACGGTCGCATTGGTCGGCCCGTCGGGCGCCGGGAAAAGTACCATTTTCCATTTGTTGTTGCGGTTCTACGACCCGCAGCACGGCAGCATCGCCATCGATGACGCGAATCTGCGCGCGTTCGCCCTGCCCGAGTTGCGCGGCGCTATCGCGCTGGTGCCGCAGGACACCGTGATTTTCGGCGCATCAGCAGCCGATAACATCCGCTTCGGCCGCACCGATGCGGACGAAGCCGCCGTGATCGCCGCGGCACGCGCGGCCGAGGCGCACGAGTTCATCGCCGCTCAGGCGCAAGGATACGAGACCTATCTCGGCGAGCGCGGGGTGCGTCTTTCCGGCGGGCAGCAACAGCGCATTGCGATTGCCCGCGCCATCCTCAAGGATGCGCCGATCCTGTTGCTCGACGAGGCCACGAGCAATCTCGATGCGCAATCCGAAGCCGCGATCCAGCACGCATTGGAAAATCTCATGCGCGAGCGCACGACGCTCGTCATCGCGCATCGTCTGGCGACAGTGCAGAAAGCCGATCGCATCGTGGTCATGGACGGCGGCAGGATCATTGCGCAGGGCACGCACGCGGAACTGCTGCGCGAGGGCGGACTGTATTCGGAACTGGCCCGATTGCAATTTGCCGCCTAACAGCGGCTGAAGATCGTCGTCGACAGCGCGCGAGGTTCAGCGCGCGTTTCCGGCGCTGCGCGCAAGGTGAAGATTGACCGCACGTGGCGGCGGCAAAACCTATTGCGCGCCCTGCACATTTCGCCCGGTGCGCGCCCTGGAAAGGAGGTCATATGACTCTATTACGCTCAGCATTTATTTTCGCCCTGGCTTCGTGCAGCGCGCACGTCCTGGCAGAGCAGATCACCTGCGAATCCCGTGGCGGACGGACCGAAGCCTGCGGCACGGTGCAACCCGGCAGCAGTGTGCGACTGATTGACCAGATCAGCAGCAGTCCGTGCATCGAAGGCAGTACCTGGGGCGCCGGCGACGACAGCATTTGGGTCGCCGACGGCTGCCGCGCCGTGTTCGAAGTGCAGCCGCGTTACAGCAGCACAAATGACGACAATTACATTTACTCCGAGGATCAGCCGGTCTATCGCGATGACGACCGGAGCTATCGGCGCAGCGAGGGGACCCGCTATTACGGCTCGCGTTATGCCGGTGACGACAGGGGTGGTCGCGTCGCCAACAATGCTTGCCTCGTTCGCATCAGCACCGATCAACCCTTCAATGCGAATGAAATCGGCACGAACGACATCCGCCGCGTCAGCGACGACATGTTCGTGGTAAACGTGAACACACCGAAAGGTCCGATGTCGTGCACGGTGGACCGTCTCGGCAACGTGCATTCCCTGGACATGGACTATCGCTGACGCTCATTGGGCCGGGATCAGTTCCAGTGGACGCGGCGGCAGCCCAAGCGCGTCGCGATATCGCGCATACAAAGCGCTGACCTTGGCAACGTACTGACGCGTTTCGGCATAAGGAGGCACGCCGCCGTATAGATCCACGGCGGCTGGCCCCGCGTTATAGGCAGCGGCCGCGAGCACGCGATCGCCCGCATACCGCTTGTCCAGAGCTAGAAGATATTTGGCGCCGCCGAGAATCGACTGCTGCGGAGAAAACGGATTGGCGACGGCGTAATCGCCGGCAGTCTCCGGCATCAGCTGCATTACACCTAGCGCGCCTTTTTTGGATATAGCCGTCGCACTGTAGTCGCTTTCAGCATGGGCGATCGTGCGCAGCCAGGCCTCGTCGAGGCCAGTCTTTGTCGCTGCGTTCGCGAATTCGCGACGATAGATATCGGTCTGCGCGCGACCGACTTTCCCCAGTCCGACGTGGGCCGGCGAGCCGGCCGGGGTTGCCACGGTAAAACGCTGCACCGCAACGGAACCCGGAAGCTGACGCGTGCTGTAAACCGTGCGGCCATCTTGCTCGAGTTGATAAAGCGTGCCATGAAACACGCCGAGCTGCCCCCATAGATTCGGTACTGCCGGCGAATCGTCTTCCAATATTTTTGCTGAACATTGCGATTCGGGCTCCGGCGCCGTGGCGAGGCTGACTGTGCCGTCGCGCAGGCAACGCCATACGGCGCGCGCGTTCGCCTGACCGCTGAAAAATGCGAGCGCAAGAACGCTGAGGGCCATCGTATGACGAAGCATTCTTAGCAGATTGGTGCGGCGTGCCGGCAAACAAGGTGGGCTCGCAGGATGGCAAGACCGCGGAAGATTTGCCAGCTGAGTCATTTCCCTCACGCAACCTGAGGGAAAGACCCCTGTACGCACCGCTGCTGGATCCCTAGATTGCGCGCAATCCAGAGCGGCGTGCCGTCAAGGATGCGCCATGACCAGTGGTTTACATGCTGCTGCCGCAGGGATGCGGACCGCGGCAAGGAGCTCGCGACATGATTATCAGAACGAAACTCGCTCGTCTTATCGGCTGCGCTTTGGCCGCTCCCGTTTCCGTTTGGGCAGCAACCCCGGCCTCCGGCACACTCACCGCGACCTCCGGACCGCTGACGTACAGCGCCGGTCCGTTCACGCTCGCCAATCCAACGCCGATACCGGAATATGACATCGGACCGGAATGCAGCAACCCGGTGCAGCCCTGCGATGACTACGCGCTGACCGTCTCGTTGCCGAGCGGCTACACCCTGAGTTATCCGCAAGCGGAAATTCGCGTGACCATGAGCTGGACCGACACCGGCACCGGCAAGTCGGACTACGACCTGTGGATATTCCGCGGCACGGTGATCAATGCCAACGGCGGCGAGACCGCTGACTGGCAATCGGCGTCGAGTGCGAATCCCGAGGTCGCCGACATGGCGATTGCGTCGTTGCAGGATGGCGTGCCGAACACGATCACGGTGAAGGTCGTGCCTTATACGCCGACAGGCGAAACCTTGAATGTGAAAATGGAGCTGTTGCCCGGGCCACTGTGCACGAGCAACTGCACACCGGCTCCGTTCGGCGGCGCCGACAGGACCCTGCCCGGCGCTCCGCGCTATCAGAATTTCTACGCGCCGCACGGCACCTCCGCCGAGGACGGCAACGGTGAATTCAATATCGGCTACAACCCGCACAGCGGCCGCATCATGACGATGAATGCCGGGCCGATCTGGCGGCTGACGCCAGCGGAAGTCGCCAATTCGGCGAATCCGGAAAGCTGCCCCGCGACGTGGGAAGACAAATCGTCAACCGTTACTGACAGGGGCGTCGATCCGATTCTGTGGACAGACCAAAAGAGTGGCCGCACGATCGCATCCAATTCCACAGCCGGTGCCAATGCGGTCTACGCCTACAGCGACAACGATGGCGACACCTGGATTCCCGTCGGCATCGGCCCGCCCGATGGTGGAGCCGATCACGAAACGATCGGCACGGGACCATTGCCTCCGGCGTTGGCGCTGCTTTCCACCGCGCTGAATCAAGGCCAGAACACGTTGTACTGCTCGCAGGACATCGTCGGCCCGGCGATGTGCCAGCGCAGTCTGGACTTGGGTATGACCTGGGGTCCGGGCGTGCCGGCCTATACGAGCTTTGGCACTTACGGCTGCAGCGGCTTGCACGGACACGTGCATATTTCAGGAAACGGCAGTGCATGGCTGCCGGTCGCGCAATGCAATGGCAACCAGGGCGGCGTCACGAGCACCGACGGCGGCACGACCTGGAACGAGTTCGCCGTGACGAATGCGTTGTCCCAGCCCAATGGCGCCGATCCGTCGATCGCACTCGACAGCGACAACACGGCGTACTACTGCTATGTCAACAATGAGTCGGTTGCCGCGAATGCGCCGCCGGAAGGTCATGCGCACGTCGCGGTCAGCAAGGACGGCGGGGTAACGTGGATCAATGACTTCGACATCGGCAAGTCGCACGGCATTGTCAACGCAGCGCAGACAGAAGCCGTCGGTGGCAGTTCCGGCCGTGCGGCCTGCGGCTTTATCGGCACGAACGTCGCCGGCGATTACCAGTCGCAAGCGTTCCCGGGCGTCTGGTACGCGTTCATTGCGACGACTTACGATGGCGGCAAGACCTGGACCACCGTCAATGCCACGCCGAATGATCCGGTGCAGAGCAAGACCGGCATCTGGCAGCAAGGCGGCGGCAATGAAGATCGAAATCTGCTCGACTTCAACGAGATCACGGTCGACAGCAAAGGTCATGCGCTGTACGGCTACAGCGACGGTTGCGTGAGCACCGGTTGCATTGCCGGGACAGCGCCGAATGATTTCGTCGCCTACATGCGCGTCGCACGCCAGAGCGGCGGCAAGAGCCTGTTTGCACGGTTCGACAGTGCCGAACCCGCCCTGCCGAAACGCGCCTGCCTTATCGGTACGCGCGACGCCAGCGCAGCGCACCTGAGCTGGAACGCGCCCGACAACGGCGGTGCGGAGATCAGCCAATATCGGATCTTCCGCGGCACGTCGGCTGGCAGCGAATCACAGCTGGTCGGCAAGACCAACGGTACGACAACGAAGTTCGACGACAACATTGCGAACACGTCTCGCAAAGGCGCGGCCACGACTTACTACTACGTCGTCAAGGCCGTCAACGCGCAGGGCGTCGGCACAGCCAGCAACGAGATATCCCTGGCCAAACCGTAGCCAGGCGTGCAATCACGTATACAAGCCCGGCGCCACGCCGGGCTTTTTTTATGTCCAGGGACGGACGGTACGCCGGAAATGCAGGAGCATTTTCCGGCGATGCCCAGGGACGGACGGTACGCCGGCCCACCGGTGCTCCCGGCACCTGCGGGCACTTCCCACATCCCTGTGGGTCGGAAATGCAGGAGCATTTTCCGGCGATGTCCAGGGATGGCCTGGATGCCGGCCCACCGGTGCTCCCGGCACCTGCGGGCACTTCCCACATCCCTGTGGGTCGGAAATGCAGGAGCATTTTCCGGCAAGCGGTGTAGTTGCACGCTTACTTCGAGGCCGGTGCCGACTCGGTGAGTCCGACTTGCAGCCACCCGAGATTGAACCCGAGCGCATTCGTCTCCGGATTCGCCCATACGTAATCGAGCACGCGTCCGCTCGCATCATCGATCAGATTCAGCTGCAGCACGTCGAGCTTGCGTTCGGGATAACTGGTGCGCGCCAGTTCCAGCGTCCACCCGCTCAGCGCGCCATCGCGCCAGCGCAACGGCACGCGTCCGCCTTCGCTGGACAGGCGCAGATCCTTTTGCACATGCCAATCCTGATTGTCGGATTGCGCCTTCGGCCCGCCGCCATTGATCGCGGCCCAGCCGCCGAACCAACGCAGGCGACGCGCATCAATGCCCGCGCCTGCACCGCGGGCCTGGTCGGCAAACGTAACCGAATGCAGCGTGTCACCCGTCAGCGTGAGGCGCAGCGGCAGCAGGCCGGCGGATTCGCCGAGGCCGGACAGCAATGCACTGCACGCGCCGGCATCGGCCGCCGCACTGAATTGTGTACTTTTCCACTCGCCGGTCTGGGCGCACGGCGCGAGCTCGGCCCATTGCGCGGCATCGAAGCGGAAGCGCGACTTTTCGTCGAGCGCGGTCTTGACGATTGCCGGATCGAGCGCACGATGGGGTATCAATCGGATCCGCCCTTCCACGCTGGCGATGCGGTACAACCACATGGCGGAGGTGGCATTCGGCGTATCGAGTTGCTGCAGCTGCCATAACCAGAAATCGTCGCCGAGCGCTCTCCAAGTCTCGCGCAGGTGCGGCGCCGTCACGCCGCTCTTTACCCGCAGCGCCTGTTCATGATTGTCGTACTCACCCGGCAATGCCGACTGGAGCCGCGCCAACGCGTCGCCTTGTGCCGCACTGTTGCGTGTGGGAGCAACCGCCTGGCAGCCGCTCACCAACGCCAGAACGGCGAACATCAATCCATTTCGCATGCCTCACCTCCGAATACCGAGCATAGCGGCTAGCGATGCGCTCAGTACAGACAGAGTTCGCGCTCCGTCTCCTTTAGGCTACTCGGTTACTTCCACCCGCAGAGCTCGCGCATCCGCGCGACCGTGATCATCGATTGCGCGCACGGTGAAATTGCCGGCCAGATCCGGCTGCCATAAGAGCGGCTCGCCCGCCTTCGCCGCACCGACGAAATCATCGCCGATGAACCAGTACACGCTCTGCACGTTCGCGTCGACCGTCGCGTTCAGTGCGATGCGTTCTGCGCCACCGCGGCTGACCCGACGCGTGTAGGTTTCGCCACGCAAGGGCGACGTGATCTGCGGCGCCTGCCCTTGCTCGGCGCCGTTATCGCAATCCGGCAGAGCGGGCGGACTGCGTCGCGGAATGCCGGCTTGACGAAACACACGGGCGAGATCGGAGGGCCAGTATTCGAAAACTTCCGTATGCGTCTGCACAGGGTCAAACGGCGGACACGCCGGCGTATTGCTCGCATTATCGAGCACGATCGGCCGATGCACGTTGCTGACGCGGATCGGCGACTTGCCGGGAATGAACCAGGTATTGCCGCGCTGCGGACACCACGCATTCGGCAGATCGCCGCTGGCGAGGCATACCTGCACGCGCTTGAGGTTCTTCGGCGGCGCGTGCGCTGGTTCGGCCAGGCGCGGATCGCGTGCGCGCAGGGCGTCGGCGATGCGGAAGAACAGCGGCGCCGCCGTTTCCACACCGACGAATGCAGGGTTGCTGCTGCCGTCGAAATTGCCAATCCACACGACGATGACGTAAGGACCGACGACGCCGGCTGTCCACGCATCGCGGAAACCCCATGAGGTCCCGGTTTTCCAATATATGGGCAGGCGGCCCGGCTGCGAGATTGCGCTGTCGTCCGGGCGCGGGTTTTGGCGCAGCATGTCGAGCACCATGAAGCTGGCTTCATCGCTGAGCACGCGCACCGGCGTGGCGCGCGTGTCGTCAGCCAGATGCCGAAGCGGTGCGAGTTCGCCGCGGTTCGCGAGCATGGCGTAAAGCCGCGCCAATTCCTCGGGCGTCACCTCGCCCCCGCCGAGCACGAGCGCGAGCCCGTAATGATCTGCCGAGGCCATGCGGCTGACGCCGGCATCCTTGAGGAACTGATAGAAGTCCGGATTCTGCAATTTTGCCGCAATGTATACGGCCGGAATATTGCGGCTGCGCACCAGCGCTTCGGTCGCCGTCACCGGCCCGAGGAAGCGGCCGTCGAAATTCTCCGGCGTGAACGGACCGAATGACGTCGGCACGTCGCGCAGCACGGTCTGCGGATGCAGCACGCCCTGATCGAAACCCAGCCCGTAGATAAAGGGTTTCAGCGCCGACCCGGGCGAGCGCTTGGCCGCGGCGCCATTCACCTGTCCGGCGATCGCCGCATTGAAATAATCCGCTGACCCGACCAGTGCCTTGATACCGAGATCGCGTGTATCGACGAGCAGCGCGACCGCGTTGCGCACACCGCGATCGGCGCCATGCTCCACGTGCGCGGCGACTTGCCGCTCGAGCAGATGCTGCAGATCGAGATTCAATGTCGTGCGCAGCACCGGCTGCGCGGACTGACCTTGTATGCGCCGATCCGCGAGCACTTCCTCGACGAAATGCGGCGCCGCGAACGGCAGATGTTCCGGCGAGCGCAGGCGCAGCGGCAGATGCATCAGCGACGCGAACGTCGCGTCCGGCGGATTTTGTGCAAGCCAGCGCGCATACAGGCGCGCGCGCGCCGCTTGCAGGCGCGAACCGATGACATCGTCGGATTCGCCGGCCAAATCGCGCACGCGCCGGCTCGGATCCTGCGGAATCACCGCCAGCGCGAGCGCCTCCGGCAGCGTCACCTGCGCAACCGGTTCGTCGAAATAGATCAAACTGGCCGCGCCGACGCCTTCGATGTTGCGACCGTAGGGCGCAAAGTTCAGATACGCCTCCAGTATCGCGTCCTTCGAATAGCAAAGTTCAAGTTCGACGGCGCGCAAGACCTGGCGCAGTTTTCCTGCCGGCGTGCGCGTGTTGAGCCGATACATCAGCCGTGCGAGCTGCATTGTCAGCGTCGAGCCGCCCTGACGGTTGCCGCCGCGCACGTAGGTGACGAACGCGCCGCGCACGAGGCTGACTGGATTGAACCCGGGATGCCAGCGAAACCACGCGTCTTCCTGCAGCATTACGGCTTGCACGAGCGCCGGCGGTAGCTCGCGTAGCGGCGTCCACAGGCGATAGCGTTCGTCGCTGGCCAGGGTCAAGCGCAGCAGGCGGCCGTGGTCGTCGTAGACGGCCGTCGAGGTCGGCGCCAGTTCCGCCAGCGGTTGATGCGGCCATAGGCGAACGGCAACCAGCGCAATCACGATCAGCAACGTGACCACCAGGAAATTCTGGCAACGGCGGATCAGTTTGCTGAGGTATCGCATCATCCGTCTTCCTTGCTCGCCATTCCGGCAGCGATTGCCGGAATGACTTTCGCTTACTTCTTGGTCACCTCGATCTTTGCGCCCAGCGACCGCGCCTGCACGTTGCGGTCGTACAGCGACTCTCCGTACGCCGGTGGTACGACAAACGCGCCTGCATTCGTCGCGCGAATCTTGTAAACGAACTCCTCGACGTTGCGCAGCGCGGTGCCGTAGATCACGACACGGTCGTCGCGCACGTCGGCATATTCGAGCGCCCACGTCGATGCGGCGGTGCCGATCGGCGAGCGCCATGCGGGTTGGGCGGCGGGAGTCTCTTCGCTGCTCGCCTCC
>Ga0207680_10000964_pt1 | contig 13587 bp, 12 predicted proteins | sample KBSS23metaG_FD_184321 | JGI IMG/M metagenome (GOLD analysis project Ga0207680, IMG submission 184321) | Switchgrass rhizosphere microbial communities from Kellogg Biological Station, Michigan, USA - KBS S2-3 metaG (SPAdes) (version 2) | ecosystem: Host-associated > Plants > Roots > Rhizosphere... | reverse complement strand
TTCCGCCGCGAGGTCTTCCGCGACGGCAACTACATCGCGCTGACCCGCAAGCAGTTCGCAGTGCTCGAGGTCCTTGTCGCCGCCGAAGGTGGCGTCGTCAGCGCCGAGGACCTCCTGCGGCAAGCGTGGGACGAGAACGCCGACCCGTTCACCAACGCCGTGCGGATCACCGTCTCGGGATTGCGCAAGCGCCTCGGCGCACCCGGCATCATCTCGACCGTGGCCGGCGTCGGGTACCGCATCGACGCGCAACCGCACTGACGATGCTCCGCCTTCCCTCACCGACGATTCGACTGCGCCTCACCTTGCTCTACGGCGGCCTCTTCCTCGTCTCCGGGGTGGTACTACTGGTGATCTCCTACCTGATCTTCCGCGAAGCCACCGGGGTCAACCTGATCGTCCCGAGCGGGGCACACCGCATTACGCCCAGCCAGACCGCCGAATTGGAACTGAGGTACAGCGAAGCGGTCAACCGTTCCACCGACGGACTCCACCAAGGGCTCCTCCGATCCGTGATCGTGCTGGCGGTGATGACCGTGGTCTCGATCGCGCTCGGCTGGCTGGTCGCGGGTCGGGTCCTACGCCCGCTGCGGACGATGACGGCGACCACCCGGCAGATCTCCGATCGCAACCTGAACGAGCGCCTCGCGCTCACCGGGCCCCGCGACGAGCTGAAGGACCTCGCCGACACCATCGACGGCCTGCTTGCACGGCTCGAGACGCACGTCGCCGAACAGCAGCGGTTCGCCGCCAACGCCTCCCATGAGCTGCGCACTCCGTTGGCGACCACGCAGGCCCTCCTCGAGGTGGCCCGCAAAGATCCGGGCCGCGACGACGGTGAGCTCGTCGATCGTCTCCACGAAGCCAACACCCGGGCGATCGACCTCACCGAGGCGTTGCTCCTGCTGGGCCGTGCCGACAAGGGGGGCTTCGCCCGAGAAGAGATCGACCTGTCCCTGATCGCGGAGGAAGCCACCGAGACGCTCCTCCCCCTCGCGGAAAAGCGCAGTGTCAGGATCGAGACCTCCGGCGAGACGACGCCCACCCTCGGCTCACGGGCGCTCCTGCTGCAGTTGGCGACGAACCTCGTGCACAACGCGATCGTCCACAACCTGCCCGCAGGGGGCACCGTGTGGGTCGCGACGAATGCTCACTCCGAGGGCGTGGCACTCACCGTCGAGAACACGGGCGAGGAGCTCACACCAGAGTTGGTCTCCACGCTGAGTGAGCCGTTTCTTCGCGGCACCGAACGCATCCACAGCGATCAGGTTGGCGCCGGGCTCGGCCTGGCGATCGTCGACAGCATCGCCCTGGCCCACGACGGGACGCTTACCCTCACCCCGCGGGCCGACGGAGGGCTCCGCGTCACGGTACGACTTCCCTCCGCATAGTCGCCCCGACGACTCCACATATCGTCGGCATATCGAAACCCGCATACGCGCCGGCAGCGCCTCGGCGACGAGACGGTCGACCCGTTCTACTGGGCGCCCGGTGAGCTCCCGCTCGATGCTCGATCCGCGGATCCCCGGGCGGCATGACCCTCGACAAGATCGGCTGGCCCTGGCCAAGCTCGGCGACCCCCGCGCCCTCGATCCGATGCGCCGTGCGCACGACGAAGCAACCGGATTCACCCGAAGAAGGATGAGGCGCGCCCTGCGGGTGTTGGAGTCACGGATCGCGTAGATGATTGAGCACGAGATCCAGGCCCGATGTGGGGACGGAAGGGATGAGGCCTCGCAAGCTGGCGCCCGGGGAAAGGGAAGGGCCGTCTCGGCCACGGCCCGGGCAGGCTGTGGCCGTGGCCGAGACGGCCGAGGGTGCGGGGAATGTGGAAGGATCGTGGCGGGAGGGACACGAGAGCGCCACGGATCCGTCACCGATCTCCGACCTCGTCACAGAGAACGTGAGAAGTCCACGCTTCCGCGCGTGTTGGTCAACAGTCACGGACGCGCTGCGTGAGTTGACCCCGCTATAGGGGGGTCAACTCATGCAGCGCGTTTCCGGGGCCTGATCTCGGGCCTGAAAAGCGCCTCAAGGCGCCCGGAAGTGTGACGTTCCCGGCATCTTCGTCACCGATCCGGGCGAGGTGTGGCATCTCTCGCGCAGGGCCGTGACGTAAGTCCGACTTCGCACGGTCCCTGTGCCGGCTCTCCCCCGGACCCCTCACGTCCCGGGCGTCTCGTGGCGGCCACAGCCTGCCAGGGCCGCCACGAGACGCCCGGGACGGATCTCGGACGGCCGCTCCGGCCGCGTAGGGCAGATTGCCCGAGGTCACCCGCCGAGACATATCGCGGGCGATTATCGGCGCGCGTCCCGGACGGCGCGGGCCGATCGCTGACGGGCAGCCCAACGTTCTAACCTTCGTTTGTATATTTGTTTGACGCGATGGCGCCGAATCCCGACAGCTGCGACCTGCTCTGCCTCGACCTGCCCAAGGCCGAGAGGATCCGCGCCGAGCTGCCGGCCGCCGCGGCGATCGCAGAGCTGGCCGAGGGGGCGAAGGCGCTCGGCGACCCGACCCGGCTCGCCCTCGCCCTCGCCCTCCGCGCCGGCGGGTCGGCCTGCGTCTGTGACCTCGGTTGGATCCTCGGGCGCGATCAGCAGCTGATCTCCCATCACGCGCGCCGGCTGAAGGCCGCGGGCATCGCCCACTCGCGGCGCGAAGGCAAGATGGTGATGTACGAATTGACCCCCCGCGGGCTCGCCATCCTCGCGACGATGACCAGCGAGGTCGCGGGATGAGCGGCGTCGAGCTTCCGGTCCTCACCCCGAGCACGGCCACCGGCCGCCCCGCCCTCTCGCCCCAGCGCGAGATCGCCCTGATGCGGCGGGCGAGCCTGCTCGCCCGGCTGGGGATCGCCTGGCACGTCTTCGAGGCGGCCGTCGCGGTGGCCGCCGGAATCGCGGCGAGCTCGATCGCCCTGATCGGCTTCGGCGCCGACAGCGTGGTCGAGTCGCTCGCCGGCCTGGTCGTGATCTGGCGCTTCGCCCCGGGTCGACGACACACGGCTCTGGCCGAGCTGCGGGCGCAACGATTGATCGCCGTCAGCTTCGCGGTGATCGGTGTCTACGTCGGCGTCGAGGCGATCCGCGGCCTGCTCGAAAGCTCCCACCCCGAGTCGAGTCCGATCGGGATCGGGCTGGCGGTCGTCACCCTGATCACGATGCCTCTGCTCGCCCGCGCCAAGGCTCGCGTCGGGCATGAGCTGGGTTCCTCGGCGACGGTCAGCGAGGGCCGCCAGAACCTCCTTTGCGCCTACCTCTCGGTCGCGCTCCTCGTCGGCCTCGGCGCCAACGCCGCGCTCGGTTGGTGGTGGGCCGATCCGCTCACCGCCCTGGCGATCGCCGCGGTCGCCCTGCAGGAGGGCCGCGCCGCCTGGCGCGGCGACGCCTGCGACTGCTGCTGAGCGCCGCCGGCGGAGGCGGGGGCTCGCCGTCTACAGAAGTCCGCCGACCTGGCTGCCGACCAGATAGAGGTTGAGGCCGGTGATGACGATGGCGACCAGTGCCATCAGGGCGGTGGTCAGATGTCGGTTGACCCCCTCCCCCATCACATCGGCGCGGCGGGTGATCAAGAGCAGCGGGATGATCGCGAAGGGGATCCCGAACGAGAGGACGATCTGTGAGTAGACGAGCGCCTGACTGGTGTTGACCGCGAGCGCCAGAATCACCAGCGAGGGGATCATCGTCAGCGCCCGGCGCAGCAGCAGCGGGATCCGCCAGCCCATGAAGCCTTCCATCACGATCTGGCCGGCGTAGGTGCCGACCGAGGAGGACGAGAAGCCCGAGGCCATCAGGGCGACGCCGAAGGCGAGTGCCGCGCCGCCCCCCACCAGGGTGTCGAGGTGGGCGTGGATCGGCCCGAGGTCGCTGACGCCTTCCAGGCCCGGCGTATGGAACAGCGCGGCGGCGATGCAGAGCATCGAGAGGTTGACGATGCCCGCCAGCCCGAGGCCGATGAAGCAGTCCCAGCGGTTGTAGCGGAGCAGAGTCCGACGCTCGCCCCGGTCGGCGGCCGGGATGCGGTTGCGCTGCAGGGCCGAGTGCAGGTAGACGACGTGCGGCATCACCGTGGCGCCGATGATCCCGACCGTCAGCTCGAGCGTGCTGGTGCCCTCGAGGTGCGGGACGAGGCCGCCCGCGATCCCGGCGTAATCCTGGCCGCCGGCGGCGAAGAAGACGTAGATGAACCCTGCCGCGATCATTGCGAGCAGGGCGATGATCGCCAGCTCGAACTTGCGGTAGCCCCGCTGCTCGAGCGCCAGGATGCCGAAGGCGATCACCGCCGTGATCAGACCCGCCGGGAACAGCGGGATGCCGAAGACGAGGTAGAGGCCGAGAGCCGCGCCGACGAACTCGGCCAGGTCGGTGGCCATCGCGACGACCTCGGCCTGGACCCAGAGGACCACGTTCGCCCGTTTCGGGAAGGTGGCCTGGCAGAGCTCGGGCAGGCTCTTCTGGGTGAAGAGGCCGGCCTTCGAGGTCAGGTACTGGACCAGGATCGCCATCAGGTTGGCCATCACGATCACCCAGACGAGCAGGTAGCCGTATTCGGCCCCGGCAGCGAAGTTGGTGGCGAAGTTGCCAGGGTCGACGTAGGCGACCGAGGCGACGAAGGCCGGCCCCATGATCGCCAGGGCACCGCGAATGCGCCCTCGGGAGAGGATGTGGCGGAGCTCGGAGGGGGCGCCGAGCGAAGGGGAGTCGGGCAGGCCGACCGAGCCGGCGCCGGTGGCGCCCGCGGGCCTCGGCATGGGGTCGTTCTCACCAGGCGGGGTCAATCCGTTGCCTCTTTCTGTGCATGGTCCGAGCTCGCGATGGGCGGACCCTAACACAAAAGTCAACAGTGCCTAACTTCTGATCCCTAGCAACCTCAAGAGATAGTCCTTCCCCGTGAATTCATCCTTCCGACCGCTATCCTCGACCGATGCCGACCGCCGAGCTACCCCCCTCTCCCTCGGCCGCCGCCGAGGACTACGTCAAGGCGATCTACTCGCTGACCCGGCACGCGCCGGCGGGCGCCGCGACCACCGACCTCGCCGAGCGGCTCGGGATCGCCAGCGGCTCGGTCTCGACGATGCTGAGGCGCCTCGACGACGCCGGCCTCGTCGACCACGCTCCCTACAAAGGCGTCCGCCTCACCGCCGACGGGGAACGCCTGGCGCTCGGGGTGCTGCGCCGTCACCGTCTGCTGGAGCTCTTCCTTCAGAGCACGCTCGACATTCCTTGGGAGGACGTGCATGGCTACGCCGAGAAGCTCGAGCACGCCGCGCCCGACGAGCTGATCGAGATCATCGCCGCCAAGCTGGGCGATCCGGTCTCCGACCCGCACGGCGATCCGATCCCGACCCGCGAGCTCGACATCGACGAAGGCGTCACCGAGGCGCTGGCCGACCTCGAGCCGGGCGGGCGCGCCAGCCTGGTCCGGGTCTCCGACTCCGACCCGGCGATGCTCCGCTACCTGGCCGAGCACGACATCGGCCTCGGAGACGAGGTGGAGATGATCGGGCGCCAACCGTTCGACGGACCATGTGAGGTCCGGATCGGGACCCGCCGCCACGACCTCGGGCTCGGGCTGGCGCGGGCGATGCGGGTGGAACGACCGAACTGATCGCGCCGAGTAACGGGACTCGAACCCGCCATAGACTCAACCGTTGAATGGCCACGAAAGCCAGGCGTAGCGAAGACGCGGAGGGGGACCAGGACCACCAACCGCCTGAATGGTCTGCCGAGGAGCTCGGCCGGAAGCTGCGCGAGCTCCGTACCGAGCGCGGGCTGCGGCTGTCGGACGTTGCGAAGGAGAGCGGGCTCTCGGTTTCGTTCATCTCCCATGTCGAGCAGGGGCAAAGCGATATCAGCGTAGGCCGCCTGATGCGCCTCGCCCACGCGCTGCACGTGCCGCTACCCGATCTCGTCAACTTGCCGGCGAAACGTTCTGTTCCACTGGTACGAGCCGACGAACGAGCGATGCTCCCGACCCCGATCGAAGACGTAAAAATGGAGTTGCTGGCAGAAAGTCCCACCGAGGGTCGCACCTACGCGGTCTCCTACCTCGAACCCGGCAGCAGCATAGAGGCAAGCGGGCAGCGACCGGCCGGGCAGGACTACTTCATCTACATGCTCGAGGGCGGAGCGGTGATCGAGCTCTCGAGCCAGGACCCCCTCGGCCTGGAGAAAGACGACAGCGTGGCATTCACTTCAGAAGAGTTTCAGCGACTGTCGAATCCAACCAAGCAGCAGACCCGCTTGCTCTGGATCAGCATCGTCAGCGAACCCTGATTGCCGTCGACGACTAAGCCGACCAGGTGGCGCTGAGGCCGGCGGAGATGTCGATCGCGGTGCCGCTGACGTGCCTGGCCTTCTCGGAGCACAGATAGACGACCGCGGCGGAGATCTCCTCGGGCTCGATCCAGGGGTCGGGAATCTTATGCAGGCCCTCCAGGATCGTCGCCTCTATTTCCGCGGTCGTCGGTTGCTCGGCCTCCGGGTTGAAGATCCTGTAGAGCGCCTCGTTCTCGAAGCACATGTCGGTTCTCACGGTCGCCGGGCAGACAGCGTTGGCGGTGACCCGGTAGGGGGCAAGCTCGAGCGCCGTCGTCTTGACCAGCCCGATCACGCCCCACTTGGCGGCAACGTAGTTGCCGAAGGCGTGCATGCCCATCCGCCCGGCGACCGAAGAGGTGGCGACGATGCGGCCGGAACCCTGATCGCGCATCGGGCGGGCGGCGGCGCGGATCGAGTTGAAGACGCCGGTCAGGTTGATGTCGATCACCGTCTGCCACTGCTCGTCGGTCATCTCGGTCAATTCGGCCGCCGACCAGATGCCGGCGTTGGCGCAGAGGATGTCGAGCGAGCCGAGCTCGGAGACCGCCTGCGCGACGGCGGCGTCCATCTGCTCGGAGCTGCGGACGTCGGCCTGGATCGCCAGGCAACGCACGTCCTCCGCCTCGACCAGCCGGACGGTCTCGTCGAGGTCCGCTTGCCGCGAGAGCTCGTACGGCACTGCCGAGAAATCCTCAAGAGCGTCGGTGACGACGATCTGGGCTCCTTCCCGGGCCAGCGCCAAGGCGTGCGAGCGACCCTGCCCGCGCGCTCCACCGGTCACCAACGCCACCTTCCCGTGCAGCTCTTTCATCTCTCCTCCGATCACTTGACGCCCCAGAGTTCTTCGAACTTTTCCTCGAAGCCTTCCGGCCCGTTCCACAGACCTTCGGATTCGTTGAGCAGTCCTTCAGCCGCTTCGGGGGTGTCGACCACCCAGGTCGGCATGTTTCCCTCTTTCTCATACGGTTCCAGCGGCATCCCCAGCGTCAGGCGGGAGGCAACGTCGAGGGTCATCCAGTCCGCGTACTTGGTCGGTTGCATCGTCCAGGCGACCTGTTCGCCCTTGGTGATTTCCTTGATGACCGCCGCGCTGGCGTTGACTCCGGTCTGCTTGACCTTTTCGGCGAGGCCGGCGCCTTTCAGAGCGGCCTGGGCGCCGGTCGAGAGATCGGAGAACGTGTACTCGACGTATTCGGTTTCGGGGTTGGACTGCAGGTAGGCGACGAGCTTGCTCGGGACTTTCCCTTCACCGACTTCTTCGGCGGTGACGCTGAGCGTGCCGAGGCCGCATTCCGGGCATTTGACGAAGACGCGTTCGATGCCTTCGATCTCGGCGGTGAGGATCGGGTATTCGCCGATCGTCAGCGTCACCGCCTTTGCCTTTCCTTCGGAGTCGTGAACCATCCATCTGGCGATTTCTTCGCCCTCGAGTTCGACCCCGGCCGGGCCGTACTGGTAGTAGACGCCGTTGGTCTTCGGTTCGGGCGGCGTCGTGTCGTTGCCGCTGAGGATGGGGATTTCCTTCTTGATCGCTTCTTTTGCCTGGGCTTCGTATACAGCCGCCGGGATTCCAGTGATGGCGATGTAGTCGGGGTTTTCGTTCAGCGCCGTCTGCACCGCTTCAGCCGCTTTCAGCGTGTCGTAGTTGTTCTGTTTGATCGGCCACCCCAGCGCTTCGGCGGCTTCGTGGTAGCCTTCGCTCAAGGCTTCCTGACAGATCGGAAGGCTGCAGGCCAGCCAGGTGAGGTTCTGAGGTTTCGGCGTTTCCTTCAGCGCCGTCTTGATCGGGAATTCGGTCGGCGGTTCGGTGACCGGCGCCGGGATTCCGGTGGCGCCGCCGCTTTCGTCGCTCGCGGTGGTTGCTCCACTGGTGGCTTCGCTGGTTGCTTCACCGCCACCCCCGGAGCTGGAGCCCGAGGTTCCACTCGAGCCGCCACAAGCCGCCAGCAGCGCGGCACAGCTGACCAGCAGCGCACAGCAGAGCGCAAGACGCCACTTCGCGAACGGTTGCATCAATCTCTCCTTTGGTCGACCGGCCACTCCCGATTCGGGAGAGGACCTGATCTGGATTCAGAAAAACCGGCGCCACCAACGTGGCGGGCGGTGACATAGGCGGTCGGGTCCTTCCGGACCAGCGCCTCGATCGCCTCGATCAGCGGATCGTGATCGCCTCACCGCCCCACGGCGTCGCGACCTCACCTTCGTGGAAGCGCTGCGGCAGCTCCTCGATCATGTTCCAGGTCGCCCCGAGGCGTCCGAAGCCGACGCAGAAGGCGCAGTAGGCGCCGAGCTCGACGATCTGTTCCTCGGTGAAGTATTCGCGCAGTTCGTCATAGACGTCGTCGTCGATCGCCAGGTGGTCGGTGGCGAGCAACTCCCCGTAGCGGATGGCGACGCGCTCCGCGCTGGTGAGGTCCGCCGCCTCGTACGGCTTCTCCAGCGAACAGACGACCTCCTCGGTGAGGCCGTCGGCAATCGCGCCCGGATAGCGGATCGCCATGCAGGTACGGCACTGATTGAAGAACGCGATCCTCAACCGCACCAGCTCGAGCAGGCGGTCCGGCAGCAACCGGTCGGTCCAGAGCGCGGCGTGGAGGCCGACGATCGCCTTCGCGTGGGATGGCCTGTGCGCGTGCACCCGCAGCAGGCCGAGCTCAAGTCCGGTGCGCTCGTCGGCCGCGACGAGCTCCCGGAGCTCGGGGTCGAACTCCTCGACCGGGACCATTTCCAGGCGGGTCCCGCCGCGCTCGGCCTTGGTCTTTTCATCGGTAGACATTCGGATTCCTCCTGGGGTTCGTGTTCCGATCACTGGCGTCGCTCGTCCGGGCGCGACCAGCAGCCTTCTGCGGGCCCCACTCCACGACGATGGCCATCCATCTCTCTCCAGCTCCCATGGCTGGAGGGCGTTCCTCTTGTACTCACCCAAAGTTGTCTAAGCTGAAGTCAGCTTGATTTCAAAATATAGGAACGGGGGACGGAAGTCAACTGGAAATTCACGCCGACGACGACACTGGCCTGTGCCGTCAATTGCCGAATGGATCCTGAAGTCACTTCACTTCTTTCAAGACTGACGACCTTCATGCCGTCCGGCATCGTCGCTGATCGGCGCCCCGAACCGATGCATTATCCTGACGACCGTTTGTTTCGCCCCACCGTCAACTTCGCCGAGAAGGTGCTCTCCGGAGAAGATCCGGACACGGTCGTGCTGTCCTTCGGTTCGGCGGCGAGGGGGATCGAGGAGGTCACCCTGGGGACGCTGCGGGCAGAGGTCGACGCCACCTCCCGTTGGCTGCGGCAACTGCGGCTCGGGCGGCGAGGACTTGTCGTCGGCTATCTGCCGAGTGTTCCCGAGGCGGTCACGGCCCTTCTCGCGACGGCCGCGATCGGCGCGGTGTGGTCGGCCTGCTCGACGACCCTGAGCGCGCACAAAGTCGCGCACCGGTACCTGGATTTCGCCCCGGCGATATTGATCGCGGTCGAGCGCCTCGACCGCCACGGCGCCGCCTTCGATCGGCGCGAGGAGGTGAACCGGCTGCGGGGGTTGTTTCCCCACCTCCTGGGATCGGCACTGGTTCCCGGCACCAGTCCCAACCTCGCGGGATGCGGCGGCTCGGACCGGCCCGCCTTCGAGTCGCTCGACGTCGATCATCCTCTGCTGCTGGGCGTCGACGAGGACCCGCGATCCCTCGACTGGCCGGTCGTCCTCAACCACGGCGAAGCGATCGGCATCGAGGGCGACGGGACCCACAGCCATCCTCGCGAGGAGGGATCACGAGTCCTTTGGGCGGTCGACGACGCGGCCCCGCACTGGACGCTCTTCGCCCAGAGCCTCGCCGCGAACCGGTCGATCGTGCTCCATCAAGGAGACCCGGGAAGCTCGGACCTCCGGGCGCTCTGGGATCTGTGCGCGACCACCGGGTGCACGTCGGTGGTCGTCGATCACACCTACATCCGCGCGGCCGGCGAAGCGGGGCTGCGGCCGGCGAGGGAAGCGCGCCTCGATCGACTCGAGTCGGTCACGGTGACGGCTCCCGCCCCGGTCGAGGCGCTCGCGGACTGGATCGGCGAACAGGTCGGCGCGCGCTGCCGCTGGAGCGTCGTCGCCCCCGGCAGGAAGCTCGACGACCGTCGGCTGCAGCGCTCGGCGGCGGCCTGGATCTGATCGAGGCTAGCGGCTCTGCGGAGTGCCGAGCATGCCGGTCCCGAGCAGCGCGGCGGCGACCTCGGCGGGGTGGTCGAGCAGAGCGTGATGGTGGGCACCGGGCAGCGCGGTGGCCGGGACCGGTAGGCCGGTCATCGAGCTGATCTCGTCCGCCGTCGCGGCCGAGACGAGCGGATCCTCGGTGCCGTAGACGAGGTGGATCGGGCATCGCACGCGGAGTAGATGGTCGCGGATCAATCCGTCGCTGAAGCTCTGCGCGATCGCGGGGTCGAACTTCCACTGCCACCCCCCGTCACCGCGCCTGACAGAGCCCTCGGCGATCGCGCGAAGCAGCTCCGGATGAACCGGCTGCGCGGGGACGAGTCGGAACGCCTCGACCGCCTCCTGGCGCGATCGGTAGCTGCGAAGCGGGCGTTCGCTCATGCCTCTCGGCTCCCACTCGGCGCCAGTGCGCGGGCGGCGGATGGAGCAGTCGAGCAGAATGATCGCGCCGATGCCCTCCGGCCGGCGGGCCGCGCAGACCACCGACGCCCAGCCGCCCATGCTGTGGCCGACCAGGGTCGCGTGGCCACTGGCCAACTCGGCGACCACCGCCGCCACCTCATCGCCCCAGAGTTCCGCCGAGTAGGAGGTCCGACGGTCGCTGTCGCCGTGGCCGCTGAGATCGAGGGCAACCACCCTCCGCCCGGCCGCGATGGACCTGCCGACGACTCCCCGCCACCAACCGACGTGGGCGCGGGCGCCGTGGACCAGCACGATTCCAGGGTCACCGAGCTTGCCCCAGGCGACCCAGTGGATGCCGCTGCCCGCCACCTCGATCACCCCGGACCGGTCCGGCGCCAGATCGGGAAAGGGGGTAGATACTCGGGGCTCAGACAAGATAGGGGCGCCGAAGCGGCGGCAGAGGGTGTGCCACCGCCGCTTCGGCGGGAGGAGAGACCGGCCCCTACCCGCGGGTCGGCCGGAACCGACACTCTACCAACCGACCGTCTGTTTGTGAAGCGATAGACTGAAGGCCTAGGGAAGTCGACAGGAGGATGGGAAATGAAGGTCCAATTCGTCGATCAGACGCTGCGCGACGGACAACAGAGCCTCTGGGGTCTGCGGCTGCGCGCTTTCGAAGCGGTCGAGGCCCTGCCACACCTGGACAACACCGGATTCAGGTTGCTCGACCTGACCGGCGCCGGCATGTTCACGGTCCTGCTGCGGACCTTCAAGGACGATCCCTGGGAAAGCACCGATCTGCTCGTCGCCGGGCTGCCCAACACCAAACTGCGGGCCGCGACGCGAACCGTCTCGGTCGGTGGCATGGGATTCGCTCCCGATTCCGTTGTCGATCTCTGGGTTCAGACGATGGCGAAGCACGGCATCGACAGTTTCTGGATCTTCGATTGCTCCTACGACATGCCGAAGCTCAAACGCCTGGTCGATGTCGTCAAGGAAGCGGGAGCCGAGCCCGCGCCCGCCGTGATGTACGGGCTGACCGACGTCCACACCGACGCGTGGTTCGCCGAGCGGGCTCGTGAGATGGACTCCTGGGACGTGCCCTCGATCTACGTCGAGGATGCGGCCGGCGTCCTCACCCCGGAGCGGGCGACGACGCTGTTGCCCGCCCTGCAGGAGGCGACCCCGGACACGCCGCTGGAGCTGCATTGCCACACGACCACCGGCCTCGCCCAGCTCGTCTACCTCGAGGGCCTGAAAGCCGGGATCGACATCCTCCATACCTGCTCGCGGCCGATGGCCAACGGCCCCTCCCTTCCCTCCACCGAGGCGATGCTCGCCAACCTGCGGATCCTCGGACATGAGCACGATCTCGACGAGGCCCAGCTCGCCCCCGTCGCCGAGCACTTCGAACGTGCCGCCCTGGCCCACGGGCCCGAATACGAGCTTGGCGTCCCCAACGAGTACAGCCTGCTCCCCTACGAGCACCAACTGCCCGGCGGGATGACCGGCAGCCTCAAGAAGAACCTCGCCGATCACGGCATGGAGGACCAGCTGACCGCGGTCCTCGAAGAGATCCCGGCCGTGCGCCGCGACCTCGGCGAGCCGATCATGGCGACGCCCTTCTCGCAGTTCGTCGGCATCCAGGCACTGCTGAACATCGTCAGCGGCGAACGCTACAAAGTGATCCCGGACGAGGTCGTCCAATACACGCTGGGCCAGTACGGCCCGCTTGCCCGCGAGGTCGAGCCCGACGTGAAGGACCGCATCCTGGCGAGCCCCGGCGCCGCGAAGTTCGAGGGCTGGGAACAGCCCCAGCCGACCCTGGCCGACCTGAGGAAGAAATTCGGCAAGTCGATCCGTGACGAGGAGCTGCTGCTTCGTGCTCTGTTCTCAGAAGACGAGGTCGACGCGATGATCTCGGCCGGACCGATCCCCCGTGACCCCCGTACCTCGGCCTCCCAGATCGTCGAGAACGTCCGCGAGCTGGTCGCCGAGGCTCGCGACAGCCGCGCGGTCTCGATCTCCCAGCCGGGATTCTCGATCGAACTGCGCCGCGGCGATCCGGCCGACAGTCCGGCCTAGACGGTTGATTCCACGAGATTTCGGCCTGGTGTAGGGGCGGAAGGGATGGGGCGTGGGGAAGCTGGCGCCCGGGGAAGGGAAGGGCCGTCTCGTCCACGGCCCTGGCAGGCTGTGGCCGTGGCCGAGACGGCCGGGTCCGTGGGGAGTGGGAGGGATCGTCGCGGGAGGGTCACGGGAAGGACGCGGATCCGTCACGGATGTCTCAGGGCGTCACAGAGACCGTGGGAAGTCCACGCTTCCGTGCGTGTTGTCCAACGGTCACGGACGCGCTGCATGAGTTGACCCTGCTATAGGGGGGTCAACTCATGCAGCGCGTTTTCGGCCCCTGTTTTCGCCCCTGAAAAGCGACTCAGAGGACGCGGAAGTGTGACGTTCCCGGCATCTTCGTCACCGATCTGGGCGAGGTGTGTCCTCTCTCGCGCAGGACTCCGACGTAAGTCCGACCTCCTCCCGTCCCTGTGCCGGAACCCTCACGGACCCCTCACGTCCCGGGCGTCTCGTGGCGGCCACAGCCTGCCAGGGCCGCCACGAGACGCCCGGGACGCAATGCGGTCAGCCGCAAGCGCCCGGAA
>Ga0207680_10000963_pt1 | contig 13589 bp, 14 predicted proteins | sample KBSS23metaG_FD_184321 | JGI IMG/M metagenome (GOLD analysis project Ga0207680, IMG submission 184321) | Switchgrass rhizosphere microbial communities from Kellogg Biological Station, Michigan, USA - KBS S2-3 metaG (SPAdes) (version 2) | ecosystem: Host-associated > Plants > Roots > Rhizosphere... | reverse complement strand
ACTTTCAAGCCCCCGGAGGATTCCGCGCTCCGAGTTCCCAGTTCCGAGTTTCCAAGAACAGGGCCAAGCCACGCCGCCAACGTCTTTCCCGTACCAGTCGCAGAATGGATGAGTCCGCTCTTCCCTTCCAGATACGCGCGCCAAACCTCGATCTGAAACTCAAACGGCTCCCATCCGTGCGCGTGAAAGAACGCCAATGCCGGAGCGATCGGATCTCGAGTTGCTGCCTTGCGCGCCACGACTTAGATTAGACCGTGTGATCCGGGTTTGTGATCGGCACTCCGATAAGATGGCTCAGGACATCGGCCAAAGCTTGCGAGTTCGTCTCTTGCGAGCCTCTTGTCGCATTTGCCAGCAGTTGATCACCCCAATAACACCAGTCGGGCCAAATAGTGTTGTTCACAAAGTCGCCGCTTCCCACAAATCGACATAAGAGAACTTTCGTGTTGTTCTTCAGTTGCAAAGCAACCGTGAACATTTCGTCTTCGGTGTATTCGCCATACCAACCAAAGCCGCCGCCGGACGAGCCGCTCCATAATCCATCGCCGCCACCTCCACCTGTGCTCCAATATCCGTAGATGATTTCCTGGATCCAATCGAACTCGATTCGCCTACTCCATCCGAAGAACCAAAATCTTCTTCCCTTAATGCGCAAGACTTTCTTGGCGGGATCGACCGTTATCTTTCGGGACGCTGCGCCGAACGAGAGCAAATGTGCTCGCCAACTACTCGAGATCACCAAGGTCTGACCCTGCTTGCCAACCTTTGGCTCGATATTGATGATCTTCCGAAGAATGTATGTGACGATGTAACCCATCAGCCATCAATGCAATACGCTTGCGCCACTTCTCAGGTTACACATCGAGGTTTGGATAGAACTCATAGGCAACTTTGAAGTGCTTTTTGAGAAACGTTTTTAGCTGCTCGACTCGCGCATCGCCAAAGCGGTCTGCGTGCTTCCGATTGTGGCTCGCCAATTTTTGTTCACCGGTCAACTTGCGTCCCGTCGCATCCTCCAAGACGCTTGGGTCAGCAACGATATCCTCATATTTCAGGATCGTCAACTTGTCCCGTAAGCTCCAGTACCGAGCGCAATATAGCTCAAACATCTTTGCCTGAATGTCGACGATCAGGCCACCCGCCGCCTCGATTGCCAGCGCATCATCCCAGAATTTGTAACCGCGCGAAAGCCTTCCATACCGCAGCGGGATTTCTTTCGACTGCCAGCTCAGGAGCGTCGGCACCGGATGCCGGATAATCGCGATGGCCTTCGCCTTCTCGATATCGCAAAGTTCTTTGAGGACCGCGGTAAATATCTCGTTGTGCTTCACCGCGAGCAGGAGGTCGTTTATCTTCTGGCCCGTGCCAACCGGGAGCATCGACATGTCCCGCACCTTCCCGGATTCTTCGAAGTAGTTCTGCGGCACGTGGCCATCGGCCTCTCGGCGATCCAAGACGGTTCCGCCCTCGGCGAGCGTCGACCACTGTTGCTCGAGCTCCCGCAACGTATCCGTAATGAAATCTTCCTTCGTTTTTGAATCGGCCACCCGCTGGTAGTAGTGGGGCGGCTCGTTCAGACAGACAGTGTCCTGCAATCTGTCGATCAGGTCCGCGGTCAAAGTCGTCCCCGAACGCGGAATACCCGTCACGATAAGAAGTGGCTTGGCCATCGAAAGATTCTAGCGTAACCAGGCAAGAATCGGCTGGCGGAGTTACGTCCGATTTATTCCACTTCCAGCACACGGCAAGCCTTCATAATCATGGAAGCCCATGCCCGAACTTCCTGAAGTCGAAACCGTCTGCCGAGTGATGCGTCGAGCCCTTGGCGGAAAGAAGATCAAAGACGTCGAGATCGTCCCCGACACGATTATCTTTGGCGCGACTCCGCCGGAAGCTTTTAAGAAGGCAATGATTGGCCGCACCGTCAAGAACATCGGACGCCGTGGTAAGACATGGTGGATCGAGTTCGATCAGGCACCCACCTTCTTCGGCCATCTTGGAATGAGCGGATGGATCCGCGAACTCGGTACCCACACCACAAGACTCAAAGAGCATGGCGATGCACCCCTCGACGACGAAACCGGTCGTCCTCGCTTTCTTAAAATGCTCATCACCGCGACGGACGGGACGCGTGTCTCGTTTACCGATGCACGCCGCCTCGGACGCGCGTGGCTTTCAGAATCCTCAGAAAAGGATGCGAAGGTCAAGAAGCTCGGCCCCGACGCGCTTGACGATCTCCCTAAGGGAAAGGACTTCGACGCTCTTTTCATCAAACGCCACGCCCCGATCAAGGCACTCCTCATGGATCAATCGATTCTAAGCGGCATCGGCAACTGGGTAGCGGATGAAGTGCTCTACCACGCCAAGATTGCACCCGCCCGCGCTGCCTCTTCGCTATCGTCAGCCGAATTTGCCAAGCTCAGAAAAACGATTCTCGATGTGCTCACAAAATCGGTAGAAGTGAATGCGGATTCAGAACAGTTTCCCAAGAATTGGTTATTTCATCATCGTTGGGGCGGATCACGTGGCGCCGATCGAATCGGCAAACACGATATCAAACGAGACACCGTCGGCGGCCGCACTACCGCCTGGGTTCCCGCCGTTCAGAAATAGGGCGCAATAAAGGAGGAATTGGCTCCTCGGGCCCCTTACTATCCTTTTCTATACACTGCGTCAAAGCCCACGGTCCATGTACCGCCGACATACGACTCGATCACCTGATGAACTTCACCATGCGGCAGCTTTGTCAACGTAGTGCGATCTTGGTAGGTCTTTCCACGCGGAAGAAACACCGTGCCTGAAAATCGTATCCCACCATTCACGGGAGCGGAAGCTTTCTCCTTGAACACTCCGGAAGGCGTGACCCATACTTGCTTCCACTGCTTTTTCGCAGGCATGTAATAGAACAGGCTAGTTCCTTCATCTCCGGCCGTAACACCGTGCCATTCCTCAGTGATCGCAAATCCGTCAAGACTCTTCGTCACGACATCGGTGCCAGCCAGCACCTTTCCCTCATAAACTTTCCATGATCCGACCCAGAAATCAAGGTCATCACCGGGTACCACGGTGTGCGAACTTGACCGAGAACAAATGCTGCGATACAAATCGGAATCACTTCGGCTTCCGCACGTAATGCAAGTGCCACTGGAGGGTCCAAGTCTTGCCAGAGTCTTTGCTGCCTTCCCAGTCCCAATCAAAACTAGACTTTGTAATGTTGCTAAACACCATTCGACTCGTACCGCCCTTCGGTCCGGGCGTTGTCGCCAGGGTCATCTTGTCATTGGCATAGGCGCCGGTTAACACAATGTATCCGCCGCCGTCATCGGCCCAAGTCTGCTGCCAAATCTTCTTCTGCGGATTGTAAACAGACACACTCATCCCATTGAGTCCCGCCATCTTGAAATGCTCGTGAATCACGTGGCCACCGTACTCCCGCGTAATCGAGTTCTGTGCATTGGTTTTCGTCACTTGACCATTTGCGCCGTGCATTTCGCCCGAGCACTTCCACTCACCAACCCAGAAATCGAGTTGATGACTAGGATCCTTTGGCGCTTGCCACTTCCCTGCTCCGCCGACCATCAACAGACTCATCGCTCCAAATACAAACAATTGCATATCGGTAGCACGAACGAAGCGCCGTAGAAGTTCCGGCAATTCGCTCGCTCGTTGTTTCTCAGCAAGATAATTTTGAGAAAGCCCGCTTCAGGCTCAGAAGTGTGCGGTTTAGCCCTCAATACTCCAAACTCGGTACTCATCACTTCACATCCAGCAGCGCCTTGACGCCCTGCAATGTGTCGGCCTCGTCGGCTTTCTTGTCGTGTCGCCACCTAGCGATCCGCGGAAAGCGGACAGCGATCCCCGCTTTGTGCCGATTCGATAATTGGATTTGTTCAAAAGCCAACTCCATCACGAGTTCCGGCTTAACAACTCGAACCGGCCCAAATTTCTCGGTTGAATTTCGCCGAACCCACGAATCCACCTGTCGAATCTCTTCGTCGGTCAATCCCGAGTACGCCTTGGCGAACGGCACCAGCTTCCCCTCCTCCCACACGCCAAATGTGTAATCGGTGTAGAGCGATGCACGCTTACCGCTTCCCCGTTGCGCATAAATCAGAACGGCATCGACAGTAAGCGGCTCGATTTTCCACTTCCACCAATATCCTTTCTTGCGGCCGACCATGTACGGAGCATTCACGTGCTTCAACATGAACCCTTCCGCATTAAGTTCTCTCGCCGCATTGCGCTGGGCAGTGAGATCGCCCCAATCCTTTGCCTTCAAAGGACGGGCAACTAACAATCGGCCATCGTCACGCTGTTTGGTATTCGGCGCTGTACGTGTCGCCAATCGTTCATCTGCAACGAGCGCGCCCGGAAGCAACGACAAGTCTAGGGCCGATTGCAAGGGTGCAGCATTCATCTCGTAAACGAGCTTTTCTAGTGCCATCCGGCGCTCGGCAGTGGTCCGCTCACGGTAATCGACACCGTCCAGTTCGAGTAGATCGAACACCACGACGACGACTGGTACATCGGAGAGAATCTTCTTCCCCAACACTTTCCGCCCGATGCGCTTTTGCAAACTCAGAAACGGCATTGGCTTGCCGTTCGACCAAGCCAAAATTTCGCCGTCCAAGACCGTCCCTTTCGGCAATCGATCGACGACTTCCGCGATCTCCGGAAATCGATCCGTGATCAAATCTTCGCCTCGCGACCAAATGAAACTCTCGCCTTTGCGACGGATAAGTTGTGCGCGAATGCCATCGAACTTCCATTCCGCCTGCCACTCCGTAATTTGCCCCAAAGAAGCTGGCTCGCCTTCAAGAGGGTGAGCCAAACAAAACGGATACGGTCTGCTCAGATCGGCCTCGCCCGTCTCCGGCCCCACTAGCCAATCGTAAAAATCGGCCGATGGCGACCAATCTCCCATCAATCGATGAGCGAGAACCGGCGTCTCAACTCCGCTCGCCTTGCTCAAGGCTCTGACAACTAAGTCTTGCGAAACTCCAACACGCCAAGCACCCGTGATCAACTTGTTAAACACAAAACGCTCATTGCGATTCAATCGGGACCATGATTCGGTGAGAGACGCTTTCTGGTCGTCATCGGACATTCCGCCCAGGGGAAGGAGTCGTTCCGTAACCCAATACTCAAGGGACTCCGAAGATCCTCCCCCGCGAAGCAAGGGGGAGGTGTCACCGAAGGTGACGGTGGGGGCGCATTCCTCTTGTTCCTCATCAGGAAGAATAGCCGCTATCGTCTCTGCCAGATCTCCAACCGCGTCGTAACATTCGTAAAACAGCCACTCCGGTACGTCCGCGATTTCCGCCGCCCATGCGTGCAATTTGGTGCTGATAATCAGGCGCTTCGGCCGGCGACCAGTCAGGAAGCTCATCGCCCACGCTGCGTCATGTGCCGGCGCGGTGCGGAAGTATCGCTCCATCGCCGCTACCTTTTCCGTAGTTTTGTTGGTCTCGTCGATGGCGGTGAAGAGGCGCGTAAAGTCTCTCATTCTTCTTTCGCCTCCTCCGCAACTTCGATCCCCGCATCTTGTTCGCCTTCCCACAAGGTCTCCAGCACTTTCGCTTTGAGCCCCTGCTCTTCCAGGTAGCGCACGACAACTGCGGAATACCCGTGGGTCACCCACACTTCTTCTGAGCGCGTGCCTCTGATCACGCTCTGCAGAGATGGCCAATCGACGTGATCGCTGAGAATAAATCCTCTATCGACCGCGCGCCGACGCCGAGCACCGCGAATAGCCATCCATCCCGACATGAAAGCCGTTGAGATATCTCCGAATCGCCGCAGCCAAGGTGTGCCCGCTGCACTGGGCGGAGCGAGAACGATCGCCTGCGACCAGTCGGATTTCCTATCCGCCTCGAAAACAACTTTCGTCGGCGGTAGGTCGATTCCGGTCGCGCGATACGCTTCCGTTAATCGCTGCACCGCACCATGCAGAAAGATCGGTCCGAGAGAGGGGTCCAGCCGAGCCAACGCGCGCTGCGATTTGCCCAGCGCGTAGCCCATCAGGATCGAGCACTTCCCCGCTTCTTGATTTCCACGCCACCAATGGTTTATATGCCCAACAAGTTCCTGTTCGCCGCACCACCTGTAGATTGGCAATCCGAATGTCGATTCCGTCACGAACAGGTCGCACGGCACCAATTCGAATGGGGTACAGGTTGCATCGGGCTCGGTCTTGTAGTCGCCCGAAACCACCGCGACAAATCCATCCTTCTCGACGCGAACCTGCGCCGAGCCAAGAATATGCCCTGCCGGATGAAGACTGACCTTCACCCCATTGATGGAGAAACTCTTTCCATACGGCACGGTATCAATATTCGCCTCCGACCCAAGGCGGACACGCATTACCCTCTCGCCTTCATCAGTGCAGAGGTAGCGCTTCATCCCCCATCGAGCGTGGTCAGAGTGGGCGTGGGTGATGATGGCGCGATCGACCGGTTTCCATGGGTCGATGTAGAAGTCACCCTCCGGGCAAAACAGCCCGCGAGCGGTCATCTTCAGCAGCTTAGGTGCGCGAACAGCCATTAGTGGTGTTTCTATCGTCTAGACGAAGGGGCAAGTGCTTGCGCCCAAATCTCCATGGTCATTCCGAACTTCCGACCCATATTTGTAAAAGCATTTCAAAGCTGGCAGTCGGACAATGCTCCCCGGCTCGCTGCCGCATTCGCGTTTTACGCGATGCTGGCCCTTGCCCCGATGGTAGTTCTTGCGGTCGCGGTCGCGAGTCACTTCCTTGGCCAGAGCCAAGGCGGAATGCACATCGTTCACGTGATGGAAGAATATCTCGGGAAGTCGGGATCCGCGTTCCTCGAGAACATGATCCAGAACGCGGCTCAACCGGGCACCACTACCATCGCAACTATTCTCTCCCTCCTCGTGGCAACCTTCGGCGCCGTCAATCTTTTTGAACAGCTCTTCGAAGCGGTCAACACGATCTGGGGTGTGAAGGGACGCGGCGGCTTCAAAGGCTTTCTCATAAACAAGGTCACGTCGGTGATGATGTTCATCGTTTTCAGCGCGGTCTTCGTGATATGGCTTGCGATCGACTCTTGGCTAGGATGGGTCGAGGTGCACACCCACGGTTTCCAAGGTTGGCAACTGATCAGCATCCTCGTTTCTGTCATCTTTCTCACTCTCGTTTTCGCAATGTCGTTCCGCGCTCTTCCCCGCCGTATGGTGGCGTGGAGCGATGTCTGGCTCGGCGCCGTGGTCACTGCGTGCGGATTCGCCCTTAGCAAACTGCTCCTCAGCCTCTACTTCTCGTTTACAAGCCTGACCGCCTATGGCAGCGCCGGCGCGCTTGTCATCATCCTCCTCTGGATCTACTATTCGGCGCAGATCTACTTCTTCGGCATCGAACTCACCTGTACGTACGCTCACATGTACGGCAGCCAAACCCAACGTCACAAGGGTGAACAGCCGATTCCAAACCACTAGCATTTGGCTTCGCCCGGTATCATCACTCCCGCCATGACTCAAGAGCTCCTTGCCGCCGCCGTGATCCGAGATGTGCCGGACTTTCCCAAGCCCGGAATCCTGTTCAAAGACATCACACCCGTCCTCGAACACCCGGCCGCGTTCAAACAAGTCGTCGAGCTCCTGACCGAGGACGCGAAGCTCCGCGGAGCGGAAGCGATCTGCGGCATCGAATCCCGCGGATTCATCTTCGGCGTTCCGATCGCCCTCGCTTTGGACGTTCCGTTCGTCATGGCTCGCAAGCTTGGCAAGCTCCCGTATGACCGCATCACCGAGGAGTACGCGCTCGAGTACGGCACCAATACGGTCGAGATGCACGTGGATGCAATCAAGCCCGGACAAAAGGTTTACGTCGTCGACGATCTTCTCGCGACGGGTGGCACTGCCGCTGCAGCAGCACGCCTCGTCGAAAGATTGAAAGGCGAAGTTTGTGGCTTCGGCTTTCTGATCGAACTCTCATTCCTTAACGGCCGCGACAACCTGCTGGGTTATCAGAGCAAATCGTTAATCGAATATTGAGTTATCAAAAAATTTAAGCTGCTCCAAGACTCTTCTCGTCGATCATCGGCGGAGGAGCCGTTGGCATCGCCATGTCTGGCGTCATCGGCGGGCCGGACGTTAAGTCGCCGACCATTTTCATTTCTTCTCCGAGAAGGGAAATCGTCTGGTCGTAATCCATCGGGATGAATGCGCGTCCGCGCATTCCGTCGGGGCCGTATGATGCGGTGCCGCTGATCGGCTTCTTCGATGTTCGGATCAAATCGACAAGTCCTTTGAAGACTTTTACTTCCTTAGGATCGGCCGTCTTCGCGAACTCGTCCCAGTTGATGAACGCATCGATTCCTTGGGCAACACGGACCAGACTGCAAACGCCCATCGTCTGCGCCGTTCCAAGGGTTGCACCAATGCTTGCCAGTTCGGGATCGGAAGAAAGTAAGGCGCCTCTTCCCTGCTGCGCGTCTATTGCGCGATGCAGTAGGTCGATAGAAGAACTGAAGATCACCGTGTTGCCAACCGTTGCATATGCGAACGTCTTGTCATCCGTAATAGAGGCGAGATTGAATCTTGGATCTTGCTTTTCCGTGTGAAAACCCTTCAACAATTCTTGTTGCGACTTGCTGCTCAGACTGACAACTTTCGCTCCACCATAGGTGGACTCCACCAACTCAGGGGCGGGATCTTTGCTCTTTTTGAATTCGTTTGAAAGGCCGGCGCGAATTTTCTCGGTGACGACCGCGGGCGTGGCACCATTGTAGTCATCTAGTTCCACCACTAGGTCGATGCCTTCGACCGAACTTGCCAGCGGATAGAAAGCAACGACACCATCACCCGATAGGCTTCGATGAACAGCCTCTTCGATACTGATTCCAAATTCCTTCTGGAATGCATCGTCTGCTTCCTTGAGATTCTTTTCCGCCTGTGGTGTCTTGCCCAAAACGGATGCTCGGAATGCTTCGTAATACTTCGCTGAATCGGAAATTGCCCACACGCTGTAAGCGCCGGTCGGTAAGTGGCTAAACAGATCAGCGCGAAGCGGTTTCATCGACATCATCGCTTGGGTCTGCGCAGTTGGATGATCTGGCGTGGGAGCGAACGAAGTTACAGAAATGCCGGTGTCTCGAATTGCAAATCCGACTGCGAATGATGAAAGATCGCCCTGAGACTGGCCAGAAGGACCTGCCGCTTGTTGCAGTTGCTGAGCGCCATCCTTCGTGACGAACACCATGATGTTCGCGTCAGGATCGATGTTCGCGCGCATCTTCTTGAAACTGTCGGAATTAGAAAGCGATGTTCCGTCACCACGCACTCGGTCGACGATAACTGCGGCACTCGGGCTGGACGACAGAAGCAAATACCCGTCGACGATGCCCGCATAAACCGGCGCATCCTTCTGCATGTACATCTTCGTCGTGCTCGACACCGGCGACGGTTGGCCACGACTGATTACTTTCTCAACCGCATCGGTATCGGTTACGGAGAGGAGCACGTAACCTCCTGGTCCCTCTTGTCGATCAGCGGTCATCGCGAAGGCAAAGCTCGGTCGGATGTATGGCTTTAACTCTTTCGATTCAGGAATCGACTGGAAGAGCGACTCCAAACCTTGGGCAGCCTTCGCGGAGAAACCGTGTGCGTCCAGGGATTCGGAAATCTTTCGGAACGCCATGTACTGCCCCATCGATGGCTGGAGGTCGACGATGGCGACCATCGAGGCATTGGCGGGCACCATGCTTAGCGCCTTTTCGCCACGGCGTTGGTAGACCTGATTGAAACCGTAGACCGTTCCAATCGTGGCAAGCGCGACCACGGCGACGAACCAGAAAAGCAGTCGGGAAGCCTTTCCCTTCCGTCGAGGGAGCGATTGAATTTGAGTGGTGCCGGTTTCCATGTCAGTAAATAAGACGCAATCCTACAAATTAGGCTACAGCACTGGGCCCAAACGCGCAATAAGGGCCAGGTCCTGCCCGATTATCGGTTTTGTTAGTGAAAGGAGGGACCCCCAAAAATCTGGGGTCGATTTGATTTAGTGAAAAAGGGGGCCATAAAAAACATCTCGTATCTGGGATCTCGGATCGCGGCTTCCTGGCTCTCGGGCTTTCCAGCTGTCGGGTTCTCCCGGGCAATTATCAAAAAGGGGACCATAAGAACCTTCGATACCGAACCATCCTTGTCAAAACCATTAGAGCAGGAGGGGGCACCAAAAACTCTTAGCCCTCTCGGCTGGGACTGGCCGCTCAGAATTTCCACAGGCTAATGATAGGCCAATTTGAACCTATTAAGTAGACGATATTCTGCTATTTCACGAACAATAACGAAGCTGCCGCTACAATTCAACTTCGTTCGCCGGATTTCCATGAGCACGCCGCCCCGTCAGCAGCCCTTCCTCGTCGCCGTCATGGGCGAGACGGCATCCGGCAAGACGGATCTGGCCGAAGAAATCGCGGCAGCCCTTGGCGCCCAGCTCATCAACGCCGACACCTTCCAGAGCTACCGCGGCATGGACATCGGCACAGCGAAGCCTGAAAACAAGGCCGCCTACGAACTGGTCGACATCAAAGATCCGGAGGAACAGTTCGGGGTCGGCGAATGGACCCGGCTCGCCGAGGAAAAGCTTAAAGCTCTTTATGCAGAAAATCGTTCTGCCGTTCTCGTCGGGGGCAGCGGGCTAAACGTGCGGGCACTGCTCGAAAGTTACACGACGATGGCGGGTGCGCCCGACCCCAGCCTGAGAGCCGAACTGAACGCCCAACTAGAAAAGGAAGGGCTAGAAGCCCTCGTGGAAATCCTCCGCCAAGAAGATCCAGAAGCAGCCGAAAGGGTCGATCTCAAGAACCCGGTTCGGGTTACACGTGCCATCGAGCGGGCCCGCGGTCCCAAGGAAAGTATAAGCATTGACCTTCCACCCTATCGAAAGGTGAGGTTTGCCATCCGAAGACCCGTAGAAGAAATCAGTGCACGCATTCACGAGCGCACATGGCACATGGTCAGAAATGGATGGCCAGAGGAGGTTGATGCCCTGCGACAAGCCGGGTATGGTCCCAATGCGCCTGGATTTCGAGCCCATGGTTATCGGGAGCTTTGGCGCGTACTTGAAAATCAGCTCGGGCTAGACGAGGCAGTTGAATCGATCGTTTCGCAAGTTAGACACTACGCAAAGCGACAACGGACCTGGTTAAGAACCGAGCCAGACCTATTAGTATTAGAATCGAATGGGGAGACCTCGCCCACTGAACGGGCGATGGCTCATTTGTTTGCAATTGGAGAAGGTGTAGAAAAAAATGGCCAAGACCATTAATCTTCAGGATATGTTTCTGAACCAGGTGAGGAAAGAAGGGATCGGAGTCACGATCTACCTCACGAACAGCGTTCAGTTGAGAGGGCAAGTTCGCGGTTTCGACGCGTTCACCGTTCTTTTGGATCAACCGGGCAAACCCACGCAACTTGTTTACAAGCATGCAGTGGCGAGCATCGTTCCGTCCCGACCGATCGGCACGTATCGACAGCACGGTGATTTCGAAGGTGCAGAAGAACGAGGACCGAGGCCGGCGCACGACTGATTTCTGTGATCGGTGATCAGTGATCTGTGATCTGTGATCTGTGATCTGGATTCTGGATTCTGGATTCTCTCGAAGAATCGTGAAGCATCTAGCATCTAGAATTCAGATCAGCGACCAAACGAGCCGGGTGCCGGTCGGCGCGCCGCGTCCAGTTTTTGTTTAAGCATAAGACTCGCAGCGTTCAGCGACGCCGGGTCGAACTGCAACAGAAACTCGATTTCGAGTTGCGCCTCGCCCTGCGCGTCCGGCACTTTTGTTGTCAACGCGCCCGGGCCAAATGAAAAGAGACGGAGCAATCCGGCTTTTTCCAAGATTCCATTCGGCCCCTGTTGCAGGGGCGCCGGAATCTCTTGATCGCCGACACGCCAGACGAGCCGACGAATCCAGACCTGACACGTCATGTGATACAGCGTGATCTGGACGACCGAACCCGGTGCAGCAGCAACGACGCCTTTCAACGTTTGCCACCCACCCGATGGTGTGTATGGCATCTCGACGTGCTTGAGCTCCTGTCCATCCCGCCACGCAAAAGCCATACGTCCGACCGGCGGATGCAGGGTGCGCGTCATATTCCCCATGGTCTGCCACTCTTGCCAGAGGGCTTCGACCTCGTCATCAAACTTCCCTTCATTCAGCGCGGCGTTATCTTCTGCAGCCCTGAGACAGAGATCGTAAGTGCGAGCAACGATCGTCGGCCACGGTTTCAAATCTTCGGCCGTAAAGCGACTGTGACTGAGTTCTGGATCGATCGTGTCGATACCCGCCTGCAACTGCTCTGGAGTGACGTCCCACGGAAGAAGCTTGGCCAGCCCTGTGAGACTCTTGGTTGGATTCTCCAGCAAGTCTTCATAGGAAATCACGTAGCGCGGAGATCCCTTCGTCTCTCTTAGATTTGCAAGCATGTAATCGACCCACAATCCTAAGGCACGCTGTTCATCAGGCGGTAACAGCTCCCGCGCATTTAGCGATCCGTCGTCATTCTTAATCAAGAACTGACGTTTTCGCGATGCGGCAACGCTTAGCGGATGGCGAACCATGATCGGATATCGCGGCTCAAGATGGTTCTTTTCGAGAATCACTTTGTAGAGCGGAAAGAGGTTGGTCGTTGCCGGCTCTTTCCATCCCCAGATAGCACGACCATCAAAGTTCTGTTTGAAGATGCCATCCAGATCGGCGAGATACACATCGCTGCCAGGACGGTCACGCCAATCCTCTGGCAGATGATCGACGCCTAAATAAATCTGGTTGTACGCGACTCTCACTCGCTGATTGAAAGCGATGAAGGCCTCGTGCTCCCAAAACCCACTTTGATTGAATTGGTTCGCCTCTTTGAAAGCGCTGGGCTCGCCCATGTACAAACCCATGGCAACGAGAGCGGTCGAGAGGCACGACGTTCCACCACGAAAGGTCCCGAGAATGACAACTGGATTACTGCCGAGGCTCACAGAGAATTTCCCCGCGCATCAAGAATCGCGTTGTGATGAGGGATCGGAGACGTCAGCACTAATCTTTCTTGAGGCCCAACGCCTTTTTCCAATGATCGCCATTCCTCACCATGACCGTCCAGAAAAAGGTCTTCGCTGGATTGAGGTGGCGGTCCTTACAATACTTCATCGTTTCGGGCTTAAAGGTTTGCGCCACTTTGAGGTTGACATACACGTGCCTCCAAGGCATACCAGGAACCTTGCCTTGGCTCACCTCTGCGATCGACGGCAACTTCGTGCCCGCATACACTTTGGGATTCTTACCGAGATCGAGGCCGTATCTCTTCAATACCGCGCGTGCGTCTTTGGCCGATTCACCGGGCTTGGCGGGGATATAAATCTGGACCCTCATCACCTCGTCTTTGTTGTAAAAAAACCAGACCAGGGTGTCAACCGCCCCGCTTGTTTTGAAGCGCGCGTAGTTAATCGGCTTGCCGGAGGTCATGATCGGAGGTCCGAGCATTTTCTTGACCTCGCTAAAGTTCATACCGAAGAGCTTGTTTACGGGGAACTGCGCACTCGCCAGCGAAGAGATCCATGCGATCGCCATCACACC
>Ga0207680_10000962_pt1 | contig 13592 bp, 14 predicted proteins | sample KBSS23metaG_FD_184321 | JGI IMG/M metagenome (GOLD analysis project Ga0207680, IMG submission 184321) | Switchgrass rhizosphere microbial communities from Kellogg Biological Station, Michigan, USA - KBS S2-3 metaG (SPAdes) (version 2) | ecosystem: Host-associated > Plants > Roots > Rhizosphere... | reverse complement strand
CTATCTAGTCGCCTTCCTCTTCGCTTTCCAGTTGAAGCTGGAACACGGACTCGTCCAGCGGGTCTAATAATCCCGCAGCCTTCAAATCATCGATCCCAGGCAGGTCGCGGCGCGAGCCGAGGCCGAAATGCGTCAGGAACTCCTGCGTCGTTGCATAGAGCAGCGGCCGACCGGGGCCCTCCCTGCGCCCGGCCGGCCTAACCCAACCCGCATCCATCAGCACGTCGAGCGTGCCCTTCGAGATCTGGACTCCGCGGATCGCTTCGATTTCACCCCTGCTGACGGGCTCGTGATAAGCGATGATCGCGAGCGTCTCGGTCGCTGCGCGCGATAGGCGCCGCACATCCTCGCGGGTCCGGCGCAGCAGGTGCGCAAGGTCGGGCGACGTCTGGAAGTGCCAGCGCCCGCCGCGCTCCACGAGCTCGATGCCCCGGCCCTCGTAATGCTGGGCCAATCGCCCGAGCGCGATCTCGATCTCGCCCTCGCCGACGTGCGCGGTGAGTTCCTCCACGGTCAGCGGCTCCGCTGAGGCGAACAAGGTTGCCTCGATTGCGCGTTCGAGCTCGTCCATCAGGCGGCTCTCTTGAGCCGAATCGGCGCGAACGGCTCATCCTGCTGCAATTCGAGCCGTCCGCGACGCGCTAATTCGAGTGCCGCCAGGAAACTCGACGCCAGGCACGAGCGACGGAACAGCGGATCCTGCGTCGAGGGCAGGAAGCTCTCCAGGAAGGTCCAGTCGAGCGCCGTGCCGATCATCTTGCCGACCCGCTCGATGGCTTCGTCGAGCGTCATGACCGAGCGCGCGTGGACCACATGCATTGCCGGCTGGGTCCGGGCGCGCACGACGCCGTACGCGGCGAAGAGGTCGAAGTCGCGGACCTGCCAGGCCGACTTGCGAACCAGCCGCAACCCCTCGGGATTGCCGCGCGGGAAGACGTCTCGCCCAAGCCGGTCGCGCCCGAGCAGCCGCGCGCCCGCCTCGCGCATTGCGTCGAGCCGCTGGAGCCGCATCTGCAGCCGCAGCGCAATCTCTTCCGGGCTGGGGTCCTGCTCGGGGTCCTTGGGCAGCAGGAGGCAGGATTTGAGATACGCCAGCCACGCGGCCATCACGAGATAATCGGCCGCAATCTCCAGCTTCAGCGCCCGCGCCTGGTTCAGGTAGGTGAGATATTGCTCGACCAGCTGCAGGATCGAGATTTGCGCGAGGTCGACCTTCTGCGCGCGGGCAAGGTTGAGCAGCAGGTCAAGCGGCCCCTCCCACCCGTCGAGAGTCAGGTTGAGCTCCTCCGACTGCCGGACCGGCGGTGAATCGAAATCATCGTCCACGGCGTCAGACTAACAATAGCTGGTGGCTGTGCGAAGTGTCAGCCACATTCTATTGGGGATAACTAGGCGAGTGCGAGCAAGCGGTCGCGGGTGTCGATGGCTTTCGCAAAGTCGATTCCGTCTAGCTCGATCCGCGTCCCTGCCATCGCTCGGGCGAGCCGTTCGGCGCCTTCGAGGCTGATCTCGCCCAGCGCCTTCGCGATTTCGATATTGTCTGCCAACACCCCGTTGCAGGGCAGCGCGACATCGCACCCCGCGGCCACGCATTTGGCGGCGCGCTCTGCCTGGCTTCCGGTTAGCGCGTTCATGTTGCTGTCGTCGCTCATCAGGAAACCGTCGAAGCCGATCCGCTCACGGACGATGTCTTTGATCACGACGGGCGACTGGCTGGCCGGTCGAGTGTCGTCGTAGGCGGTGTAGACGACATGCGCCATCATCCCCATCGGTGCCGATGCAAGCCGCTCGAACGGCTCCAGGTCGATCTCCAACTCTCCCGCGCTTGCGGTGACGATAGGCAGCTCATGATGGCTGTCGACCAGTGCCCGGCCATGGCCCGGGATGTGCTTCACGATGCCGACCACTCCGGCCGAGGCGAGGCCGTCGAGCACTGCACGCCCCAGCGCCGCTACTTGCATCGGCTCGTCGCCGAGCGCGCGGTCGCCGATGATGTCGCTCGCTCCCGGCTGACGCACGTCGAGCAGCGGCAGCGCATCTACGTTCACGCCGACGGAGCGGAGCATCAGGCCGATTGCGCGGGCATTGGCACGAACCGCTTCGATCGCGGAGGATGGTGCCGCTCGGTAGAGATCGGCGAACCTTTCGGCCGCCGGAAACGCCGGCCATTCCGGCGGGCGCATGCGCGCGACACGGCCACCCTCCTGGTCAATCAGTATCGGCACTTCGTCGCGGCCGCTAAGTTCACGGAGCGAGTCCGTCAGCCGCAGCAGCTGCTCGGGGTTCTCGATATTCCGCCGGAACAGGATGAAACCCGCCGGCTCAGCATCGCGGAAGAAGCGGCGCTCCTCATCGGTCAGCGCCGGCCCCTCAAAGCCGTAGATTGCTGCCTGCATCCTTAGGGAACGAAGCAGTTCTCGCCGGCGGCCCGCAGCGCCTGGCATACTTGCTTGGCCGCCGCGGGCGAAGCAGCAGCCGCGCGCAGGCGGATACCGCCCGGATAAGGCACGATCATCTTGTTCAGCGCCGCAACGCTCGGGAAGCGCGCCGACAACGCCGTCCACGCGCGCTCGGCCTGCGCCTGGTTGGCGAAAGCGCCAAGCTGGACCACGCTGCCCGCCGCGCCGCTCGGAGGCGCTTCCGGCGCGACCGGAGCCTTTGTCTCGTTGGCAGGCAGAGTCTTCGGCTTCGGCGCTTCGGCAGCCGGTTTGGCGGGCGGCGCTTCCGGCAGCTTGGTCGTATCGAGCTGAGCGTCCTTGTCCTCGCCCGCGCTGGTCTCGAACGCCGTTTCGCTCTCGCCCGCGATATCGAGCCCACCGCTGGTCGGCGGCTTCACCTTGTACGGCTGCGCAGGGGCGCGGATCAGCTCGGGCGGTCCGTTCACAGCCGCATTGCGGCGGCCAATCCAGAAAAAGGTGGCCGCGACGAGTGCCGCGGCCACCAAGATCACCATCAAGGCGGCGAGCATCTTTCGCGCCGAGATCCCCCGCGGCTCGTCCTCGTCCTCGACGGGGGCCAGCCACGGCAGCGGTTCGTCGAAGGCGCGGTCGTCGCTCACCGCTCCACCTTTGCCTTCCACGGCAGACCGATCACGGCGCAGCTCAAGTGGATCGCCGCCATCCGCTGGCACAGTATTTCGGAATGCGCCTGCGAGGTCGTCCCGACCTGGAAGCGGTAGAAGCCCTGGCCCTTCGAATTGGTCGACGGCCTCACCACGGCAGGCAAATGGGCGACCGCGGGATAGGCGCGGACCATGTAGCGCCAGCCTCCTTTCGACTGATGGACCGAGCCGAAGGCGCCGATCTGCACGACGCGTCCCGCGGCGCCCGCGAGGTCGCGCGGATTCCAGGGCCTGGCAAGAACGAACGGCCGAACGGGCTGAATGAAACGGGGCGGCGGAGCAGTCTTCGTGACCGACTCTGGAGCCGTTACATTCGACGTTGTCTCGTGCGCAGGGCGGCCCTCGACCGGCACATAGATTCTGACCTCCTGGACCGGTACCGGCCGAACCTGCGGCTGTGCCGCGGGGCTGACCTGCGGTTGCACTGCAAGCGGAACCTGTGACTGGAACGGAGCAGCTTGCTTCGGAGCTGGAAGCCGTACTGTCGTCGCGGCCTTGCGCACCGGCGGCGGGGCCTGCACCTCTACGCTGCGCGCTCCGAGCCAGAAGGCGGCGCCACTCACCAGCAGGACTGCAGCCAGCGCCGATCCCAAAGCCGCGCCGTTCCGGCGGCGCGCCGGCCTCACTGTAGGTTCGTCCTGGAGCCACGGCAGCCGGTCCATACCCGACGCCGCCTCGACGCGGCTCATCTCAGCGCATCTCCTCGGTTGCGGCGACCCCCATCAGGTCGAGGCCGCTTCGGATGATTTGCGCGATTCCCATCGCGAGTTCCAGCCGCGAACGCGAAAGTTGTGGATTATTTTCAACGAGGAAGCGGCGCGACGGATCGTCGTTGCCGCGGTTCCACAGCGCGTGAAACTCGGCGGCCAGGTCATAGAGGTAGAACGCGATCCGGTGCGGCTCGTGCGCCATCGCGGCGCTCTCCACCGTCCGCGGATATTGCGCAGCGCGCTTCACCAGCGCCAGCTCCTCATCGTCGAGCAGCGACAGGTCGGCGGGTGTGCCGAGGTCGACACCCGCTTCGGCCGCCTTCCGTTTCAACGAACTGATCCGCGCATGGGCGTACTGGACGTAGAAGACCGGATTGTCCTTCGAGGCCTCGACCACCTTGGCGAAGTCGAAATCGAGCGGCGTGTCAGCGCGCTTGGTCAGCATCATGAAGCGCACGACGTCCTTGCCGACCTCGGTCACGACATCGGCGAGCGTGACGAAATCGCCCGCCCGCTTGCTCATCTTCACCGGTTCGCCGGCGCGGAACAGGCGGACCATGTTGATCAGCTTGACGTCGAGATCGACGCGCCCGTCGGTCAGCGCCTTCACGGCCGACTGCACGCGCTTCACCGTCCCGGCGTGATCCGCGCCCCAGATGTTGACCAGATGGTCCGCGTACTTCGCCTTCTGCCAGTGATAGGCCGCGTCCGCCCCGAAATAGGTCCAGCTGCCGTCCGACTTCTTCATCGGCCGGTCCTGGTCGTCCCCGAACTCGGTCGAGCGGAACAGCGTCAGCTCGACCGGTTCCCACTCGTCGTGCGGATCGAGGCTCTTGGGCCGCTCCAGCGTCCCTTCGTAAACGAGGCCCTTGGAGCGGAGCACCTCCATCGCCTCATCCACCGCTCCGCTTTTCTGCAGCTCAGCTTCGGACGAGAAGAGATCGTGGTGGATGCTGAGCAGCCCGAGGTCGTGGCGGATGAGGTCGAGCATCGCCTTGATCGCCGCATCACGGAAGATCGGCAGCCACTCGGCTTCAGGCGCGGAGACGTAGCGGTCGCCGTGCTGAGCCGCGAGGATCTCGCCAAGCGGCTTCAGATACTCGCCCGGGTAGAGACCTTCGGGGATGTCGCCGATGTCCTCGCCGAGCGCTTCGCGGTACCGGAGGTGCACGGAGCGCGCGAGCGTATCGACCTGCGCCCCCGCATCGTTGACATAATATTCCTTGGTGACGCGGAAGCCCGCCGCCTCCAGCACGCGCGCCAGGCTGTCGCCGACCACTGCGCCGCGGCAGTGGCCGACGTGCATCGGCCCGGTCGGGTTGGCCGACACGTATTCGACGTTCACGCGCTCGTTGGCGCCGACCGTCGAGAGGCCATAAGCGTCGCCCTCGCGCAGGATCGTCCTCAATTCGTCGCGCCACGCATCGGATTTCAGCCGCAGGTTGATGAAGCCCGGCCCCGCAATCTCGACCGATGTGACCGGTGGCAGCGCCTCGAGCTTCGGCTTGATCGCCTCCGCTAGGGCTCGCGGGTTGGTGCGAGCGCCCTTGGCCAGGACCATTGCCGCGTTGGTCGCAAGGTCGCCATGCGAAGGATCGCGAGGCGGCTCGACCGTCACGTTCCTGCGGTCGATGTCCGCAGGCAGCGTGCCTTCGGCAAGAAGGTCGTCGAGCACTCCGTCGAGGAGCGCGGCATATTGGGCGTAAAGGCTCAAGTTTCGTCCGTTAATATTGGAGAGCGGCGCATCTAGCGCAGCATCGGCGGCCAGTCACCTGCGTGAGGGCTTCAATACCGCTTGGTAAGGGTTTGTCCCTTACACTCGCGCCCAGTTTGAGTTCGGAGGCACGCGATGAAGCCGTACATTCTCGGTGCGATAGCAGTTTGGTTCCTGATGGGGTTCAGTGGGGCGATCCTGCTGGGGCAAACGCGTATCGACGCCCCGACCATCGTCAGCGGACCGGTCGCCCTGTGGGACGGGATCAATTCCGAACGGCTAATAGGCGGTCAGTAACGCAGGTAGCGGCAGTGGGCTTCCCACGCCGAGCGAGCGACAATCGTGCCAGTTCCGCGCTGCTGTGAGCGGCACGTCGCCTCTTTCGCCTGCCGCTCTAGCCGGAGTGCCTCATTTATGGCGCGGCTAAAGCTCTCGATCCCATCGTCAGCAACTGATGCGCCCCCGTCGAGCGAAACGCTGCTCGGCTGAAGCATTGCGCCGGAATCCTTGAGCTGGGTGATCGTCAGCGGCTCGCGCGGCGCGGCAATGCCACCCGCCGCATTACACAGCAGCGCAATGCCGGCAAACGCCTGTGAGAGTTCTCGCTTGATACCCATCGGCCGGACGATGGGCGATCAGGGTTAAGGAACTGCGATCTGGCGCGGTTACTAAATGATCAACGGCCGACCCAGCGCGGCTCCGCGGCCGTCTGGAAAGAGGGTCGACATCACCCGTGCCGGCTCGAGCCCATAGTGCTGGGTGAGCGTGCCTCCTATTAGCGCGTCGAGATCGGTCGTCGGCTTGAGGTCCCGGCCTTCGTAAAGCGCGGCCGTAGACAGGCCCGGCCAGTCGGCAATCACCGTGCCGCCGCGGACCGCTCCGCCGAGAAGCATCGCGGCCGAGGCCTGGCCATGGTCGGTGCCGCCGGTTCCGTTCGGCTTGGCGGTACGCCCGAATTCGGTCGCGACGACCACAAGCGTGTTCGCCCAGTCAGCCCCCAATCCGGTCTTCAGCCCCGCAAGCAACTGATCGAGGCTGCGCAGCTGCGCATTAAGTCGCCCGCGCTGTCCGGAATGAGTGTCCCAGCCGTTGGTCTCGATCATGGCGATGCGTGCGCCGTCGCCGAGGAGCATCTTAGCGGCGAGTGCGCCGGTTGCGGCTCCATTCTGGCCGCCGCCGCCCTGCATCGGGTCGCTGGCCCTCATCCTTGTGTCCATCGCGGCGCTCCACAAACCATGGAGCTGCTGATCGCTTGCATAGAGTGCGCTGACCCGGCTCATCAGATCATCGCTCGCACTCGGCAGCTGCGACTGGGCGTAGGACGAGACTTCGTGCGCCCCGCGCAGCGCCATGGGCACGGTCGTCGAAAGCGCCAGCGCCCTCGCCTCATCGGCAGGCAGCAGGCCGAGTAGCCGGTTCATCCATCCGTCGCGGACGCGATAGGCTGCCGTTCCGCCGGTCTCGAGGACGTTCTGTCCGTCGAAGTGTGAGCGGTCTCGATACGGCGATGCAACCGCGTGTACGAACAACGCCTGTTTATCCGCGTACATCTTCCCGGTCTCGGCAAGCGCGGGATGCAGCGTGAAGAAGGAGCCGAGCTTCGCCCCCGTGGCGAGGTCCTGCGCGAAATCGCCGCGCAACCCCGCATATCCCGGGTCTCCGGTCGGCGCGACGATATGCAGCCCGTCCGCCGCGCCGCGCTGGATAATGAAGACAAAGCGGCGGTCGGTCGCTGCCCGAGCGAATGCCATCTTTGGGAATGCAAGGCTAGCGAGCGCTCCGGCGGCGCTTCCTGCGGCAATGAAGGACCTGCGGGACAGCATGGTCATCTCCTCACGAATTCGGGGCTGACGAGCAGCAGTGCGAGACCCTCGGCGGGGCTCTCAGCTCTCGCGATCGACGTTCGCGTCGTCTCGCCCAGTGAGTCGGGATAGAGCTTCTCGGCGAGTGCCCTCGCATCCACGGTTGAACCGGCCTTGTCAGCGATCCGCTGCGCGGCCTCGACGCGGAGGAGCAGCGCCTCTGGAGCCGCCCAGCTCGCCGCGATGTCATCCCACCCTGCCGGCGACCCGGGCTGCCAGGTCGGCTGGCCGAGCTGCTTCAGCAAGCCAGCCTGCGCCTGCGCCGGAAGATCGCGCGATCCCACCGCTCGTAAAGCGGACACGGACCACTCCCACGGCGTCTTGAACTTGAGTGGGTTCGGCGCCCACGGCTCGGGCGATTCGACCAGCGTGCGATAGACCGTCGGCAGGTCGCCGCCGCTTGCAAGATAGGCCCTGCTCAGGCGCTCGACGAGGGCCGGCGGCGGATCGTCGCCGGCAAAGTGGCGCGCCAGTTTGGTGGCAAGGTGCTCGGCGGTTGCCGGGCTGCCCGCGAGATCCATCAGCACCGCGCGGGCCTGTTCCTCGCCGCCCTCGCGGTAGCGCTTGCCCATGATCGTTCGGTCGCCAGGCTCGTGCAGCAGGCCGGCGAACTGGAATTCGCCCGCCGGAGCATTACCCAGCATCCTCGCGCCGGGGCCGCGACCGAGCCCGCCCACCGTCCAGCCGGTCAGGGCACGCGCGAACTCGGTGACGTCCGCCTGGTTGTATCCGGTGCGAACACCTAGGGTGTGCAACTCCATGATCTCGCGAGCCAGATTCTCGTTCAGGCCCCGCGCCTTGCCACCCCGCATCGCCGCAAATTGCCCAGCGCGTGAATTGGGGCCGATGGACTGCGCCTGGTCGAGATAGACCAGCATGGCGGGATGCTGCTCGACCGCCATCAGCATGTCGGAGAACTTGCCCAGCACGTGGGGCCGGATTGCCTCGAACTCGAGCAGGCCGGCGAGGCCGATCACTGGCAGCTTGTCGACGGACACCGCGAAATGGTTGGCCCAGAAATGCACCAGCCGCTCGACGAACGGGCTGTCGCTGGCGAGCGCAGCGTCCAGCCGCGCCGAGCTCATCACGAGATAATTCTGACGGATGTTCTGCCGAAGGTAGCGCTTGACCGGATCGGCCTCCTTGGCCTCCGCCTGCTGCGGCATCGCGCCCGCGGCCATCGAAGCGGGCTGCAGCTGCGCGCGCTTGCCCTGCGCGAACATGCGCTGCTCTTCGATATATTCTGCAAGCTCGGCTGCTACCTGCGTGCGCGTCGGTACCTGCGCCAGCGCTTGCGGTCGCGGCTCGAAGCGGTCGAACTGCTGGAGCAGCCAGCGCTTACCATCCGCCGGCGCCTGCTCATCCGGGCGGGCGCCGAGGCCAAAGCGATTGAGCGCGATCGTTGTCGAAAGCATCCCCGTCTCCTCGACGCGGAATTAGCTCCTGTCCGGCTGAACCGCCTGTGAAGCCCAATTTTACAAAGTTGTAACCCTAAAACCGGCTCGCGGGCAGGTGGACAGGGCCGACCAGTTCCTCGTGCCGCGCGATGGCGAACCGGTCAGTCATCCCGGCAATGAAGTCTCCGATGGTGCGCAGTCTCTGCACCTCGTCGCCATCGCGCTGCCACCATTGCGGCAACAGTGCTGGGTCAGCGCGATAGGCCGCCGCAAGGTCAGCAACGACCCGCTCCGCCTCTTTCCGGACCGGTTTCAGCTCCGGCAAATCGTAGAGCCGCTGGTAGAGGAAGCGCTTCAGCTCGCGCTCCTCCGCTGTAAGCGCTTCAGAGAAACCTGCCAGTGGCCGCCCCGCGGCACGCACGTCCTCCGCGGTCTTTACGCCCGCCTCGCGCACCCGCCACTCGGTCTCGGTCAGCACGTCGCCGACCATGTGCCCGATCATGTCGCGAACCAGCGCCCGCTGCTTCTTCTCGAGCGAGAGGCCCGGATGCCGCTCGCCGATCGCATCCCACAGCCGACGCACCAGCGGCAGCTCGAGCAGCTCGTCCATCTCGAGCAACCCAGCCCGAAGCCCGTCGTCGATATCGTGATTGTCGTACGCAATGTCGTCGGAGATCGCCGCTACCTGCGCCTCGAGGCCCGCCCAGCTGCCGAGCTCGAGGTCCCACTCCGCATCGGCCTCCGCCATGGCCCAGGTCGGTGCCGCGATCGGCCCGTTATGCTTTGCTAGCCCCTCCAGCGCCTCCCAGCTCAAGTTAAGGCCATCAAACTCCGGATAGGGCGTCTCCAGCCGAGTGACGATGCGGATGGTGTGCGCATTGTGGTCGAACCCGCCCGCGTCGGCGAGTGCTTCGCTCAGCGCATCCTCGCCGGCATGACCGAAGGGCGGATGACCAAGGTCGTGGGCGAGGCACAAAGCCTCGGTTAGATCCTCGTTGAGGCCGAGCGCGCGGGCCATCGTCCGCCCGATCTGCGCGACTTCGAGGCTATGGGTCAGCCGCACGCGGTAATGGTCCCCGTCCGGCGCGACGAACACCTGCGTCTTGTGTCTGAGGCGGCGGAACGCGACCGAGTGGATCAGCCGGTCGCGGTCGCGCTGGAATATATCGCGGGGCCCGCGCGGCCCGCCACTATCCTCGGAGTGAAGCCTTCCGCGCGATCTCTCAGGGCTGGCAGCGACGAGCGGCGGTAACTTCATTCCGCGGCAAGTGGCGCAATCCTGTCGGCTTGGGAATTGGTGAAATTCGACGTTTCGATGCCGACGCTCGCAAAATCGTCGGCGAGGATCTCCGCGTCGGACCGGCCGCGGAAGGGCCCAACGAGCAACCGCGTACCGGCGGCGGTGCGTGCCACATAGGGCTTGAGCCCGTCGAAGAGGTCGGGATTCTTCGACTTCATCCGCTGGAATTCGCCCGACATTCCATAATCATCAGGTCCAGTCGCGAGCTGCAGCCAAATCTTCGGCTGGAAGCTCGGTGTCGCCGCAGGCGGCCGCGCGTAGGCAACCTGAACAGGTCGAGCGGGCACCTGGGTCACCGGCTGGACTGCTGGCTGCGGCGCAGGGGGACGAGCGTGAAGCAGCGCCTCGAGATCTGCGAGCCGGTCGGCCGAAACCGGCGGCGTCGCGGACGCGTATGACGTCTCGCCATTGTCCGGGAAGATGCCAAGATTGACGGCGGCGGCCCTCTGCCCCGCGGTGAGCGCCGGCAGGCGTTGCACGAACGGGGCAACGCGCGACCAGCTGCCGGGCATTGCTGCATTGATCGCGTTCATCGCCGAGCTACTGTCGCCGGTCAGCGCGAAGATGAACGCACGAACCCGCGGAACGCCGGAATCGCCCTTCGCCGACAGCGGCGCCAACATCTGAAGGGCCGAGGCCCGGTCGCCGCTGATCGCCAGGCTCAGTGCCAGCCTGCGCCGCGCCTCGTCGCGATCGGGACCATTCAGGGCCGCGCGATAGTCGGCCTGCGCGCGCGCCTGCTGTCCGAGGAGGTCGTAGGCGAGGCCGCGATCGCAGGCGAAGCTTGCTACCGGCAGCCCAAGCTGCTGCGCGCGCTGGAAATAAGGCAGCGCACCCTGCGGATCGCCATTGGCGACCGAGACGGCACCCATTCCGGCTTGCGGCAGCGGGCTGTTCGGATTGACGTCGTCGGCGCGCGCGAAAAATCCTCCGGCCGCCTGCGCATCGCCGAGGTCCAGCGCGGCCTTGCCGGCGCCGATCAGAGACTGGAAGTCGGTTGGGTCCGAGGCGAGCGTGCGCACGTAGCGCGCAAGCGCCGTCGAGGCAGTCTCGTTGTAGGGCGAGTAGCTGCCCTGCGCGCATGCAGGCCCCGCCGCCACGAACGCCGAAGCGCACGCGACAAGCGCTCCCGCCAACCGGAATTGCACTAATCCCCGCATCATCACCTTCCCCGTGACGCACAGAATCTTGCCGATCTCTTTCTGGCTAGAGGGTTTACGGTGAGCCGTGCGAGCGAGGCGGCAGGGAGTGTGCCTCACATAGAAAAAGGGCGGCCCAGCGGACCGCCCTTCTTCAAAACAGCGCTTCGGCTACTGGTTGTTCTGCCGATTCAGGAAGCGAGGGATGTCGATCGGAGCCTGCTTGTAGCTCGGCTCTTCTTCCTCGATCTGCGCCTTGGGAGCGCCGCGGGCGATGTTCGACATACGCTCGAACAAGGTGCCGCCGCCGCTCGCCGTCGGCGCTTCACCCGCGTCTTCGTCCTCGGGCGGAGCGATCGGCGCAGAGCTGACCGGGCTGGTCAGGATGTCGTCGGCGCCGAGAAGGAGCTCATCATCGCCATCCTCTTCAGCAGTCGGCTCGATCGTCTCTTCCTCGATCGCCGGAGCCTCTTCCTCAACTAAGGGAACTGCAGTTGCCGTACGCGCCGGGAAGCTGAACACCTTGCCCGGCTGCGGCGCGACCATCGCGTCGGCTTCGATGCCGGTCGCGACGACGGAGACGCGGATCTTGCCGCCGAGGTCGTTGTTGAACGCCGATCCCCAGATGATGTTGGCGTCGGGGTCGACCAGCTCCTTGATATGGCTTGCGGCCTCGTCGACCTCCATCAGGCGCATGTCCTCGCCGCCGGTGATCGAGATGATGACGCCCTTGGCGCCCTTCATCGAAACGCCGTCGAGCAGCGGGTTGGAGATGGCCTTTTCGGCGGCCTCGATGGCCCGGTTGTCGCCGTCGGCTTCGCCGGTACCCATCATAGCCTTGCCCATTTCGCTCATCACCGAACGGACGTCGGCGAAGTCGAGGTTGATGAGGCCCGGCATGACCATCAGGTCCGTGATCCCGCGGACGCCCTGCTGCAGGACCTCGTCCGCCATCTCGAACGCTTCCTTGAAGGTCGTTTCCGAATTGGCGAGTCGGAACAAGTTCTGGTTCGGGATGACGATCAGCGTGTCGACGTGCTGCTGAAGCTCCGAGATACCCGTGTCGGCCGAACGGCCACGGCGAGCGCCCTCGAAGGCGAACGGCTTGGTGACGACGCCGACGGTCAGGATTCCCTTGTCGCGAGCGGCCTTGGCGATGACCGGCGCAGCGCCGGTGCCGGTTCCGCCGCCCATGCCGGCCGCGATGAAGCACATGTGCGCGCCTTCCAGCGCCTGCATGATCTCATCGATCGTCTCTTCGGCGGCGGCGCGGCCGATCTCGGGCCGTGAGCCAGCACCCAACCCTTGGGTGATCTTGAGGCCGAGCTGGATTCGGCGGTCGGCGGCCGAGTTGTTGAGCGCCTGCGCGTCGGTGTTGGCGACGACGAAATCCACGCCCTGGACGTCCGCCCGCATCATGTTGGCGATGGCGTTTCCGCCGGCACCGCCGACGCCGATCACGCTGATCCGCGGGCGAAGCTCGTCGACCTCGGGCCGGATGAAATCGATGCTCATGTCCCTAAACCTCCCCCAAACACTGCAACGCGTTGAGCCTTCAAGAAGAATCTTTGAATCATTGCGAGTCGCAAGCCAAGCGGAAAAGTTAACGCACACCCAAAAAAGTGGGGATGAGTGCCGGAAAGACTCACTTATCCACAGCCCGGCTCGTTTCATCGTGCAGCAGCCGGCCGAACCCATTTCAGCCATCGCAGCTTTTGGCAGAGACGTTCGTTGCGCGCTCAGTTCGACGAGTGTGGAGCGTAACGATGATGATGGTCGACACGGAGCTTCGGGCGAGCTGCATTCATGGCATCGGCGTGTTCCTGGCCCAGCCGGTGCGTGCAGGCGACGTAATCTGGCGCTTTGACAGCCGTATCGACCGGGTGTTCTCGAACGAAGAGTTTCTCGAAGCTCCGGAACGCTTGCAGCGCTTTCTCCGGACTTACTCGACGCTCCACGCGGACCTGGGTCTCTGGGTGCTTTGTGGAGACAATGGTCGCCACTTCAACCATTCGGACGCGCCGAACACACGCTCCCTCGGAATTGCGTTCGGGGACGATGTGGCGGCCGTCGACATGGAAGCCGGGACCGAGCTCACGACTGACTACCGGACCATCTGTGACGCTGTCCGGATGGAGGGCGTGCATTTCAGCCAGCCCCATTTCAACAGCAGTTCAAGATCACCCGCGATAAGCGTATCGCCGATGTCGAGCCGGTAACGCATGTTGGGCGCGTGCACCTTGGCCGCATTGGCATAAGCTGCCGCTCGGGCCTCTATCACGGTGTGGCCCACCCCGGTGACGACGGCGGTCCACCCATAGAGTCCAGCCGTGACGAGATCGCCATCGG
>Ga0207680_10000960_pt1 | contig 13595 bp, 6 predicted proteins | sample KBSS23metaG_FD_184321 | JGI IMG/M metagenome (GOLD analysis project Ga0207680, IMG submission 184321) | Switchgrass rhizosphere microbial communities from Kellogg Biological Station, Michigan, USA - KBS S2-3 metaG (SPAdes) (version 2) | ecosystem: Host-associated > Plants > Roots > Rhizosphere >... | reverse complement strand
CAGGTGACCGTCGATCAGCACCAGCGTGAGCTGCGTGCCGAGGCCGCGCAAGCTAATCGTGGCCGAACCGCTGCCGCCGCCGTTGTTGACCTGCGGGTTGGTGCCATTCATGTTCGCCGGCAGACTCTGGACGATATCGCCCAGCGTCAGCTTGCCGGTGTTCTGGATCGCCGCGGCGTCGATGGTGACGACCGGATTGGCCGTTTCGATATCCACGCGACGGATATTCGAACCGGTCACGACGATGGTTTCGAGCGCCTGACTTTTCTGATCAGCGCCCTGTTCTTGTGCGGCAGCGCCCGAGGCAACCGTGCCGAGTGCAATGGATGCCCCCGCGACGGCATAGTTGCGCAAAGCACTGCGGATTGCGTTTCGGAGCAGAGTATTCGACATGTATTTTCTCCAATCAAAGCAAGACGCGTGAGCCGCAAGGTCGCGGCGCACGGAAACAGAAATTTAAGAAAATTGCGGCTGCCGAAGTTGCTCTTGAATGGTCGCCGGCGTTGCGAAAATTGCGCGATGTCCGCGCGACACCGTTTCGCGTATCTGCGTCCGCGCGCCCTGCTGGCGCAGCGCCTGTGCGGTGATGCCGAAACGCTCGCGGAACAGGCGCGAGAATGCGCAGCGGCTTTCGAAGCCGCTGGCTACCGCGATTTCGGAAATCGCCAGCGGACTGGCGTGCAACAGCCGGCGCGCGCGCAACAAGCGCTGATCGACGAGGTAGGCGTGCGGCGTTTCCTGGTAGGCCGCGCGAAACGCGCGGATGAAGTGCCACGGCGAGTAGCTCGCCATGCGCGCGAGCGCGTCGTTGTCCAGGTCCAGGTGACAATTCGCGGCGAGGTAGTTGCGCACGCGCTGCAAGCGCAGGAACACCTGGCGCCGATGCGCGTACGTGCGTCCGGGACAGCGCTCGATCGCTGCGCCGAGCCGGGCTTGCATCGCCAGCACGATTTCGAGCAGCGGGATCGGTGAAGCGTCGGCCCGGTTCCGGGCCGCGCGCGCGAGCGCAATCGCGTGCCGGCGCAACGCGCGACTGGCGGCATGACACGCCGGCAGCAACAGCGGTTCCGGCACCGGCATATCGAGCCTTTCGCGCAGCATCCCGCGCCATGCCCGGCGTCCGCCGAGCAGCGCAATCCACAGCGCGTTGCCGCGACCGACGGCCTGCACCCCGGCCTCGCACTCGCTCACGCGCAAGTCACCGGTGGCCAGTTCGGCGTCGCTGCCGCCCGCGCTCAGTTGGACGCGGGCGCGCAACGGAATCCAGATGCCCGCGAGGGGAACCTCCGTGCGCAACACGCAGCCGCGACCGCCGCCGACGGCGACAATCAACTGGTCGGTTTCGCCCGCGCGTTGATCGAGCGTGAACGTTGCACCATCGTCGATCGATTGAAACAGCATCTGCCACCTCCTGCGAGAGGTGGGCAGTTACGCAAACCTGTGCGCGGGCGTCAGGAAAGGGCGACGAATTCGCGCCGATATTTTGCGGAAATTGCGCTGAAGCACGCCGTATTCACGCCGCGCGCCAGATCGAAGCGATGTTCTGCGGTGCCGCACATCGAAGCGGCGGCCCACCGGGGTCCCGTCCCGGTGAGCCGCTTGTATCTGCCTGTTGGAGAGGCGCGTGCAGTATCGGCGCGCGGCATGCTGCGCGGGTTGCGGATAGTTGTCGCCGGTTTGCTCGAAATTGCGGACTGGCGACTCGTTCAGTGCGCGCCGGTGCGCGCAAGACGCAATGCCCCGATGTCCGTATCTTCGCTGACGACCGTCGTGTAGAGGACGCGATCGTGCTGCGGAGCGACGCTGAACAGCGCGTCGCGCGGTTCGGCATCGATGTGCGCCAGCACGCGCTCGCTGCGGTCCTGCGGATTGAATTCCAGCAGATCGGTCGACTTGCTGGTGAACCGGGACGGCGCGAAATGCCAGATGCGTCCGTCGATGACGTGCCAGCCATCCATGATATCGGGCGCGACGGACTTCTCCGGCGACAGCTCGCCGCTGCGGGAGAGTGTCCGCGCAAATATGCCGTAGTGCGCGTTGCGGCTGTAGTAGAGCTGGCGGGTGCCGGCGTCGAACTCGCTGTACCACAGGCCGGATTCGAGCAGTTGGCGCCGTTCTCGCGCCGTCCCGGCATGTTCGACGAGCAACAACTGGTTGTCCTTGCCGGGCACCCCGAGCGTGAGCAGCACGCTGTCAGGATCGGCACCGTAGCTTGCCGCGTGCACGTCATCGCCATTCTTGCTGAGCAGCCGCTGGCGACGACTGGCCGGTTCGATCTCGAACAGCAGCGCGGCATCCGGCTTGCGTACGGTTATCAGCAGTCGGGTGCCGTCCGAGCTCCAGCTCGGGTTGCTCAGCAGCGCGTCACGAAAATCCGTCAGTACCGTTGTCGCGCCGGTCGCATGATCGTACAGCCACAGCTGTTGCGTGCCGCTGCGATCGGAAATGAATGCGATGCGATTGTCGGCGGACGAGTAGGTCGGCTGGATCTCGTTGCCGGTGGAGGGGGCGAGTGAACGCACGGTTTCGCTTTCGCCAACGTCCCGCTCGGCCAATTTGTACTGCACACGCGGGATCTCGTAGACAAGCGTGTCGTCGTGCCGCGCGGCATCGGGGAATTCCGCCGGATTGACATGCAGCGATTCGATCGCGCCGCTGTGCACGTCGACGGCATACAGGCCGAAACGACCTTCATGGTTGGAGGACACGATCAGCGCAGCCGAGTCGCGCGACCAGGTATAGCCGCGAACACTCGCGCGCAGGTGCGTCAGTTGATGTGCGTTGCGACCATCCGCGCTCATTACCCACAGGTCGCTGTAGGGTGCCAGGCCGCGCCGGAACGCGAGCAATTTTCCGTCCGGCGAATAGTGTGCGTTAAGGTCGTCTGCCTCCGCGGGGCGTGCATACTCGAGAGGCTGCTTTTCGCCGCTGGATAGATCCCACAGGAGCAGGGAGAGGTGCCCTTGCGTGCGCGCGGAGCGCTCTGCCGTAATTAATTTGCCGCCGTCAGGCGTCCAGTCGTAATAGTTCGTGAGCGGACTCTGACATTTGCCGACCACGCGCATCTCGCCGCCGAGACTTGAAGTGACAATGAGTTCGCACGAGGTATCGCTGACGCGTTCGAAGACGATCGACTTGCCGTCCGGCGACCACAGTGGTGTGTCTTCGTTCGCCTGCACCTCGCTGGCCCACGCCAGCGAACGCGTCTGGCCGACGGCGCGCATCAGGATGCGCCCGAGCTGGGTTTGCGGGTCGGCCTTGGAGTAAGCCACGCGCGTGCCGTCAGGCGAAATGTGCGGCCGATCCTCGGCGCCAGGATCAGACGACAACGCACGCACGTCACTGACTTGCCATTGCAACAGCGGCGCAGCCGGGGAAGTCGCCGCGCGCGGAAAATAGAGAATCGCGCCAGCGATCGCGATGGCGGCTGCGGCCAGCCACGGCCAACGCCAAGCTGTCGCCGCTGATACGGGTGGCGGCTGCTGCGTGGGCAGCGACGCGACGTTCGCTTCCAGATACGGATCGTTGCCCGCCTGCACCGCCAGGCGCGCGCCAAGCGACTTTTCCTGACTGAGGATGGCGACATCGGCGAGCAGCCGATAGCCGACTTTCGGAATCGTTTCGATATAGCGCGACGGTTTGACGTCGTCGGCGAACGCGCGGCGCAATTCCTTGATGGCTTGCGTGAGCACATCCGGCGTCGTCACGCGATCGGCCCACACGCGATCGAGCAGATGCTCGCGCGTCACGGTGTTGCCGTGATCGCGCACGAGTTGCAGTAGCACCGCTACTGCCTTGCTCGTCAGCCGCGGATAGTCCGGTCGCGTCGTCAGCCGCAGCGCACCGGCGTCGAGGACGTGCTCGCCCACGCGCAGCAGCAGATTCGGCCGCGTGAGCTGGTCTTCGAAATCCGGAAACACGTTCGAGGCGACGCTCATCGACGTATAGTACGTCATTCTTCGTAGATAGCCCAGTGGCGCGGTCAGCCTGTACCGGTTTCAGACGAGCAACCAGTGCCATTCGTCGCAGATGCGTTTTGGGACCGGGCGGGTTTAAATCGCCGGCGCGGCGAATTACGGCGCGCTGGAGTAGCCCCAATGCTCGAGCATCGGTTGCAGGATTGGCAGCGCCGGCTGGTAATAGTCGCGATACAAATGCCAACGGTTCATGGCCTTGGTGTTCACCGGCTCAATGACCTGGCTGTAACTCGGCGTGCCGATGTAGTCTTTCTCGCGTGCGCGGCGGTCGAACTGCAGCATCGGCGCGGCGTCCTCGAGTTCGAGGAAATCGGCGATGCGTCGTGTTTGCGTAACCGAATCGGCAACCAGGTCCTCGTACCGCGACACGAGCACGTCGGGTTGGATAATGGCTACCTGCTGCAGCCAGACTTGCATGGCTTGTACGTAGGCTGCAGCAAGGCGTTCGAGATTTTCGCAGGCCGCGCCAAGCACGCTCGAGCGGAAATTCTGCATATAGCACGACAGGATCACGTCGCACGGATGGCGCACGCAGAGGATGAACTTGGCCGCCGGAAACAGGCGGTAGATCATCGGCAGCCACAGCATGTTCAGCGGGTTCTTGTCGACTAGCTGCGCATCAGGGCGGCGCTGGATTCTTTCCGCCGTCAGCAGGAAATACTTCTTGCGCAATTCGTCGCAATCGTACTGACGCAATACGCTCAGATCCTGCAGAATCCGAGGATCGTGCGCACGCAGTTTGCCGGCCAGGCGCTCGAAGAATGGCGTCTCGTCCATCGATTGCAATTGGGGATGGGCATCAAGCATCTGCTCCAGAAGCGTGGTGCCCGAGCGCGGAAAGCCGACGACGAAAACCGGCGAGTTGCGCGAGTCCGGTGCGCGATACTGCGGCCAACCTCTGAATGCTTCGGGTGTGATCTTGTGCACGGCACCGGGCAGCGGCAGGGCCTCGGGAGTGAAGCTGTCCGGTGCGGAATGCTTCAGTTCCGCGATGTGACGCGCATGCGCCTCGCCCAGAGCCTGCATCGCTGCCGCGGGGTCGCGCAGCTTGTCGCAGACACCGCCCAATTCATAGTAATACGCGTAGTCCTTGTCGTGGATCGGGCCGGCCTGTTCCAGCAGTGACCGCGCCAGTGCGGGATCTTTGTTGCGCAGTGCCAGTATCGCGCGCGTGTGCATCACCTGCCGGCGCAGCGGTTCGCTCAGGTCCATCGCATCGAGCGGCCGCAACGCGGCTTCGGCGTCGGCCAGCAGGTTCATTCTTTCATCGACCCTGGCGAGCACGATGCGAGCGTCGACGCGCTGCGGCTTGCGCGCGATGAGTTCCTGCAGCACGAGCTGTGCGCCGGGTGCCTCGGACAGCAGCAACAACGCCCGCGCGAGTTCGACTTGCAGGTAATCGTCTGCCAAGGGCAGCCAGCTGCGCCACGGCTTGAGCAGGTCTTCGCAGCCGCGAAAATCCTGCGCAAGTGCGCACGCGTTGGCGGCGAGAATGCGTGGGCGCGGGGCGTCGCGATCCAGTTCGAAAGCGTCCAGCAGCATGTCGCGGGCGGCAACATAATCCTTGCGCGCCACCAGGATCTGGCCGATCTGCAGATGCGGCTCGGGGTCGCTTGGGTTGAGCTCCATGGCCTTGCGCCAGGCGCTTTCGGATTCTTCGGCGCGTCCGGCTTCAACCAGCGCGGTCGCGTAATTGTTCCAATGGATGCTGCTCTCGGGCTGGACTTGCGTGAGGCGCTGGAATGCCGCGATCGAATCGTCCATCCGGTGTTGCGCATGCAGGCTCATCGCCAGCGCGAGCATCGCGTCGATATGGTTTGGCGCATCCGCCAGCACCGCATGACTCAGGCGCTCGGCTTCGACCGGGTTGCCGCTGCTCAGGGCAGCGACGATATCTTTGAAAATTGCTGATTCGTTCATCGATAAGTTCAGGACATCGCCGGAAAATGCTCCTGCATCCGGCGTACCGTCTCCATGGACATCGCCGAAAATTGCTCCTGCATTTTCGGCATACCGGCCATCCATGGCCATAAAAAAAGGGCCGCGCGATTTCTCGCGCGGCCCTTAAGTTTACGCTTGTTGCGGTTCGATCAGAACTTCACGGTCACGCGGGCGAAGTAGTAACGGCCCAACGTGTCGAAGTTAGCCGTATCCGTGTTCGCGTTGAGCGTGTTGTTCGCCCACAGGTACGGCGGCTTGATGTCGCCCACGTTGTCGACGCCCAGATCGACGCGCGTGTTGATCGGCTCGATGTTGTAACCCACCTGGATGTCGTTGTAGGTGCGCGCACCATAGTGCAACTGCAGACCATGGATCGAGCAGTCCGTGCCGAACTGGGAGTAATAGCACTGGCCAGCCGGGAAGGCGTCTTCGTCTGCCTTGCCCGAACCCATGCGGAACTTGCCGATGTAGCGCATGCGCCAGGAAGCGTCCCACGGTCCCAGATTCCAGGCGACCGTAGCCAGTGCGCGCCAACGCGGCATCAAGCAAACGCCCGAGCCCAGGTCCGGACACGCAGCATCAGCACCCGAACCGAAATTCAGCAGGTGACCGGCATCGTGGAAGGTCGTAACCGTTCCGGTGGCCGGATTCACGATGCCAGGAGTCACGGTCTGGTTGTATTGCGCCAGATACGTGGCATCCAGACCGACCGAGAACTGGCCGAAGCTGAACTGCGGCAGACGGTACTTGATCGAGAAGTCCGAGCCCTTGACATCGATGCGGCCGACGTTGCCGGTCGGCTGCAGGATGAAGTCGATCTGGCCGTCGTTGTTGAAGCGATGGACCAGCGGGCAGAACGCGGACACGCCAGCGAAGCAGCTGTCCAGCACCGCTTGCGCGCCGACAGTCGTGATCGTGTCGTCGAGCTTGACGCGCCACAGGTCAGCGCTGAGCGAGAGACCTTCCACCCAATGCGGCGAATACACGAAACCCCAGTTGAACGTGGCGCCGTGCTCGGCCTTGATCGGGAAGCCCGCGTATTGCGAGCCGGAAGTGATGCCCTTGATCTGCAGGTTCTGGGCTACGTCGGTGTTGATGAATCCACCCGTCGTCGGCACGCCGGCGCAGGCCGGGTTGCTGGCATTCGGGTTCGATGCGCCGCTGTATTCGCACGGATCGTGGCTGAGCTTCGGCGCCGAGCTGATCGGTGCGCCGAACACGTCTGCCACGGTCGGGGCGCGGAATACCTTGTTGTAGTTGCCGCGCAGGAGCAGGTCGGCGATCGGGCGATATTCCAGACCGATGGCCGCATTGTTGGTGCTGCCGAAGCTGCTGTACTTGGACCAGCGGTCGCTGAGTGTGACGTTCAACGAATTGACGAACGGCAGATCCTTCAGGATCGGCAGGAACAATTCGCCGTACGCTTCCTTGACGTTGTAGCCGCCTTGCAGGTGCGAGGAGCACTGGCTGCCGAGGGTACACGTGCCGGTCGCCGGATTGATCGTCAAGTCCGAGGCAACGGTATTGTTCGTGTATTCCTTGCGGTAGCTGGCGCCGAGAGCGAGCTGGGCGGTACCGGCCGGCAGGTTGAACACGCCACCGTTGAAGTCCAGGTGATGGATGCGTTCCTGCTGCCAGGTGTTCGTGAGCGCCGGTGCCGCGATCGAGGCCAGAACGGCCGCTTGTTCGGGCGAGTACGGATTGAAGCCGTTGAACGGCACGCAGCCGCTGATCGCCGTGGTGGGGTCGCCCGCGGTGCCCAAGCAGGTCGGCACGCCGTTGACGAGCATCGAGGGACCCGAGGCTACGTTCAACTTCGCGAGATCGGGCAGGCCCAGTGTGGTCGCGATAGTGGAAATATGGCCATAGTCAGTGCCAAGTTCCCAGTTCCAGTCCTGATCGAAGATGCCGAAATGGCCCTTGAACCCGGCGCTGAACTGATCGGTTACGTTGTTGGTCTTCGCGGCGCGGTTGCCGGCGGCAACCAGGCGCAAACCGGCTGAGCGGAGCGGCGGGGAGCCGCTTGCGAAGTCGATCCCGAACGGGTTGTACATGTTGTCTTTGGAGATGACCCAGCCACCAGCGGTGGTGAGCGGATCTGGCGCCAACTGGAAGCCCGATGCCGTCTTGTTGTGAATACCGTTGAGGTAGACATCGACGTTGTCGGTGAGGTGGTACGAGCCGTTCAAGAACAGCGTGGTGCGTTCCTGCGGCGTCATCAGCAGGTTGACCGCGGCGTAGTTGTACTTGTCCGACGGGGTCGTCGCCGTGCCGTTGTTGACGAAGCAGTGGTAGTCAGTCAGCGCATTCGCGCCGCTCGTGCCCGGCGTATGCGCCAGCGTACGGCAGCCGTAGTGATCGAACAGCGGGCCGCTGCCTGGGATCGAGAAACGGCCGTTCGGACCGGTGGACGAGCCACCCGGAGCGACATTGGCTGGATTGAATTCGGGCGGGATCGCGCCGATCGGCGAACCGCTTCCGCTAACACCGCTATTGCGACCGTACAGCGACTTGGCATCATGCGAGAACGCGCGGTGCGATTGCAGCACGCTGTCCTGCTTGTTGTAGTCGATGCCGGCCATCAGGCTGCCCTTGTCCGACGTGTGGCCGAACAGGAAATGCACGCCCTTGCGCTGGCCGTCGTCGTGATCGGAAATACCGTAGTCGGCACTGAATTGCGCGCCCTGGTAGTTCTTCTTCAGGATGACGTTGACCACGCCGCCGATCGCCGACGAACCGTAGATCGCCGATGCGCCGGAGGTGAGGATTTCCACGCGTTCCACCGCCGCGATCGGAATCGAGTCGATGTCCTTGTTCAAAACGACGTGGCCGTCGATCAGCACCAGCGTGCGCTGCGTACCGAGGCCACGCAAGCTGACGGTGGCCGAACCGCTGCCGCCGCCGTTGTTGACCTGCGGGTTGGTGCCGTTCATGTTGGCCGGCAGGCTCTGGACGATATCGCCCAGGGTCAGTTTGCCGGTGTTCTGGATCGCTGCGGCGTCAATGGTGACGACCGGATTGGCCGTTTCGATATCCACGCGACGGATATTCGAACCGGTCACTACGATGGTTTCTAGGGACTGGCTTTTTTGATCGGTCGTCTGCGCTTGCGCGGTCAACGTACCGGCGGTGGCGACCGCACCGACCGACAAGGCCAGGCGTACCGCCGACGAAAGTTTATTCACGTCGAGTCTCATTACACTCTCCAACGTCAGGGTTGTATACAACAGATTTCGGGACAAAACGTACCGGGAACAGCCAAATCGGCACACCTAAGGCCTTGGCAACTTCCGATACTAGCAACATTTGCTTAACATGGGAATCCCTTGGGGGTTCCGAAAGCAAATCTTTGAAAATGCTAGAGAGTTTGTCTTCCGCTTCGGAAAGATTTCACGATTTTTTCAGCGTTTCGGCAGCGAGCGCCCGCTGCAGCGGGGCGAGTTGGTGTTCGTAACGTCGCCAGGAATCCACGAAGCGCTTGTGCACCGGTTCGCGCACCTGGACGGCGCTCAGGGTGGAAACCGCACTGCGATTGCGCGTCAGGTCGGCACATCCGGGTTCCCACGGCAAGCCGCAGAACGCCAAGACCTTGCGCAGCGTACCCTCCGGGTCTTCTACGAGCTCGGCGTAGTGGACATCGAGAATCTGCCCGGGCATCGCCGCGTGCCAGTGCGCCATCGTGCGCTGATACACCTGGTAGTGGGAGGCGAGCGCTTCGAGGTTGTAGATGTGGGCGAAGGCGTCGGCAAACAAAGCGCGGAAATTGGAGAAGCACACATCCATCGGGTCGCGCACAAGATTGAGAATACGTGCGCCAGGCAGCGCTTTTCGGATCAGGCCGGCGATCATCCAGTTGCGCGGCAGCTTGTCGGTGTAGAACGACTGGCCCCCGGCGCGCCATTGCGTTTGATCCAGATAGCGTTGGCCCAATTCGGCGTAGTCGACGCGCGGTAGGCGCTCGATCACGATGTCATCCAGCGTTTTGCAGTGATCCGCGGCCCAGCGCAGCTGCCAGGCGAAGTCGTCGAGCTCGCCGACCGAAGCGACCTGCGAATGGTTGCCGAGCAAGCGATCCAGCACGGTGGTGCCCGAACGCGGCATGCCGATGATGAAGATCGGCTGCGGGCCGGCGTGTGCATGATCAGCGCGTCGCAGAAAATCTGCGCTGCAGGCGCTCGTCAGTTTTTCGAACAGCGCCCGCGTGCGCGCCGGATCATGTTGGTGCCGCGCATACATGATCGCGTTGCCGCGGGCGAGCGCAGCCCAAGCCTCGTCGAAGCGGCCGAGGTCTTCCAGTTCCTTGTAGCGGGCGAATTCGATGCTGGCCTGCTCGTAGCTGCCGGGCTCGACGACGCGTAATGCTTTGGCCAGCTCGGGAAGATGGTTGTCTGCAACCGTTTGTTTGCGCAGTCGTGACAATTCCTGCCAGGCGCGGCCGTAGCCGGGCTGCAGGCGCACGCAGGCGAGCAATTCCTTTTCCGCTTCCTTGAGGCGGTCATTGAAAATCAGTTGCACGCCGCGGCCGAAATGGATGTCCGGCCCGCCCGCGCCGGCGGCGATTGCACGATCGTAGATCGCCAGCGTCGCCGCACTTTCGTTGAGCATGGCGCGTTGGTCGGCCATGCGCAGCAGTGCCGGAATCGAGCGGGTCGTCGCCAGTACGCGGTGTTCCAGACAGCGCCGCGTCGCCACAACTTCACCGGCGCGCAACAGCGCCGCGCTGATCGTGACGATGAATTCCGCGTCTTCAGGCAGGTCACGCGCGGCATCGAGCGCATGCCGCGCCGAATCGCGCACGCGATCATCTTCCCATGCGATATCGCTCAAATGCAGGTGCGCGCCTGTGTGCGCGGGATTGCGCAACAGCACCGATTCCAGGCTCACGCGTGCGGCATCGAGATTGCCGTCGCTCAGATAGCGTTGCGCGCGATTCCAGTGGCGATCGGTGTTTTCAGTCATGGCAAACGAACGCCGGGCGCGCAGCGCCGACACGGAATCAGACGGGCGGGGAACCTACAGGTCTTGGTGATATTGCACGTACGGCACGCGCGCCTGGCTCGGATCCACTTCGTGCGCGGATTCACTCAGCAGCGGCGGCGTGCCGGAAGACCATAGGTTCTGTGCGCCAACGCTGAAGACGCCGCGCCATGGCGCGCGCCAGGAAATCCCGAGGTCCACCGAACTCCAGTGTTGACCGCCCGCCAGAGGATCGGCCGGGCCGAGCACGCGGCCGACGATGATGCCGCTGAAATCGCCGTGATGTACGCCGAAGCTCAATGCGGCCTGGTTGAAAACCGGCGCCAGCGGACTGCCAGGCAGTTCCAGCTGCAGGCGGCTGAGCGCGGCACCGAGATCGACGCTTTGCGTGTCATCCCAGTGCCAGCGTCCTTCCGCGCCGACGCCGGAATTGAGCATGCCGGCGATCTGCAGATTCGGGATAACCAGGGTCGGCAGCGCCGGGTTGCCGAAGCTGTTGAATAGTTCCTGCGGCGGCGGCGCGCCGTCAACATGCGTCTGCGTGCCATTGCGCAGCCAAGCGATGCCGTAGTTCAGATCGAAATCGAAGCTGCCGGCATTCAGCTCGGTGCCGACGCGGAATTCGCCGCGATCGCTCAGCGTATTGCGCGCCGGGCACAAGGCCGCAAGCGAGAACGCGAAACTGGAGTCGCAGCCGAGCGATGCGGCGGCGGAATTGAGCGGCGCGAGCACGATACCGCGACCGAAATTGGCGTACGCGCCGACATTGCTGTTCAGACGCAGCGACAGGCCGCCATTGATGAAATTCGTTATGTCGACGAGTTGCCAGTCGACTGCCGAGCTGATCTGCGGTGCCTGTGGCAGCACCGGTGCGCCGGGGCTGTTATGGAACGCAATCATCGCCAGAATGCGACCGTCGGAAGTGCCCCACAGCGGCGTGGCATTTTGCTGCACGCTGATCTGCTCCGCGGCCACGGGCGTCTGCGCCAGCGCCAAAGCCGGCGACAACGTCGCGATCAGAAGGGCGAACAAAACACGCATCGGGTCAGCCAACTGTTCTTTACTTCGTTAAAAGACTGCAATTTGGACGTCAAAGTTCCGCTTGCTGCAAAGCGAAATCCTACACGCGTAGTATAGCGCAAATTACGAAAAAATAACAGGTAGTTCGGGGCTCGCCAGGTGGGTGCCTGGCCGAAAAATAGTTAGACTTAGGGGTTGAAGGAAAACGATTACATATGTCCAGCTTGCAGCACAAGACAACCGGCGCACAGGTCGGTGCGCTCGCCGAAGTGCTCGAGACGCCGGAACCCGTCCAGGACGTGCGTGCGCTGGAAGGCTGGCGCGATTCGATCGCCAGTCTCGCACAGGCTGAGCGCTTGCAACGCGCGTTGTTTGCGATCGCCGATCTGGCCAGTGCCGACAGGGAGATGCCCGAGGTTTACGCGGCCTTGCATGCGATCGTCGGCAGTCTGATGTACGCCGAAAACTTCTATATCGCGTTGTACGACGAACTGCGCGAGACGCTGCGTTTTCCGTATTTCGTCGACGTGGCCGACACCGATGCCCCGGTGCCTGACTGCGAATACCCCATGTTCGAGCGCGAAGGCAGCATTACCTGGCACTTGCTCCGGCGCGGAACACCGCTCCGCGGCACGCTGCCGCAGATCGAGGCGCAGGTCGGGCCGCTGCGCGATTTCGGTCCGGATTGTGTCGACTGGCTTGGCGTCCCGTTGCGGCGCGGTGGCAAGGTCGTTGGCGGACTCGTCGTCCAGAGCTATTCCGAGAACGCGCGTTACAGCGAGCGCGATCAGGAACTCCTAACGTATGTCGCCCAACATATCCAGACCGCGCTCGAGCGGCGCCTCGTGCACGAGGAACTCGAACGGCGCGTCGCCGAACGCACGGATGCGCTGCGCGAGGCGAACCGCCTCCTGCAGCAGCAAGTGCTGGAACGCCAGCGTGGTGAGCGCCTGCAGGCTGCATTGTTCCGCATCGCCGAATTGGCGAACAGCACCGAGAGTCTCGACGACTTCTACGCCGCGGTGCACCGCGCGGTCGGCGGCCTGCTGTATGCGCGCAATTTCTATATTGCGCTGTTGGCCGACGACCACCAGCATCTGACGTTTCCCTATTCTGTCGACGAGCGCGATGCCAAGCGCTTCCCGCGCTCACTCGGCAGCGGCTTGACCGAATACGTACTGCGCACGGGAAGTGCGCTGATGGCCGACCGCGAAGGCCTGGAAAAACTCTATGCCAGCGGTGCTGCACAGCCGATCGGCGCGCGCTCGCGCAGCTGGCTCGGCGTGCCCTTGATCTGCGACGACAAGGCGGTGGGTGTGCTCGCCGTGCAAAGTCACTCCGAAGAACATCGCTTCACGGCGCGTGATCAGGAATTGCTCACGTTCGTGTCCTACCACATCGCGAACGCGCTTGAGCGCAAACGCAATGCCGAATCGCTCAAGCACGCATATGTGGATTTGGAGCAGCGCGTGATCGAGCGCACGAGCGAGCTCGCGGCCGCCAATCGCGAATTGCGCGAACACATTGCCGTGCGCGAACGCATGGAGCGCCAGCTCAAGCACGAGACGCTGCACGATGCGCTGACCGGCCTGCCCAATCGCAACTTCCTGCTCGAGCGCCTAACGCAGGCGCTCGCCACCTACACGCGCGATGCGCAACAGCGTTTCGCCGTGCTGTTCC
>Ga0207680_10000946_pt1 | contig 13695 bp, 17 predicted proteins | sample KBSS23metaG_FD_184321 | JGI IMG/M metagenome (GOLD analysis project Ga0207680, IMG submission 184321) | Switchgrass rhizosphere microbial communities from Kellogg Biological Station, Michigan, USA - KBS S2-3 metaG (SPAdes) (version 2) | ecosystem: Host-associated > Plants > Roots > Rhizosphere... | reverse complement strand
GATGCGCTCACCGCGACAACGCTGCAGTTCTGGTCCTGGAAGCGGCGTGAGGCTACCCGAGAGATCAGCATCCATTTTCAATACCATGGCGGCCGAGCCAGCGTGCGGATCGCGGCCCGCGCCGACTGCGGGGGCACATCGGTGATGGAGCGAGTAGTTTGGGCCAGCGAGTACCTCAACCACCCTGGTCGCTACGAGGGGCACAACCAGCTGTACCAGCAGGCCGTCCCGGACCTCAAGATGAGACAGTTTGTACACCTGATCGCGGAGCTTATGGACTAGGCTGCGCTACTAACTTGTGGCCCGCTGAGCATTTGCTTAGCGGGCCACATTCGCTTTTTTTTGAGCTGTCTGTCATATACATACTATGACCCTTTCGCAGCTATCCTGCGGCCATATACCCCGACGATCTGTTTGCGATAGACTAACGGAGCCCAAAACCAAAGCTACTCGCCGCCCGGTGCAAAGCGGTTGAGCTTGGCTCCCACCTGTCGTAGCTTGGCCCGTGGCTCACGAAGCACGTTGCGAATACTGTTGCGGCTATGCACGCTGGTAATATTAGGTAGCTCCTCGGGAGTCAGAAACGTCTTGGCGAGCCGCACAAATACGGCATTGGTCCAGCCAAAGCCTGCCTGTCCCGGGTATAGCCCATCAGCCGGCTCTTCCTTGATGTTTACCACATTGTACTTCTCAATAAACTCGCCGTGCTGCTCAAAATGGACTAAGTTACCGTTGAGCCACTTGCGGGCCACACGCTCAGCATCGTCTCGGAAGCCATGGCGCTCCATGGCCTCAATGCAAATCAGCTGTAACGGCGCCCAGCCATTAGGATAGGCCCACTGGGTGGGCATGCTCATCTTAATGTGAGGCTTAGCGGCGGTTGTACTTAGGCCGCCTTCAAACTCAAATTTATCCAAATGCCCCATAACGCGAGCCGCCACTTCGGGCTCGTCCATGCCGGCCCACATCGGGAAGAAACCGGCCACCGACCACACCTGGCTGTGCTTACCCGTCATGAAGTTGTAGTCGAAATAGAAGCCTTTCTCTTCATCCCAGAGGTATTTGCGCATCATTAGCTTGCGTTTGGTAGCTCGCTTGGACCAATCACCCGCCTCTTCAACATCGCCCAAAATACGGGCAGCTTCTTCAAAGTCCTTTTCGTACTTATACAACAGCGCGTTAAGGTCTACTGGCAAGTAGCTAAGAGCCTGACGGTCAAACCGCGTCGTCATATCCCAGCCGCTCTCAGCCTCGGCTAGATCGTCGAGTACATTAATGTCGTAGTAACGGCTCAAGCCGTTAAAAACCTGGCGCCAGTTTGGCTGAGCAACCCCCATCCAGACAGTCCGATACTCCTCCTTGGCTACATCCATGCTCTCGCGGAGCCAACGCTTATTCTTGTCCTGGGTATAAACCTGTAAGATAAATGACGTTAGAAACGGGGGCTGAGACCGGCTTGTGTGGTACATTCGGCCTGAGTTTGGGATAATGCTAAATCGCTTCATAAGGCTCATGAGGTCCTCGGCCAGCCCCTTCATGAGATACTCACGCGGCGTCCCAATAAAGCCCTGAGCCGTAAAGAATGTGTCCCAATAGTAGATTTCCTCAAACGCAAAACCAGTACCAGTGCTAGCACTAGGCACAAAGTACGGTCTGGGCATCCCTACGAGGGTGCCATCGTCGTGCGGTTTATACTTTTCCAGCCGATCCCAGTAGCGATCGATGTATTCAAGCGCTGGTCGGAGATGGTCAGTGGTAAATTGTGGTCCGAGATTGGGGTTTTGGGTCATGATTCATACTTAAAATGATTACGGTTATTATAACGAGCATAAGCCCCTATCTCATGGCTGTAAAGCGGTAAAACCGCTTGTCGCTCTCTAGATAGGCGCTGACTTTACTCCGGCACATCCCCAGACTGCTGGGGCACACTAAATATATTATGGACGCGGTTGTCGATGGCGTCAAAGGTACCGTCAACTGGAACTAGATCACTGCCGCCGCCATTCTTAAGGTAACCGCCAGTGCCAGTGCTCAAAACAAGGTGGATCGGCTGGTTATTTTGGGCTGCCTGCCAGTCCAAAGCCAGCTGGAGCATCTGGACCGTGCCCATATCGGTGATTAAGCCGTCTCGCAAGGCGGCGGTTACGGCTGTCAGCTTTGCTGGATTGATAATGGTGCCCCACTGGGTTAGTTTAGCCCTGACCAGACCGATAACTTCCTGCTGGCGCTCGGCCCGTCCAAAGTCGTTGCCACAAGTACCCTTCCGGCACCGAGCATATTGGAGAGCCTTGGTGCCGTCCATATGCTGCAAACCAGGTTGAATATTGAGTCCACAGACCTTGTACTGATTGTCGTCACAAGGGTACTCCGAGTCCACCAGCGCCGCCTTAACATCGACATCGATGCCACCAACGGCGTCGACGAGCCCTCGCAGACCAGAAAAGTTGGTTTCCACGTAGTAGTGAACGGGAATATCAAGCGTGTTGCTAACGGTTTGCTTAGCTAAATCCACCCCACCCAGGGCATTAGCAGAATTAATTTTATTTGCGCCGTAGCCGGGGATCTTTACGCGCAGATCACGCGGAATACTTATTTGCGCCACCCGTTTTGTGCGCGTATCCAGGCTAATAACCATAATGGTGTCAGTGAGGTCTTGGCCTGCGTGTCCCGGATCACCTTTCCCTAGTACCAATATGTTGGTTCGGCCATCACTGTCGGTCGCCAGGCCCGTGAGGTCAAGCGGTTTGGTTGAAATCTTCGCAACATTATTAGCCAGAATAACCACGTACGCCAGCCCAGCCAGCACCAGTACAAGCAGTGTCCAGCGAATGATGCGGCGCCAATTGCGCGGCGACTTAGGGCGCGGAGGGCTGGGCCGTTTCTCTGACTCGCGGTCATCAAGAGCGTTCACGAATTGGTCTGGCGTCGGCATGTACGGACGGTCAGAGGATCGGCTCTCAAGTGGGTTGGATGGCTGTTCCATGGCGATATTATACTCCAAACCACCTGCGCTTAGGAGGCTTGATTATCTATATTGTTTTTTACCATAAAATATGCTATAAAGTAACTCTTGTCTTACGCATAGTCCAAGCTCGTACCTATCACTAGAGGAGCATCATGTTCGTCAGGAAGATCCTGGCTGGTTTCTGCGCCGTCGCCGTTCTGGCCCTCTCGGCCTGCGCCGCGCCGCCCGACGATACCGTACAGGTGGCGAATGCGGACCACGCCAAGAGCCAGACTTCGGCAACCAGCACGTCGTCTGCGGAGCCTACGGAGACCAGCGAGACCGCCTCACCCACGGCCAAAACCTCCACGACCGAAACCACCAGTGAGGCCAGTGACACACCGGATCTCACCAAAGCATCCGCGTACTGCAAGGCGACGGTCGATCCCAAAAAGTTCGACTGGGACGAATACCGCCTGGTCGCCGATGGCACCAGCGACGTATTCTTTCCGCAGTTCGACACCAACGCCAAGCGGCCCATCAAGGTCCAGACCCCGACCTATCAGCACTGGGTTGACCGGGCCAGCAACGGCAAGCTCCGCGTGGACGGCATGTGGGAAGACGGCAACTCGGCGCTCCAGTGGCCCATCGAAGCCCAAATCACGGCGTTATACGACGATTGGAACCGAATCGTCCACGACGACCGCACCGGTACGCGCAAGGTGCCCAGCTGCTAAACCTGGGCCGGCCCACCCTGCCGGCACAGCCCGGCTTTAGATCACATGATCTAAAGCCGGGCTTTTCGTTTTTTTTAGCCCTAGCCTCGAGCCAAATGCCATTTACCACAGTACTGACAATGGTAGGGCCGGAGCTGGGCTTTGCCGTCTCCATACTGCCAACCCGCATAGGCAATAGCCGCCACAGCCAGCTCTTGGCTGGCCCATGTGAGCTTTTCGAGGCAGTCACGCTGACGTTTTTTGGACTCGGTATTTTCTGCAGCTTTTTTCATTTTTATAGCATTATTTAATACTTAAATGCTCATATGAATACGAATAAAAGCCTCTGCTTTTTTTACTCCGGCAACACGACCCGCATCGGTAGCTACTTGTTCTAGCAAGGCCGAAAACCATTCGTTTCCGGTTTGGCTTTGATGAGCAGCCAAGGCTCTTACTTTAAGCTCAAACGTTGAAGTAATGTCTACGAAATAATTGGCACTGTTATGAAAATTAGTGAACAACGGCTCACGCATAAGAAGAAGATCGGCCACTCGATGAGGCTCAAAACCTTCGGCTATTAGTTCAGGAAAGCTCAGGTGGTCTCGAGCTAACGGATAAACTGCGTCGATGGTGGCGGTGCCAATACTGCGATGATCAACATGGTTAACCATGCCCGACTCGGCGTCATACAGGATATGTGGGTCTAGGGTGACTACGGTATCAGGCTTGAACCGACGAATTTCGCGTGCAATATCCTGCTTGAGCCCGACTGACGGCTCGGTTTGCCCATCTTCGTAGCCCAGGAAGGTCACGCTCTTAACCCCGAGCAGCTGGGCCGCCGCATGTTGCTCATCACGCCGAGTAACGGCCACGTCATCTGATGTAACTTGCCGATCCGGACTCCCCTTGTCTCCGCCGGTGCAAACCAGAAAATGCACCTCGGCGCCATCCTGAATCCATTTGGCTACGCTACCGGCTACGGTCGCCTCCAGGTCGTCGGGATGAGCAGCCACGCATAATACAACAGTAGGCTTAAGAGGAGTGGGTGATTTCATGCGCTCATCGTAGCACATTAACAAAAAACGGCCCGGAAGCGATCAAGTCGCTTCCGGGCCATAAACAACGGCGCGTAAGGCTACGGTGCGTAAACCGGACCCAGCGTGGGCGGGGTGAGGCCCAGAGCCGTCTTGTTGGCAGAAAAGACAATCTGACTCAAGCCCATGCCGCCACGCTCAAAGTTAATGATGCAGCCCGCCAGCCAAAAGTCCCGCCGATCGTAGAAACCCCGGCTAAACATGCTCGTGATGAGTTCACGATGTTCCTGGTGACGGGCCCGCCACTCCCTCAAAGTGCGCCCGTAGTGAAGCGCCAGATCTTCCTCATGCCAGAACCACATCCCCGCAGCCGCAATGGCCCCATGGAGCTCGACGCTCGTAGGCAGATAGCCGCCGGGGAAGATGTACCGATCCACCCATGCATCCACGGGCTGCGGCCTCTGCTGAGTGATGGTATGCACGAGCGACAGGCCACGCGTCGGCTCAAGCAGTTGCTTAACGGCACTGAAATATATTCCCAGATTGCCCTGACCAACGTGTTCCACCATACCCACGCTCACGATACGGTCAAACTCGTAATCACCATCCTCCACGAGATCCTGGTAATTGGCTAGGCGAAACTGCACCCGATCGTCCACCCCGCGGCGTTTCGCCTCATCCTGGCAGTAGCGATACTGCTCCTCACTCAGCGTAATACCCATGATCTCCAGGTCGGGGTGTTGCTCGGCAGCCATGAAAACCAACCCACCCCAGCCGCAGCCGATATCAAGCAGCCGCATGCCGGAGCCCAGCCGCAGCTTGCGCAGAACCAGCTCCAGCTTGGCTCGCTGAGCCGCCTCCAGGTTCAGGTCCGGCGTCTCCCAGTAGGCACATGAGTAAGCCCGGAAGTCCTTATCCAGGAACAACTGGTAGTAATCATTCCCCTCGTCGTAGTGAGCCTGGATTTGAGCCGCCTGCCGCTGCCGCACATTGCGGTGATTGCGGTGCAGCCGTCCTAGCCGCTTCAAGACCCCCACGGAGGTCCGATTCTCATGGAGAAGCTCAAAGAACGCCAGCCGATCCGCTTCCGGGATCACGAGCTCACCAGCCTCAAGCCCCTCGCCGACGGTCAGACTAGGCCGCAACGGCAGTCGCCGCACCAGCTCGGGCGTTCGCACCTCAATCGGCACATAGCGTGGGCCCGGGCCGTACCGACGGACATCACCGTTCCAGTCGGTCAGCTTGACGCCTCCATGACGCATTAGTCGGAGAAATGTGTCGAGAGCTTTCTTCTCGGCGTCCCAGGGTAGTCGCATATCCTTAATCTCCTTCATGTCGATCGTGTCAACAAAACTCAGCCATCACCAGCTGTATCGTACAGGCTAGCTATAAATAACGTTAATCGCAAGGCCAAATTATAACAATAACCAGACAAAGACCTTCTCAGGAAATGATAAGATTTATCGCATGGATCCACTGACCCCTTTACCATCACCCGAGACCGTCTCTCCACCAAAACCATCATTTATAACCCGGCAACGCCTCATTGTGGGCGCCGTCGTACTCGTCGGAATTCTTACTATTATCGGCGTTTCCTTTCTTATTCACCCGCCTAAGAGCAGCTCAAATAATGACGCCTACTTCGACCGCCCCGGTTATAATCGTCAGCAGCTAAGTGACGGCGTAGGCGATCCTATGGCCCTAACACTCAAGCCATCAAATAATGTAATAACTACAACGAAAAGCGGTGCCATTATTCCCGCCTGCTCCGTAATTAGCCCGGAAACACTCAAATCCGCTGGGCTTATCTTGAGTGCTAATCCAGTCGCCAACGTTATCAGCCGAACGTACTTTGACGGCGTTGGTAATGCTCCCATTGAGTCAAGCGAGTACACCCTCCCGCTCAGCGATGAGGGGAATAATTGTAACTATTTTCTCGAAAACTCCGCCGGCGACCTAACGCTCGATGTGTATCAGCCCACACTGGTAACAGCCGGTGCCATTCAGGATGAGATCAACCGCCGCTACACACCCGCGGCCATTGCAGGGCTTAACGGCGTTGAAGTGTTTAAGCGCACGTCCAGCGCCCCAAACACCGAGGCCTACCTGATTCGCCAAGGAGATGTATCGCTGGCATTACGCATTAGGCTTAAGTCGGATTTGAGTTCCAAAAGTGCCGCCCTTATGAAGGCGGCTGTAAGTAACTTAGCCAGTCTCAAAACTAAGCCGACGGGCGCCAGCACCCCAATCTACGACTCGCCCACCTATAAAGTCGCACCCTTGCTCGCCTGCACGCTCATGAATAACTCTGATATTCAGAGCCTCACTGGGCATGACGCCAGTCCCCTCGTGACCGAGAAGCTAGCCACGGCCACCGGCGTCCACGTCTTTAGCTCGGCAGGAGATGACACGGCCTACACCTATATTCAAAACGAGTGCACTCGCGCCAATATTGGACTCGGCTCTGGCCTTGTGCGAGGCGAGGACTTCAACCAAACGCTCACTATTACCACCACTAGTTATAACGTCGTCAAAGGTGCAGAGCACGTTATGGCTGACATGGGCAAGGATGCCAGTTCCAAGGTGGCGGTTTCCGGCATCGGCGATGAAGCGGTAGTGTATCAAAATAGCGTAAATGAAAGCATCTTTGTTTTTCGTAAAAGCCGGCACGTAGTTGAGCTTAATTTCAACAATATTTTGCAAAAAAATACCAACTTAAACGTGCCCTCAGTTATGGCCGCTAAGCTCACTCCTTTTGCCAAAAAAGCTGCCGGACTCATTAAGTAGGAGCTTGACTTTAAAGCGGCTGATTGGGCATAGTGATGAATCAGCTTTTAGTCTGAAGTTCATACTCGCCGTGTCGCCCTGCAAGGAGCCGCAAAGTATATCCGGGTCACCCAGCCTTCGGTCGCCCTGTATGCCCTCCAGGCCTGTCACCAGAGAGCACGACAGGAACGGTGGTCCACGCCGCCGGTAATCTCCATCGCCATCGCCGGTGACCGGGCTTTCTTTCAGAGTGCAAATTCCGAGGTCCAGTGCTGGTGCCGTGAGTTTCTGGAGCGCAATGGCTACGACTTCGAGACGCAAGGAGAGCTCCCGGCTCTCAGCTACGTCAAACCGCCAGCGCCACTCGAGGCTTAAGCTCCACTACACTCAATGGCGCCACAAGCTACTGCCGTAAACCGATACGCCCCACTGGTCACAAGGACCAGTGGGGCGTTTTTTCGCGCCAGAGCCTGCCGAGCCGTGAGCAGACCTCCGTGCAAACAGAACGTGGCCCGGACGACATGGAAGTCGTCCGGGCCATAAAGACACGCTACGGGGCCGAAATGTCGGCCTTCTGGCGTAGATGCTCCTCGTAGGCCTTCAAGACCTGCGTCATGAACACATCCAGGACTCTGGCGGGAGCAACGCTGTTGGGGTCATGGAAGGAGAGCTCGACCATGCGCGCGAACAAGAAGTCGCGAAGCTCACTGCTCGTGTTGAACCACAGGAGTCGCTGCGGGTTGAACACCGCTGCCGGCGCGGTGGAGTTGAGACTGGATCGGTGGAGTATCCCCCACGTCAGCAGGTGCTTGTCGCCGTCCAGGGTGAGAATCTCGTGCGGCACGGTGCCGCTGGTGAGACGCTCAACCGCGTAGATAGCGAAGCGCCACGTGGCGCCACTGTTCTGCTCTTCCAGCTCCGCCAAGTAGCCCTTGTTGACCTCAATACTCATCGAAAAGGTCCTTTCTGATCTCGCATCGGTTGGGTGTGGTCAGAGTCATGGTATTATACCATAAAATAATAATAAAAACAATATATTACATGGAAGCGCCCTCATAAACCCGCCCGTAGGCTGCAGTTCGTGAGGGCGCTGTTGGCCGACTAGATGCTGCTAAATCTGGTAGTAACCTTTCGGCGGCCGGATGTAGACGCCAACGCCCGTCCCTGGGGGATAGCGAAGACTCTGGTTGGGTGAGCGGCTTTCCTGAATAAAAGGATGACCAAGCATGACATTCTCGGGGTCAAACTCGTCGATCAATGCCTCCAAGAATTGGCGCGGCGTCTGCTCGAGGCCCTCTTTGATCTCTTCGCGAAGCGGCCAGTGTAGGTTAGTCAGCCAGATGAACCCTTGGGCCTGGACCTCACCCCAATTGTCGTAAGTAACCTCTTCTGGCTGGTCTAGAGCCGAAAAATCCACGCCATACTCCAAGTCGAGTTGTCATTCGTAAGCTACTTACGGCCGCTGACGAGAAACCTTAAATCCGGCTCTAAGCAAAGCCTGCAGTGTTCCTCGCCCGCCCGAGGGGCTGCCTCAGTGTTTAAGATTTCCTCCCATGCTTCCAGGCTAGATCTTGCTCCAGGCTTCCTGCCCAACCGACACATCCGTGGCAACCACACCGGGCCCAACAAGCTCCGGGAGGTGGCGCATGGTCAGGCTCAAGTTTTGACCCTTTTTGTACGGAAACCGAATGGAATAGGTGCGTTCACGCATCACATCCACGTCATCGTCACTCCACCCAAACTGCTGCTGGATGCAGGCCAGGACCTTCTCTACGGCCGAGACCTCCCACTCCAACTGCTTTTGATTGGAGTCGTAGCTCCCAGAAACTCTCAGGATGACGGCCTCCCGCGACGATCTCACCGGATAGCCACGCTGACCCAGCCCAACGCCTTTTTGACCGAAAATCAAGACATCGGCGCCGTCCAGGGCGACTTGCAGCGCCAGCGTCAGTTGTTGAAGCTTATCAGGCACTTCGGCCCATCCCTCCGGCCGATGCGAGGAGTAGGTCCCATCCCACTCGGAGGCAAATGGCAGCACGTAGCTTACGCCATCCACCCGCTCAACAATGTCGATAACTGGCTTGGTCATAGGAGCCCTCTCAAGACATTGGTACTCGAATAAACGATACCCCACCATACCATAAAAAGCCGGCCCGGGAAGAGATTCCTTCCCGGGCCTCTTGGTCAACTCCTGTCGCTACTGCGGAGGCAGGCTCAGGAGCAGCGCTAGCCGCTCCACCTGGATGTCGTTCATCGGCCGACGCGGCTCGAGATCAAAGAAAGGCCGGCGCCAGGCACGGCCGTCTGCTTCGATCCAGAAGATATCCGCGTCGTAGTAGCCGCTGGAAACCTCGGGGTCGTCAGTTCTCTCGCTCACGGCTACTTCACCGATACGGCCATGCCGCTGGCGTCTCCCCGGATTGAGTAGCCACGTGCTTACATGTAGGGTGCGGCCAAACTCATCCTCCACGTCGATCCAGGCTGTGGTCCCGGCCTCAGCGACCGTCACATGAGGATCCTGGCGAACCGGATACATCTCCAGATAACGGTCATCCACCGCTCCATCCGCTAGGCCGAGCAGCTCAGTCGGACTGGATGGGTAGTTGTTGGTGAAGCTACTCGCCTCCTTGTCATCGACATCATCGCGAGAGATGAAGTACATGGTATTGCCGCGAGCGGCGTGGAGTGCTTTCAGTGCGTCGGTCAGGCGCTGAAAGCAGCGCGGGTCATTGGGCTCTGTGGTTTCAGGTACGTTGCTCACTGAGACATAATACCTTAATCCAACAAAAAAGCTCTACTCTGTGGCCAAATCAGGTTTTATATAGCCAATATGCGAAAGCCCCACCGCGATTGCGGTAGGGCCGGCACACGAAACAGTTGCGACGCAGCCGTAGCTAGATCGCCGGCGAGGCGCGGAAGCAGGTCGACACGAACTCGTGGGTGAAGGAATACCTGTCACCCTCCAATGCAAGGAAGCCATCCGTGTCGAGGCCATTGAACCGGAACTCCTCCGGCCGCCCGTTGGCGTGGTAGAACTCGTTGATGTCGGCCACGGCAAATGACTGCCATCCCTTGCCGCGCTCCTGGCAGAACCTCACCAACCAGTTGGCCGAGATTTCCGTCTCTTGCTTGCCGAAGCTGTCGAAGAGGTGACGCCCGGTGTTGATGTGATCCGGGCTCACCGGGTACGTCGCAGGGTCGATGAATGTCGGCTTCATCAGCTTACCTTCCAGGGTGTGCTACATGGATAGGATACTTAATTAGAGCACTAAATCTGTGTTTTGTACAGGCATAAAATCGTAATCAATAACCAAGCCGGCGCACTTCTTGGAGCTTACGCGCTATCAACGCCTCATTTGGTCTTATGCTCAATTTCTGAGCTAGCAGTCGAGCCAGCTCCCAAGCATCCCGCTCAACCTGATAGCGGTTTTCATCAGTGGGTATACGGTGACTAAGCAGTGCATGCCCAAGCTCGTGCAAAAGCATAAGCCTGCCTTGGTCTGTGGCTAATCGACGAGGATCATAAGAAATAATTCGAGAATCCGGCGACCACATAAATATCTTGGACGGCTGAAACGTAAATTCAGGAAAATATTCGAGCAAGGTCATGAGTCAGTCTTTCTTAATAAGCAGACAGTAACTCTTTCGCAAACCAACCGTCTATAGAGTTAGTTCGCACTACATTCGGCCGTGCTGCTATACTTTGGGTAATGAGCAAACGAATCATTGAGCAAAATACCGCTGCAGCCGCCGAAGCAGCGGCAAAACTAACCATCGACATACTCGGCGAGACGATAGCCGCCAAAGGCGAGGCCATCTGGGTTCTGGCTGGAGGCACCGCCCCTATGGCCACCTATGAGTTACTAGCGGCTAAATACACCGATCGGCTTGATTGGTCCAAGGTAACGCTATTAATCGGTGACGAGCGCTGTGTTCCCGCTGACCATGCCGACTCTAGCTGGCACGGGATTAATGAAGTCTTTATAAGCCGCTTGCCGTTTGAGCCAAGTCGCCTGCTGCGGCCAAGGGCAGAGCTCGGCCCAGAAGCTGCCGCAGAGGCATATCAAGCAGTGCTGGAGCACTTACCTAGTGCGGAGGATGGCACTCCCAGGTTTGACCTTGTTTGGATCGGCATTGGCGAAGACGGCCACACACTGTCGCTCTTCCCCGGCCATCCCGACTTTAAGCCTACGGCGTCATTGGTAATTCCGGTCCGTAATTCGCCAAAGCCTCCGCCCGAGCGCGTAAGCTTCACGCTGCGCGCCCTGCAAGCCACGGCTCACTGTTTGATTTTCGCTACGGGCGCAGGCAAGGCGCCGGTTTTGCTGCAAATCAAAGATGGCGACAACACGCTCCCCGTGGCTCGAGCCGCCGAGACAATCGAGAGCCATGGTGGCGATGTGCGCTGGATATTGGATGAAGCCGCGGCAGGCTCTTAGCCGCGAACGACTACTTTTTGTGCCGTTTGAAGTAATCGATCACATACTTACGAGCTATCAAGGATAGTCCGGCTGCGGTAAAATCATCATCTCGATGTATTTTACACAACGAATCTTCGCCGCCATAGGCGTGCACTCGATCTTCATCGACGCCAGCCATCACAAAAACCTGGGTTTCTTGTGCGGCACCATCCGTGTATGCGTCGAGGAACTCGAGATCACCCGGCTGCACCTTGAGTCCGGCTTCTTGATCCAGTATGCGCACGGCGGTCCGCACTGTGATCTCCCGTGGATCAGGCGTGCCCTCGAACGCCGCAACCACGCCGTCCCCTCCCCGCTGCATAAGCAGCTGGCCTTTGACGAGAACTACGAGGACGGCGACGGTTTGGTTCATGAGGGAAGTATAGCAAAAGAAAAGCCCTTCAAGCAGATGAGCCTGAAGGGCGGTACGTTTTGGGCCTGTCAGGGCTTCGTTTTTTCAATGCACCCTCAAACGTGATGCCCACACAGTCGCAGCTCTCTATCGACTACAGTGTACTTGGACTCAGCCAGCGCCGCGAGCACCTTGCCTTCATCCGCCGCTCCGAACAGCCTGATCGCGATCTGTCCGGTGCTAGCGCGTTCGTTGCTGATACCGGGCACAACACGTGCGTAAAGCGGGCCGATTTTCTGATTGAGTTGCTCCAGGCTGAGTGCAGTCTGGTTGGTGTTGGCGGCGACCCACCAGAGCTTGTACCGAGTTGCTTTGATACGCTTGACCGGCACGCGAACCTTCATAATTCCTCCGGCGAAGTAGGAGCATGAACAGTTGCTAGTTATAGCGTACTGCGAGGCTAGGCGCAATATCAAAAAGACCTGACCTCAAATTGGGTTAGGTCTTTTTGGTAAACCACAATGCATCGCGATCTAAAGAGACCTTCGCAAGATGTAATTCAAACCGAATTCGGTTTCGGACTCACGAACATCAACATAGCCGCGCTTGCGATAGAAATCGTGTGCCGTGATACTAGCGCCGGTTTCCATGAAGCTGAAGCCCTCGCCGGCCGCCAGACTCTCGATGTAATCCATGAGGCGACTGCCAACACCGCTACCGGCATAATCCGGGTTGACGAACATGGTAAAGACTTTGTTCTCGTCTCTGCTCACTGTGCCGACAATCTCGCCGTTAAACTCCGCCACATACATTTCACGTTGCTCGGCGAGCAATCGGATAGTGTCGGGCGTGAAGTGATCACACATCTTCTCGATCAAAGGTGCCGGATAGTCTTTGCTGTTGATCTCGCGCAAGCAGCGGATGATGATCGTGGACAACATGCCAGCGTCGGCTTGTCGAAAGCGTCGCACGGTGATGGGTTTCCTGGCTGTATCCATATGATAGTTATAACATAAAAGCCTACATTTATATAGGCGGAGCACGTGGGCAAATCTTTGCACTTCATACTCGATGAAATCACTAGCTGGCAACAGGCACTCCACGGCCCGAACTGATCCTGGGAGGAACCATATCAAGATCTACGAATCAAGACCTTCTAAGAATTTTGCGAAACCATCCTGATTAATGTCACCAATCACTTCATCAGCAGCTTCTTTTAGCTCGGACACGGCATTCCCCATCGCCACTTTTCGACCCACTGCCCTAAATAGCTCGACATCGTTATGCCCATCACCAACACCAACTGCATCTTTTTTCTCAACATCGATCAGTTTCAGTAATTCAGCCACCGCATGTTCTTTAGTGGCCAGTTTACTGGTAATTAAGATGTCTTTATAATTCTCTTTCTGCGACACAGCCATCG
>Ga0207680_10000938_pt1 | contig 13768 bp, 11 predicted proteins | sample KBSS23metaG_FD_184321 | JGI IMG/M metagenome (GOLD analysis project Ga0207680, IMG submission 184321) | Switchgrass rhizosphere microbial communities from Kellogg Biological Station, Michigan, USA - KBS S2-3 metaG (SPAdes) (version 2) | ecosystem: Host-associated > Plants > Roots > Rhizosphere... | reverse complement strand
TCCATGGCCTTGCCGCCGAGGGCTTGGCCGAGGATCTGCGCCATGCCGACGGCCAGCGTGGGCGCGCCGCCGGCGCGCGACAGGATGCTGGTCTCGCCGATGTCCTTGGCGGTCTGGGTGATCATGTCCGGCGTGATCGTGAAGCCCCAGCCAGAGATGACCTGGGCCGCATTGGCGGCGGTCGTGCCGATGATCGCGGCAGGCGCATTCATCGCGAAGTAGATGCCGGGATCGAGCACGCACGCGGCCGTGAGCGCCATCACCGCGACGAACGACTCGGCCAGCATGCCGCCGAAGCCGATCAGGCGCATGTGCGATTCGTTCTCGACCATCTTCGGCGTCGTTCCCGAGGAGATCAGCGAATGGAATCCCGAGACCGCGCCGCACGCGATGGTGATGAACAGGAACGGGAACAGCTTGCCGGAGAACACGGGCCCGGTACCGTCCAGGAACCGCGTGGTCGCCGGCATGGCCAGCTTCGGCGCGACGTAGTAGATGCCGATCGCGAGGGCGACGATCGTGCCGATCTTGAGGAAGGTGCTCAGGTAGTCGCGCGGCGCGAGCATCAGCCAGACCGGCAGGCTCGCGGCGATGGCGCCGTAGATGATCAGCGCCCAGGCCAGCTGCGTGCCGCTGAGGGTGAACATCGGCGCCCAGGCGGGATCCTCGGCGACGACGCGGCCGAGGAAGATCGACACCAGCAGGAGCACCACGCCGAACGCCGAGGCTTCGCCCACCCGTCCCGGCCGGATGAAGCGCATGTAGCAGCCCATCAGCAGCGCGATCGGAATCGTCGCGAAGATCGTGAACAGGCCCCACGGGCTTCCGGTCAGCGCCTTCACCACGACGAGCGCGAGCACGGCCAGGATGATGATCATGATCGCCAGCACGCCGACGAGGGCGAGCGAGCCGGGGATCGGCCCGAGCTCCATCTTGATCATCTCGCCCAGCGACTTGCCGTCGCGTCGGACGGACACGAACAGGACGATGAAGTCCTGCACGGCGCCGGCGGTCACGACGCCGGCGAGGATCCACAGCGTGCCGGGAAGAAATCCCATCTGTGCGGCGAGGACCGGCCCGACCAGCGGGCCGGCGCCGGCGATGGCCGCGAAGTGGTGGCCGTAGAGGACCCACTTGTTGGTCGGCACGTAGTCGAGGCCGTCGTTGTGGCGGACGGCAGGCGTGGGACGCGTCGGGTCGACCCGGAGGACTTTCTCGGCGATGAACTTGCTGTAGAAGCGGTAGGCGATGAGGTAGACGCTGAGCGCCGCCGTGACGAGCCAGACGGCGTTGACGCTTTCACCGCGGCCGAGCGCGAGCGCGGCAAAAGAGAACGCCCCGATGATGGCGATGGCTGGCCAAAGCAGAAGAGAGATGAGTCTGTTCACGACACCGCTCCTTGTGACTTGTCGTCCCGCTGGTCTCTTCGTGGTTCATGATGTTCTCCCGCTTTCGGTGCGTCAAGTCGGCGGCGCAGGCACGGTGAAGTTGAACCGCGGCCTGCGAGTCTGCCCGAGGCGGACATGAAAAAGCCCGCATACCCTCACGGGTTGCGGGCTTGAAGGGGCCGGCGGTCAGGCAGTGCGACGGACGCGCTTGGCCGCTCTTGCTTTCTTCACAGCCGGCTTGGCGACGCGCTTGGCGACTCGGCCTTCGGCACGAGCGCTCAGCGCGCTCGCGGCGTCGTCGATGCGGCTGGCGATCTTGAGCGACAGCTTGGCCACCGGCAGGTTGATGCGACGCACGGTGTCGACGACGAACATGTCCTTGGCCCAATCGGTGCGCTGGGCGAAGGCTTCGAGGCCCTTCAGCGCCTGGCCGGAGACGAGCTCGATGCCACGGTCGTAGCCTTGGGCGATGCGCGACACGCCTGCTCCGACGGCTCCCGCGAGGCGCCGTTCAGCGGCGACGATGCGCGCCTTGCCCTTGGCGCCGACGACGGGCAGACGAGCCCGCTCGACGAGCAGGGCATAGCGGTTGCCGCTTGCGGCCAGGGCGCGATTGGAGGCGGCGCGGCAGGCGGCGACGACGCTCTTCGCGGCGTTGCCGCAGTGACCGACGACGTCGGTGGCGATTGCATTGAGGGTGACGGGCGTGGTCATGACGTTCAGTCTCGGGGTTGATGTTGCGATGGGATTCATCTTCCCCGCAAAACCTAGAGGGCGAAAACTAAGTCACGAGCCGCAATCTAGGTTGCGGCGCCTAGGCGGCTCCTTGCACCCCTTGCCACGCCGCCGCAGTCAGCCAGCGGAGTGAAACGCCCTCAGGAACTCGCGCCGCGTCTTCGGCCCGTAGGTTCTAAAGTGCGGATCGGGATTTTCAAGGTACGCGGCGCGCTTCTGCGCGACCGCATCGCGGACGGTGTACCGCTTCACGTCGGTCGGGGTGAGGCCGTACACGTTCGCTGCGTTGAGGCCGAAGACCTTCGCCCTCAACGCCGGAGTGATCTCCGGGTAGCCGTACCGTTCGCGCAACTGCGCGGAGATCTGGAACGTCCGGAAGGCCTGAATCTGGTCCTGCGGCGAGCCGTACCAGATCGAGTCGGTGCCCCACACCACGTTGTTCTCGCCGCACGCCACGAACAGCTTCCCCAGCGCGTGCGCCGCCTGATCGGGATCACGCATCAGGAAGCGCCAGGTGCTGCCCAACTCTGCATACACATTGCTGTTTGGCTTGATCTCGTGCTTGTGCAGCGACGCGATGAGCGTGTCGATGCCGTCGCTCTTTGCGCTCGCGTCATAGGCCTTCTCGGTCACCGTGCTCACGAAGCCCGAGTGATAGATGAGGAAATTCACGTCTGGATAGCGCTTGGCGACGACGCCGATGTCGCTGCACTGGCTGTGCTCGTAGGAGCGGCGGCCGAAGGGAAGTCCCTTGTGGATGCAGATGTTCTTGACTCCCAGGGCGCGCGCTTTTTCGATGAAGCGAATGCCGACGTCGTCATGGAGAAAGTAGCCTTCACCGTTCGGACCGTATTGCGTGTATGTCTTCCAGGCGCTCACGCCCCACTTCTGCTGCAGCTCGTCCATGCCCTCGAGGTCGCCGGGCTGGTTCGGGTTGACGCGGCCGTGCAGCAGCAGCCGGTGCGTGCCTTCGAGCTTGTCGACCAGCCGGCGCACCTCGTCGGCCGCCTGAATCGTCACCGGCTCGGCGTTGCGAGCGGAAGGGACGAAGGACAGCACCATCACATCGGTGTCGCTGTCCATGAACACGTCCTTGAGGAACACCTCGGCGTTCTTCGAGTTGCCCTTCGGCGTGTCGATGAAGTGGCCCTGAACGTCGAGAATGAACTCCTGCTTGGCGGGGCCGACCTGCGCGCGTGCGAGCTGCAGGTCCACGGCTGCTGCTTTCGGCAGGTCGAACCACCCGCCGGTCTTTCCGGCGGCCGCGTTGGCGGCATTGAAGGCGAGGAGCGTGCTTGCGGCGCCACAGGCCGAGGTCAGAAATGTCCTCTTGGAGTAACCCAGACGCCTCGAATTCTCAGCGGCTGCCTCGTGGGCGAGGCGGTTGGCTTCGAGGTTCGCTGGCCACAGCGGCACGGGCGTGAATTCGCCGTTCGAGGTGCTGTCGAGCTTGATGGGAAGGCGCCTGCCTTCGGGGTCGATGCCGGGCATGGTGGTCCTCGAATCCGAACAAGAAGAAGCAGCGGTTACATGGTCGACGTTGGGCGCAGATGCGGAGTTGGCGTCCTCGGCTCGCGAGCGTCAAGCGGCCCTGCGGCTTTCCAGGATCTCGTTGGCTTGCCTTCGGCCGAGATTCCTGAGCGCGAAGATCGCCGGCAGGTGCTGAGCGCGTGGACGAGCTTTGCCTTCTTCCCAGTTGTAGACCGACTGCGCCGACGCGCCGATGAGAAGGCCGCACTCGGCGGCCGAGAGGCCGAGGCGACGGCGCTGGGACGCCATGCTCCTGGCACTGAAGCGAGTGCCCGGTGCGACGGAGTCTTCGTTCGCTGCAGCGGGCACCGACCGCTCCCCTCCCCGCCCGGCTCGGCGCAGCTGGCGCTCGAGCTCTTGCACTCGGCGCTTCAAGGCGGCGATTTCGGAGCGGTAAGTCGCCGAAGACTTCTTCAGCCCAGAGGTCTCTCGCTTGACCTCCTTGCGGGCCAGGCGAGAGATTTCCTCTTTCAAAACGGCGGCGATATTCGACATGTTAATAACGCAGAAGAAAAGGTAAGGATCTTAGGACGGCCTGCTAACCCACGAGTTCCTTTCATCCTAGTTCTCTTTTGTTTCTTGGCAGAGCACCATTGAGCCGCTCCGGTGACGGCGCTGGTCGACCCGTCGCTGTCTGTCGTGCACTGGAGAAGCGGACGTTCGCGGACTTCGCTGAACGGCTAGAAGCGGTCACTTCGCCGCCGAGATTACTGAATCAAGTCGTCCGCCCGCGCCAGCACCGACGGTGGAATGGTGAGGCCGAGGTCTTTGGCCGTTTTCAGGTTGATCACCAGCTCGAACTTGGTGGGCTGCTCGATGGGCAGGTCGCCGGGCTTGGCTCCCTTGAGAATCTTGTCCACGTAGGTCGCGGCGCGCCGAAACAAATCAGGCTGGTGCGCTCCATAGGACATCAGGCCCCCGGCATCGACAAACTCCCTCGATGTGTACACCGCCGGCAGCCGGTTCTTGGCCGCCAGGTCCACGAGGCGTCTACGCTCTCTGACGAACATGTTGCTTGGCAGCACAGTCAGAGCACCCGCGCGCGCGCTGGTCATGGCCGAGAAGGCCCTGGCGAATTCGTCAGGACCTCGCGCCTCAATGAATTGCGGCTGCACCCCCAGCGCCCGCGCCGCGACGTCTGCTGCCTCCAGCATGTCCTTTAGTACGCGTTCGCCGAGGGTGCTGCCTCCCCGGAGGACAGCGACCCGATCGATCCCCGGAACGGCCTGCTTGAGCAGTTCCAGACGCTTGCCGACGAGCTCCGGGCCGAGGGCGGACAACCCCGTGACATTGCCGCCCGGCCGCGCGAGGCTGGTGACGAGCCCGCTCCCAACCGGATCGGCAGCAGAAGTGAAGACAATGGGGATAGTCGTAGTCGCTTGCATGGCCACACGGGGGCCGAGTGTGCCTCCGTCGGCCAGGATGACATCAACCTTGAGCGCAACCAGTTCGGCCGCAAGAGCGGGGAGCCGCTCGAGCTTCCCCTCGGCATCTCGGTATTCGATCACGACGTTGCGGCCCTCGACGTAACCGAGGTCACGCAGTCCTTGGAGGAAGGCGTCGCGCAGGTGGGGGCCAGCGGCCAGGTTGGGCGACAGGTGGCCTATTCGAGCGACTTTGGCCGCCTGCTGGCCGTCGGCGGCGAGCGGGGTGGCAAGAAGTGCACCGGCCGCGATCAGGAATTGCCTGCGCTGGACTCGGTTCAAACTCCTCCCTCCCCGGAAAGATCGCCGGAAAGTCTACGACAGTCGTCAGCGCCCCCGCCACGACTGCGCATCCATGTGTGCGGGCACGGTGACCTGGAGCTTCATCGGCGCCGACCATGGACTGATCGTGATGGTGGATAGGAGGCACTGAGGTCTACGCCGGTGCGTCGCTTGCAGCTTCGGCCGCTGCCCCCTGGTCGCGGTCGCGCACATGCCGGCGGATCGCAGCAACCAATTCGGCCATGTCGATCGGCTTGACGACATGCTCGACCATGCCGGCTTCGAGACAGAGCCGCCGAGCCTCGGGTAATGCATGTGCCGTCAGTCCGATGACCGGCAGTTCCGGGTGCACGTCCCGGATGCGACGGGTCGCCTCGTAGCCATCGAGCACCGGCATCTGCACGTCCATCAGGATGGCATCGAAGGCCGCCGCGCCACGCTCGTCGAGACGCTGCACGGCTTGCATGCCGTCTTCGGCGAATAGCACCTCGGCGCCTTCGTGACGCAGCAACTCCTCCAGCAGGATGCGATTGACCTCGTCGTCCTCGGCTGCGAGCAGGCGAACGCCCGCCAGCCTGCCACGCTCGGCTGCCGGCCGTGCCGGCAGTTGCGCCGGGGGGGCAGGAGGCAGCGGCAGGCGCAGCGCGAAACAGCTTCCCGACCCCGGCGTGCCCGTCACCGCAATCGAGCCGCCCATGAGGTCCGCGAGTCGCCTGCATATCGCCAGTCCGAGACCGGCGCCGCCATGGGCGCGGGTGGTCGAGTTGTCGGCCTGTTCGAAGGGCTCGAAGAGCCGTTCCGCCTGGCCGGCGTCAATGCCGATGCCGGTGTCGTCGACGACGAAACGAACCATGTCGCGATCATCGCTCTCGGCCGTCACGCCGAGGCGCACGTGGCCATGCTCGGTGAACTTGACGGCGTTCGACAGCAAGTTGACCAGGATCTGCTGCAGCCGCAGCGCGTCACCCCGTACCCAGTTCGGAACATCGTCGGCGATCTCACAGTGGTACGCCAGGCCCTTGGACCGCGCCGCGACGATGATGAAGCTGCTGGCGTCTGCGAGCACCGCTCGCAGCGCGAACGCACGCGACTCGACGACAAACTTGCCGGACTCGATGCGCGACAGGTCGAGGATGTCGTTGATCACGTGCAGCAGGTGCTCGCCGGCGTTCAGGATCCGTTCGAACTGGGCTTGCCCCGGCAAGCCGATGCTGCCGCGCATGCCGATGCCCGCGAAACCCAGCACCGCGTTCAGCGGCGTGCGGATCTCGTGGCTCATGTTGGCGAGAAAGTTGGATTTCACGTTCGCCAGGCGCTGTGCTTCGTCGCGCGCGGCCTCGAGTTCGACGGTACGCCGCCGGACGCGTTCCTCCAGTTCGGCGTTCAGCGTCGACAACGCCTCGCGCTGGTCGGTCAGCAGGCTGACGTCGACCACCACGCCACTGCGCACGACCCCACGCCTCGCGCCGAGGTCTCGGGTCTGGAAAATCGCGTCCAGCGTGCGCCGCCCCGGAGCGGCATCGTCGAGGTGGATGAGCATCCGCTGCACGCCATCACAGCTGCGCTGGCGCAGCACGGCACGAAGCAGCGCGCGTCGATCCTCTCGCCTGATGCGGCCCAACGCACGGTGCAGTGGCGGTCCGTCCGAGCGGTCGAGGCCGAACAGCCGGTCCATGCCGGTAGACCAGTATGTCGAGCCGTTTGTCCAGCGGTCCCAGAAGCCGAACCCGGCGATCGCTTCGGCCTGAGCGGCCAGCGCAGCGAGCTCGGAGGCGCGCTGGGCGGGCCGTCCGACACGACGGTCGAGAAGCCAAGCGAACCCGGCCAGGGCAGCGAGGCCCATGCCTCCCAGGACCGCCAGCAGAACGGCACGGGTACGGCCACGGGAATGCTGAAGCGACGCGATGTGGTCTCGCTCGCCGTTCTCCAGCAGCTCGGAGAATCGAAGCACTGCCGTCGGCAGGACGTCGTCGATCGGCCCGAGGAGGCGGTCGGCGAGAACATGAGCGTTCTCGTTCGACCGGTTGAACACTCGCAGGGCTTCGCGGCGCAGGCGCGATACATCGGCGTGCGCGTCCTCAAGCGTCCGGTACGACGCTCGCTCAGCCTCGGTGTCCGGCAACTCGCGGCCAATCCGCTCGAGGACCGTTCGACTCTGGCGCTCGCGTTCGTAGTACCGGCTCAGCAGGTCGTGGTAGCGAGCCTGCTCCCAGCCGCGCAGCAGCAATTCACTCCACGCGATGCGCTCTTCAACGAGCAGCAGTCGCAGCCGCGACAGCTCGTCCGTGTAGGTTCGACTGGCGCGTTCCGATTTGTCGATGTCCTCGCTGGCCTGTCGCTCGATCCAGCCCCAGGCGGCCACCATCGCGACCAGCATGACGATCCACGCAGCGAAATAACCCAGCAGCGATCTCCGAAGCCCCGAGCGGGCGATCAGATCAGTTCCCGCCGGGTTCATGGCCGTTCTCTTGGCGCTGAATCCGACGCCTGGACGCGGTTCATCGCGGGCTCGGCGGTGGGAGTGCAAACAGGGACTCGCCATCGACCTGGAGCCCGGAAATCAGCTGGCGCGCCGGGGCGCTGCCGAGCCACTGGACCCATGCTTGCGCCGCGGGCGTGGGCGCTCGACCGGCGCCCTGAGCGGCGATGGCGACGTAGTGGTTGGCCATTCGCGGGTCGCCTTCGACCACCGTCTTGAGCCGAAGCGATGCACGGTCGGCGAGCCAGGTGCCGCGATCGACGAGCACGTACGCGCGACGCCGGCTGGCATATTGCAGCGCCTCGGGCATGCCGCGCCCGATCTCCTCGTACCAGGATTTCCCGAGCGGATCGATGCCGGCCTGCTTCCAAAGGGACAGCTCGAGCTGGTGAGTCCCCGAGTCGTCCCCGCGCGAGACGAACCGCTGACCGGCTGCAGCGATCCGGGCCAGGGCTGCCGCGACATCGCGGCCATGGGCTGCCGCCGGATCCTCGGCCGGGCCGACGATCAGCATATCGTTGCTCATCACCTTGCGGACGACGGCGGCCAGACCGTCGTCGATGAAGGCTTGTTCGTCTTCGGGCGAGTGGGTCAGCGTCGCATCGACCTCGCCGACGCGGGCCATCCGCAATGCGGAGCCACTGCCGACCACGACCATCTTCACTCGAATGCCGGTCTGTTGTTCGAACGCCGGCGTCAACCTGGCCGCCGCCCCCGAGCTGACGAACGAGGTCGTCACCGCCACCCGGAGCGTCGATTCGGCTGCCGGGGCTGCGCCGGCCACGAACGTCGCGGCGGCGGCGCACGCAAGCAGCAGTTCGCGTGCAGCATGGACGAGGGTCACGACGGTACGTCGCATCGCAGCAGGTCGGTGGCGTCAGGCGTTGGCGAAAGCGGGCGCGTGCCGAGCGTCCAGGCGTGCGATTCTGCAGCGAGACTCCTTCGTCACGGTCAATTCGACGACGACACATTTTCGGCACAACCGTCCAACCGGTCTCAAGCCTAAGAGTCAAGGTCCGCATGGCGCGGGTCGAATGATGCGGCTGCTTCTTGCCGTTCGGATCATCAAAACCGTGCCGACTCCAATCGACCCGCTACTGAACTCGAGGCTTGATCGCTTAGCGGAGGCTCTGCAGCGGTTGCTGACGTTGGCCGTTGCGGCTCCAGAGTCCGCTCCGACCCGTTGCGGTCGGTGACGGCCGGGAGTCAAGCGACCGCTTTGCAGCGATTGCTTCGGGATTGAGCGTACGCCATTGACGTACGTACGCCACTGGCGTACAAGCTCGTCTGCAGTTGCAACCGATTGTCGCAAGGTGGACCCTAAGATTTTCGAAGTGCTTCTCGAGGCCGCCCGGGCGAGGCGAGACGCACGCCACAAACGACTGGTGCGCTTGATCCGAGGCGCGGCAGGTTCGCCGCAGTTCGCCCGGAGCGACGACGTGGACGTCTGCGCAGTGCGCGGACTGACAGGGCTCAGCCAGGCGAAGTTCGCCGAGTTGCTCGGTATCGAGCTCGCTACCTTGCGCAATTGGGAACAGGGTCGGCGTGACCCCACCGGGCCGGCGCGTGCGCTGTTGCGCGCCATCGGCAAGGACCCGGTTGGCGTCATTCGGGCGCTGAGCAGCTGAAAGAGAGGCAAGATCATGATCAACGCCAGCAGAACCGTCATGTCGGACGTCCGAGGCGCCGCGAAGTTGACCTTCGATGCGGCGGTCGGAGCGATCGACGTGGTCGAGCGAATGCATCGCACCATCAATGCCCGTCCGGGTCCCTTGGGCGAGGCGCCTCAGGATCCGACGAGCGGAACGACCGGGCGTGTCTACCAGGCCGTTCGCGGCGGCGTCCGGCTTGTTGGAAAGGGCTTCGATGCATCGCTCGGCACGGTGGCCAACCTGCTGCCCGAGGCGGATTCGGGGCCACGCCGCGAAGCACTGGTCGCGGCCGTCAACGGAATCTATGGCGACTATCTCGCCCGAACCGGCAATTCGCTGGCGACCGAAATGTCCTTGCGACTTCAGGGCCGACCGATCGATGTGACAAGGCCCGCTGACTCGATCCTCGCCGCGACCGGCAAGTCACCCACCGGCAAGGTGCTCATTCTCGTGCACGGCCTGTGCATGAACGACCTGCAGTGGCACCGCCAGGGCCATGACCATGGCGACGCACTTGCCAACGAACTGGGCTGCGCCGTGCTCTATCTCCGCTACAACAGCGGTCTGCAGGTCGGCGAAAACGGCCGCGCGTTCTCGGCACTGCTGGAGACGCTCGTCGAGCAATGGCCCTGTGCGCTCGAAGAGCTGGCGATCCTCGGCCACAGCATGGGTGGACTGGTCGCGCGCAGTGCGTGCTTCTACGGTGACGAGCAGGGCCACGCCTGGCCGAAGCGGCTGCGCAAGCTGGTGTTTCTCGGCACGCCGCATCACGGCTCGCCGCTCGAACGTGGCGGGAAAGCTCTCGACACGGTGCTGGATCTGAGTCCGTACTCGGCGCCGCTGACGCGACTCGGCAAGACACGAAGCGCCGGCATTCAGGATCTGCGACACGGCACCATCACGACGGGCGGGCCGGACTTCGTCCCCTTGCCTGCAGGCGTCGAGTGCTACGCCGTGGCGGCGACGCTCGGCTCGAGGCGAAGCCTGCTCGCCGAACGTCTGGTGGGCGATGGCCTCGTGCCTCTGGACAGCGCGCTCGGACGCCACAAAGACGCCGCGCGCACGCTCGCCTTCGCGAAGTCACACCAGTCGATCGCCTACGAGACAGGACACCTCGAATTGCTGTGTCGTCCGCAGGTTCATTCCCAGTTGAGAACATGGCTCAACGCGTCGGGTTGAGCGCTCGGGACCGCCGGAACCCTCCGCACCGCCTCGTTGAAATCGATTCACAACGCCCTCATCTGTATCAAATAGGAGCTCGCAACGTGCAAAGTACCGCCGACCCTCGGAACTACGATTTCGAATCCCCCGAAGGAGTACGCCCGCCGGGCTCTCTCCTGCGCGTGCTTGAAGCACGCGCGCCCTTCGAAGCGCTGTCCAGCCTTGCCTTGTGGCCCCTGCTGCAGGCGGGGCCACGCGGCGACGGGCACCCGGTGCTCGTGCTTCCGGGCCTGGTGGCGCATGACTCGTCGACGCGCCTGCTGCGCAAGTTCCTCGTCGAGCGTGGCTTCGTGCCCCATGGCTGGGGCCAGGGAATCAACTTCGGGCCGCACCCGCACGTGATCGAGGCCTGCGTCGAGCGGATACGCTTTCTGTTCCGCCAGTCGGGCGGACGCAAGGTCAGCCTGGTCGGCCAGAGTCTGGGTGGGGTCTATGCGCGGGTGCTCGCCGGCCTCGTCGAAGATTCGGTGCGTTGCGTCGTCACCCTCGGCAGCCCGATCACCGGCCCGGCCTCCGCCACCAACGCGCGCCGGCTGTACCAGGCGGTGAGCGGCCGGCATGCTCATCACCCGGCGTACTCTGCGCTGCTGAGGCGGCCGCCGAATATGCCGACGACCTCGATTTTCAGCCGCAGCGACGGCGTGGTCGCCTGGCAGGCGAGCGTCATGGACGAGCACCCGCTGGCCGAAAACATCGAAGTGCAGACCAGCCACACCGGCATGGCGTTGCATCCTGCGGTGCTGCATGCGGTCGGCGACCGCCTCGCACAGCCCGAGGGGCAGTGGAAGCCTCTCCGGCGCGATGGCCTGCTGCAGTGGATCTATGGCGACGCGCAACGACTGCGCGAATCCGCAGCGTCGAGCGAAGACCGCCCTTAGGACGCGCGCTTGCGGGAAGGCGCACGCTTGGGCGCGAGCGCCCGTTTCGCGACCGCCTTCCGCGGCGCCCGCTTGGCGGGCGCAATGCGCGAGCTCTCAACGAGCTCGTCCAGCGCTGCGAGCAGCGCGGCCGACAATTCGCGGGTGTCCGGAACCGCCGAGCGCGCCGTGGTGAAGCCGAGCCCATGGCACCGGCGTAGCTGATCACCGTGATGTTGACCGCGAGGCCGTGTCCGACGATCGACAGTGGCCAGTAGGTCGTCATGCGCGCGCCGGCCGCATAGAGCGGCTCTGTCGGGCCGGCCACGTTGGAGATGACGACGTTGGCCAGGTTCGGCATCGCGTCGGCGACGCCCGGGCGTCCGTAGAGCGAAGCCAGGGCCTGAATCAGCCAGGGCTCGCCGATGGAAGGAAAGTCGGTCGCGGTCACGCCGCGTGCCGCCTTGGCCTGTTGCTTGGCGGCGAACGACGCGTCGCGGATGGCGCGCAGCCGCTTCACCGGATCGGCGATGTGCGTGTTCAGGCTCACGAGCGCCATCGTCGCCTGGGTCGAGAACTCGGTGTTGCCGGCCTCACGCAGCGAGATCGGCATGGCCGCGATCAGCGGCTGCTTCGGCAGGCCGCCGTGCTGTTTCAGGTAGCGGCGCAGCGCACCACTGCACAGGGCGAGCACGACGTCGTTGAGCTTGGTGTCGTGCGCCGCGGCGAGCTGCTTCAAGGTGTCGAGCGGAATCGACAGCGCCGCGAAGCCGCGTTCGCCGGTGATCTGCATGTTGAGAGGCGTCTTGGGCGCGAAGGAGGCGCTTTCCCTGGACGGAGCTGGCGCCTTGCCGGGATTCGCGCCGAACAGACCCGCCAGCGTCTTCACGACATCGGGCAGCTGCCTGATCAATTTGAGGAATTCGCCGGCGTCGTGCTTCAGTGCGATGGCCGCAAGCTCGGCCATGTCGGGATGTTCGGCCGCCGGCAACTGCCCGCGTTGAATGCGGCGTGGCTTCGGCGTCGGATCGAACAGCGTCTGCGCCATCAGCACGCTGGCCTGCCCGTCCATCGTCGCGTGATGGACCTTGAGGTAGTAGGCCACATCGCCGTTGTCGAGGCCGTCGATCACGGCAATTCGCCACAACGGACGGCTGCGGTCGAGCAACTCCGAATGCAGTCGGCCGACGCAGTCTTCGAGCTGCGCCTGGGTGCCGGGGCGGGGCAGAGTCAGGCGCTGCACGTGATAGTCCAGATCGACCCGGCCCTCCTCGACCCAGGCCGGATTGGCGAACTGCAGCGGCATCGGCGCCAGCTTGCGGGAGAACACCGGCACCAGGTGCAGGCGCTTGGACATCTCGCGCTTGAAGTCGTCGTAGAAGTCGCCCTTGTGGCCGGCCGGCAGCGCATAGCGGCTCAGCGCCCCCACGTGCTGCGGCGTCTCCGGGGTCTCCATGTGAAGAAAGGTTCCGTCGAGTCCACTCACGGTCTTCATATCGCGTAACTCCTCGGAGCGGTCCTGAACGTCGGGTCGGGTGGCACATGCACGATGTCCATCCCGGAAGCGCTTCGTCGATCGAAGCTAGCACGGAACCTCGGCGAGCAGACGGGACGCGACGCCCTGACCTTGATTCAGATCATCACCCGTTCCCGTCGCGCCGGTAGCCTTGACGACTGTTGTCATCCCCCATCTCCGACCCCAAGGAGCGTCATGAACGATCGAGTCATTCCATTCAAGAACCGTGTCCTCGGCCTCTCCCTGGGCGCTGTGCTTGTCGCCGCCACGGGGACGGCGCTGGCGCAGGCGAAGGTGGGCAGCAAGCCGCTGCAAGGCGAGATCGTCAAGATGGTGCGCATCGATGCCCTGTCCGGTCTGATGGGAGGGGTCGGCAACAACCAGCTGAAGAGCTGGCAGTTCTTCGCCGAAAAGTTCAGCGCCAGCAACCCGGCCGGGGTCAAGTTCGAAGTCACCGGTGTGGACAACAAACTTTCGCCCACCGAAAGCGTCAACGCGCTGAAAGGGTCGATCGACCGAGGCGTGCGCTACATCATCCAGGGCAACGGCTCTTCGGTGGCGCTCGCCCTCGTCGATGCGATCAACAAGCACAACGAGCGCAATCCCGGCAAGGAAGTGGTCTACCTGGACGACTCCGCGGTCGACCCCGACCTGACCAACAGCAAATGCAGCTTCTGGCACTTC
>Ga0207680_10000930_pt1 | contig 13824 bp, 13 predicted proteins | sample KBSS23metaG_FD_184321 | JGI IMG/M metagenome (GOLD analysis project Ga0207680, IMG submission 184321) | Switchgrass rhizosphere microbial communities from Kellogg Biological Station, Michigan, USA - KBS S2-3 metaG (SPAdes) (version 2) | ecosystem: Host-associated > Plants > Roots > Rhizosphere... | reverse complement strand
CGCCGGGCTGGACATTGCCGACCTGCTGTCGGCGATCTTCAAGGCCGAGGTCGGCGAGGACGGCGATCCGTTCCCCTCGACCGACCAGACGCACTACTTCGCCATCAAGGTCGACGGCATGACGCCGCCGAAGGTGAAGCCGGTCGACGCGGTCCGCGCCGAAGCGACGGCCCGCTGGATCGCCGAGCAGAAGCAGATCCAGCTCAAGGCCAAGGCCACGGCGCTGGCGGCGCGCGCCAATGCGGAACATTCGCTGGCCGGCGTCGCCACCGCGCTGGGCGCGGCAGTCCAGACGAGCCCGGCGCTGACGCGCGGCAGCAACAGCGGACTTTTCACCGGGCCGGTCGTAAAGGCGATCTATGACACGCCGCCAGGCGGAACGGTCGCGGTGCCGGCGGCGAGCGGCGGCTACCTGCTCGCGCGGGTGTCCGGGGTGTCGCATCCGCTGCCGCCGCAGAACGACCTGTCGTACTTCCAGGGCGTTCGCAGCCTGTCGGGAGAAATCGCACAGGACGCGACGATCGCGATCGCGAAATCCGGGGAACAGCATGATGGCACCACCATCAACCAGAGACTGATCGACCAGACGGTCGTCGGATCGGGTTCGGGATCGTGAGCGACCGATGGCGATCGAACCTGAGTTTCCCGCCTTCGCGCGCGCCTATGAGTCCGGCGCGCCGCAGGTTCTCTACACCAAGCTGATCGCCGACCTGGAGACGCCGGTCTCGGCGTTCCTGAAGCTGGGAGAGGGACGCGAGAACGCGTTCCTGTTCGAGAGCGTGCAGGGCGGCGAATCGCGCGGGCGCTATTCGATCATCGGGCTGAAACCCGATTTGATCTGGCGCTGCCGCGATGGCAAGGCGGAGATCAACCGGTCGGCGCGGTCGGCGGGCGGCAAGTTCGAGGTGGCGGCGCATGCCGACAAGCCGTTGCAGAGCTTGCGGGCGCTGCTGGCCGAGTGCCGGATGGAGCTGCCGGCGGCGGTGCCGCCGAGCGCGGTCGGTATCTACGGCTATCTCGGCTACGACATGGTGCGGCTGATCGAGCGGTTGCCGAATGTGCCGGAAGATACGCTGGGACTGCCGGACGCGATCCTGCTGCGGCCGACCATCGTCGCGATCTTCGACAATGTGCGCGACGAGATTCTGATCGTGACGCCGGTGTGGCCGGAGCGCGGGGTCGATGCGCGTGCCGCTTATGCGCGGGCGAGCGAGCGGTTGCAGGATACGATCGACGACCTGGAGCGCCCTGCCCCCGCTTCGCCGCCAGCGCCGGACAATCTGCCGGCGTTCACGCAGATCGAGTCCAACGTCACCCATGACGACTATCTGAAGATCGTCGAGCGGGCGAAGGAGTACATCCGCGCCGGCGACGTGTTCCAGGTGGTGCCGAGCCAGCGCTTCCGGCGCAAGTTCACCCTGCCGCCGTTCGCGCTGTACCGCGCCTTGCGGCGGCTGAACCCGTCGCCGTTCCTCTACAACCTCGCCTTCCCGGGTTTTTCCATCGTGGGATCGAGCCCGGAAATCCTGGTGCGGTTGCGCGACGGCATCGTCACCATCCGTCCCATCGCGGGCACGCGGCCGCGCGGGAAGACTCCCGGCGAAGACAACGCGCTGGCCGAAGAGCTGATGAACGATCCCAAGGAGCGGGCGGAGCACCTGATGCTGGTCGACCTCGGGCGCAACGACGTGGGGCGCGTGGCGCAGACGGGCGCCGTGAAGGTCACGGACAGTTTCTTCATCGAGCGGTATTCGCATGTGATGCACCTCGTTTCGAATGTGGAAGGCAAGATTCGCCCGAACCTCGACGCCATCGACGCGCTGGCGGCGGGATTGCCGGCGGGCACGCTGTCGGGCGCGCCCAAGATCCGGGCGATGGAAATCATCGACGCGTTCGAGAAAGAGAAGCGCGGCGCGGTTTACGCAGGCGCGGTCGGGTATTTCGCGGCCGACGGCTCGATGGACACCTGCATCGTGCTGCGCACCGCGGTGGTGAAGGACGGCACGATGTACGTGCAGGCCGGCGGCGGAGTCGTGGCGGACAGCGTGCCCGAAGCCGAGTACCAGGAGACCGTCAACAAGGCGGCGGCGCTGATGCGCGCGGCGGAAGAAGCGGTGCGCTTCGCCACCGCGAGCAAGCGCGGGCAGTAGTGTTTCGTCATTTGCGCGAAGTGCCGGCCGTTTTGGACGGAGTCCATGCGTGAAGCGGAATCGCGTTCGATTTTGCTACCTGATCTAGCGGTTTGCGTGCGGCGGACCGCAGTGACTTGTTTTCGTGTTCGTGTGTTTCATGGCTTTTCTCCAAAGATGACGCGGTGTGCTCGATTGAGTGCATGCGAAAACAGCGCCGTTCTTTCGAACGCCGCTGCCGTGTGGATGCACCTTGGGGGATTTACGAGAAATGGTGTTTCGAGCGCGCGGTACAAGGGGGGAGATAATTTTTCTGCAAAAAAATTATCTTGCGCGGCCTGCGCGGCGCGCGACGGCCAAGGCCTTGATCCGCTTACGGACGATCACGACGCGCGTTCGATAATCCGGCGAGTTATCGAACAGCGTGTTCTTTTGTTGCGGGCGAATTATTTTTGCGAGGCGCGGATAGCGGGTGATCGGCCTGGAACGGCCGCTCAGCCGCGAGCCGATGACCGGCGCGTTCTTGCAGGCGATCTCACTGCCCGGCAGGCGCGCCAGCACGGCGAGGAGCGTGAGCGTCGCCAACCGCATCAGAAGGTCCCGAAGCCCAGATCCTGCTTGCCGGTGTGGCTGGTCATTTCGTGGTCGCGGATCGCCTGCTGGGCGTCCTCGTGCATTTGCCGCCAGCGAAAGAGCGGCATGCACAGCTCGGTACCGATGCGCGAGCCGGTGACCGGCGAATATTTGCAGATCACCTGGCTGTCGCGCATGCGGTCGGCGACCACGCCGGTGATGTCGTATTGCTGATCGGACCAGGTGAGCCGGTGGCCGGTGTCGGGCTCGCGCGTGGAGTAGGTCATCGTGTGACCGGCACGGTCGGTGGGCGCCGCGCCTTGCGTGACGCTGCCGCGTGTCGCGTCGGTGGTGCCGCCGTCCATCGCCGCCGGATCGGCTGCCAGGGCGCTGAACGCGGCAAGGCTGAAGGCGATGGTGACCGGTAAAAGGGTACGCCGCATTTTCACTCCCCGGGCGTTCGGCAGCAAAGGCTAGCAGAGCCAAGCGGAGGGAACGTTCACGCTACCGTGTGGCGGCGAGCGCGGTTCGGACCTCGCGCCCCGTTTTGAGGCGGATGGCCTCCTCAAGCGGGATCAGGGTGAAACCGCGGGCGGCGGCGCGGGCCGTCCAGGCTTGCAGCGCCTCCAGCGTGACGTCGTGCGGGTGGCCGATGGCAATGGCGACGCCGGCGGCGCGGGCGCGGCGTTCGAGCTCCATGAGCTGGCCCCCGACGGCGGTGGCGGTCTGCTCGTCGTCGAGGAAGACGTCGCGGCCGGCGCTGGCGACGCCAAAGGCGCGCGCCACCGGCACGACCTGCGTCTGCGCCGTGGTCCGGGAGTCGAAGAAGAACAGATGGCGCTGCGCGAGTTCCTCGGCGACCGGGATCAGCGCGTTGCCGTCGGCGGTGAAGCGGCTGCCGCGGTGGTTGTTGATGCCGACGGCGCCCGGCACGCGGGCCAGGGCCGCGACGAGGCGGGCGCGGATGTCGTCCGGTTTCAGGGTGGTGGCGAGTGCGAAGGGGCCGGTCTCGCGGTCGCCCTCGGCCTCCATCGGCATGTGGACGAGGACCGCGTGGCCATCGCGCACGGCTTCAGCGGAGAGGAATGGAGTCGCCTCGGCGAAGGGCAGGAAGGAGAGCGTGACGGGCCTGGGCAGGCGAATGGCGCGGTCGGTGCGCGCGAGATCGGCGCCGAGGTCGTCGATCACGATGGCGATCATCGGATGCGCCACGGCGGCGGCGGCAGGCTCGGGCGCGGGCGCGGTGAGCCAGGACGGGAAGGGATGGCCGGTGATCGGATAGAGAACCTGTGGCGCGAAGCGGCTGGGCGGCGGCGGCGGGTCGACCAGGAGGCTGATGATGGAGTCCTGCGGCGAGGTGCTGGCGTTGGCGGCGACGACGCCGGGCGGGAGGATGGTGGTGAACAGCGCGGGCAGACCGGTGACGGCCTGCGCTCCGCCGAGACCGACGGCGAAGAGCAGGAGCACGCAGAAGGCGACATTCGCGGCGTCGATCAGCGCGCGCGGCGGCCGTGGCGTCTTGCGGCGCCGAATCGGTTTGAGCCGATACATGCGCCTGTGTATGCCCGATATGGGTTGTGTCAACGCTCGTCAGGCAGCGCTTTGCTTGAGGCGCTCTTCGAACGCAACGGCGATGGTCTCGGCTTCGAGGCGAGTCGGGTAGCGATGCCCGATCCAGACGACGTTGTTCTCGTCGGGGCTGTATCGCACTTATGCCGAATGCGAGGCGGATGCGTTGGCGGCTTCATCCTCCCAGTGAAACGGATGGTTCGTGCGTGCTTCGAGGCTCCGCTGCGCGGAGCACCTCAGCATGACGAGATGTTTTTGTTTGCAATCCTAGTCCGTCATCCTGAGGTGCGAGCGAAGCGAGCCTCGAAGGATGCCTGCAGCAGCCTCACCATTTTTCCAGCCAGGGGCGCAGGGCGATTTCGAAGGCCCAGGTGCTGCGGTGCTGGCGGTGGAGTTGGAGGTAGACGTCGGCGATGCGGTCGGGGTCGGCCATGTTGTCGTCTTTCGTCGTGCCGGCGAGGCGGTGCTGGCGCGTGCCGTCTTCCTGGGTCCAGCCGATGGCGGCGTCGATGGGGACGTTGGCGACATGGATGCCTTGCGGCATGAGCTCGCGCGCCATGCTTTGCGCGAGGCCCTTCTTGGCGTGGCAAGCCATCGCGAAGGCGCCAGAGTTCGGGAAGCCTTTGATGCCGGCGCTGGCATTGGTGAAGATGATCGTGCCGCGTGCGCCGGTCGCGGCGTCGGGTTCGTTCTTCAGCATCGCGCGGGCGGCGTGCTGGCCGGTGAGGAAGGCGCTGTGGGTGGCGTTGCGCAAGGTGTCGAACGCGGCCTGCGGATCGGCGTCGGTGATCGACTTGCGGAAGATGGCGGGGATGCGTCCGTCGATGTTGTGGACGACGAGCGTGGGCGCGCCGAGGTCGCGCGTGACGTCGTTGAAGAGGCGTTCCATGTCCGCGGGATCGGCGGCGTCGGCGGCGTAGAGGCGGGCGCCGTGGTCCTGTTTCAGCTTCAGCAGCACCGGCTTGTCCTGCGTGCGGGCGGCGATGGCGACTTTCAGGCCGTTCTTCGCGAAGAGGCGGGCGCAGCTTGCGCTGATGCCGGGGCCACCGCCGATGATAAGTGCTACGTCTGACATGAACTGCTCCTGTTAGTGCAGGTCGACGCGGACGTCGGCGGACAGGCCGGGACGCAGGCGCGCGAGGTCGGGCTGGTTGGGGTTCAACCTGATGCGGACCGGCACGCGCTGGACGATGCGGGTGAAGTTGCCGGTCGCGGGCTCGAACGGCAGCAGCGAGAACTCGCTGCCCGAGCCGGGGGCGAAGCTTTCGACCGTGCCGTCCAGCGTTTCGCCGTTGAGCGCGTCGACGGTGATGCGCACCTTCTGGCCGATCAGCATGCGCGACGTCTGCGTCTCCTTGAAGTTGGCGACGACGTACAGCGTGTGCATCGGCACGACGGTGAGGAGCTGCGTGCCGGGCTGGACGTATTCGCCGATCTGGACCTGGCGGTCGCCGATCACGCCATCGACCGGCGCGCGGACCACGGTGTGCGACAGGTTCTGGCGCGCGAGGGTGAGCGCGGCGTTGGCGCGGGCGAGCGCGGCGAGAAGCTGGCCGTGCGTCTGGTCTACGACGGCGACCTGCTGGCTGGCGGCGGCGTAGGCGGCGCGCATCTTGTCGGCATCGGCGGAGGTGCTGAGCGCGGCGGCGCGGGCGGTGTCGGCCTGGCTGCGCGAGATGTCACCCGACGCGGCGAGCTTCTCAAAGCGGACACGGTCGGCGGCGGCGCGGACGCTCTGCGCCTCGGCGGCGCGGATGGAGGCGGCGGCCGCCGCGGCGTTGGCGGCAGCGAGGCCGCGCTGGGCGCCGAACTGGTCGAGCGCGGCCTGCGCGGTCTGGACATCGGCTTCGGCCGCGGTGACGGCCTGGGTGTAGTCGTCCGCGTCGATGCGGATAAGCGGCTGGCCGGCGCGGACGGTCTGGTTGTCCTGCACCAGCACCTCGGCGACGAGGCCGTGGACCTTGGGCGCGACGATGGTGGAGTCGGCCTTCAGGTAGGCGTCATCCGTGCTGACGCTCGAGGCCGGCGTGGCAATCCACCAGGCGCCGAGGACGGCCAGCACGATCGCGGCGCCCGCAACAAGCAGGGCACGTTTTGGGAGCGTGGGCCTGAGAGCCACGGGCGCCGTGATCGTTTCTTCAAAGGTGACGGAGGACATGGTGAACCCTCGTTAGTTTGGCTTTTCGCTCGCGAGCGCCGCATCGGTCAGACCGAGGCGGGCCTTGATGCCGGTGCGGGTCGTGGCGAGAAATTCGTTGGAGAGCGCGGGATCGGAGATCGTGCGGGCGATCGAGACGGCGCCGGCCATGGCGGCGAAGATCGACGGCGCGAGCTGTTCCGCATCCGCAATGCCGGCGTCGCGCATGAGCCTGGCGTTGAGGGCGATAATGCCCTTCACGCCGTCCTCGAACGCGGCTTTGAACTTCTTGCTCTGGCGCGGCATGTCGGAATTCAGCGCGGTGATCGGGCAGCCGTTCGCCGGGTCGTCGCGGTGCGTCTGCGCCACATAGAAGTCGATATAGGTGGCGAGCGCGCGCCGGGGCGGCAGGCCGTCGAGCAGATGCGACACGCGGCGGCGCGAACGGGCGAACGTGTCGTGCAGCGCCGCGATCATCAGCGCATCCTTGGACTTGAAGTGGGCGTAGAAGCCGCCATGGGTGAGACCGGCGGCCTTCATCACGCTGGCGACCGAGATGCGGTCGGGGCCGTTCTCGCGGAGCTGCGCGGCGGCGACCTTCAGGATCGCCTTGTGCGTCTCGTCCTTGTGATTTTCGGCATAGCGCATTGCAAGCCCTCGTCTGAGCGTTATATGATGACCGTAATACAATGGTTCAAGGGGTCAAGATGAGCGCCGCCGGAATTTCTGCCGCCGTCCCCTCCCCGCCTCCTTCGCTTCTTGGCGGCTACACCCATGGCCGCAAGATTTTGATCTTTGGAATCATGGCCTTCGGGCAGTTCATGGCCCTGCTGGACACACAGATTGTCGCGGCGTCTTTGAACTCGATCCAGGCGGGATTGTCGGCGGGGCCGGACGAAATCGCGTGGGTGCAGACGGCATACCTGATGGCGGAGATCGTGATGATCCCGCTGGCGGCGTTCCTGTCGCAGGCGGTATCGACGCGCTGGCTGTTCACCGCGAGCGCGGTGCTGTTCACGCTGGCGAGCCTTCTGTGCGGCGTGGCGTGGTCGATCGAGTCGATGACCCTGTTCCGCGCGGTGCAAGGGTTTGTCGGCGGCGCGATGGTGCCGACGGTGTTCGCGACGGGCTTCACGCTGTTCCAGGGCAAGCAGCGCGCGATGGTGCCGGCGATATTGGGTCTGGTGTCGACCCTGGCGCCGACGCTGGGGCCGACGATCGGCGGGTGGATCACCGATAGTGCGAGCTGGCACTGGCTGTTCTTCATCAACATCGTGCCGGGGGCGTTCATCGCCATCGCCCTGCCGCTGCTGGGCAAGGTGGACGAGCCGAACCTCGGCATGCTGAAGAAGATCGACTGGCTGCACGCGATCTCGCTGGCGGTGTTCCTGGGCTCGCTGCAATACGTGCTGGAGGAAGGGCCGCGGCACCAGTGGCTGGAGGACGACACCGTCGCGACGGTGGCGTGGATCTCGTTCGTCGGTGCGATCGTGTTCTTCGAGCGCAGCTTCTTCTCGACCATGCCTGTCCTGAAGCTGACGCCGTTCCGGCGGCCGACCTTCGCGATGGCGAGTGCGCTGAACGTAATCATCGGCATCGGGCTGTATGGCGCGACCTACATCACGCCGATCTTCCTGGGCCGCGTGCGCGGGTTCTCGGCACTGGATATCGGAACGACCGTGTTCGTCACGGGCATCTTCATGAGCCTGGGCGCGCCGCTGGCGGCGCGGCTGTCGAATCTGGTCGATCAGCGCATCGTGATCGCAGTGGGATTCTCGCTGTTCGCGTTCGCGTGCTGGTGGTTCTCGTTCATTACGCCGCAGTGGGGTTTCTGGGAGATGTTCACGCCGCAGGCGATCCGCGGCTTCTCCATCCTGCTGTGCATCGTGCCGTCGGTCGGCATGGCGCTGAACGGCGTGCCGCCGGCGGAGCTGCGCTATGCGTCGGGGCTGTTCAACCTGATGCGCAATCTGGGTGGGGCGATCGGCATCGCGGTGGCGACCACGCTGCTCCAGGACTATGGCCGCATCCATGGCGAGCGCTTTGGCGAGGCGATGGCGCATGGCAACCAGAGCGGGCTGGGCGCGATGGTGGCGCGCGTCGCGTCGCACACGGCGGACGCGGTGCACGCCAAGATGATCCTGTCCGGCGAGATCACGCAGTACATCACGCAGCAATCGCTGAGCATGGCGTTCCAGGACGTGTTCTGGCTGCTGGCGGCGCTGTTCGTGGCGGGGCTGATCATCGTGCCGTTCGCCAAGGCGGCGCCGGTCGAAGCGGGCGCGGCGCCGGTTTCGGATCACTGATCACTACTGTCATGCCCGCGAAGGCGCGCACCCAGTCGGGCGCGCGTCTGCGCGCCGATGACTCACGCGGAGGCGCGAAGGACGCGGAGGCTTTTGCTCCGCTTCGCGACTCCGCGTCTCCGCGTGAAATGATCGCGCTTCGCGCCGCATCTCATGCGCCCGCGGACGCGGTCGCGCGCTGGGTCCCCGCCTTCGCGGGATGACATTCCGGGCGTGGTGTTGACATGACACCATAGTGGTGTCACTTTGACACCATGAACCTGGACGCCCTGGCCCAGCGCTTTCGTGACGATCTGAACCGGACCGCCGGACTTGGCGGCGCGGAGATTGCGGCAGCGGCGGAGCGGTTGCTGCTGGCGGTCGATCCGGCATTGCGCATGACCCTGCTCGAAGCGCTGTCGCAGGCGGCGCAGGAGATCGCGCATGCCCTGCCCGGCACGCAGATCGGCGTGCGCGTCGAAGGACGCGAGCCGGTGTTCGTGGTGGAGCAGCCGGCGGCAGCGGCGCCGCCCGATGCGTCCGACAAGGACGATGGCGACACCATCCGCATCACGCTGCGGCTGCCCGAGGCGCTGAAGGCGCGCGCGGAAACACTGGCGGCGAAGCGCGGGCAATCGCTGAACACCTGGCTGGCCGGCGCGGCGCGCGCGGCCGCCGACAACGAGCAGGGACCACCCGCCGGCAAAGGCGGCAAACGCATCAGAGGATGGGCACGATGAGCGACCGCCATGAAATCTTCGAAACGACATCTCCCGTGAAGCTGCGCGTGGAAGTGCCGGCCGGGCGCATTTTCATCACCGCCGAGGCGACGAACGAGACACGTATCGAGATGACGGCGCAGAGTTCCGCGGCGAGAAAGTGGATCGCGGAGGCCGAGATCTCGAAGAACGGCGACGATATCAACGTGTTCATCCGCCAGCCGTCGATGTTTTCCTGGGGCTTCAACCGGGGCGTCGACGTGAACATCCATGTGCCGCTGGAAAGCTGGGCGGCGATGATGACCGGCTCGGGCCACATCGATACGGCGGGCAAGCTGGACAAGGTGCGGGCGACAAGCGGCTCGGGGAAGATCCGGCTAGACGATTGCGGCGAAGTCTATGCGCGTACCGGCTCGGGCGAGATCACGGTGCGGCTGTGCGCCGGATCGGTCGATGCCAAGACCGGCAGCGGCCATGTCACCGTCGGCAAGGCCGGCGCCGACGTGCGGATCGTGACGGCGTCCGGCGGTGCGGAGGTCGATGAAGTCGGCGGCGACGCGCTCATCTCCTGTGCTTCGGGTCACATCGAGATCGGACAGGCGGGCGACACCCTGGATGCACATGCCGCGTCGGGCAGCATCCGCGTGCGGCGCGCCGATCATGGGCGGGTGCGGGCGCGCACCAGTTCCGGCAGCGTGCGGGTGGGCGTCGCGAACGGAACGGCGGCGCTGCTCGACGTGAGCACGATGAGCGGCCGGGTGGACTCCGAACTGCGGCCTTCCGATGCTCCGGGCGGCGAGGAGAAGCGTGTCGAGCTGATCCTCAGCACGATGAGCGGCAACGTGACGGTGGCGCGGGTTTAGGGGCCGCCTACGATTGCGACCACTACCTCTGTGTCATGGCCCGCGACTGCGGGCCACCCAGTTGGTGCGCCGCGAACCTCGCAGGTGAGATCAAGATTTCACCTGGGTGGCCCGCAGTCGCGGGCCATGACCGCTTTTTTAGTCAGCCGTTCGCGAAATCGGAGACGATGCGGACGAAATCCTCCGTCGCTTCGACGGACGGGATGTGGCCGACGTTCTTCAGCACGACCAGCTTCGAATTCGGGATCAGCGTTGCCGCGTCCTCCCCGCATTCGAGCGGGATGAGTTCGTCCTTGTCGCCCCACAGCAGCAGCGTCGGCACCGTGATGGTCTTGAGTTCATCGCGCGTGGGCTCACCCTTGCCCATGCCGCTGTCGCGGATGATGGCCATGCGGGTGGGATCATTGACGGCGCGGCGCTCTGGCGGCTGCGAGTCGGCGGCGGCCTGCCATTCGGGATCGACGAAGCCCTTGGCATCCGGACCGGGAAATTTCTTCACGCAGACGGCGCCGCCGATCAGGGCGAGCCGGGCGATGGCCGGCTGGTCGAGCCTGGCGGCGTGCACGGCATAGGCCGCGACGTGCCAGCCGCCAAAAGATTCGCCGACCAGCGTGATGTTGGTGAGCTTCAGCGCCCGCATGAATTCGCCCAGATGCTCGACCAATGTTTGCGTGGTGTAGAGCATGTGCGGCTGCTCGGACGGATCGAAGCCGATCACCTGGAGGGCGATGACGCGGTTGGTCTTGGCAAGGCCGGGGATGACCGGCGCCCACTCGAACGGCGCCGAGCCGGAGAAGCCGTGGACGAGCACGATGGGATCGCCCTGCCCCTTGTCCCAGTAGCGGATGCGATGGCCGAGGACCGTGATGTCCTTCGGCGGCGGCATGTCGAGGATGAGGGTCTTGGGCATGGCGGAAGTAGACTGTGCGTGCCGCGTTCAGGCAAGCGATCTGGTGCGCCCGAACCGCGCAAATGCCGCGATGCAGGCGGTCCCGAAGAGAACCGCCTGCGCGACGTGGATCCAGAACCAGATGCCGGCGCCGTCGCGCGGCACAAAAGGGCGTGTGGCGTCGTTCGGCCAGATGACGGCAAAGAACATGAGCAGGCCGAGCGCGTGGATCGCCGTGCCGGGGAGGATCGATTTCGCGAGCCGCGCGCTCGTTCCGAGCATCAGGTCCACGAGAAGATAGAAGAGCATCGCCGGCCAGACGAAGCCTTGCGTCACGGCGTGCTCCGGCGCCATCAGCAATGCGGTGACGAGGATCGCAGTCCATCCCGGCAGCACGCGTTCCAACGTGCCCTGGAAGTAGCCGCGGAAGCCGGCCTCCTCGAACACCGCACCGACGGCGGCGGCCGTTATCAGGACAGCGGCGACGGTCCAGACGGGATACGCGCGGAAGTCCGGCAGACGGTTGCCCGGCATGTGCACGGTTTCCATCAGCACGATCCACAAACCGGCGAGCGCGACGAGGCCCAGAATACCGGCGAAAAGCATGGTGAAAAATGCACCTGCCTGCAAGGGTTCGGCACGCAGCAGCGCGCGGCGTGCGTCGCGAGTTCGCGACGGCCAGCCCTTGCCCCCGAGCCAGCGCCAGAGGCCGTAGCCGATCGCCGCCATCGCCGCTGCTGACCACGGGATGGCCGGCGAGCTCTTCAGATTGGCGACAAGCAGCGCGGTCCAGATTCCACCGGTTACGGCGGTGAGGACGATTGCGAGCGCACCCGTCCACAGCGCACGGAGCCACGTCGTGAGCATCCAGCAGTCCTCCCCAGCCAAGCGATCCTATGACGGTTGCCGATGACGAAGAAACTGGCGGCGCGTCAACAACGCGCGCTTTACAACGTATGTGCCCAGATCGCTACGCCGCGTCTGGCATTGCATCCCGGTCGGCGTGGAGCACGGCTTGCAGGTGCTTCACGTCGCGCTTCGGCGGGGCGCCGAACATGCGGGTGTATTCGCGGCTGAACTGCGACGGGCTTTCGTAGCCGACCTCGAAGGCCGCGGTCTCGACGTTGAAAGAGCGCGAGACCAGCAGGCGGCGCGCCTCCAGGAGGCGAAGCTGCTTCTGATATTGCAGCGGCGTCAGCGCGGTCAGCGCCTTGAACTGGCGATGAAAGGCGGAGGGGCTCATGCGTGCGATGGCCGCGAGCTCATCGACCCGGACGGCTTCGCGGAAGCGGTCGCGCAAGCTGTGCAGGGCGCCGATCACGTTCCGCGACGGGCTGTTGGCGAGCGCGATGCGCGCGACCTCGCCGCCATGCGGACCGGTGAGCAGCCAGTAGCAGATCTCGCGCATGATGACGGGATAGAGCGCCGGGATTGCCTTGGGCGTATCCAGCAGCCGCACCAGGCGCAACGCGCAATCGGCGAGCGGGCCCTGGAAGTCGGTGACGAAGACGCCGTGGCCGATCTCGCCGCTCATGCCCGGCGGATGCTCCAGCTCTTCGGCGACGCTGCGCATGATGGCGAGATCGAGTTCGAAGGCCAGGACGAGGCACGGCTCACCGGGATGCGCTTCGACAACCTGGCCGATGGAGGGTGTCTCGACGCCGATCAACAGCGCCTGGCCGGCGCGGTATTCGAGACGGTTGCCGCCGATGGTCGCCCATTTGGCGCCTTGCGCGACGACGCACAGCGCCGGGCGCGAGATCATGTGCGCCGGCGGCTTCGGCTGGTCGGAGCGCATGACGATCATGGTGTCGATGGCGGTGGCGAACGGGCTCGCGCCGGTTTGCTTGTTCGTGAAGCGCAAAAGCGCCTGCGCCAATTCGTTCGCCATGGCGGTGGCTTAGCGCACTGCGCAGGAATAGGCAAGAAATCGGACGGTTTCGGCATTCCGGTGGCGAAGGCGTGGGGCCATGTTCGGTACGGGCTCCGCCGGCGCATTGGAATATGGAAAGGCATCGATATGTCAGGGACTAAGATCGCGATCGTGACGGGCGGCAGCCGCGGTATCGGGCGCGCCACCGTGCTGGCGCTTGCCAAGCGGGGCGTGCGTTCGATCTTCACCTACAACTCCAATCGGGCAGACGCCGACAAGGTCGTGGCGCTGGTCGAAGCGGCCGGGGCGAAGGCGGTGGCGTTGCAGCTGGATGTCGGGGCCTCGTCGGCGTTCGACGGGTTCGCGGCGCAGGTGAAGGACGCCCTGCCCCGGCTGGGCGCGGCGAAGTTCGACTACCTGGTCAACAACGCCGGCACGTCGTCGTCGAGCGGGCTGGCAACCATCACCGAAGCGGAGATGGACGCGCTCTATAATGTGCACTTCAAGGCGCCGCTGTTCCTGACGCAGAAGCTGCTGCCGCTGATGAACGATGGCGGGCGGATCGTGAACATCTCGTCGGGTCTGGCGCGGTTCACGGCGCTGAACCGGATCGGCTATGGCTCGATCAAGGCGGGCGTCGAGTCGCTGACGCGCTATATGGCGCTGGAGCTGGGACCGCGGAAGATCGCAGTGAACACGGTGGCGCCGGGACCGATCGCCACCGACTTCAGCGGCGGCATGGTGCGCGACGTTCCGGCGATCAACCAACACCTCGCCCACACCACGG
>Ga0207680_10000918_pt1 | contig 13913 bp, 9 predicted proteins | sample KBSS23metaG_FD_184321 | JGI IMG/M metagenome (GOLD analysis project Ga0207680, IMG submission 184321) | Switchgrass rhizosphere microbial communities from Kellogg Biological Station, Michigan, USA - KBS S2-3 metaG (SPAdes) (version 2) | ecosystem: Host-associated > Plants > Roots > Rhizosphere >... | reverse complement strand
TCACGCCGGGCATCGACTTCTACACCCGCCTGACGTTCTCGGATAACTCGTCGACCTCGCAGTTGGGCCCGTCGCCGATCACGTCCAACTTCAACGTCAACTGCGGTAACCCGCTGATGTCGGGCGCCGTGCGCCAGGCCATCTTCGGCACGAACCCCGCAGCGGGTGCGGACGGCACGGTTGCCGGCCGCGCGGCACAGTGCGCCTCCATTCCGGCGGCGAACCTGGCACGGCCCGACTTTGCCGTTAACGCCGATCCGACGCTGACGACGCGTCTGGTCGGTACCGCGCTTCGTCTCGTGCAGGTTGGTCCGCGTATCAGCTTCAACGAGCATACAGCCTATCAATTGGTGGGCGGGGCGCGTGGTGGACTGGGGTATGGCTGGAGCTACGACATCTCGGCCCAGTATGGCCACACATCACAGCTCTCCGTGCTATCCAATGACGCGCTCAAGGGCAACTTCCAGAACGGCCTGCTCGTCAGCTCGACGACCGGTCTCTGCCTCTCGGGCGGCACTTGCACGCCGCTGAACTTCTTCACCGTCGGCGGTCTCACGCCGGCAAACGTGGCCTACATCCGTTCGAATCTCGAATTCCAGCAAGAGATCGATCAGTGGGATGCGCAGGCGACAGCAACGGGCGACCTTGGCTTTTTGGGTCTTCAGAGCCCGTGGGCGAAGGAGCCGGTCGGCGCCGCGTTCGGTGTTGAATACCGTCAGGAGCATGCCGACGCCCGTCCGGACAACAACCTGGCAACCGGCAATCTCGTCGGCTTCCAATCGGTTGCGCCGGTCTCCGGCGGCTTCGACGTAGCGGAAGGCTACATGGAGTTCCGCATCCCGATCGTTGAGGACGCACCGTTCTTCCAGCAGCTGCAGCTCAACGCGGCCTATCGCTACGACCACTACAACCTCGTCGGCGATGCGCATTCCTATAACGTCGGTATCGAGTGGCAGCCGATCGATGACCTGCGCTTCCGCGGCGGCTTCCAGCGCGCGGTGCGTGCACCGAACGTGTCGGAACTGTTCACCCCGGCCGGCGGCAGCTCGGCCAACCCGGGTCGCGATCCGTGCGGCTCGGCTGTCGTCAACGGCATTGCGCATGACGCGACACTGACGGCCCGTTGCATCGCGACCGGCGTTCCCGCCGGTTCGGTATTCTCCGCCAGTCTCGACTGTCCGACCAACCAGTGCCAGGCGGCGATCGGCGGCAATCCGCTGCTGAAGCCGGAAACCTCCGACTCCTGGACGCTGGGTCTCGTCCTGACGCCGACGTTCATCCCGGGCCTTACGGCGACGATCGACTACTACAACATCAAGATTGGCGGCTTCATCACGGCCACGCCGATCCAGTCGACCTTGAATGCATGCTATGGGCTGGGGTCGGCGGCGAGCTGCGCACTCGTTCGTCGCGATGCCTTGGGAACGATCAAGACCGCCAACACCGGTTTTGTGGTTGCCATCGAGTCCAACATCGGCGGCGACAAGGTTCAGGGCATCGACGCCGAGTTGAACTACGATGTCGATTTGAACGACTGGGGTTGGGAGAAGGCCGGCTCGTTGTCGTTCAACGCGGTCGGCACGCTGGTCACCGTCAACAACACCACTCTGGAAGGCCAGGTTCTGCATTGTGCCGGCCTCTGGGGCGCGCAGTGCGGCGAGCCGGAGAACCGGTTCAAGTCCAACTTCCGGGTCACCTGGACCGACAGCGCCGGCGACTTCGCGCTCTCGCTTCGCTGGCGTCATATCTCCAGCGTTTCGTTCGAGCTGAATGGTGCGGGTGTGACACCGCACGCCGGCTTTGTGAACGTCCCGACCCTGGAGTTCCCGGACTTCGACTACATCGACCTGTCGGGCACATGGTCCGTGGCCGACTCTGTCGATCTGCGTGCGGGTGTTCGCAACCTGTTCGACCAAGATCCGCCGGTGACCGACAACAACACGGCACCGTCAGGCAGCGTGAACAACAACACGTTCCCGAATACCTACGATGGCTTGGGACGCATCATCTTCGTGGGCGCGACGGTCAAGCTCTGATCGTACCTTTCACGGAAAGCACTGGAACGGCGGCCCGAAAGGCCGCCGTTTCCTTTTGTCGGGAAGCCTAGCGAATGGGCTCGAGTGTCAGCCCCGCATGCGCCAACTGCGCAATGCCGGCCGAGAGCACTTCGAAGCTTGCCTGCTGTGCTTCGGTATTTTCGCTCTGGCCGTGTACCTCCGAAGGAACGATCAAGCCACTATTTGGTTTGAGCCGAAACACGTTCCTCGCCAGAAGCTGCTTGGAGATGCGCCGCGTCGTTTCATAGGGCATGTGCAGCGAACGCGCTGCGTTATAGACGCTCACCGGCCGGCGCATCTCGTCGGGCACGGTGACAGTCGCGCTGATGACTTCAGGCGCGCTCGTCAGGTGCTTGATATTCGCTGTTGCCACGAGCTTGAAGACCAGACCCGTGACGAGATCGTCATAAAATTTGGCGGTAAGCAGCAGGCAGTAGAGGATCGTCTCCATTCCGGAGCGGAAGAGCACGTCTTCCTGTACCGCCGACATGCTTGGCGTTCCCTCGAGAGCGGCAATGCTGCCGTTCAGAAAGCCGATGCGGTGAAGCCCGACAAGCAGCCGAACCGAATTCGCGACCGAGCCTTGGCGAAAGCGCATTCCCGCCTCGCTCGCGACAAAGGCGCTTGAAATCGCGATCGTGCGATCCGTCTTGCGCGCCGCCATGCCTCGCTGAATCAGTTGGCGGAGCTGGCGATAAACGGTGGAGTACGGGACACCGAGAGCACGCGACAGCTCGTGAATCCCCATCGGGCCGTTCCATTCGTCCGACAGGATCAGGCTCGTCTGCGGTGGCACGGTCCTGCTGAGTTCGAGGCACCAAAGGGCGTTGAGCAGCATGCCATGCGAGATATTCCCCCCAACGACCTGGTTCAGCAGGTCCACCCCGCGCAGGAAGGTCTCGGTTGCGAGACGATAGGCGAGAAATTCGGTGACACCCGAACGGGCAGCATCGGGATCTGCCAGACGCTGCGTGGCGTGACCTGCACTCATTTGCATCGGCGCTCAAACCGGAGCCCGACTATGGCATTGCCCTATCGTTTCGCCCGCTCACATTGTTGTGGGCACGGGTTGGTCCGTTTTGAGTATAGGCGCGGTATCAGAGCGTCGGATCAGGCGCGACCTGCACCAGCATCTTGCCGAAGTTGTCGCCGCGGAGCATTTCGGAAAAGCAGGCGGGAACAACCTCAATGCCCTGGCGAATGTCTTCCCGGTATTTGATACGGCCCGATAAGACCAGTGGCACCATCTCATCCAGGAAGGTGTCGTGATGGCTCTTCACGAAGTCGCCGACGAAGAGGTCGCGTACGGTAACGTTGCGGGCAGAGAAGATCGTCTCGCCGCGCTTCATCAGCGCGGCACGCGCGTCGGTTCCGGCGCCATCGCCGTAATGCGCGATCAAGCCGCAGATCGTCATGCGGGCATCACGGTTGAGCAGCGGCAACACTGCATCGAACACCGCGCCGCCCACATTCTCGAAATAGATATCGACGCCGTGGGAACAGGCGGCACGCAAATCGTCCGGCAGGGTTGGGCTCAGGTGCGATACGCAAGCGTCAAAGCCGAGCTCATCCGTCACGAAATGGCACTTCGTGTCCTTGCCCGCGATGCCGACCACACGCAGGCCACGCGCCTTCCCGAGTTGACCGACGATCTGTCCGACGCCGCCAGATGCCGCCGATACGACCAGCGTTTCGCCGGCCTTTGGCGATGCCAGCGCGACCAGACCGGCATAAGCGGTGAGTCCAAGCATGCCCAGGACGCCAACCGCCTGGGAGATGCGGCCGCGGGTTGGATCGAGCGTGCGCGGAACCATGTAGCCCGGGCGCCAGATTCCCTCACCCATCAAGCCGTATTCGGACCAGCCATTGGTGTTGAAAACGAGGTCGCCCGGCACCAGGCCTGCGATGTTGCTTTCGAGCACCTGCGAGACGGTGCGCGCGTGACAGGGTAGTCCAGCCGGTTCGGTGCCGCGCTTCTTGTAGCCCCACTGATAGGGGTCGAGCGAAATGTAGATCGTACGCGTGAGCGCCTGACCCGCGCCGGGGCGGGGGATCGGGCCCGTGTGCAGCGCGAAGGTGTCGGCATCCGGCCAACCGCCGAGCGGCTTGCCGGAGAGAGTCCAGTAGCGGTTCATTCCCAAGGCCCTTTCTTCGCCGGCGCATCCGACGGCCCACGCGTGGCCGAGGGGGCATTCGATGCGGGAGCGGCCGACGCAGGCGCCACTATCGGCGCGTGACCGCCAAGCGATTCAAGCACCTGAATGCGCTTCTCGATCGGCGGATGCGTGTCGAACAAGTGCCAGATGCTGGAGGCTGACGGCGGATTTTCGATAAACATCTGCCGTACCTCGCTGGGCACATGCGGTACGTCAGGATTGTTCGCGATCTTGGTCAGTGCGCTGATCAGTGCGTCCGGATTCTTTGTGAGATCCACGGAGCCTGCGTCCGCCTGATACTCGCGCCTCCGAGAAATCGCGAAGCGCAGGATCAGCGCCAGCAAGTATCCGACCGCCGAAATGACCGCGGCGATCAGGACAAACACGATGACCGCAAGTCCGCCCTTGCCGCGCGAGCGAAACGACATGACGCGCATGCCGCGCCACAAGAGCTGCGCCAGGAATGAGATCATGCCCGCGAAGACAATGGTGACGATCATGAGCCGAACGTCGCGGTTCATGATGTGCGTCAGTTCATGCGCCAGGACAGCCTCAAGTTCGTCGCGATCAAGCGCGTTGAGCAAACCGCGCGTGACGGTGATCGCATAGGTTCGTTGGTCGATGCCGCTGGCGTACGCATTCATCGCGTCGGTTTCGACAATGTAGAGCTTGGGCACGGCAAGCCCACGCGAGATACAAAGGTTCTCAACCAGATCGTATAGCTGCGGCTCCTGCTGGCGCGTGAGCGGTACGGCCCCGGTCGCGTGGCGGATGATCGCACCGTTGAAGAAGTAGCCAATGAGCATCCAGATCGTGGCGATCCCGAGCACGATCGGCCATGTTTCAATCAGCGTGCCGGCCGCGAACTCAGCCGGATCGCCGTAGCCCTGTGTTGCGCCGAACGCGACCGCGATCGCGCCAACCAGCACCAACAGCAGGAAGGGGAAGGCGACCAGCAGAGCTGTCGACTTCAGATTGTTGTTCAGCCGGTAAGTCGTAAGGCCAAGCTGCGCCATGCATCAGGCCGTAAGGCTGACCTTCGGCGGTTCCTTCGCCGTCAGCCGCTCGGCATCATCCAGCGCGAACATCTGCGCCGGCGAGAAGCCGAACACACCCGCCAGCAGCACCGCAGGGAATTGCTGGATGCCCGCGTTGTATTCCGCGACGGCGCTGTTCAGGAAGCGTCGGGCGGCGGCGATTTTGTTCTCGAGATCGCTGAGTTCCGTCTGGAGTGCGAGGAAATTCTGGTTCGCCTTGAGATCGGGATAGCGTTCCGCCACAGCGATCAGGTTGCCGAGCGCACCGGACAGCGCGGCCTCCGCGGCACCCTTCTCGCCGACCGTAGTCGCGCGCATCGCCGCGGTGCGGGCCTGGGTAACCTCGTCAAGCGTACCGCGCTCGTGCGCGGCATAGCCCTTGACCGTTTCGACGAGGTTCGGGATGAGATCCTGGCGCTGCTTGAGCTGCACGTCGATATCGGAAAAGGCGCGCTGCCACGCCTGGCGCAGCACCACGAGGCGGTTGTAGACGAAGATCGCGAAGGCGGCGATGACGCCTACGACGATCACGATCCAGACGGTCGACGACATGCCGGCTCTCCAAAGAGACGCCTTGAACAGTAGTGCCTGGCTCCCTCAAATCAAGGCCGCGGAGTCACTACGCCGCCGCTTCATGGAGGTGATGGATCTCCCAGAGCTCGCGGCGGCTGAAATGCATGTGCGGCCAGAGCGCCATCATCGCGGTACTGCCGATACGCTGTTCCAGCTCATCGAGGCGTGTCAGGTCGTCGTGGTCCTGCGTCCGGCGCTCGATCTTCTCGTTCCTTTCGCGCGCGAGCGTGATCTGTTCTGCGCGCAGGACAAGCTGAGTATGGAGCTTCAAGTATTCGAACATGTGGTCGACCACATCCTTGCTGAACTTGCTGGTCAGGCTGAGGATGAAGCGGCCGGCCTCGCTGTGCGTGAATTCGCCGTTGGTGATTTCCTCCAGCAGCTGTTCGTGAGAGGCGTAGTCCTTCACGAGCCACTGGTGCACCGCGAATTCGTTCTTGGTGAAGATGAAATAGAACATCGGCGGCAGGCCGACCATCGCCGCCAGCATCGCTATCGTCGGCGTGCCTTCAAGCGCGTTGAAGATCGCGTGGATGACAACCGCCAACAAGAGGCCGGGCAGGAACAGATAGGCCGCCGAGTGACCGCGACGCTCGATCAGCGACTGGGACAGCATCGCGAAGATGGCCGTTGTGCCGCCATGCATGATCGCGGTGCCGAAGCCGCGCACAATCCAGGTCCCGAGGTCGCCGGCGTCCTGCAAGGCATAAAGGTAGTAGATGTTCTCGAACACCGCGAAGCCGGTGCCAACGGAGAAGCCCATGATTGCCGCATCGATCATGAAGCCCACGCGGTTGCGGGCGAACATAAAGACGAGGATGGCCGCCTTCAGTGTTTCCTCGACAAAGGGCGAGACGAAGTAGGTGTAGCGGTCGAAGGCCAGCCCGGTCGCGCCCAGCAGGGCGCCGTTGACGAAGTAACCCGCACCAGCCGCCAGCAGGCCGGCGGCCAGGGTCAGGATCATCTCGTTGAGGCTGATCAGGCGATAGCTGTCGAAATACAGAAGCGTGGCCAAAAACAGCAGTACCGGCACGAGGCCGATCGGGGCTTCGAGGAGGAAGTGCGCGGGCATTGGCATGTTCTACAAGATTTTCAGCGAGGCCAGTATCTCGTCGTGGCGGGTGGTGATGCTGCTGTCGCTGAAACCCCGCGCATAGCCGATCGAGAAGGTCATCGGCAGCCGGACGGCCACGGTGAAATTCCAGTCAAGCTGGAAACCGATGCTCTCGTAGGTGTGGGCGAAGCTGGCCCCGGGATCGGCGGCCAGCACGCCGGCGAAGACCGCGGGGCGGACGGAGCTGAGGAAGAACGATGCCGTGCCAACGTCGCTAAAGCGAACCGGCGGCAAGTTCCATTCGGCGATACCCTTCAGGTAGCTGCGCGCGCTGATCGCGTCGATGTCGAATCCTGGAAAGCTGTCGTACTCGCGGTAGCGCTTCACGTCGCCATCGTCGACGTAGTTGTTACGGAAGGAGCCGAAGTAGAAATAGTCCAAGGCATCCTTCGGATTGCCCGTGCCCCAACCCGCCGAGGCATAGCCCCAGACCGACGAGTGCTTCCACGGCAGCGCGAACCCAGCATTCGCGTCGAACCTGGCCTTTGGATAGAAGGTACCGCGCGCGTAGTCCGAACTGATTTCGCCGCGCAGATGATAACCCTCTTCGTAGTCGACGGCGCCCAGCGACTTGTCGATGTTGTCGTAGTTGAGCGCCAATTTGAGCGTGCCCAGGCTGGGCGCGCCGGGGGCAATGTTCTGCGCTCCCGGAAGAGCGTTCAGGCCGCTGTACAACTCAACGTCGGCGGTGAAATCGAGGCGGCGCGGCGGATCGTAGATCAGCGCCTGGCTATAGCCGGCGAGCAGCGCGTCGCCGCGCCGGCTGTTATCGACCGGTCCGAACAGATCGTAGAACGTGGCGTAGTTGTGCCAATACTTCACGTGCCAGTAGAGCGTGCGATACGAGATGTCCGCGTGAAACTGCTCGCCACCGGTGATGTTGCTGGCCGGTGAATAGGCGATGTTGGCCGACAGCTCGTTGTAGCCGAGCGGATCCTGGAGGTCGGCGTAGAGCCCAATGGCAGCGTGTCCACGATAACCCATGACCGTTGGATAGAGGGCCATGAGACGGAGTTCGTCGCGCGGAATGTATTCGCCGCGGCCAGTGATCATGGAATCGATCGGGACTTGCGACGGCGAGCCAACCGCCCAAGTCTTCACGATCGGGTATTTGTTCGCGATCTCGGTCCCGAGGAAGCTGACATTGCCGAGGTTGTCGAGCGGCTTGGGATCGATCCGCACCGGGCGGAAACCCTCGCCGGTGTACTCGTAAACGATCATCGAACCGTCCTTCATCGGCAACGGGCGGAAGAAGCCGGTGGCAGCGTTGCTGACGGCGTCGACCTTCCCGGTCGCAAGGTCCAGCCGATAGACATTAGAAACGCCAGTGTAGAATGCGGTGGCGTAGAGATATTTGTTGTCAGGCGAGAAAACGGCACCCTCGGGCACGGCCGGGTCGAGCTTCATCGTAGCGACTTCGATCACCGCACCATCGACAAGATCGGCGAGTCGATAGACGGCCACGCGTTGCGCGCCATTGATCTCGCCGACCGAGGCGGCGAGGTATTGGCCATCCGGCGAGATGTCGAGGTCGAACACGTTGCGGCCATAGGGGAAGGCCTGCACCAGGCTCCAACCGTCGCGCGCGGCGTTCATGCGGACGATCGAGTCGATGCCGTTTATGGTGCGCACGCCCCATAGTGAATGGTCCACCGGGTTGATCGCGATATCGCCGGCGCGGCCGTCGTGGATCAGCTCCTTCGTGCTGCCGCTCGCGAGGTCCATCTCCATCAAGTCGCGATAGTCGTTGTTGTCGCGGGTGAAGTAGACCTTGCGGGTGGCCTCATCGTAGGCCATCGACGTCACACGGTAGAGCGCCGGGCCTTTGAGGTAGGTGAGCTGCCTGACGCTGCCGTTCTTGAGCGAGATCTGGCCGATGTTGGCGATCACGCCGGGCGAGCGGAAGCCGGCGATCAGGCTGTTGGTCGAGGGATCGTAGAAGCTGCGCGATACCGAACCCAGGCCGTGCGGCGTGAGTGCCGTGGTCGAAGTCAGCGGGAATTGCCGCACCGATTGGAGGTTCTTCGCCTGGAATTGATGCTCGAAGTCGATCCAGTCCCCCCAAGCGCTGTCGAGCGGCTTGCCGAACACGCGTTCGAAGTCGGTCGCGTAGTAGCCGGCGCTGCCGTTCTCGCGCTTCAGCCACGCGATCACCTTTTCCGGGCCGTAGGTCATCGCGAGATAGGAGTCGAAGCGCGTGCCATAGAGATAGTCGTTGGCGCCCACCTGGAAGTCGACCGCATTGCCCTCGGATTCAAGACCGAGTGGCGTGTAGAACTTGGCGTCGTCGCGGACCATGGCGCGGAACACCATCTCATCGTAGCCGCCCTGGGCGCGGCCGAGGCCGCCGGCCATCCAGGTCTCCATGAAGACGGCGCTGCCTTCGAGATACCAGCGCGGCACCGTCGTGCGAGGCGCGGCCAGGAAGTTGTAAACGATCGAATCCGGGTGCTCGGTGATGGGAACCGGCTTGCCGTGAAACACGCTACGCCAGAAATTGTCCGAATCGTTGGCAACATCCATCGTCGCGATGTGCGTCAGCTCATGGTTCATGAGCGTGAAAAAGCGCTCGCCGGGGCTGAAGGTCTCGAACGGGATGTAGATCGGCGCAACGTCAAGCGTCAGCGCGTTGCTGGGAGAGGCACGCACGGTAGCGCGGCCGTTGTCGGAAAGATCGCGCAACAGCACGACCGGGCGATCGAACGGCGTCCAGTCGAAAGTGCGGCGCTGGAAGGCGAATGAGTTCTCGAAGGCGCGCGCGCTGTAGGGCGTGAGGTATGTTTGGAGTGGATCGTAGTAGAGGAGCTCCAGATCCTTGGTCTCGAGCTTGCTGAGGCCGACCGAGGGTGAGAGCACCTGCAACTGGGCACGCATGCCAACCATCAGGCCGGCGCACAAAGCCGCCCGGCCCAAAACCTTGAAAATCACGAGTACGCCCCTGAATCCCCTCGGGGCCAATGTCGCATTTCCGGCACAAAAAGAAACAGCCACCGCCCGGGAAGGCGGTGGCTGTCGATTGCTTAATGTGCCGAGGCTTAATGGGCCTGCGAAGCAGCCTGCGAGGCGGCATTCGAAGCCGCAGCAGCGGCGGCCTGCGAGGCCGCGTTCGACGCGGCGTTGCTAGCCGCATTCGAGGCAGCATTGCTGGCGGCAGCCGACGCGGCGTTGCTGGCGGCGGCCGAAGCAGCCTGCGAGGCGGCGTTCGAAGCCGCAGCAGCGGCGGCCTGAGACGCGGCTTGCGAGGCAGCATTCGACGCGGCCTGCGACGCAGCAGCCGAAGCGGCCTGCGAGGCGGCGGCGGCCTGTGCTTGCGAAGCAGCAGCGTGCGCGGCCTGCGAAGCAGCGGCCGACGCGGCCTGCGAGGCGGCATTCAGCGCAGCCTGCGATGCGGCGAACGAAGCGGCGGCGGCAGACGCAGCCTGCGAGGCGGCAGCACCAGCGGCCTGCGACGCAGCAGCATGCGCGGCCTGCGAGGCGGCACTCAGTGCAGCCTGGGCAGCGGCAGCCTGGCTAGCGGCCTGCGACGCCGCGTTGGACGCGGCGGCAGCGGCGGCCTGGGACGCGGCAGCTGCCTGCGCTTGGGAAGCCATCGACGCAGCAGCCTGCGACGCGGCAGCAGACGCGGCCTGCGACGCGGCAGCGGACGCGGCCTGCGAAGCCGCGGCGTTCGCGGCATGCGACGCGGCAGCCGAAGCAGCCTGCGACGCGGCAGCAGCAGCGGCCTGCGAGGCGGACTGAGCGGCGGCCTGCGACGCAGCAGCAGCAGCAGCCTGCGAGGCAGCATTCGAAGCAGCCTGAGAAGCAGCGTTCGAAGCGGCGATCGAAGCGGCCTGTGAGGCGGCAGCGGACGCTGCGGCCGAAGCGGCCTGCGAGGCAGCGCTCGAAGCGGCGTTGAAGGCGGCCTGCGAGGCGGCGCCGGTTGCGCTGGCAGCCTGCGAAGCCGCGGCATGCGCGGCCTGCGAAGCGGCGTTCGAAGCGGCGCTGAACGCGGCCTGCGAAGCAGCAAGGCTGGCGGCCTGATGCGCAGCCTGCGAGGCGGCGGCAGAGGCGGCATTCGAAGCGGCCTGCGAGGCGGCCATCGAAGCAGCGTTCGAAGCGGCAGCCGACGCGGCCTGCGAAGCGGCCGTGGACGCCACACCCGTGGTCTTCGTCAGATCCTGGAACGAATCCGTCTGCATAATGGTCGGGATCGTCGTGTCGCCGGTCTGGACGTCATGGTCGCCGACCTGGCTGTTGTGGTAGCGCTCCATAGGAGCGACCGTGCCGGCAGTCGTGCCGGTCTTGGCGGGATAATACTGGCTGGCAACCAACACACCGCCGGCTACGAGTGCCAACACCGCGGCACCGACCAGCAGCTTGCCCTTACTCATGCGATTCATTTGGTCCCCCTAGAGACGCGCTTAACTCGCGGCAGAACTTATTCGCTGCCGCCCCCACCGCAAGGTAAGTCGATCACAACGCAAATGGGAATGGCCTGTCCGAACATGCCAAATTTCACGAAAATCATGGTATATCAGCCACTTATCGTGAAAGTGGCCATTTTTGAGGCGATCACACCCGTGAAGGGAGAGCGAATTCTTCGCGAGGTTGTGTGTTGACGGCAAGGCCAAGCTTGCGCCTGCGAACGCGATTGTTAACTTCGCCGTATGGATGGGGCGGCATCGGCGATTCAAGTGCTTGAAGAAAAACACTCGGTGAAGATCGCCGATACCCTGGCGCGCGACAGCGTCTTCAACTCCCTTTCGCCCAAGCGGCGCCAGCAATTGGCGGACAGCGGCACGATTCTCCGGTTGGAGAAGGGCCAACGCCTGTTCGGCCACGGCGACAAGTCCGACGCCGCCTTCGCGATCTTCGCCGGCGAGATCGAGATATCGATTCCCGGACTCGACGGCCGCGCCGTCTGGCTGGCGCGAATCAAGGCCGGAACGATGATCGGCGAAATGGGCGCGCTGGACGGCACACCGCGCGTCACCAATGCCGTGGCAACCCGCAAGTGCGAGATGCTGCGGATCGACGCCAGGCTAATCAAGGAAGCGCTTTTGGCCGAACCGCAGGCGGCGCTTGCTCTGGTCAATGTCCTGACACGCCGGCTGCGCGAGACCGACGCGCTGGTCGAACGCACGTCGTCGATGGAGCTTGGTAAGCGCCTCGCCCGGTTTCTCCTGGCCGAGTCCAGTAGCGGGCGCATTCTCTTCAACCAGGGCGAAATCGCCCATCACATCGGCGCCTCGCGCGAGGCGGTCAACCGCAAGCTCGAGCGCTGGCGCCGCGACAAGTGGGTCGAACTCAACTACACGGGCCTGCATATTCTCGACCGCGCCGCCCTTCTCACCGTCTGCCGTCGCCACGCCAAGCTGCACATCTGAGGTAACGCCGGCCGGACCAATGCACACGGTCACAGCAAGCGCTCCCCAGGTTGGGACCATGACGCAATTTCTGGTATGATCTACCCGGGTTGGGCATCCCGTGCCGCTGCCGTCGGCAGCGCGTCAGTTGAGTCAGGACGATCGTGGACACCAGCGAACTCAGGACCTCGCCAGGTCTCGCCTATTGGCGTTTTGTCGTCGAACGGGCGGCCGAGGACTCTTTCCCCGCCGCATATTCGACGTTGCTTGCGCAGCCCCATTTCATCGAGGCGTGCCTTCAGACCGTCAGAAACAACGTCGACCACCATTTCTATTCACCGATCGTGGCGCGGGTGGCGCGCGACCTGCGGCGGTTCTTTGCCGGCGTGTTCGTGCTTCACCTGGAATCCAAAGGAGAACTGACGCTCGCCACCGTGAAAACGCTGTGCCGCGAGTTGGGTCTGGCAAGTCCCGGCCGTGCAACGGCGCTGCTGGTCCAGCTTCGCGTGATCGGGTTCATCATGCCGGACCCGGTGCAACCCGATCGCCGCGCCCGGCGCTATATTCCGACGCCGCAGATGCGAGCCTGTTTCCAAAAGTTTTTTCGCGACCAGCTGGTGGCGGCGTCCAAGATCGAGCCCGAGACGCTGCGCGTCGCGGAGCATATCGACGACCCTGATGTCTTTCGGGCCTTCATGCAGAAGCTGACGACCGGCATGACGGCCATGGCGCGCACACAATCGAAGAATCCCCTGACTCCGTTCGCGCATCACACGGCAGGCATGGGTATCCTCTACGAACTGGCATTGGCCCGCGAAGAAGGCGACACCTTTCCTCCGCGCGGCCCGGTCAGGCTCTCGGTCACCGCGCTCGCACGCAAGTACAAGGTATCGCGCGCGCACGTCTCACGTCTGTTGAAGCTCGCGGAATCGCAGGGATCGCTCAAGCGCGGAGCGGACGGCAACACGATCGTCATTTGCGAGCCGTTGCGGCAGACGTTGACCGAATTCTGGTGCGTCTCGCTCGTGGGAACCATGGCTTGCGCCCATGCCGCACTGGAAGCCGTGGCATCGATCGAAGCAGAAGCGGCCTAAGCGGGCTCGCGCATCTGATAGCCAGCACCCCAGACGGTATGGATATAGGCCTCCCCGCCGGTTGCCGCGGAGATCTTCTTGCGCAGCTTGCAGACGAACACGTCGATGATCTTCGCATCCGGCTCATCAAGGCCGCCGTAGAGTTGTGCCATCAGCCCGCTCTTTGTGACGACCGAGCCCTTGCGTTGCACAAAGTGCTCCAGCATCGCGTATTCACGGCCCGTCAGATTCACGAACGACGCATCGGCGCGCGCCGTCTTTGAAGCGATGTCGACGACGAGCTTGCCACAGCGGATCTGGGCGGCCTTGTTTTGTCCGGCACGGCGCGTGATCGCCTTCAACCGCGCCACGAGTTCGCGGCCCTCATAAGGCTTTGAGAGAAAGTCGTCGGCGCCCGATCGCAGCAGGCGTATCCGCGACTCCGGCGACGGATCGCCCGAGAGGACGAGAACCGGCGTACCGACACTGGCGGAACGCAGGGCGCACACGACCTCCTGGCCCGTCATGTCAGGCAGCTTGAGATCGAGCAGGAGATCG
>Ga0207680_10000912_pt1 | contig 13959 bp, 14 predicted proteins | sample KBSS23metaG_FD_184321 | JGI IMG/M metagenome (GOLD analysis project Ga0207680, IMG submission 184321) | Switchgrass rhizosphere microbial communities from Kellogg Biological Station, Michigan, USA - KBS S2-3 metaG (SPAdes) (version 2) | ecosystem: Host-associated > Plants > Roots > Rhizosphere... | reverse complement strand
TTCCGATCTTCTCCCCGGTCGGTGGATAGCGTGGGATACCTGTCCTTTCGGACGATGCGCGCGGGCCGCCCTCCCGCTACCATTTCTCCAAATGAAATCGGTTCCCTGGATTCTGGGAGTCGTCATGGCGCTTTCGGGCGCCCCGTGCGGTTGGTCCGCCTCCCCGACGGGCGTGGAAGGCAGGATCGAGATTCCCCGGCTCGGCGTCGAAGGCGCGATCCTCGAAGGCGCCGACGACGACACGCTGAAAGTCGCGGTCGGACACATTCCCGGGACCTCGGTTCCCGGCGCGGGGGGCAACGTCGCTCTCGCGGCCCATCGCTACAGTTTCTTTCGCGGGCTCCGCCGGGTCCGCAAGGGAGACCGGATCACGGTGACGACTTCTTCCGGCGTCTACCATTACGCCGTCGACCGGATCGAGATCGTCGAGATCGACGATGTCGACGTTCTCGACCCCACGCCCGATCCGATCCTCACCCTGGTGACCTGCTACCCGTTCGACTACATCGGCGAGGCGCCGCAGCGCCTGATCGTCCGGGCGCATCTCGTCGACGGGTAGCGCGGTCGTGCCGGCCCGGCCTACGGGCCGTGGTATCGAAATTGCTCTCGTTGGAGACATGAGCTCATCGCCGAACGAGGACAGTCTCGCCGCGATTCGCCCTTTCGACCTCCTCCTGGTCGAGGACGACGCTCCCCTGGCCCGGGGGCTGGAAGAAACGCTCGCCACCGCCGGCCGCTCGCGGTTCCGGGTCACGCACGTGACGCGGCTCGCGGATGCCCTCATGGCCGTCAGCGCCCGGAGGTACGACGTCGTCCTGCTCGACCTGAACCTGCCCGACGCGCGCGGCCCGGTCGCGCCCCGGACTCTGCAGAAGGCGGCCTCCGAAGTTCCGATCGTGATCCTGACCGGCGTCGAGGACGATCAACTCGCCGAAGAAAACGCGCGGGCGGGAGTTCAGGATTACCTCCTGAAGCGCGAGATCAACGGCGACATCCTCGTGCGCTCGCTTCGGTACGCGATGGAACGCAGCAAGCTCCTGAACGCGGCCAAGGCGCTGTCGGTCCGGGACGAGTTGACCGGACTCTTCAATCGCCGCGGATTCCTCGGCGCCGCCGAGCAGCAGCTGAAGATGGCGAACCGGATGGAGAAGCCGGTCGTGCTCCTCTTCGCCGACGTCGACGGCATGAAGGAATGCAACGATCGGTTCGGACACGCGCAGGGCGACCGCCTCCTCATGAAGGCGACCCGCACTTTTCGGAACACCTTTCGCGAGTCGGACGTCCTCGGGCGCCTGGGGGGCGACGAGTTCGCGATCCTGTCGCTCGCGAGCGGCGAAGAAACATCCGGACTCCTCGTCTCGCGCCTGCAGCACAACATCGATTTCGAAAATCTCGCGCAACCCGGTTCGATTCCGCTCTCCCTTTCGGTCGGCCTCGCCTATACCGAACCCGGGAGGGACGCCCGTCTCGAGGAGCTCATGGATCAGGCGGACTCCTGGATGTACGACCACAAGCGGCGCCGGAAAAGGGTGACGTCGGACGCCTGAACTCCCTTTCGTTCGGAGGTATGATCCTCCTCCGATCATCCATGAAGAGGCTTCCGTGAGCGCCGCCGGTCCGATTTCCGACGCCCGAGCCGCGGCTCCGGCTTCCCCTTCCGTTCCCGCCCCCGCGGAGACGCGCTCGGTCCACCCGATCGTCCGTCTCGACTATTTCGTCCGGATCCCCGCGGCTTTCGTCGTTTTCCTCGTCATGGGGTCGATCTACCTTCCCCAGCGCCGCACCGGACTGATCCTCGCGCTCGTCGTGCTCTACGGGCTGGTGTGGCCCCACGCGGCGTACTTCCTGGCGAAAGGGAGCCGCGACAGCAAGGCGGCCGAGCTGCGGAACCTTCTGATCGATTCGTTCATGATCGGCGTCTTCATCGCGCTCGCGTCCTACAGTCTCCTGGCGGCGCTCGCGTTCCTCACTTCCGTCAACGCGGCGAACCTGAGCGTCGGCGGCGTCCGCTTTTCGCTGAAAGGAGTTCTGGCGCTCATCGCGGGAGCGGCGGCCGCGTCGCTCGCGTTCGGTTTCCGGGTCAACCCCGACTCCGGCGCGCTGACTTCCGCCTTCAGCATTTTCGCGATCGTCTGCTTCACCACGATCTTCGGTCTCCATTCCCACCTCCAGACCCGCCGGATGCTGCGCACGAAGCAGGCGGTGCAGGAGCAGAAGATCCAGATCGAGGAGCAATCCCGCCAGGTCGAGCAGGCGCGGGCGGCGGCGGAAGAGGCCCGGGAGGCGGCCGAGGCGGCCAACCGCGCCAAGAGCGCTTTCCTCGCCAACATGAGCCACGAGCTTCGCACGCCCTTGAACGCGATCATCGGATACAGCGAGCTCATCGAGGAGGAGATCGCCGACGGGAACCCGGAGGACCTGATCGCGGATCTCCAGAAGATCCGGACCTCGGGGAAGCATCTCCTGCGGCTCATCAACAGCGTTCTCGATCTCTCCAAGATCGAGGCGGGCAAGATGACCCTGTTCGTCGAGACCTTCGACATCGCGCAACTCGTCGCGGAGGTGGAGAGCACGTCCGCGGCACTCTTTTCGCAGAACCGGAACCGGTTCGTCGTGCAGTGCGATCCCGGGCTCGGGTCCCTGAAGGGAGACGTCACCAAATTGAAGCAGATCCTCCTGAACCTGCTCTCGAACGCGAGCAAGTTCACCGAGAACGGGGAAGTCTCCCTGAGGGTGAGCCGGGAGGTCGATGCGGACGGAAACGGGATCGTCTTTCGCGTGCGCGACTCGGGAATCGGGATGACTCCGGAGCAGAGCGCGAAGCTCTTCCAGGCTTTCACGCAGGCCGACGCGGCGACGACCCGGAAGTACGGCGGGACGGGTCTCGGGCTCGCGCTTTCCCGCCGTTTCTGCCAGATGATGGGTGGCGACGTCACGGTCGAAAGCACGCTCGGGAAAGGCTCCGTCTTCTCCGTCCGGCTCCCGACCGACGTGGGCAACGAGGAGGGCGACGCGACGTCGATCCACCGCGTGAACTTCCGGGCGCTTGTCGAAGAAGAGGAGAAGCGCCGCGGGGCGCTGCGGGAAAAGCAGCAACCGCCGCAGAACCCGGCCCGTGGCTGAAACGCGCATCCTCCTCGTGGAGGACAACGAAATGAACCGCGACATGCTGACGCGGCGGCTGACGCGTCGCGGTTACGCCGTGGACGCGGCGGGCGACGGCGAGGAAGCGGTGTCCCGGGCCGGCGCGAGCCTTCCGGATATCGTGCTGATGGATCTGAATCTCCCCGTGCTCGACGGGTTCGAGGCGACGCGGCGGTTGAAGTCCGCGGAGGCGACCCGCGCCATCCCGGTGATCGCGCTCTCGGCGCACGCGATGGCGGAGGACCGCGAACGGGCGCTCGCCGCCGGATGCGACGACTTCGACAGCAAGCCGATCGACCTCGACCGTCTGCTTCGCAAGATCCAGGGGCTTCTCGGTCCGAAAGCTCCGGCGCCGTGACCCCGCCTTCCGGAGCGGCGCCCCCGGGGGACACCGCGGTCCTCTCTCTGCCGGCGGAAATCGAGAACCTCCCGGCCCTCGTCGGTTTCGTCCGGGACGCGTGCGCGCGCGCCGGCGCCGATCCGGAGGCGAGCCACGCGCTCCGGCTGGCCGTCGACGAGGCGTGCACGAACGTGATTCGCCACGGATACCGGGAGAGCCCTGCCGGCCCGATCGAAATATCGGTCGTCGTCTCGCCCGGACGGATCGTGGTCACGATCGACGACCGGGCGCCGTCGTTCTCACCCGCCGAGGCCCCGGCGCCCGACATCGATTCGGGATGGAACGAGCGGGCGGTCGGGGGGCTCGGCTGGCATTTCGTCAAGAACGTCGTCGACGAGGTGCGGCACGAAGCGCGCGCGGGCGGCGGAAACCGCCTCGTCCTCGTCAAGAATCTCAAGGAGGATCGATCATGGAAATCACGGTAACGGAATCGGGTCCGGTGACGGTCGTCGCGATCCGGGGAAGCGTGGACGGCCTCACGGCGGGCGCGCTGACGGAATCCCTGGGAACCCAGGTGCGGGCCGGCCGGGTCCGCATCGTCGGAGATTTCGCCGAAGTCGACTACATCAGCAGCGCGGGGCTTCGGGCCGTCCTGGGAGCGTTGAAGGAAGCGCGGCAGCAGGGAGGAGACTTTCGCCTCGCCGCCATTCGTCCGGACGTCCAGCGCGTGCTCGACCTCTCGGGTTTCACGAGCATCCTGAAAACGTTCGCGGATCCCGAAGGCGCGGTGGGGAGCTTCGGAGCGTGAGCATTTCGCCGGGGATCGCGCCGGCGCGCCGGGTGGCGCTCGTCATCGGCTCGGGGAGCGTCAAGTGCGCCGCCGCGCTCGGACTCCAGCGGGTACTGCGCCGCGAGGGGATCGGCGTCGACATGGTCGTGGGGTGCAGCGGCGGAAGCATTTACGCGGCCTTTCTCGCCGCCGGCTTCGATACGGAAGACGCCGTCCGCCTGACGAAGGAGCTCTGGACCCGGGAGATCACCAACCAGCGCGACACGCTCTCGCTGGTGCGCGCCCTGTTTCCGCGTCTCCTCGGTTTCACGGAAGACTTCGGGTTGAAGCGCGACACCCTCATCATGCGCCGTCTCCGGCACGTCTTCGGCGAGCGACGCGTCGACGGCCTGCAGACCCGGCTGTATCTGACGGCGACCGACTTTCATACCGGCGAACAGGTCGTCCTCTCGGACGGGCTCCTCGTTGACGGCATCCGGGCGTCGATCGCGATCCCGTTCATCTTCCGGCCGTGGAAGATCGGCGAGCGCCTCCTGATCGACGGATTCATGTCCGACCCGCTGCCCGTCGGCGTCGCGATCCGCGAAGGCGCCGACGTCATCGTGGCGATGGGCTTCGAGAGCCCGTATCAGGGGACCGTCAACTCGCCGGCGCGCTTTTCCTTCCAGCTTTCGAGCATCATGACGAACAATCTGCTCCGGTCCCGTTTCGCGTTCCACAACCTCGCCCACCACGCGGAGGTCATCCCCGTGATTCCGCAGTTCTCGCAGCGCATCCGCCTCTTCGACACCGAAAAGATCCCCATGATCATCGAGGAAGGAGAGCGCGCCGCCGAAGAGCAGCTTCCCTATCTCCGGCGCCTGCTGGCGGCGCCGGCCGGGTCGATCGCGTGATGCCGCGCGGCGGGCGCCTTTGAGCAAGGCGGCCGCTCCGGCGCGGATCCTCGTCGTCGACGACAACGAGATGAACCGCGACATGCTCGCGCGGAGGCTCGTGCGCGAGGGCTACGAGGTCGATGTCGCGGAAAACGGCCGCCGCGCCCTCGAACGGGCGGCGGAGTCCTCCTACGACCTGATGCTCCTCGATGTGATGATGCCGGAGCTCGACGGCAAGGAGGTTCTGGCCCGGTGGGTGAAGGACCCCGTGCTCCGAAACATTCCCGTCGTCATGATTTCCGCCTCGGACGAAACGGAAACCGTCGTTCGGTGCATCGAGCTCGGCGCGGACGACTACCTTCCCAAGCCGTTCAACCCCGTCATTCTCAAGGCCCGCGTGGGCGCGTCGCTCGACAAGAAGAGGCTGCGCGACCGCGAGCGGCTCCACACGGAGAGTCTGGAGAAAGAGCTCGCCATCGGGCGGCAGATCCAGGCGACGTTCCTCCCATCGACGCTCCCGCAGCCGGCGGGATGGGAGATCGGCGCGCGGTTCGAGCCGGCCCGCCAGTGCGCGGGGGACTTCTACGACACGTTTCCCCTCCCCGCCGGCCGCCTCGGCCTCGTGATCGCGGACGTCTGCGACAAGGGCGTGGGCGCGGCGCTCTTCATGGCGCTGTTTCGGAGCCTCACGCGATCGACGGCGGAGCAGCTCGGCGAGGCCGAGTCCGCGGAGATGGCGCAGCGGACCGTCTGCGCGACCAACGCCTACATCGCGCGGACGCACGGGACCTCGAACATGTTCGCCACCCTCTTCCTCGGCATCCTGGAAACGGCGACCGGCGAGCTGCGCTACGTCAACGCCGGCCACGAAGCGCCCCTGCTCCTCGCCCCGGGGGGCGGGGTGGCGCACAAACTCGAGCCGTCGGGGCCGGCCGTCGGCCTCATGCCCGATTCGTCCTTCGAAGTGCGGGAGGCGCGGATCGATCCGGGACAGATTCTCTTCGCCTACACCGACGGCCTCACGGACGCGCGGGGAGAGGCCGAATTCTTCGGGGCCGCGCGGCTCATGGCGATCCTGGAGCGGCCGTCTTCGACCGCCGATTCCCTCCTGGAGGGGCTCTGTCGCGAGGTCCGCGACCATACGGGGGCCGCGGAACCCTACGACGACCTGACCCTTCTCGCCGCCCGCCGGATCCCCTGAACCGGGTCGAATCGGAGTGGGGGGGACTCATCCCCCGGGAACTTCTGGCAGCGCCCTTGCATTCATTCCACCCCGAAGGAGAAACGCGTATGAAACCTACGAAACTATTGACCGCTTTCTTGCTCTCCGTCGGCGTCTCGGCGCTCGCGCTGGGCGCGGGGAGCAGCGTGCAGCGCACGACCAAGCTGACGGTGTCGGAGCCGACGGAAGTCGGAACGACCCTGCTCCAGCCCGGCTCGTACACGCTCCACGTGAACGATTTCCAGGCCGAAAAGATCCAGGTCGTGATCACCCGGGACAGCGATTCGAAGGTCGTCGGGACCGAAGTCGCGTTCCGGGCCCGCCGGAACCTGACGCCCCACGAGGCGTCGGACAACCAGGTGCAGTTCACCTACACGACGCACAACGGCCATCCCGCGGTCTCGACCTGGTACTACCCGGGCGACGACTGGGGCGAGCAGTTCGCGTACGGCAAGGACACGATGGTTGCGAGCACCAGCGACAACGTGACGGAAACCCACACCGCGGCGGTCTCCACTTCCACGATGGCGGAAACCGCTCCGGCGCCGGCTCCTCCCGTCGAGACGCACGCCGAAGCAACGGAGACCCACGAGATGGCGCCCGCGCCCGCTCCCGCACCGGCTCCCGCGAAGACGGACGATGTCCGCGAAGATCGCGCGGAGCGCGCGGAGAGAACGCTTCCGAAGACGGCGAGCTCGACGCCTCTCGTCGCCCTGCTCGGCGCGCTTTCTCTGGCGGGCGCTGCCGCGATGCGTTTCGGCCGCAAGACCGCCTGAACGATTCCCTCCACCGTATCGAGAGCGCCGGGCGAGAGCCCGGCGTTTTCATTTTATCCCCCGGGTGATGGCCGGGGCCTCTCCGTTCGTGAATAATCGGACCTTGCCGACCACCATCGACCTCGCGGACGTCGAGAGGAAGTTCGGAGACGTCGTCGCCCTGGAACGGACGACTCTTCGATTCCCCGCCGGAGAAACGACCGCGCTCATCGGGCCGTCGGGATCGGGAAAATCGACGGTGCTCCGGCTGATCCTCGGGTTGATCGCGCCGACCTCGGGGCGCGTCCTCTTCGATGGCCGCGCCGTTCCCGCCGCGGAGTTTCCGGCCCTTCGTCATCGCGTGGGCTATGTGATCCAGGAAGGAGGCCTCTTCCCGCACCTTACGGTGCGCGACAACGTCCTCCTGCTCGGCCGCCATCTCCGGAGGGACCCGAAGACTCTCGATCGGCGGCTCGACGAGCTGTGCGCCTTGACCCGCTTTCCCGCATCGGCGACCGGGCGATTCCCGGGAGAGATTTCGGGAGGCCAGCGGCAGCGCGTCGGCCTCATGCGGGCGCTCCTGCTCGATCCCGACGTGCTCCTGCTCGACGAGCCCATGGGAGCACTCGATCCGCTCGTCCGGGCGGAGCTCCAGGGGGAATTCCGCGAGATCTTCGCGCGCCTTTCCCGCACCGTCGTCCTGGTGACTCACGATCTCGGCGAGGCCGCCTTTCTCGCCGGCAGACTGGCGCTTTTCCGGGAAGGCCGCCTCGTCCAGACCGGGAGCGTCGAGGACTTCCGCCGCGCTCCGGCGGAGCCGTTCGTGGAGGAGTTCCTCCGGGCGCAGCGGGCGGCCGCGTGGTGAAAGGCGCGGCGTTCGTTCTCGCCTTCGGGTTGGCCGCCTCCTGCGGCGCCGCCGAGCCCGTGATCGTGGGATCCAAGAAGTTCACCGAATCGTACGTGCTCGGCGAGATCGCCGCCCGCACGCTCGAGGCTCGGGGAATACGCGCCGCGCATCGCCAGGGCATGGGCGGCACCCTCATCCTCTGGCAGGCGCTCGCGGGTGGAGCGGTGGACGTCTATCCGGAATACACGGGCACGATCGCCCAGGAGATCGTGCGCACCGGCGGGCCCGGCACCGTGGAGAGCCTCCGGGCCGCGCTCGCCGCCCGCGGCATCGGCATCACCGACCCCCTCGGCTTCAACAACACGTACGCCCTCGTGATGAGGCGGTCGCGCGCGAGAGCGCTCGGCATCGCCACGATCGGCGACCTCCGGCGGCACCCGGAGCTCTCGGCGGGGCTGACCCACGAGTTTCTCGACCGCCAGGACGGGTGGAAGCCGCTGGCGGAGCGTTACGGCCTCGCGCTCGAGAGCGTCCGGGGAATCGATCACGCTCTCGGCTACGAGGCGCTGCGCTCGGGAGCCATCGACGTGAAGGACGCCTACTCGACCGACGCAAGGATCGCGCGGGACGATCTGGTGGCTCTCGCCGACGACCTCCGGTTTTTTCCCCGCTACGATGCGGTGTACCTCTATCGGACGGCGCTCGCCGCGCCCACGGTCGCCGCGCTCGGATCGCTGGCGGGCCACATCGACGAAGCGGAGATGAGACGGTTGAACGCCCGCGCGGAGGACACGAGAGACTACGGGCGGGCGGCCGATCTCTTCCTGGGCAAGCGAAGCCCGGCGGGGGCGGGGACGGCGCGGAAGATCGCCGGATGGACGGCGCGCCACGTTCAGCTGGTCTCGCTTTCGGTCGCGCTCGCGATCCTCTTCGGGGTGCCTCTGGGGGTCCTCGCGAGCGGACGAAGCATCGGGTCGAAGGCGATTCTTTCGGTGGCCGGCATCGTTCAGACGATTCCCGCGCTCGCGCTCCTCGCCCTCCTCGTGCCGGTGCCGTTCCTCGGGATCTCGCCGCGGACGGCGATCCTCGCCCTGTTCCTCTACAGCCTGCTTCCCATCGTCCGCAACACGGCGACGGGCCTCCAGGACATCGCCCCCGAGCTCAAGGAATCCGCGGAGGCGCTGGGGCTGTCTCCTTCGGCGCGGCTCGGCCGTGTGTACCTGCCGATGGCGTCGCGGACGATTCTCGCCGGCATCAAGACGAGCGCCGTGATCGCCGTGGGAACGGCGACGCTCGCGGCGCTGATCGGTGCCGGCGGCCTCGGCGAGCCGATTTTGAGCGGACTGAACCTGAACGACCACGCGACGATCCTCGAAGGAGCGATTCCGGCCGCGCTCCTCGCGCTCGCGGTCGAGGGGCTCTTCGAGATCGCCGACCGGGTCTTCATCCCGCGCGGACTTCGGCTGCCGCCGCGCAACCCGCCCGCGGCGTAGCCTTTCGTTTCCGGGTTACGATTCGCGCATGGATCTCGAGTTGACCGGAAGGGTCGCCATGGTCGCGGCGGCGAGCAAGGGAATCGGCTTCGCGGCGGCTGAGTCCCTGGCGCGCGAAGGGTGCCGGGTGTCGATCTGCTCGCGCACGCGCGAAGCCCTGGAGCGGGCCCGCGCATCGCTCGAACGGGCCGTTCCGGGCGCCGACGTCCTGGCCGTGCCGTGCAATCTCGCGGAAGCGAAGGACCTGGAGAGCTGGTTCTCGACGACCGTCGAGAAACTGGGTCCCGTGGACATCCTCATGACGAACTCCGGGGGTCCGCCGGCGGCCCGGTTCGAGGAGCTCACCGAATCGCAGTGGTCGGACGGCATCGCCGGGACGTTGATGAACGTCGTCCGCCTCTCGCGACTGGTCATTCCCGGCATGCGCGAGCGGAAGTGGGGGCGCATCGTCCACCTCACCTCGTTCGTCGCGAAGCAGCCGATGGAGCTCCTGACGATTTCTTCCACGATCCGCGCCGGACTCTCCGCACTGACGAAGACGATGGCGAATCAGGTGGCGGGCGACAACATCCTCGTCAACGCCGTCCTGCCGGGGCACGTCGCGACGGACCGCCAGATCGAGTTGAACGAGATCCGCGCGAAGAAGGAAGGAATTTCGGTCGAGGAATACACGGCGCGAACTCACTCGGCGCTTCCGATGAGGCGCGCGGCGCAGCCGCGGGAGCTGGGCGACGTGATCGCGTTTTTGTGCAGCCAGAGGGCGAGCTACGTGAGTGGTATCTCATTGTTGGTGGACGGAACGCTCGTCTCCGGTATCTAGCGGCGCGGACCATACGCGCCTTGCGGGGCAGGCGCGGACGATAGCTCGAGCGAATACGAACGTGCTCGACGCGGGGCGCCCTCGACGTACGTTCCCCAGTACGCCTTCGGGCGCCCCGGTCTGTGCGCGCTCGTCTCGCTCGGCTCTCGCCGCGCCTCATCCGTCTGCCAACTGAGATCGTGTATTGATGGCGCCCGTCTCGTTCCGTACGCAGTCGTTGGTTGGGCTCCTGGATTCATGCTGGGCGATGCTCAAGGCGCCCTCTAGCCGCGAAACGACACGCGTCGGGTAACACATCGAGGCGCGGCGAGGCTCGATGCATCCGCCGTCGCCAGGGCTATGGCGGATCTTGCTCAGATGATGATTGCGCTCTAACGCACGTGTTCGCCGCTAAATTCGCCGTCGCTCGCTAGACAGAAGGCGGATCGTCCGCGTTCCTGCCGACGACGATGAGGCGCGGCGAGGCGCGAGCCCGACGGGATGCGGATCACCCGCGCCGTCCCGAGGCATACCCGGGGAGTATGTCGCAGGGCGGCGCGGGCGGAACGCGCCCGTCCGGCTCGATGCATCGTCCGCGCCAGACTCTCAAGAGTGGACGCCGGGAGCTTCCCGTCCCGTCGCCACGACATACTCCGGATACGACCCGGGGTACAGGTGCGGCTCTTGCCCGCCTCCCACTTCCAGAACCCGGTTCGCGAGCCCGCGCAGGAACGCGCGATCGTGCGACACGAAGAGCATCGTGCCTTCGAACTGCGAAAGGGCCTCGACCAGCATCTCCTTCGTCGCGAGGTCCAGGTGATTCGTGGGCTCGTCGAGCACGAGGAAATTGGGCGGATGGAAAAGCATCCGCGCCATGACGAGGCGGGAGCGTTCCCCGCCCGAGAGAGCGCGGACGGGCTTGTCCACGTCGTCTCCCGAAAACTGGAAAGCGCCGAGGAGGCTCCGGATCGACGCCGGGCTGTCGTGGGGGAAATAGCTGCCGATCTGCTCGATGACGGTGAGCTCCGGGTCGAGGAGATCGAGGGACTGCTGGGCGAAGTAGCCCAGGGTCAGGCTCGCGCCGAGCTTCACCGTGCCGCTGTCGGGTGCCAGGACCCCGGATACCATTTTCAGGAGCGTGGTCTTTCCCGCTCCGTTCTGTCCCATCACGCACCACCGCTCGCCGCGGCGCACGAGGAAGTCGAACGTGTCGTAGAGTCGCCGCGGTCCGTAACCCTTCGTCACCCGCTGGAGGGAAGCCACCTCGTCTCCGGAGCGCGGCGGGCGCGGAAACGCGAAACGCACCACCTGACGCCGGCGAGGGAGCTCGATCGCCTCGATCTTGTCGAGCTTTTTGACGCGGCTCTGGACCTGCGCGGCCTTCGCCGCGTGCGCGGAGAATCTCTCGATGAATCGCTGCTCCTTGGCGAGCATCGCCTGCTGGCGGGCGTAGGCCGCTTCCCGCTGGGTCTCCCGCATCTGGCGCTCGCGTTCGTAGAAGTCGTAGTTCCCCGAATAGGCGATGAGCTCGCCGCCGTCGATCTCGACGACGCGGGAGACGATCCGGTTCATGAAGTCCCGGTCGTGGCAGGTCATCAGAAGAGACGCGTCGCTCGCCTTCAGGAACTCCTCGAGCCAGAGAATCGACTCGATGTCGAGGTGATTGGTCGGCTCGTCGAGCAGCAGGACGTCCGGCTTCCCCAGCAGGACCTTGGCCATCGAGACGCGCATCTTCCAGCCCCCCGAAAGGGCGCCCACGTCCCCGTCGATCATGGCGTCCTCGAACCCGAGCCCGTGCAGGACTTCGCGGGCGCGAGCCTCGAGCTCGTAACCGCCGCGCTGCTGGTATTCCTCCTGCACCTCGCCGAAGCGGGCGAGGATGCTCTCCATTTCGTCCGTTTTCCCGGGATCGGAGAGGCCGTGCTCGAGGGACTCGAGCTCGTGGTGCAGGTCGCCGAGACGGCCGCTGCCGGCGATCGCCTCGTCGAGCACAGAGCGGCCGGCCATCTCGTCGATCTCCTGCCGGAAGTAGCCGACGGTCAGCTTCTTCGGCACCGCGACCTCGCCCTCGTCGGCGTGCTCCTCTCCCGTGATCAGACGAAAGAGCGTCGTCTTCCCGGCGCCGTTGGGTCCGACGAGGCCCACTTTCTCGCCGGGGTTCAACTGAAAGGACGCGTCGACGAACAGGATCTGACGTCCGTACTGCTTGGAAATCCGGGAAAAGGAGATCATGCGGAGCGCGGACGATATCATGCGGGGCGTGGCGGATTCGGAGTATCTGCACGGGACGCATCCGGAGGAGCAGGAGAGGCTCGCCCGGCTGAATTCCCTCTTGAATGCCGCCTCCCTCGAGGCGCTCGGGCTCGCCGGCGGAGAGCGGATCCTCGACGTCGGAAGCGGCCTGGGACAGCTTGCCCGCGCCATGGGGAAAGCGACCGGCCGGCGCGTCGTCGGCGTCGAGCGGAGCGAGGAGCAGCGGGCCGCGGCGGACCGCCTCGCGCGGGAGGCAGGGGAGACGGACTTCGCGGAGTTCCGGGCGGGAGAGGCGGAGTCGCTCCCGCTCGCGCCGTCGGAGAGAGGGTCTTTCGACCTGGTTCACACCCGCTTCGTGCTCGAGCACGTCCGCGATCCGCTCGCGGTCGTGCGTGAGATGGTTCGCGCCGCGAGACCCGGCGGACGGATCGTTCTCGAGGACGACGATCACGACATCCTGCGGCTCTGGCCGGAGCCGGAAGGGTTCGCCGATCTCTGGAAAACCTACGCCGGGACCTATGCGCGGATCGGGTGTGATCCGATCGTCGGCCGCCGCCTCGTTTCGCTCCTGAGCGAGGCGGGAGCCCGTCCCCGAAGGAACCGCTTCCTGTTCTTCGGCGGATGCGCGGGGGAGCCGGATTTTCCGCTGTACGCCGAGAACCTCGCGCTCATCCTGGACGGCGCGCGCGAGCCGATCGTCTCGGGAGGGCCGTTCGACGCGGCGCGATTCGATCGGACGCTCGAAGCATTTCGGGAGTGGGCGCTCGGCCCGGAGGCGGCGATCTGGTATGCGATGAGCTGGGCGGAGGGAATCCGACCGTAGCTGGCGCGGACGAGATCCATGCTGGCGCGGACGAATACGGGCGGCTATATCGACGCGTGAGCCCGGCCGCCGGTCTCGACGTCCATCCCCTCGGAAAATGAAAAAGCCCGGGAGCCGAAGCTCCCGGGCGAGAAGGTCAGTAGCGGGCGGGCCGGTTCGGGTCAGCCCCGCCGAATCATCGTGAATGCGGCTCCCGCCAGCCCCATCGCGAGGATGGCCATCGCAAAACCGTCGAGCGTCGGAACCTGAGCCGCCGCCGGGTCGACCGCGAATCCGAACGGCGCCGATTCCACGCACTTGGTGCCGGTGTTCGTCGCGACGACCGTGAAGGAGACGGGGCCGACGTCCGAGGCGGTCGGAGTTCCGCTGAGGACCCCGCCCGGAGAGAGCGTCGCCCATGCCGGAAGGCCCGTTCCGGAATACGTGAACGTGCCGAAGGCGCTCGTCGAAAAAGTTGCCGAATAGGGAGTCCCGGCGATCGCCGGCGGAAGAGTGGCCGGGCTCGACGTGATGGTGAACGGCGCGCATGCGACGCTGAAAGAGAATTGCGCCTGGCCCGTGCAACCGGCGGGGGTGTCGCCGGAATCTTCCGCGACGACCGTGAAGGAAACGCTCCCC
>Ga0207680_10000900_pt1 | contig 14047 bp, 15 predicted proteins | sample KBSS23metaG_FD_184321 | JGI IMG/M metagenome (GOLD analysis project Ga0207680, IMG submission 184321) | Switchgrass rhizosphere microbial communities from Kellogg Biological Station, Michigan, USA - KBS S2-3 metaG (SPAdes) (version 2) | ecosystem: Host-associated > Plants > Roots > Rhizosphere... | reverse complement strand
ACTCGAACGTCGAGGTCGAGATGTAATAGTCCTCGCCCACCCGCAGGATCGACGGATCGGGATTGAAGCCGCGCAGGATGGGATTGACGATCTCAGCCACTCGCAAGCCCTCGGGCCGGCTCCCGCACCAGGCTCCACAACAGCACCGCGCCGATCAGATCGAACACGCCCAGCGCGACGAAGAACGGCGCGTAGCCGACGCTCGTCACCAGCCCGCCGATCAGCAGCGAAAACGCCAGCACGCCGCCATTGCCGCAGGTCCCCGCCATGCCCGCGACCGTCGCCACCTCGCTGCGCCGGAACAAGTCCGACGCCATGGTGATCACCGTGATCGACAAGGTCTGGTGCGCGAAGCCGGCGAGACAGATCAGCGCCACGGCGGCCACAGGACTGCTCACGAACCCCGTGAACATCACCCCAATCATCATGATCGCGCCCAGCGTGAACGTCCCACGCCGCGCATCGATCAGCCCCCAGCCGCGCCGCTGCAGAAACATCACCACCGCCGGCCCGAACAGGCAGCCGAGGTCGGCCGCCAGGAACGGCAGCCAGGCGAACATCGCGATCTGCCTCAGATCGAAGTGCCGCACCGTCGTCAGATACAGCGGCAGCCAGAACGACAGCGTCCCCCAGGTCGGATCGGCCAGCAGGCGCGGCAGCGCGATGCCCCAGAAATTGCGCCGCTGCATCAGCGCCCAGATCGACGGCCGCGCCGCATCTGCCGCCAGATGCGCCTCCTGCCCGCCTTCGATCAGCGCCCGTTCCTCCGCGCCCAGCCGCGATTGCTCCGGCAGCGGACGATAGAACCACACCCACGCCGCCACCCACACGAACCCGATCGCGCCGGTCAGCACGAATGCCGCGCGCCAGTTCCACGTCAGGATCGCCCACGCCACCAAAGGCGGCGCCAGCAACGACCCCATCGACGCCCCGATGTTGTAGATCCCGCCCGCGAAGCCGCGCTCGCGCGCCGGAAACCACTCCGACACGACCTTCATCCCCGCCGGTCCGCCCGAGCCTTCGGCGAACCCCATCACCCCGCGCATCGCCGCCAGCCACTGCCAGTTGGCCGCGAGCCCGTGCGCCATGCCTGCCACCGACCACGCAATGGCGAACACCGCCATGCCCCAGCGCAGGCCAACCGTGTCGAGCACATAGCCCACCGCCGGCTGCAGCATGATCGCGCCCTGGAACGTGCCGGTGATCCACGAATATTGCTGCGTCGTGACGTGCAGGTCGCTCATCAGCGTCGGCGCCGCCACCGACAGCGAGGCGCGCGTCAGATAGTTCAGGACCGCGCCCAGCATGATCAGGCCGATCGTCCACCACCGGATGCCGACGCGCATGCGCTCTCCCACCCTGCCGGCCGCAATCTCTGGTAGCGTTACCGGACCCGATGATTCCTAGCCGATTGCGCCGCGCCCGGCCAGCCCGCCGCCACAATGCCGTGCACAGTGCCGGTATATGAAGAGACGAATGATCACCCGCCGCGCCGTCCTCGCCACGGCCGCAGCCGTCCCGGCTCTGGCCGCCTTCACACCGGTCAACGACGCGGATGCGAAATTCTACGCCCTGCTCGACACGCTGAAGGACGAGCCTGCCGACGCCGCCGCGGCGCGCGCGAGACAGACCGCCGATCTCCTCAAGCTGCGCACCATCGACCGCGCCGCGCTCTCTTACGAAGCACAGATCGACTTCGACTCCATCCTCGAAGGCCTCGGCCTCGAAGCCATCCTGCGCAGCCGCTTCCCGTTCGGCACCACCGGCCAAACCATCTCGCCCTATGCCGTCACGCACCGCTGGGGCACGCATCTCTCGCTGGCAGACGTGCTGAAGTCGCCGCCGCCCGAGACCGTCGCCGCCGCGCTGGACTCAGAAACCGCCCGCACTACGGCAGACGCGGCACGCAGCGTCATCCTGCCCACCGTCATCGCCGGCCGCCTGCGTGCGAAACTGGGCAGTCTCCGCGCCACCGCGAACGAACCGGTGGCCCGCGCGCTCGACCGCCAGATCGCGGCGCTGAACGCCCTGCCCGGCACCGGCATCGGCGCCTGGCGCCTTCCCGACGGCGATGCCTACTACGCGCAGGCGCTCAAGATCGGCACTTCGCTCAACAGCGATCCCGCACTCCTCCACCAGCAAGCGCTGATGGTCATCGACGCGCTCAACACGCATGCTGACGCCGAATTCCGCGGCATCGGCATGACCACCGGCACCATCGCGGAACGCTTCACCGCGCTCATCAACCGCGGCACCGGCCGCTATGACGACAGCGCCGCGGGGCGCGCCCAGGCGGTCGCCGACATGACCGCCACGCTCGCACGGGCCCGCGCCGCCATCGCACCTCACTTCGACGAACTGCCCAAAGGCGCCATCGCCATCGCCCTCGCGCCGCCCGGCCGCATCGGCTACCGCACCGCGCCGTCCTACGATGGCCGCACGCCCGGCGCGTACTATGTCGATCTCGCCGATCCGGTGCAGGGTATCCGCTATCGCCCCGCCTGGGCGCTCCCTACCGTGGTGCATCACGAGACGCTCCCCGGTCATCTGCTGCAACTTCCGCTCCAGGAGAAAGCCGCGCCGCATCCCGTCCGCCTGCGCTACACGCCCAACGCGTTCTTCGAAGCCTGGGCGATCTATGGCGAAGAGCTGGCCGCCGAGATCGGGCTCGTCGATCATCCCCTGCCGCGTCTTGGCATGTTGCAGTCGCTGCTGGTGCGCGCCGCACGCCTGCTGGTCGACACCGGCATCCACTTCAGGCGCTGGAGCCGCGGCGAGGCGCTCGCCAAATTCCGCGAGACCTGCGTCTTCGCCCTCAATCCGATCGAGGACGAAGTCGACCGCATCATCGTCGAGCCCGGCGCCACCGCCGGCCCGATGGCCGGCTATCTCCTGCTGCTGGATCTGCGCGCCCGCATCCGCGCCCGCACCACGCACGGCGACAAGGACTTCCACACCACCGTGCTGAAGCGCGGCGCCCTGCGCCTCACGCGCCTCGACTGGATCGTGCACCAGGAATTGAGCCTGCCGCCGTAGTCGCCGCTCAAAAGGTTGTCATGGCCCGCGACTGCGGGCCACCCAGGTGACGTCTTGCTCGTGCTTGCGAAGTTCGCGGCGCACCAACTGGGCGGCCCGCAGTCGCGGGCCGTGACAATAAGAGGAAGCGCTACTCCCCGCCCGCGATCCACCGCACCTCGAACCGCGCGCCACGGCCGGGCTTGCCCCGGCCATCTGATGTGTCCGACAGCAGCGGCGCCACGCGCGCCAGTGCTTCGCGCATCTCCTCCGCGAAGCCGAACGGCGGGTTCACCACGATCAGACCGCTGCCCGTCAGCCGCTCCTTGGTGCCAGCCGCCTTCTCCGCAGCGCCGATGTCGAGGTCGATCCGCACCGCCTTCTTCACCCCGGCCGCCAGCACCTCGCCCGCGAACGCGTTCGCCTCGGCCGCCGACTTGACCGGAAACCACAGCAGGTAGATCCCCGTCGCGAACTTCTTCAACGCCGCCGCCACCGCGCGCGCCTGCGCCGCGAACTCGTCGGCATCCTCGAACGGCGGATCGATCAGCACCAGGCCGCGCCGCTCCTTCGGCGGCAGCAGCGCCGCCAGCCGCGCATAGCCATCCGCCTGCTCGCTCACCAGCGCCTTGTTCCGGAATACCGCCAGCGCCGATTTCAGCGCCGCCGCTTCGTCCTCCTGCTTCTCGAGCGCCACCAGCCGGTCCTGCGGCCGCAGCATCATCGTCGCCACGATCGGCGAGCCCGGATAGAATCGCCCGCCCGTGCCTTCCACGATCGCGAGGTAGCGGTGCAGCGCCTCGGGCAGCGCCGACTGCATCACCGCCGGCACCATCAGCCGCCCGATCCCGTTCGCTGCCTCCCCCGTGCGCCCCGACTGCTCGCCCGACAGGTCGTACAGCCCGCGCCCGGCATGGGTGTCGATGACGGCAAACGGCGCGTCCTTCTTGCGCAGGTGCAGCAGAATCGCGACCAGCGCCAGATGCTTCATGACATCGGCAAAATTCCCGGCGTGAAAGGCGTGGCGATAGTTCAAGCCATGAATCTCCCCCTCGCCCCCCACAACATGGGGGAGAGGGCCGGGGTGGGGACCGCGCCATCGCACTAGCCGCGGCACGCCTTTTCTATATCATGACGGCTTATTCACTTCGGGGGCCGATTTCCATGATGAAGAAGCTTGCACTGATTTTGCTTGCCGGCGCGACGCTGTTTGTTGCCGGTTCTTCCGCCGATGCGCGCCGCGGCGACCACCGCGGCTGGGGCAACCCGCGCGGCGAGGGCTGGATCACGCTCTACAGCGCGCCCTATTTCCAGGGCTCGCAGGTCACGCTCTACACCGCGACACCCTATCTGAACCGGTACGGCTTCGATGACCGCGCCCAATCCGCCCGCATGCGCGGTTCCTGGACGCTGTGCAGCGACGACCAGTACGACGGCAATTGCGTCACGATCTACGGCGAGGTCGAAGATCTGCGCGAATACGACATGAAGCGCCGCGCCAGTTCGCTCATGCCGGGCGACCGCTGGTAACAAGACTGCTGCGCCGGAGCCCACGAATCGCACGATGAAGTGTTGCTCCGGCGCCGGCCGGTCTTGCCTTAAGTCAATGCGCTGCGCCGCCGGCGACTCCTGGAATCCATCTGGGAGAACGCGATGGCACGACAATATTGGGTGATGACCGCCACGGTGTGGCTCTGGGTCCTGGCCTGCAGCCTGCACATCGCTATCCGCTGAACCCCTTCCAGCAAACAATGGCGCGAAGCGCCAACCAGATTCACGCGGAGCCGCGGTGTCGTGAAGGGATAAGAACTCCGCGTCTCCGCGCCTCCGCGTGAGTCTTTGGCGCGCAGACGCGCGCCTGCTGGGTGGCCGGCTCAAGGCCGGCCATGGTGACGAGCGGGACTACTCGCAGAACACCCGCACCTTCGCGCGCTCGTTGTCGACGTCCACCGTCAGGTCGCGGAGCTGCTCGACAATCTCTTCCAGGCTCTCGGGCGTCAGCTTGCCGATATCGATGTCGATGCCCTCCTTGGCCAGCGCCGCGTTCACTTCGGTGCGCGCGCGCGGCGGAATGATCGACGTCAGCTTCACGCCGGCGCGCAGAAGCTGCATCGGCACCTTCACGTTCACCTTGGTCGGGCCGTCATGCCCGTCCCGCGCGTCCACCACGACGCGCAGATACTTGATCGGATCGTTGCGCCGCGCCTGGAGCGCCGCGGACGTGTCCGGCCCGCGCTCGACGGCAGCCAAAAGGCGCTCGGCCTCGTCGGCGGTGATCTTGCCGGCGGCAAGCATCTCCAGGATCTGGCGGCGGTTCTCGCTCATCGTTGCGACTCCTCAGTAAACGTGAATGAAGACGTTGGCGTCGGGGCTGTCGACCTCGACATGCGTACCGCCCAGGCTGCCGAGCAGGTGCAGGAATGCGCCCAGCGTCCTGAAGGGATGGATGTCGATCGCGGCGCAGACGATGAAAAACACCGGCAGCAGCACCAGCACGAACGGCAGCAGCAGAATCCAGATCAGGAAGACCGGCACCCACAATCGAAGCCCGCGATGGCTGCGGTTCGGCAGGATGTGCACGATCAGGAACAGGGGCGGCATCCAGCTCATGACTTACCCTCCAGCTCTTTGATGGCGTCTTGTGCGCTGATTTCGCCGCGCGCGAGGCGCTCCAGCACTTCGCTGCGCTCCGGCGGGGCGGGCGCGGGATTGGTGTCGACGAATTCCAGCGCCCCGGCGATGCGGTTCAGCCGCGCCTTGATCGTGGGGTAGCTGACGCCGAACACGCTCTCCATCTCCTTGATGGAGCCATGGCTCTTCAGGAACGCCGCGACGAACACCTGGTCGTCGGCCGGAAGTGTCGCGAGCTGCGGCAGCGCGAACGCTCCCTCGATCACGATGTCCCGGTCCGCCAGCCGCACCCGCTCCACCACGAGCGGGACGCCCTGTGTCAGGGCGGTCAGTTCCTGCCAATCCTTGGGCTTGGACATCGAAGGCGGAGCCGGTTCAAGTTCTACCTCCATATGGATCAACAAAATTGATTTTTCAAGCGTCGGAAATTGATTTTTTCAATTCCAAGCGCAATCTATTGGAAATCCAGCCTTTTTGGCGGATATGACCCGGTATTGCGACGCCTGACAGGATGTCACATTAATTCTTCGTAATGGGTCTTGAAGTACGTCTATTGTTCCCTATTTGATCCTATGAGGCAAGGAGGGAGCGCGAGATGCGCCGGTTGATCAGGGCTTTGCGCCCATAACAGAACGCACGCGAGTGCATACAAGCCAGGGCGCCAGCTCGTGTCGCCCTTGGACCGGCTTCGACGAATGACGAGGAGCACGACGGCATAGCCCGCTACGGCGGTGTAGCTACCCGCTCGACGCTTCTCCTTCGCAGGGGCCGGTGAATTCAACGATGGCTGGGGCGAGTGGAACGAAGACGACCGGGGAGAAGCACTTGATTGGGCTTCTCGCCGCGCGATCTGTCGCCCGGTCAGAACGATGCCGCCCGGTGGCCACCGGGCGGTGTTTTTCTATCTACATCCTTCGGGGCTCGCCTTCGGCTCGCACCTCAGGATGACGCGCGATACGTCATCCTGAGGTGCGAGTGGAGCGAGCCCCGAAGGATCATCTGGAGATCTCTTCCAGCGACAGGTCCTTCACCTTCGGCCCGAACACTCCGATCGCCAGCGCGACAACACCCATCGCTCCGGCGATCAGCGCGAACACGCCGCCGACACCCGCCTTGCGCAGCACGAAGGCAACGACAAACGCGCTGAACACGGTCGACAGCCGGCTGAACGAATAGACGAAGCCCACCGCCAGCGCGCGGATGCGCGTCGGGTACAGCTCCGCCTGGTAGGCATGGAAGGAGAAGCTCATGATGTTGTTGCTGAGTGTGATCAGCGCGCCGAACACGACCAGCAGCGCCGCCTCGCGCATCTGCCCGAATGCGAGCCCGAAGACCGCGACGCAGATCGCGGCGCCGGTGATCGCCCATTTGCGCTCGATCCTGTCGGTGAACAGCGACGCCAGCAGCGGCCCGAACGGGGCGGCGATGGCGATCAGGAAGGTGTAGCCGAGCGACTTCGTCGTCTCGATCCCCTGGCTGATCAGGAACGTCGGCACCCAGTTGGAGAAGCCGTAAAACCCGACCGTCTGGAACAGGTTGAACACGATGAGCATCAGCGTGCGGCTGATGTACGGCCCGCTCCAGATCTCCGCGAACCGGCCCTTCGGTGTTTCGAACGCGACAGCCGCCGGCGCCGGCAACGGCCCGCTCCCGGCGATCGCGTCCGCCTCGAACCGCTGCACGATGGCATCGGCCTCGTCGAGCCGCCCATGATGCGCCAGCCAGCGCGGGCTCTCCGGCACCGCCAGACGGATGAACCACACCACCAGCGCGCCGGTGGAACCGGCCAGCACCACCCAGCGCCAGCCGTCCAGCCCGAACGGCGCATTCGGCACCAGCAGCCACGCCAGCAGCGCCACCACCGGTATGGCGCTGAAGGTCACCACCTGGTTGAACGCGAACGCCCTGCCCCGCACATGCCGCGGCACCAGCTCGGCGATATAGGTGTCGATCGTCACCAGCTCCACGCCGATGCCGATACCCGCGATGAAGCGCCAGAGGTCCAGCCCGAACGCGGTGGTCTGGAACGCCATCACCGTCGCCGCCGCGGTGTACCAGAGGAGCGACACCGTGAAGATCAGGCGCCGCCCGAACCGGTCCGCGACGAACCCGAACAGCGCCGTGCCGATGAAGAGACCCGCGAAGAACGCCGCGACGAAACCCGCCAGCCCTTCGGTGCCGAACAATCCCGGCGTGGTCGGCGTCAGGATGCCGGCCTTCACGAGCCCCGGTCCGACATAGGCTGACATGAACATGTCGTAGAATTCGAAGAACCCGCCCAGCGACAGCAGCACGACGCGCGTCCACATCGCGCGGCCCGCCGGCAACCGTTCCAGGCGCGCGGCGATATCCGATGCCGTGATGCTCATGCGTCCCCCGTTTCGCCGATCATCGCGGAACAGGACCCAAGTGCAAGCTCACGCGCTGGTGGTCAGGTATTCGGGAATCGTGCCGCGCTTCAGTGCGTCGAGGGTCGCGCGGAAGTCGGTTGCGCAGCGGAAGCCCAGCCGCGCCCGCATGTGCGACGCGTCGTACACACGGTCGATGCGATCGAACATCGTCCAGCCGAGCTGCTCATACACCGCGCGATAGTCCGGGAAGTACCGCGTCACCACCGCCGGTGCATCGCGCATCAGTTCGCGGCAATCCTCGCGCCGGAACGGCGTCTGTGCGCAGGCGATGAAGGTGTCGAACCCGAGCGCTGGCGCTTTCTCCAGCGCTTCGACATGCGCCTCCGCCGCATCGGCCGCGGTCAGGCGGCGGAACAGCAGCTCATTCGCCTTGGTGTTCGGCCCGCTCTGCGCAATCTCATGCGCCATGTCGTCGATCTCGGGAAAGAAACGCGCCGTGCGGATCACGATCACTGGCAGGCCGTGCAGCTCATGCGTCAGGCGGCACAGATGCTCCGCGGAAAGCTTGGTCACGCCATAGATGTTGCGCGGCATGGAGGCGTAGTCCTCCGTCATCCACACGGCCTCGTCCGCTTTCGCCTCGCGCACCGCCCGCGACACCATCAGCGAGGTGGTGGAAGTGAACACGAATCGTTGAACGCCCAACGCGGCGGCCTCCTCGAGCAGGTTGAACGTACCGCGCACGTTCACGCTCAGGAAATCCTCGCGGCTATTGGTCTCGATGTTCGGCTTGTGCAGCGCACCGCCGTGCACAATAGCATCGATCCTGTGATCGCCGATTGCGGCCCGCAACAGCGCCCTGTCCGCGATGCTGCCCACGATGTCGGTGCGCGCGTTTGGCACGGGGTCTAGGCCGAGCACCGTATGCCCCAATGCCTTCAATCGCGGGACCAGCCACTGACCGAGCCACCCCGACGAACCTGTCACCAATATCCGCATGATTGTTAGATACGCGTGTGCGCTTGCGGAGGAAATGCGACACCGGCGCGGGCCGAACGGCTGCGCGCCGCACGCATGGCATCAGTCTTCGTCCAGCACATCGCCGAGGGCATCCAGCCGGCGTTCCCACATCGTGCGGTGTTCGCCGATCCACGCCTGAAGCGCATCGAACCCCGCGCTTTCGATCCGGCAGGTACGTACGCGGCCGATCTTCTGCGTCTTCACCAGCCCGCATGACTCCAGCACGGCGAGATGCTGCGCCACCGCCGTCACAGTGATGTCCAGCGGTTCGGCCAGTCGCGACACCGAGGACGGCGCCGCGCTCAGCTTGTCGACGATGGCCCGCCGGGTGGGATCGCCCAGCGCGGCGAACACCCGCCCGATATCGATCTTGCCCACTAAGCTGCGACGTCCTTGACGAGCTGGTCAAGCAGTGCGTTCCACCCGTCCTTGCGCATCTGCGGTCCGTCCGCGTTCTCGAAGAACGCACCCTGGTGGGTGAACACCAGATCGGTGCCGTTCGCCGTCGCGATCAACTCGAAGCTGCACAGCGACGCCGACATACGATGCCCCGCCAGCGCCATGGTCGACGCAATCACGACGCGCTTGTTGGGCACGATGTCGAGCAGACGGCCCTCATGCGCCAGCTCAGCGCCGGGAAACGGCGTGTTGTCAGCCATCCGGTAGGTGGCGGTTTCTGCGCCACCCGGGCGGAAATCCATTTTGAAGGTCTGCATGTTCTGCTGCCCGGCGCCGTACCAGCGCTGCTTCTTCGCCGGGTCCGACAATGCCGCGAACACCTTCTCGGGCGGCTTGGCGAAGCTGCGCGCAATCACGAACGTGTCGTGGACAATGGCCTGTTCCGGCATGACTTTTCTCGCTGGCATAAGTGAAGCTACGCCTTCAGTATTAGTTCACGCCGGGAAACTGTCAAGCCACTACTTCACTATTTTTCATGCCATAGTCCGCGCCTCTCAGGGGCTTGAGAATGTCCGCCGAAACTCGATTGAGCGCAGAACTCCGCGCCCGCTCGGCTGCGGCGCGCGCCAAGGGCGTGACCTATGTCATCGGCGTGGCGGGCAGCGTCGCCGTCGGCAAAAGCACCTTTGCCGCGCAACTGACAAAGCTCATCGAGGCTTGGCCCGAGCATCCTACCGTCGTGAACATCGCAACCGACGGCTATCTGTTTTCCAACGCAATCCTTGCCGAGCGCGGCATCTCCATGCGCAAGGGCTTTCCGGAATCGTACGACGTCGCCGCGCTGCGCGCCGCGCTGCAGGAGATAAAGGACGGCGAGCGCGTCCCGATGCCGCGCTATAGCCATGTCACCTATGACGTCGATCCTGAGAACGCGCTGGTGGTGCAGCGGCCGACGATATTGATCCTTGACGGCCTGCATCTGGCGCAAATTGAAACACCGGGATGCAATCGCCTGATCGATTGCCTGATCTATCTCGACGCACCGGAAGACGTGATTGAAATGTGGTTCACCAACCGCTTGCTGCCCCTGATGCTCGCGGGCCGCGACGATACCCAGTCTTTCTACTACGCCTTTCGCGAGATGAGCGACGCCGACCGCCGAAACTTCTCAGCTCGCGTTTGGCGCGAGATCAACCTGCCAAATTTGCGCAATCACATCGTGACGGATCGCGCGGCAGCCGACATCGTGATCACCAAGAAACCCGACCACAGCGTGGCGTCGGTCAAGCCCTAGCCCCGCTTCGTGGAAGCCTCGCAATAGACCGACTCGCGGATCGCCTCGATCGAAGCATTGCCTGCCAGCGCTGGGCAGCCCACCGCGCCACCTGCAATGAAGCGCACGCCCGCACTACGCGTGACGTCGAGTTCAGCGACGGTATCGACATGATCCATGCAGGCCAGCGCAGACTGCATCTGCGCCACTTTCGATAGCCAGCGCGCCTCCGTCGCCATGCCGTGCATGGGAAGACCAGGTGGCATCGACAGCACCATTCCGGATGCATGCAACTGCTCATGTCCGCCCAGCGGAACGTGGCTGCCGGGCAGATGGACCCATACCCGCGGCACCAGCATCCGCACCGAAGAAACGATCTCCGCGATACGCCGGCCGCCAACCCGGTCCGGAACGTCCTCGATCTTGAGTACAAGCAACGCCTGCTCGCGGGCGTGCGCGGCGCGCAATGCCTCGCGGTACTTCATGCGGCCCACCGGATCGCTGAGGGTCGCGAAACTGACCGACGCACCCACGCCCGCAATGATGTGGGCCGCGGCCAGCCGCCCGGCAAAGGCGAGTGTGTGCGCGAGTATGGCGCAATCGATCGCTGACCATTCTTCGGCCGGCAGATCGTGGAAGGCCTTGTGGCCGTAGAGTGCCTGGGTACCCGCGCGCGAATACATCGGCGTACAGAAAAGCGCAGCCACTGCCTGGCGCTGGAAATCGAACACCGGGAAGAAGCGCAGGGCCAAATCTGCCCCAGGCCATTCGCCGTTGCGCGCGAGTTCCTCGGCGATGGCGGCCAACGGCACGGGCAATGGAAACTGTGGACGCGTAGGCGGGGTTGCCGCGCGCCCCGAAGGCACAAGAGCCAAGACAACGGCCCCTTCCTCTGGTTGCACGGGGACTACGCGCGAAACGCGAATTCGTTTTTCAATTGAGCGAGATTGCTTGCGAACGCGGTAAACAAACCGTTGTGCCTGCGGAACCGCGATGCCTAACGGCACCTTCACCAACGCCGTCAACGCGCGAGGCGAATCCAGCCGCGTCCGGTTCCCACGCGCTTTGCCCGTTTCAGTCTCGCAATCCCGCGCGAGACCGCCTCGCGCGTCACGCCGAGATGGCTTGCGATCCGCGTCGGGTGCGAGGTTGACGCAGTACATCCGTCCTTCGCCCGCGCTCACCATCGTGTTGACGACGACGACGCCCTCGGCGCGGCAGGCCTCTGCATACTGGCGATAAACGCCGGCGAAATCGTCTTTGCCGCTCGCCTTGCCGTGTGTGTCGATGAAAAGCTTTATGGACTGCAGGTCGATCCTCATTGGGCTACGAGGACCCGCTTACGGCAGCTGCGGGAAGCCTTCAGTGACCGGGATCACAGAAGAGGAAGATTGGTGCCCCAGGCCGGACTTGAACCAGCACGCCCGTGAAGGCGACAGATTTTGAGTCTGCTGCGTCTACCATTCCGCCACTGGGGCACGTCGAAAATCGGAAATGGCCGGCCTTTATAGTCGGCCCGTCCGCCTCGTCAACTTTCCGGATCGGTTGCTCCGGCCGGCGCTTCGCCCCTAGGCTTCCGCGCAGCAGAAACAGGGGAAACGCCATGAAGCTCTACACCGAGAACTACCCCGCGCCGAACCCGCGCAAGGTGCACATCTATCTCGCGGAGAAAGGGATCGACAACGTCGAGCGCGTCCATACCAAGATGATGGAGGGCATGCACAAGGCGCCCGACTTCCTCAAGAAGAACACACTCGGCCAGGTGCCGACGCTGGAGACCGATGACGGCCGCTTCCTGTCCGAATCCATCGCCATCTGCCGCTACTTCGAGTCCCTGCACCCGACGCCGCCACTTTTTGGGCGTTCGCCTTATGAGCAGGCAGAAGTCGAGATGTGGATTCGCCGCAGCGAATTCCGCCTCTGGACTCCAGCGGGCCAGGTTTGGATCAACGACGATCAGCGCACCGCGCGTGTGAACCCGAACCAGTTCAAGGACTACGGCCAGCTTATGCGCAAGGCCGTGATCGCCGGGATGAAGTTCTTCGACAAGGAACTGTCCGGCGCGGGACCGTTCCTGGTGCATGACTACTACTCGATGGCGGACATCGTGCTGCTGTGCGGCATCGATTTCGCGAAATTCGTGAACATGCCGATCCCGGACGACTTCACGAACCTCAAGGCATGGTACGCACGCGTGTCGGAGCGGCCGAGTGCGCGGGCGGAGGGCGTTCCAGGCGTTGCGCCGCTGAAGCTTTAGTCGAATTCGAAGAAACTTTGCGCCGTCCGCACTACCGGGGGTGAACCGCACCTCGAGGGAGCGCTCGCCCAGGCTTGCGCGTTTCGTCAGTCTGCCGCCGCCCAAAGCGGGGCGAGGAGACTTTCGTGCGCTGGCTGGTCTATCTCGGCTTCATCGTGGCCGGCATGCTGCTGTTCAGCCCGGTGCTGTCAATGATGGAACTGCCGGACATGCCCGGTGACCTCACGTTCGGCGGCGCCAGCTGGCATATCCACATCCCTGTGCTGTTTTCGCTGGGGGCTGTGGCGCTGTCGGGCCTTATCATTTGGGCGGTCAAGCGTTAGGACCGGGCGTAGCCCTCGCCCGTCCGAGTCGCCATGACGCACCGCAAAATCCGCCGCGCGCTGCTTTCGGTTTATGACAAGACAGGACTGATCGATTTCGCCATGGGGCTCGACCGCCACGGCGTGATGCTGATCTCGACCGGCGGCTCGGCCAAGGCGCTGCGCGACGCCGGCCTTAAGGTCGTCGACATCTCCGAGGTCACCGGCTTTCCCGAGATGATGGATGGCCGCGTCAAGACGCTCCATCCCAAGGTGCATGGTGGATTGCTCTCGCTGCGCGACAAGTCCGATCACGCCGCAGCGATGCGCGACCACGGAATCGAGGGCATCGATCTTCTGGTGTCAAACCTCTACCCGTTCGAGGCGACCGTCGCGAAAGGCGCGGGCTTCGAGGATACGATCGAGCAAATCGATATCGGCGGCCCGGCGATGACGCGCTCGGCGGCGAAGAACCACGAGTGGGTCACTGTCGTAACCGATCCCGAGGACTACGCCTTCGTGCTGGGCGAGATGGACGCCAACAGCGGCGCCACGTCTGGCGCGCTGCGCCGCCGCCTAGCGCAGATCGCGTTCTCGCGCACCGCGGCCTATGACGCTGCCGTCTCCAACTGGTTTGCCGACCAGCTTGCGAAAGGCGGCGATGCAGCGCCGCCGCGCTACCGCAGCTTTGCCGGCACGCTGCGCCAGCCGTTGCGCTACGGCGAGAATCCCCATCAGAAGGCCGCGTTCTATGTCGGCGGCGAATCCCGCTACGGCGTCGCCACCGCGCAGCAGGTCC
>Ga0207680_10000899_pt1 | contig 14058 bp, 10 predicted proteins | sample KBSS23metaG_FD_184321 | JGI IMG/M metagenome (GOLD analysis project Ga0207680, IMG submission 184321) | Switchgrass rhizosphere microbial communities from Kellogg Biological Station, Michigan, USA - KBS S2-3 metaG (SPAdes) (version 2) | ecosystem: Host-associated > Plants > Roots > Rhizosphere... | reverse complement strand
GACCATGTCGGTTTTTCAATTTTTGCGAACGCGATGGTGACGGACGCGATTTGGGAGCGCTATCCCGATTGGCCGTTGGATGTCGCTGTCACGCGGTCCTTCTGCCCATTCAACCATCTTGAGTATGTGGTGACGCCGGTGCGAGCGATGCACGGTCGCCCCGGTGAAGACGCGCACAATTTTGTCATCGAGCGGGGCGGAAAGACTTTTCTTTACGCGACCGATACGGGCATCTGGCCCGAAGAAACTTGGTTTGCCCTCCGCGATTTCAAATTGGATGCGATGGTCATCGAATGCACCAACGGTTTCGTTCCAAACGATTACACCGGACATCTTGATTTGAAAGAGTGCGTGAAGTCCGTCGATCGATTGAGAAAGCAAGGAACGGTTGGTGATAACACGCGAATCGTCACCACCCATCACAGTCATCACGGCAACGCAACGCACGAAGAATTGGAAGAAGCATTGAAGCCTCATGGCATTGAGCCTGGCTACGATGGAATTTTGATCGACATTTCTTGAGGCTTTTTGAAGCTGTCCAGCGTCCCTACAATCGCCAACGGATTGGCGGGCGCATGGGCTAGGATGGCCCTTTTCCCCTCGAAAGCGCGCCGAGTGATCCAATTCCGAAGTGGTAAATCGTAAATGATGATTGACCAAATGGTCAGGAATCATTTACGATTTTTCATTTTTGGCCACCTCGTGTAATCTCCACTACATGCGCAAAGCTGTTCTCGATGTGGGATCGAATTCCGTTCTCCTCGTGGTCGAGGAAAAAACTGAGAACGGATGGAAACCGGTTTGCGAAGAGACCCGCGTGACCTCGCTCGGAGAGGGGACGAAGGAGAGCGGCGTCCTTTCTGAAATGGCGATGACGCGAACGCTGGCAGGGATCCAAGATCTTTGGTTGATTGCAAAGACATCGGGTGCGGAAGATATTCGCGCGGCGGCGACGATGGCGGCACGCATCGCTTCGAACACTTCTGATTTTTTGGCGCGCGCGGAGAAACAGGGAACGCCGGTCTTCGTTTTGTCGGGAGAGGACGAGGCGGAGTTGGGGTTTCGCGCGATCGCAAACGATCCGACGTTCTCAACCGCGCCGCGACTGACCATTGTCGACGTGGGTGGGCAAAGCACGGAGATCGTGACAGCGGATCGTGTGGACAGCGAGTGGATCGTGCGTTTCAGAAAGAGCTATCCGCTCGGAACCCTCGGTCTTCGCGGGACCATCTTGAAACCAGAGCGACTCGAAATCCCCGAATTACTGCGCGGAGTTGCCGAGATCGATGACGTGATCGGCCTCTGTTATTTGCCCGGCCAGTGCGGCGAGGTCGTCGCACTTGGCGCGACGGGCACCAACCTGGTCAGCATTCGAGACCGGATGAGGCATTGGGAACCGGATCGCGTTCATGGAGCTGAGCTCGATTACGAGGAGATCAGTAAGGCCGTCGGATGGATGTGCCGCATGTCCGACGCCGAGCGCGCGGAGATCGTGGGGATCGAGCCGGGGCGGGAGAAGACGCTCCACATCGGGTCGCTCATTTTGGAGAGGGCGCTGCATGCGTGTCGGGCGACGGGGTGCCGAGTAAGCGTTCGCGGTTGGCGGCACGCGATGCTCGAAAGTGCTGAGGTTTGAGTGCTGAGTGCTGAGGCAAGAGTAATTCGCAGCCCCTCAAGTAGAACGCTGCACCTCCGTTCGGGCCTAGTAGCGGGTGTGGAAAACCCTCGCGCCGCTAAGCCAAACATAATACGGATGTCATGTTGAGCGCCCACAACAGACAGCGCCTCGGATACGCGTCGATCGTTGGATTGACTCTGTTTGGGTGCGGATTCATCGGGGCGAAGTATCTTCGCAAGCCAGCCCCAATCATCTTCGCGAGCGGTCCACCCGAGTTGGTGAGCGCCAATTCGGCGCCTCAAGCGATCCATTTAGACCCGAAGCAATCCCAAGTCGTGGTCCATGTTGCGGGCGCGGTGAAGAATCCCGGCGTCTTCCACTTCTCGCCCGAAAAGCGGGTGGTGGATGCGGTCCACGCGGCGGGTGGCCCGACCAAAGATGCCGATCTCAACCAGATCAACCTCGCCGCAAAGTTGGTCGACAGCAGCCAGCTCCGAGTCCCTTCCAAGACGTCAGCTCACAGCGCGGCCCGGCAAACACATGCGATCGTTTCGTCGATCGACAAGTCCGGCTCTTTGCCCGTGACTATCGAGCCGTCGTATGTCGCGTCGGCGATGGACACCTACAAGCCGGAGACAAAGATCGCCGAGTCCGCCCCCACCGAGCCGAAATCTTCAAGTGGTTGGAGCAAGAAATCGGTCGCCGATGTGAACGTTAACACCGCGTCAGCGGACGAGTTGCAATCCCTACCCGGCGTCGGAGCATCGACCGCGCAGAAGATCATCGCGTTCCGCGATCAGCACGGCGGATTCAAGAGCCCCGACGATCTCCTCGGCGTGCCCGGCATCGGCCCGAAGAAGCTCGAGAAGATGCGAGCGCACGTAAAGCTGTAGCAAACGCGCCCCCAAACCAGCTATCCTTTAACTTCAAGTAGCGCACGGATGCGCGGTTCTTCGCAGGAAATGATTTCCAGCAGCGTTTGAAGCTGTTGCCTCGTCCTTTCCCAAGAGTTAGCGCCTTCCGGTCTGCGCCTACTCAACGGAGCCGTTCGAGCACATGCAACCAGGAAATCTCTTCGAAAATCAGGCGACGATCAAGGTGATCGGCGTCGGCGGCGCAGGAAGTAATGCCGTCAACCGCATGATCGAGGAGGGCGTCATTGGCGTCCGATTCGTCGCGATGAACACCGACCGGCAAGCCCTCGGCCTGTCTCGGGCAGACAAGAAAGTCGCCCTCGGCGAGAATCTCACCAAGGGACTGGGCGCCGGAGGCAATCCCAACGTCGGCGAAGGCGCCGCCCACGAAAGCGAGCGAATGATTGAAGCCGAGCTCGATGGCGTGGACATGGTTTTCATTACAGCGGGCATGGGTGGTGGCACAGGAACGGGTGCCGCCCCCGTGGTCGCCGAGTTGGCCAAGCGCCGCGGCATTCTCACCGTCGGCGTGGTCACCAAGCCCTTCCTCTTTGAAGGCCCCAAGCGACGGAAGCTCGCCGATGAAGGCGCGGCCCGGCTCCAAGCTCACGTCGATACCCTCATCACGGTTCCGAACGACCGACTGCTGAACGTGGTCGAGCGGAAGACGACAATGCAGGAAGCGTTCGCCGCGGCGGACGATGTGCTTCGTCAGGGCGTGCAGGGCATCTCTGACATCATTCTTCTCCCCGGAATCATCAACGTCGACTTCGCCGACATCCGGTCCGTCATGTCCGATGCGGGCGTCGCGCTGATGGGACTCGGCTTCGGCCATGGCGAGCAGCGCGCTCGAATCGCAGCTCAGATGGCGGCCAACAGCCCGCTCCTCGAGACCACGATCCAGGGAGCCAAGCGCATCCTCGTCAACGTCACCGCCGGCGCCGATTTCAGCATCGGAGAAGCGCACGAAGCGATGGATTACATCCTTCAGTTCGCCGATCAGGAAGATGCCGACATCATCATGGGCCACGTGTTGAAGGAAACGCCGGACGACGAAGTGATGGTCACCATCCTCGCCGCAGGTATGGACCCCAACGCGATTCGGCACAAGCCGGATGCAGCCGTCATCGAAACTCAACAGCCTCGACCTCGCCGAGAGGATGAGCCCGTTCAGCAGCAACTGCCCCCAGCCAAGGAGGTCGGCAAGCCGATCGAGCTGGATGAGCTGGATGTGGACATCCCCACGTTCCTGCGACGACAGAAGCAGAACGGATAACGACTCTAACGGACCCCCCGCCTTTCTCGGGGGCGGGGACTTTTTTAACGCGGAACTTGGAGCTCGGAATTCGGAGTTCCGCCTCGTTGCGCTGTCAGTGATGACGCGTCACGTATCCGAGTTCTTTCTTGCTAAGCTAAGAAACCTCTGTGCAACTCGTCGTCCCACTGATCCCAATTGGCATCCTCCTGCTCATCGTTTGGAACCGTGAGCCTAGAAATGGGTTGTGGTTCGAGCCCGAGCAAACCCCAGATCAATCCAAACGCAATCTACTTTGGGGGCGGATCATTTTCACCGCCGGTATCGCTGCCATATATGCATGTATCGCTTATCAAGTGCTCAAACCGTCTCATCGGTAAGCGGCTGGAGATTCTTCGGTTATCCTGTGAGCAGCCATGCTTGCCGCGCTTTGCCTCGTCGTCGCTCAGTACAAACCGATTCCGCTGGAAGTCTTGTTCAGTCCTCCCCAGCGCACAGCCGCCCAAATCTCTCCAAACCGACAACAGATCACGTTTCTCGCGCCGGACAACGGTCACATGACCGTGTGGGCACAGCCCATCGGCTCACGAGACGCACATCCCATCTTTCATACAGACAGCGATATCGGCAACTACAAGTGGTCGCCTGATGGCAATAGCGTTCTGTTCTTTCAAGACAAAGACGGCGATGAAGTTTTCCATTTGATGGCGGCAAACGCCAGCACCGGCGACGTCAAGGATCTCACTCCGTTCGATGGCATCACCGCGCAAGGACTGATCACGGACACGAATCATCCGGCCGAAGTTCTGGTCGGCATGAATAAGCGAGATCATGGCGTGTTCGATATGTATCGAATCAATCTCGCGACCGGTGAATCGACTCTCGATACCGAGAATCCGGGTGATGTTCTCTCGTGGAACGTCGATTCGAAATTCCAGATCCGGGCATGTTCTGCAATCAACCTTAAAGATGCGAGCACATACGTGCGAGTGCGTGACGACGCAAAAGGCGCATGGCGCGAACTATTCCACGCACCGTTCGAGAAGAGTCTTCAAACCGCTCAGTATCAAGGCGGTTCATCCGTCGTGGGATTCTGCGATGCTGACCAACATCTCCTCGTCGTGGACGCACTCCACTCCGACACCGGCCAGTTGGAAGAGTGGGACGTCCCTTCCGGCAAATACTTGCGGAAAGTTTACGGTGATAGTGGCGCGGACGTTGCCGAAGACGCGAACACGGATGGCGTGGTGCGATATCGTGTTCTGACTGACTCAAAGACAGGAGACGCGACAGCAGTTGCAACAGATCCTGGAATTCCCGTATGGCATGCGCTTGATCGATCGGTCGCCAAAGAACTTCCCAGATTCGATAAGTTTCAGCCGTGCGACCTCGCCATCGTCAGTCGATCCGCCGACGATCAGCTTTGGGTCGTTGAAGTCTCATCCAACGTGATCCCTGGCCGCTATTTCCTGCTCGACCGAACGACGCGTAAGATGGAAGCGCTCTTCGACGAGTATCCGCAGTTCTCCGAATACAACTTCGGAGCGGAACTTGTCACATCTTACAAAGCGCGCGATGGCGTTCGCATTCCGGTGTATCTCACGCTTCCTGCAAATTCATCCGGAACGCCTCCGCTCATCCTGTTACCGCACGGAGGGCCGTGGGTGCGAGACGAGTATGGCTTCGATCCCTTTGCTCAATTCCTTGCCACGCGCGGATACGCAGTCTTGCAACCACAGTTTCGCGGTTCAGTCGGCTTTGGTCTATCGTTTCTTAATTCCGCCACGGGTCAATGGAGCGGAAAGATGTCCGATGATTTGATCGACGGAGTTCAGTGGGCCATCAAATCCGGATTCGCCGATCCAGATCGCATCGGTGTGTTCGGCGGATCATACGGCGGGTACGCGACGCTTACCGCTCTCTGGCAAAATCCTGATCTGTTCAAGTGCGGCGTGGAGATCTCCGGTCCCGCAGACGTGGGCACCCTCATCGCTCAGTTTCGATCGACGTGGGCGCCTCTTCGCGCTCGATGGATCACTCGAATCGGCGGCGACCCGTCGACTGACAAAGCGTTCAACGAGAAGATCTCACCGCTCTATCACGTCGATGCAATGAAAGCGCCGATGCTCATCATGCACGGAAAGAATGACACGCGCGTGCAAGAGTCACAAGCAGAAGCCATCGTGAAAGCCCTCAAGAATAAAGGCGTTAGCGTGGAGTACGTGCTCTATCCGGATGAGGGTCACGGAATCGGAAATCCAGCGAACCAGCTCGATTTCTTCTCCCGGGCTGAGAAGTTTCTCGACACCTATCTTAAGGCAAAGTAGTCGCGTCCCCCAATAGGCTCAATTCAGGTTCATCGCACACGAATCGTGTCCCCTGTTCCCGTGACACATCCGTACGGTCTTTAAAACGTACACTGATGGCGTCGGATTGTGCCGGAGCATTACCTGATTCCGCCGTACAATACTTTGAACACCATTTGAAGACATTCCCAATCTCTAGCCAAGGGCGGTTCCTGGCTCGAACCCTATGAGCGAAGAGCAAGACATCGTAAAACCAAATCGAGAGGCACAAGTTCTTTCCCTCGCTGCAGAGGGGATGACGGACCGTCAGATCGCGGCGGAACTTACCATCAGCCTAGCCACCGTCGATACGTATTGGCGACGCATCCGCACGAAGTTCGACGCATCCAGCCGAACGGAAGCAGTTGCCAAAGCTCTAAATCTTCGCTCATCCGGCGCGATCACGTTGGCCCAACAAGAAAACGACCGACTCGTTGGCGAGATGCTCGAGCACATCTTATTTGAACAAGAATTGCAAGACCGTCTCCAGAGCGAGCGAATTCTCGCGGCAGAAAGGGGCACTCAGTTGCAAACAGCTCTCGAATACGTTTGGCGAACGCGCGTGCTGATGGGAAGCCTTGGCGCCGTAATGTGGTGGGCACAACCTTCCCCTCCTTGGACCATCGATTGGATCTCCGATAGCGTTGCTCAATGGGGCTATAAGGCTGCGGAGCTCAAACAAAAAACGCCGATGATTTCCCTCGTTCATCAAGACGATATCTTGTCCTTCGAGGCGGGCGCCTTGGTCGCAGTCCGGGGAAAGAGTCAGCCCATCGAGCGAGAGTATCGAGTGATGACACGCACCGGCCAAGTGCGATTAGTTCGCGAGCGACTTGCGTCGATGATCACGCCCGTTCGAAACGAGCCGAGCCTCATCGGCATTCAAATGGATCTAAGTCCCGCTTACTGAGCCGCTCCGATTTCTTCTTGCTTTCGCTGGTTCGGAATCGTAATCGAAAACCTACTGCCCTCACCCGAGCTCTCCACTTTGATCTTTCCGCCGTGTGCTTCCACGGCGAGCTTGCAGAAAGTAAGCCCCAAGCCGGTGCCACCCGATCGGCCTTCCTTACGCGCTCCGACTTGGCCGAATTTCTCGAATATCCGGTCGAAGGCGTCCGCAGGAATTCCTTCTCCCGTATCGGTAACCGAAAACATGATCGATCGCCCTTCGTCCGCCATGTTTGCGTCGATCGTGATGACTCCGCCAGGGGGCGTGAAATTGATTGCGTTTCCGAGCAGGTTCACCAACGTGCGGCGAAGCTTCTTTTCATCGGCTTCAAATGCGGGTGCACCTTCATAAATCTTCTGGATGATCTTCAGTCCCTTTGCTTCCGCTAGGGCGGCAACTTGATCGACTGAAGTGCGAATCACATCTCTGGCCGAGAGGGAGGAGTATTCCAGTTGAAGTGCGCCTGATTCTAATTTTTCGACATCGAGCAAGTCGTTGATCATGCTCAGAAGGGATCCGCCGCCTTCAACGGCAATCATCATCATCTCTCGCTGTCCTTCGTTCAGATCGCCAAGAGAATCCATCGTTTGCATCCCCGCGATCAGCGAAGTCAGCGGGGTGCGAAGATCGTGGATGATCATGTGAGTCAAATCATCACGAAGTCGCTCTAGTTCTTGTAGGCGCTTGTAGTTCTGCTTCAGCTCGTCGAACAAGAGTGCTTCGCGATCTCGCGAGCGTTTCTTTTCGAGACATGCGCCGATCCTTGCTCGCAGCATGGTTGGATTGAACGGCTTTGAAAGATAATCCTCAGCGCCCATCTCGATGCATCGGGCCACGGAGTCCAATTCGTCCAATGCGGAAATCATGATGACGGGAATATTCCTGAACTTATGTTCCGCCTTGATCGACTTTAAAACTTCGAAACCGTCGGTACCCGGCATCAAGATGTCGAGAAGAACGAGATCGAAGGTGTCTCCTTTCATCATTTCCAGCGCACGCTCGCCGCTCTCGGCGGTATCTACCGCGTAACCTTGCAGTTCGAGCCGGCGCGAAAGAACATCGCGGTTACCCTCTTCGTCGTCGACGACGAGTATGAATCCGTGGGCGGTTCCTGAGGCAAGTTGTGCCTGGTCGGTGCTTCTCGCAACCTCCGTATGTGATTCAACGGGCGGGAGGTCGATCATCCCGTTCGTTCGCGCGACTTTCACGGACTCGAAGTTGTCGTTGATGACGCCAAGCAACTGCTTCGCCGCGGTCAACACCTTGCGTAAATCGGGGGCAAACTCGTCGTATCCCGCATCCCCTTCCCTGTCCAGAAGCAATTCGGAATAGCCCATGACTTGATTGAGGGGCGTGCGTAAGTCGTGAACGAGGGTGGATGGCAATGCATACCGATTCGAATTGAAATCGACGACTTGGGGATCGCTCACGGCGCCATCTCCCCAATGACGGTAGTTCCGATATTCACGCGATCCAGCGCAGCTTCGATCTTTCCGAGCAAGCGCGGAAGATCGACGGGCTTCGTGTCGTAGTCATCACATCCTGCCTCGAGCGCCCTCTCGCGGTCGTTGGACATCGCATGGGCGGTGAGGGCGATGATAGGAATGTGCTTCGTCGCCACGTCCGCTTTGAGCCGTCGTGTCGCCTCCCATCCGTCGACGATGGGCAAGCTCATATCCATGAGCACGAGGTCTGGGGTGTTCGCCTGGGCGGATTCCACGCCACTTTGACCATCGATCGCGAGGATAACTTCGTATCCTTTTCGAATCAGCCTCCGCGAGAGCATGTCGCGGTTCATCTCGTTATCCTCTACCAATAAGATTTTTGGCATCTACGCGACCCCCGCCGGAGATTTCTTCGTGTGCCCTGCCGAGGTGTTCACCAAGTCCAACACTTCTTGAAGCAATTCTTCGCGTGAGGCGTCAGTCGTGTTCAGAACGGTTTCTACAAATCCATTGAGTTGGCGCTTCTCATCCGGGGTGAGATCAACCGTGGTCATTGCAACGATTGGGATCGACCGCCATTCGGGATGGTGTCGTACGCGGCTGGCAAATTGGAAGCCGTCCATTTCCGGCATGGAAAGGTCCAGGAGAATAAAGCTCGGGCGCTCGGCCTGCATGTAGTCCAGCGCTTCTCGTGCATGTGATGCTTCTTGCACTGCCCAGCCTTCCCTCTCCAACATTTCTCGAATGAGACCGCGGGTTGCAGGATCGCTATCGATGAGCAGAACGGGGCATGGACTTGTTGGGCACGTGTATTTCTTTATGATCCGAGCTAGTTGTTGGCGATCCGTTGGCTTCGTCGCATATTCCGATGCGCCTAAAGCGAATCCGCGCGCGGGATCGTCGATCATCGTCAGCATGATCACAGGAATGTCGCAAAGTGCGGGGTCAGCCTTAAGAGCGGACAAGACAGCCCATCCATCCATGTCGGGCATCATCACGTCGAGGGTGATGGTTGCGGGTAATAACTCGCGCGCCAGGCGAAGTCCTTCTTCGCCTCCAGATGCAGTCCGCACCTCGAATCCCTCTTTGTTCAGAAAGCGTTCCATCAATTCACGCTGCGCCGGCTCGTCGTCTATGACGAGAACGCAGTTCGCAGAATTGGTTGGTGCGATCGCAGCCTTGTCTCGATTCTGTTCGTCGCGCGGTGGGACCACCAAATTTTCTGTTTCCTGACGAGCTTCGACGATGGCGGGAAGTCTGATCGTAAAGATGCTGCCCTCGCCAAGAACACTGTGAACGTCCACATCGCCTCCCATCAGTTGGCAGAAGCGACGGGTGAGGGCGAGTCCTAAACCGGTGCCTCCAAATTTTCTCGTCGTTGATGCGTCGGCCTGGGTGAAATCTTGAAAGAGCTTGACCATTTGCTCGGGATTCATTCCAATTCCGGAGTCGGTGACGCGAAACGTGATCCACTCCTCGCCATCGGATATTTCTCGTCCCGCTTCGAGCGTGATGCTTCCGTTGTGGGTGAATTTTCCCGCGTTGGATAAGAGGTTGAAGAGACCCTGTCGAACCTTGATCTGGTCCGCATGCATGTCGCCAAGGTCCGGCCGGATTTCGATATGTAGCGTATTGCCATTTTTCTCCACCATGGGTCGGAGGGTGGATGCGACCTCGTCGATCATGTCCGCCATATTGAAATCTTCGAGGAAGAGCTCCATCTTGCCCGCTTCGATCTTCGACAAGTCGAGGATGTCGTTGATCAGGGCGAGAAGATGTTTTCCCGAGGCGTTGATCTTTTCAAGGTCAGCGCTGAATTCATCCAAATGTTTTTCATCGGCTTCTTCTTGAAGCATTTCGGAGTAGCCGAGGATGGCGTTAAGCGGTGTTCGTAATTCGTGGCTCATGTTGGCGAGGAACTCGCTCTTCGCGCGGTTGGCTTGTTGCAGGGACTGCTCGTAACGTTTTCGTTCTGTAACGTCGCGTGCGGCGGCGAAAACGCCTTGCAGCTTGCGGTCACGATCGTGGAACGTCGTTGCGTTGTAGGAGACGACCGTTTCTATGCCGTCACGGTGGCGGGCGGTCAGTTCGTAGTCGGTGACTTTGCTTTCCGAGAGCACTAGCTTGATGCCTGCCTCGGCTCGATCGGGGTCGGTGAAATAGTCCTTGAACGGAGCGCCGATCAGTTCATCGCGTGTGCATCCCGTGAGCGCTTCCATCTGTTTGTTGACGTCGGTGATGATGCCGCGTGGATCGGTCGTGATCAGGGCATCGATGTTGGATTCGATGAGAGATCGTGTATAGAACTGTTGATCTCGGACGCGCTGATCGAGAATCATTCGCTCCGCTTCTATTTGCTTGCGCGCGGTGTTATCAGTGCCGATCAAGAGATAGCCGATGATTCCACCCTGCTCGTCACGAAGGGCGGTGACGGACACGATGGCGGGAAATCGACTGCTGTCTTTGCGGATGTAGGTGAGTTCGTAGATGTCTTCGATTCCGCGCGATGCCTTGAACACGAGGGCTTCGAAACCGGGGGTGATAGTCGTTCCAAGTTCGGCACTCAAGACCCTGGCGCGCGTGATTACTTCCTGAGGGTCGGAGATGTCCGCGGGTGTGATCTTGTTCATCACTTCGGCGGCGGCATAACCGAGCATTCGCTCCGCACCCACATTGAAAATTTGGATAACGCCCTTCTCGTCCGTGGCGATACTGGAGAAGTTGGCGCTATTGAAAATCGCGCTCTGCAGTGCTCCGGCTTTGAGGAGAGCTTCTTCCGCGCGTTTGCGCGCAGTGACATCCTCCATCGCGAGAACGAGAAGTTCGCCATGGTGGCCGGCCTCGAGTTTTCTTGCATTGAGCAGGATCACACGGCGGCCGATGTTGGGGAACGTATGCTCTAATTCGAAATCGTTGAAGACCGAACTCTTTGGCACGATGTCTTCGAGGAGATTTCGGAGCGAAGGAATATCCCATTGCCCGTTACCGAGTTCATAGATCAGGCGGTCTTCTGTTTCCTCGGCGGACACTTGAAAGGTTTGATAGAACGCACGGTTGCCGGAGCGAACTCGCAGCGTCGTATCTAAGATGAGGAGAGGCTCGCGAACGGTGTCGACGATGTTCTGCGCGTAAGTCTCAATCGCTTTGAGATCGGCCTCTGAATGTCGGCGCTCGGTCACGTCTTCCATCGCCAGGACGAGAAGTTCTTCGTGACTTCCCGCGCGGAGTTTTCTCGCGTTGAGAAGCATCACTCGGCGACCGATAACGGGGAACGTGTGCTCCAATTCGAAATCGTTAAAGACGGAGCTCTTCGGGACGACATCCTCGAGGAGCGTTCGGAGAGCGGGAATGTCCCATTGTCCGTTGCCCAATTCGTAGATCAGGTGGTGTTCGGTCTCTTGTGCGGAGACTTGGAACGTTTGGTAGAAAGCGCGGTTCGCGCTTCGCACGCGCAACGTGCTGTCAAGCATCAGTAGGGGTTCTCGTACTGTATCTACGATGTCCTGCGCGTAGGTTTCGATATCTTCAACAATCGGTTCGGTCTTCATTTCAAGCCTTGGGAATCTTTGCGGCGGGCGTGTAAGACGCCCCGCGCGGTCCCCGCGCCTGCTTTGGCCCAAATAACCTCTCTAAAGTGAGAAAAGGCTCGTCATTTCTTCTCGAGAGCCAAGATCCGCGCCTTGCCAAAGGCAAGCATTAATCCCGAAGGCAGCGGCTTTTCAATCGCTTCAGATCCTGCGGCTAGAGAGCAGTGGGTCATCGTCGCTCGATCCCACGACGCGCTGAAGAGGACTTTGTTGTGGAAAGCTGAACAGGTGATTCGCTCGCCGTGAGTGACGACACTGATCGAATAACCATCCACCTCCCAATCCGATGTCTTATCGAGGGGGGTCACAAGCTTATGCCGTTACTCGCACCGGGCAAGTGGCCAGCAGACGCGCCTTGAATGGGTCGGCCAGGACCGTCCAGCCTTGAGTGCGCATGACGCGCGCCAATTCGCTGGCTTCGATTCGATTGCTCAACTCGACCATGAAGGAACTTGTCAGACCGTTGTCCTTGAGAAGACGAAGTGCTAATCGTTCCGTGTACGTGTTCATGATCACTTACCAGTGTGATGCGCAATTCGCCACGCTGCAAGTCACGGTTTTACGTGCTTGTTGCCAGGTTCAAATCGAATCTAAGCTTGATGAGCATCACTTAGTTGCACAACCGCAACTCTACTAACCGCTTTCTTGCGATTGCCAGGACCAAATTTCGTGATGATTCCTTGTACCGCGGCAAGAAAGGGCTGATACGCGATCGGCTTCACGACGTAAGCGTTCCCGCCAAGAGCCGCACACTGCAGCTTGTCTTGTTCGCCATCAGAAGAACTGAAGGCGACAATCACGAGGCCCTTGCAGTGCGGGGAGCTCCTGACTTCTCTAAGGACCTCCGCGCCCATCATCTTGGGCATTTTCCAATCGAGCAACATCAAGTCGGGCAATGGTAAAGCTGATCCTGAACCACATAACCGCTCCACGGCCTCCTCGCCGTCATGAACATATTCGACATCCATGTCGTATCCCATGCGTTGCAAGGCTCTTTTGATGAGTCTCTCGTCGTCCGCATAGTCTTCCACGACGAGAAGTCTTGGAATACGCGATATCACGAAATGCTCCTTGGATTCGGTGGGGTGTTACGCAGCACCCCAGTCGAATCATCTTTCTCTCCAAGGTATCGCCGAGCTTCTGCCATCGGTGATAAAAGTGGCTTTCGCTCGGTGAAAGGAGTATGCGACTGACGCTGGAACTTGTAAAAGTCGTTAAATTTCGTGTCACGTAAACGCGTGACACGAAAAGTGTCGCAATCTCCCCAAGCGACCCGCCGAACGAAGGCACCCCTCGAGTCGCCAAATCAACACGGAAGATTCCGGGAGGAATGACATTTCAAACGACAAGAGATTGGGTGGTAAGAAGGTCGCGATACTCGCGACGGACGGTTTCGAGCAGAGCGAATTGATGGATCCAAAGAAAGCGCTGGAAGACGCGGGAGCGCAGATATCGATCGTCTCTCTGAAGAGCGGGGAGATCAAAGGTTGGTCCGGGCAGAATTGGGGCGAATCGATTCCTGTCGATATGACCGTCGACGAAGCGCATGTAGAAGACTTCGATGCGTTGGTGTTGCCGGGAGGCGTGATGAATCCTGACAAGTTGCGCATGGATGAAAACGCCGTTCAACTCGTGAGAGACTTCTACGACGCGGGCAAACCGATCGGCGCCATTTGCCATGGGCCGTGGTTGTTGGTGGAAGCGGATATCGTTGAGGATATGACGCTCACCAGTTGGCCGTCACTTCAGACTGACATCAACAACGCGGGTGGCAATTGGGTGGACCAAGAAGTTTGCACGGACAAGGGAGTGGTGACGAGTCGCAAACCAGCCGACCTGCCCGTGTTTAGCCAGAAGCTGATCGAAGAGATCACGGAAGGAATTCATCTTCGCACGGTCGCGGATCAAGCATCGATGAGATAAGAGTCGCACAAACAAGAAAGCG
>Ga0207680_10000898_pt1 | contig 14063 bp, 15 predicted proteins | sample KBSS23metaG_FD_184321 | JGI IMG/M metagenome (GOLD analysis project Ga0207680, IMG submission 184321) | Switchgrass rhizosphere microbial communities from Kellogg Biological Station, Michigan, USA - KBS S2-3 metaG (SPAdes) (version 2) | ecosystem: Host-associated > Plants > Roots > Rhizosphere... | reverse complement strand
CTTTCCCGTATATACACTTTCTCCCGATTCGAATCGGGACTCCTTCAACCACTCGGACAACTCTCCTTTATTTTTTACATTTATCTCTTTGCGAACCCTCGATACGCTTTCCCGTATATACACTTTCTCCCGATTCGAATCGGGACTCCTTCAACCACTCGGACAACTCTCCTTTATTTTTTGCATTTATCTCTTTGCGAACCCTGATACCCTTTCGGGTTTCACACTTTCTCCCGATTCGAATCGGGACTCCTTCAACCACTCGGACAACTCTCCTTTATTTTTACATTTATCTCTTTGCGAACCCTCGATACGCTTTCCCGTATATACACTTTCTCCCGATTCGAATCGGGACTCCTTCAACCACTCGGATAACTCTCCTTCCGATTCACCCGGGACTATATACCCGGATCTCCTTTTTTTAAGGGCTGCAAAAATACGCTTACAATGCTTAGTATCCGAATATTTTTATCGCTAATATTGAATCCACAAATTCCTTAACTTCAGTCCCCGCTTACCCTTAGTACCAACCTTTATTCCTGTTTCGTCATCCCCGTTCTAAAGCATTTATAACATGAGTTTAAAAAGAAGCGATTTTCTACGTGTTTCTGCAGGCAGTGCGATGTTTTTTGGTATGTCCTCGTTCAAAAACAAAAAAAACAGTCCTTTGGATGATCTACGGCCCATGACCGATGATGTGGTGCCCATTACCACCGCCGAACGCCTAACCCGCATAGAAAAAGCCAAAAAATTAATGGCCGACAATAAAATTGAGGCAATTATTCTTGATTCCGGTACCGCGCTAAAGTATTTTACCGGCATCAACTGGTGGCCCAGCGAACGTACCATGGTGGCTATCATTCCCGCCAAAGGCGATGTTACTTATATAAGTCCTGCTTTTGAAGCCGACCGCCTTCGCCAGCTTATAACCATTGGCAAAGACGTGCAAACCTGGGAAGAACATGAAAGCCCGTATAAACAAATTGCCAGCGCATTAAAAGGGCTGGGCATTGCTGGTGGCAATATTGGAATAGAAGAACGCCTTCGTTTTTTTATATACGACGGAATCAGGAAAGAAGCGCCACAACTGGTATTTATAAGCGCCGACCCGGTTACCATACCCTGCCGGTTGATAAAATCCGCTGCCGAAATTGCCCTTATGCAAAAAGCCAGCGATATTACCATTGCCGCCTACAAAGTAGGTGTTAGCATGCTGCGCGAAGGCATGAGCCCGGCAGATTTTTCTGCTATTACTGCAGAAGCCACTTCCAAACTGGGCGGAAGCGGCGAGATAGGCGTTAACTTCGGAAAGGCCTCCGCTTATCCCCATGGCAGCATAGAACCCCAGCAACTTAAAAAAGGCGATATGGTATTAATGGATGGTGGCTGCCAGGTGCAGGGGTATTGTTCCGATATCAGCCGCACAGTAGTATTTGGCGCCCCGCCCACCAAACGCCAGCTGGATGTGTGGACCGTTCAAAAAAATTCGCAGGCAGCTGGTTTTGCTGCGGCTAAATTGGGCGACCCCTGCGAGAATGTTGATATAGCAGCCCGCAAAGTAATTACCGATGCCGGTTTTGGCCCGGGCTATAAAGTGCCGGGTTGCCCACACCGTACCGGTCATGGTATTGGTATGGATGGCCATGAATGGGGTAATATGGTGTTGGGAAATAAACTGCCAATACAGGTAGGTATGTGCTTTAGCGTTGAACCTACCATTGCCATTTATGGAGAGTTCGGTACCAGGATTGAAGACTGTGCTTACATGACGCCAACAGGACCTAAGTGGTTCTCTGTACCCAGCCCGGCTATTGATAAACCGTTTGCAATATAGTATATAGTATAAAGTACTTAGTATTAGGACACGCGGCCGTACAATTTACGCAATACGAAGCACCATTGCCGCGTGTCTTAATACTTTATACTCAGTACTAAGTACCATTTCCGCGTGTCTTAATACTATATACTCAATACTAAGTACCAAATAATTTCTGCGCATTGAATGTTGTTATAGCCGCTGCTTCGTCGACACTTATCTTTTTCACATCTGCAATTTTTTGCACCACATATTTCAGGTAGGCGCTTTCATTTCTTTTTCCGCGAAAGGGCACTGGAGTAAGGTAGGGAGCATCCGTTTCCACCACAATATTATCCAGCGGCAATTTTTCTATAACGCCGGCCAATCCGGAGTTTTTGTACGTCAGTACGCCCCCGATACCCAGGTAAAACCCAAGTTCTGTAATTTGCTGTGCCTCCTCCAGGCTGCCGCCAAAGCAATGAAAAATACCGGTAAGGCTGGTATCATGCATTTCTTTTATTACGTCAATACACTCCGGGGTAGACTGCCTGGAATGAATAACCACCGGAATGTTGTATTTTTTTGCCCAGCCAACCTGCGTTCTGAATGCAGTATATTGCTGTGCAGTAAATGTTTTGTCCCAGTAAAAATCAAGCCCCGTCTCTCCTACAGCGGCAAACTTTCTCCGGGCAAGCCATTGTTCTGCTATTTGCAATTCCTCTTCAAAATTTTCTTTTACTGAACAGGGATGCAGGCCCATCATAGCAAAACATTGACCGGGATAATCCTGCTCCATCTTCAGCATCCTGGTAATAATGCTGCTGTCAATAGCTGGCAGATAAAAGCGCCCAACTGATTCCGTATTGGCTCTTTCAATAATTGCCGGTCTGTCTGCATCAAAATCATCCAGGTATAAATGACAATGTGTATCTATCATCATGGGGTAAAAAAATTAAATCTTTGCTTTCTGTTAATATGTCAAAAAAAGGTAATTGCTATTGGTTGCCGTTGTTTAGCACACAACTGGCCGGTCAACTATGCGCAATTAGTAAAATAACCATCGGAATATCACATCATTTACATGTCGATGATGTGTAAAGTTACCATTGCTAATGTATTTGTATAAATAAAGCGCGAACAGGTGAAGTAGTTGTTGCATTGGGGCGATATCTTTGATGGGGTGTTAATAACAGGCCGGGGTTGAAAAACAGCGCCTGGATAAATCACTCGGGGTGAAAAAAATCACGGGTTTGCCGTTGTGAAACAAAGAAAAAACTTCCCCCACAGGAAATACTTTGTATTAATGAAATAAAATTATACCTTTAAATCAGTTTTCATAGGGTACGGATTAAAAACGGGCCAGGGTTTCTACCCCGGCCCAAACTTTTTTATGGCCCTTACTGCACGAAAACCCTTATCTGCAAGGGGTTTGGCCGGTAAGGCCGGCGGTCTTTCAACAAATAATTATCCTTCCATTTTTTCAAAAACAAATCCACGGTTACTGAAATAGTCGAGCGCTTCCGTTAGTGCATAACGCATTCTTTCCATTGCTTTTTCGCTATCATGAAAAACAATTATCGACCCGTTTCCTGCCGACCGTTGTACATTTCTCCAGCACTTTTCTGGTGTAATACGCACATCAAAATCGCCACTAAGCACCGACCACATTACAATAGTAAAGCCCAATTTTTCCATGGCCTGCCTGGCCTGGAAACGTGTAATACGCCCGTATGGCGGCCTGAACATACTGCTGTCAATATATTTTCCGGCCCTTGCAATGTTATCAAAATACTGCCTGTCATTTGTCTTCCATCCGTTCAGATGGTCATAGGTATGATTGCCTGTTGCGTGGCCCTCAGATAAAATCCGCTTATACAGATCGGGATAGGCCGCAACATTTTTTCCTATGCAAAAAAAAGTAGCTTTTGCATTGTATTTTTTTAATTCATCCAGTACAAATGTTGTTGCCAGCGGGTGGGGGCCATCATCGAAACTGAGATATATTTTTTTTTCCTGGCCGGGCATGCTCCACTGGTAAGCAGGATATATCCATTTTCTTATCCACCACGGCGTCTTTACCAGGTATAACATGAGCTATAATTAATAAGATGTAATATGAATCACTTTTCCGCCGGCTTTAAAAAGTCGTCCGTTCTTTCTAAGAAATTCTTCCTGCGAGCCTTCTTCTATTAAAAACTGATCCAGGTAATTGCGCACCTGCACGTTCGTTACTTTGGGTGCAGCTCCAAACAGGGTAGCTTCCTCTATATAACCCATCATGAGTGGCTGTAATTTTCCGTAGAATAAATTTTTACTGATAAAAATATCCGAGCCAATTATTTTATCTCCCGACATACAAACGATGCCAACCACATTGCTGTCGCGCTGCCGGGCAAACCACGGTTCCAAAAATTGCCAGTAATCGTTTTGCAGGGCAATAAAAGCCTTGTCTTTATCGCGCGACAGGTATGAAAGTGTTTTATTTTTTACTTTATCTTTTTCCAGCTGGTTATTGATCTCTTTCCAGAGCAGTACCTGGTTCCTGCTTTCGTCTAAAGTTTTACGCAAATGCGTATTGGCCATTTTGCTGTAAATAAATTTCTTATCTTTCTCACTCCACCTTCCCTCTTCCACACACATCACGGGCAGGTCTATGCGCCCGGATTTGGCCAGTACGATGGTGTCTTTTGATACCATCCTGTCCTGCCGGCCACCTGCCAGTACTTCGCCCGATGAAACAAAAACATTTTTGTCTGAATTGTTGTACAAAGAAAGCCAGTGCACGTTTTCGGTGGAAGCCGTTCCCCTTTCCTGTACGGTAACAAGCCCCTGCTGCAATGCCTGACTGAATGATACGGTATTTTGTAATATGGAAGAAAGACTACCTGCTTTTCCTTTGTTCCGGATGGGTATTACGCGCAGGTTTTTGTAAGAAACCGCACTGTCATAATCAACAAACAGGTGTTCATAGGTAAGCTGGCCAAATACATGGTTTGCTGCCAAAAGAATGCATATCGTACACCATTTTTGCATCTTATTTATCAACGCCGAAGTTAGTAAAAACGTGCCCGGGGGCATAGGGTATAATAAATTATTTCAAATAAACAGGTTATACGTCCCCGTTTGCCGCCTGCCGGCAAAAGACGGGCTGTAATTGCCTCAGATTTGCAGATTAATCTGCGAATCTGAGGCAATTGTCCTTTTTGTGCTATATAATATGTCCGGTTGCTGAATGTCCGGATGCCGATATCCACACTATGCGGATGCCCAAAACGGTGCATTACGGGTGTTTATTAAGAAAAATACCCATAATAATAAAAAAGCCCCTGTTCATTGTGGTTAACCCAAAAAGTATATTTTTGCAGCCGTAACTAAACTTTACTAAAATGTCAGACATCGCAACAAGAGTTAAGAAAATCATTGTTGACAAACTGGGTGTAGAAGAAGCAGAAGTTACCAACGAGGCTTCTTTCACCAACGACCTGGGTGCCGATTCACTGGACACCGTTGAACTGATTATGGAATTCGAAAAGGAATTCAATATTTCTATTCCGGATGAGCAGGCCGAAACGATTACTACTGTTGGACAGGCTGTTGCTTATTTGGAAGAACACGCCAAGTAAGACTTTTTCCGACTTGTATAGAGGACCTAATGAACGAATGATCCGCCTTTCATCAGCGTAAGCAGGAAGGCGGATTTATCACTTAATTAATCCCGCAAAGTCATATGGAGTTAAAACGGGTGGTTGTAACTGGTATTGGTGCTATAACGCCACTGGGAAATAATACCAATGATTATTGGAATGGGCTGGTTAATGGGGTGTCTGGTGCAGACTTCATCACACTCTTCGACGCCTCAAAATTTAAAACCCGCTTTGCCTGCGAAGTCAAGAACTTCGATCCTGTACAGTTTATGGACAGGAAGGAGGCACGTAAAATAGACCGTTTTACCCAGTTTGCCCTCGTTGCCAGCGACGAAGCCATGACGGATGCCGGCCTGAACAAAGACAATATTAACCCCGACCGGATTGGGGTGGTTTTTGGAAGCGGCATCGGCGGAATTATCACCTTTCAGACCGAGGTGGCCGAATTTGCCCGGGGCGATGGTACGCCCCGTTTCAACCCCTTCTTTATTCCCAAGATGATCCTGGATATTGCCGCCGGCCAAATATCCATGCGTCACAACCTCCGCGGCCCAAATTTTGCCGTTGTAAGCGCCTGTGCTACCAGCACCAATGCCATCATTGAAGCATTTAACCTCTTGCGCCTTGGTAAAGCCGATATTATTTTATCGGGCGGTAGTGAAGCTGTAATTATAGAAGCCGGGGTAGGTGGTTTTAACGCCATGAAAGCTATGAGCGAGCGAAACGAAGACCCCAAAACGGCCAGCCGCCCCTATGATAAAGACCGGGATGGCTTTGTAATGGGAGAGGCCGCAGGCATACTGGTATTGGAAACACTGGACAGCGCCCTGGCAAGAGGTGCCAAAATTTATTGCGAAATTGCGGGAGGCGGCGCTACTGCTGATGCCCACCATATTACCGCCCCCCACCCGGACGGACTGGGCGCAAAGAATGTAATGCTGGCTGCACTGGAAGATGCCGGTATGCAGCCAGAAGATATTGACTACATTAATACCCATGGCACTTCTACCCCGCTTGGCGACGGGGCAGAGGCAAAAGCCATTACCCAGGTTTTTGGTAAACATGCCTATAAGCTCAATATCAGTTCCACCAAATCAATGACCGGGCACTGCCTGGGGGCGGCTGGTGTTATTGAAGCCATTGCCTGTGTTAAAAGTACGGTACATGATATTGTTCCACCTACTATTAACCATTTTTCAGACGACCCCTCTCTTGACCCTCAGCTTAATTTTACTTTTAACAAATCGCAGCAGCGCGTAGTAAGGGCCGCTTTAAGCAATACATTCGGCTTTGGCGGTCATAATGCGGCAGTAATTGTAAAGAAGTACCAGTAAACCCAAACTGAAAAGATTTTTTGTTAACCCTTTGCGTTAATAAACAGGCAACGGGCTTTAGCGATGTTGCGCCTTCTTTATCTATTAAATATTGTAGCTTGCAGCTTGTGGCATTTTTAGACAGATTTCTTCCCGGCAGTGAAAAAGCGCCATCGTTCAAAAAACAATTGCGCAATGTACTTGGCTTTACGCCAGGCAATACTTCTTTATACAAGGCAGCGCTTACCCACCGCTCCGTAAAAGAAATGGCCGATGAGAACAACGAAAGGCTGGAATACCTGGGCGATGCCATCCTGAGTGGCATTGTAGCGGATTTTCTTTTTAAAAAATACCCTTACAAAGAAGAAGGCTTTTTAACCGAAATGCGGAGCAAAATGGTTAACCGCACTACGTTAAATGATATTGCCCTGAAAATGGGATTGAAAAAAATTACCAATTTTAATAAGTTTGATAACTCGCTCCGCATCAGCCAGATTTTTGGCAATACGCTGGAAGCCGTTGTAGGTGCTGTTTATCTCGACAAGGGTTTTGCCAAAACAAAATTATGGGTGATGGAACGCATCATCCTGCCGCATTTGTTTATGGAAGATTTGGAAAACCTTGAAATCAATCACAAGAATAAACTCTACGGATGGGCCAACAAGAACGGTAAAAATCTTGAGTTTGAAACCATGGATGAAAGAGTAGAAGGCGGCCGCCGTCTTTTTACTATTGGCGCAGTAGTGGATGGGGCCTTAATAGCCGAAGGAAAAGCATACAATAAAAAAGACGCCAGCCAGATTGCAGCACAAATTGCTGTAGAAAAATTAGGCCTCATCGAAAAAGAAGCCTGAAACCATACCCCCAAAAATCAACCAGTTAGTCCATAAGCATCTTCCAAAGATTGATTGATCTCAATAAATATTGCAAAAAGCTTTTAAATTATAAAAAAAGATTATAGTTTTATCCCATCATAATATCCGCGTATCAACCGCCCCGGCCAATCGGGTTTCGAAGTAAATAAATAAAATTCATCCTTTTCCTTCCGTTGAGCTATTTTTACAAAACCTCCGGGTTTTGCCGACGACCTCGTATATCCTGTATAAAAGCCTCCACCCCGTATCTATGATGATTTACCGGTAACGTTTCTTTGGAAGCAGGTATATTGACAAATCGCTTTCTTTCCATTGAATTGGTTTTACAAAGCCCCGGTCTTACCAGCAATTGCTTATATCCTCTGCACAAGAACCTCCAGCCAATGTTTCTATGATGATTCAACTAAGTATCTATTCGATCATCATAAACTCTACAGAAAATGACAAAATTCTATTCAACTATTGTATTGCTAGTATTAGCTGTTGCCGCATTTGGACAATCGCGGAGATTGATTAAGGCAACCACCTCAGGCAGCTGGACCAGCGCCGCCACCTGGACCACCACAGGAAATCCCACAATCCCCACCGACAATGATAGTATTGTAATTGCTTCGGGTGTTACAGTTACTTTTGGTGTAAGCGGTGGAAGCTCAATTACCCTGCAAAATGTTATTGTAGATGTATTTGGTTTTCTTGTGTTTGATGAACCCAACGGGGCTTCCAAATCAAACGATTTAACCATTTATACTACAAGCAATAATCCTGTTCCGATTGTTCGTTTAGCTACAGGTGCAACTATTTCCAAAGGGGTTGACAATACCGGCAAAGGAAATATCTATGCTAACGTAAATAACACAGGCACCCAGGTAAAATATTCAACAAATGCAGTAACACCTGCACCACTGGCTGGCCAAACCGCAGGTCCAACTATAACAGGTCCGGCATTTGCTCAGAACACGACAGGCCAACCCCTTTATTTCACCACCGGTTCCAATGCAGCTTTACCACTAACCCTTACCATGTTTAAGGCCGCTGTAAACGGAAACAATGTGGTACTTAACTGGACAAGCCAGCAGGAAATCAATACCCAATCGTTTATCATTGAAAGAAGCACCAATGGCAGTAGCTGGGCACAGGTGGGTACTGTACCTGCCAAAGGCAATGCATCTGGTGTTGCTACCAACTACCAGTTTGAAGATAATAATGCACCTGCTATCAGTTATTATCGTATCAGGATTGTTGATGTTGATGGCAAAACGACGTTTACCGGCACACTGGTTACCCGTTTAAAAAACAGTGATATTAATGTGTCTATATTCCCCAACCCTGCTGTAAATAGTGTAAACATTTCAATTGGCAACAATCTGTCTCAACAGGGCTTTACCATTAATGTACTGAACCATATGGGTCAATTGGTAGCACGCAGACAAATAGGCGCAGGCACCAGCGTAGTTTCTTTTGATTTAACCAACTATCAAACCGGCACCTATACATTCGATATGCATTTCAGCGGCGGAACAAGAGAAGCACACAAACTGGTTGTAACAAAATAATACTTTAATAAACATTCTTTAAAAGCGGATGGCAATCCATCCGCTTTTACTTTTTTTCCATACAAAGTTCTATCAGCACACCATTGGTTTCTTTGGGATGTAAAAAACAAACCAATTTATTATCAGCGCCGTCTTTGGGTTGCTCGTTCAGCAATACAAAACCTGCTTTTTTTAACCGCTCCATCTCTGCAACAATATCTGCTACTTCAAAAGCTATATGGTGCAGCCCCTCTCCTTTTTTTTGGATGAACCTCGCAATAATACCTTCTTCACTGCTGCTTTCCAGCAGCTCAATTTTTGTGTCGGCCTGCCGGAAAAAAGCCGTATTAACATTTTCACCCAATACTGTTTCGGTTTTGTAACAGGCGCTGTTGAGCAATTTTTCAAACAAGGGTATAGATACAGATAAATCCTTTACCGCTATGCCAATATGCTCTATTTTACTCATAGTAATAATTGTTAAAAACCAGGTTGTTGTCACCTGGTTGTAAACCACTTCACCCCAATTTAGGTTATAAAAGTAGAACCAATTGGGGTAAATTTGTGTTTATCAATAAAGGCTTTACATGCTTAATTTACCGGTGTACCTCGACAACAATGCTACCACCGCCTGCGATCCGCGGGTAGTGGAGGCAATGCTGCCATATTTTACCCGGTTTTTTGGCAATGCCGCCAGCCGTAACCATTCTTTTGGCTGGCAGGCAAAAGAAGCTGTAGACTATGCGCGTGAACAGGTGGCCGAACTAATTGGTGCGGAACCGCAGGAAATCATTTTTACCAGCGGTGCCACAGAAGCAGACAATCTGGCCATTAAGGGCGTGTTTGAGATGTATAAAAGTAAGGGCAACCACATTATCACCGTTGCCACCGAACATAAGGCTGTACTGGATACCTGTAAACATCTCGAAAAAGAGGGAGCAAACATTACCTGGCTGGACACGCAACCGGATGGACGTATTGACCTCCTGGCACTGGAGGCAGCCATACAACCTTCTACTATCCTGATAGCTGTAATGTATGCCAATAACGAGACAGGCGTTGTTCAGTCCATCAGGGAAATCAGCGCTATTGCAAAAAAACACGGAATTATTTTTTTTAGCGATGCGGTGCAGGCCGCGGGTAAAATTGCGGTAAATGTACTGGAAGACGGCATTGATATGATGTCTCTCTCCGCCCACAAAATGTATGGGCCAAAAGGAGTAGGGGCCTTATATGTACGCAGAAAAAACCCGAGGATAAAACTAACCGCCCAAATAGATGGGGGCGGGCATGAAAGGGGTACCCGCAGCGGCACTTTAAACGTGCCTGGTATTGTAGGTTTTGGCAAAGCCGCCGAACTGGCAAAAAATGAAATGGAACCGGAGGGGAAACGTTTAAGTGTATGGAGAAATAAACTGGAAGACGCTTTATTGCAGCTGGGAGAAGTAACAATAAATGGCAGCGCCACGCACCGTTTACCACATGTCAGCAACCTGTCGTTTAAATTTACTGAGAGCGAAGGGCTATTGATGGGACTGAATAAAAATGTTGCGCTAAGTGCCGGCAGCGCCTGCACTTCTGCATCTATGGAACCATCTCATGTATTGAAGGCAATGGGACTATCAGACGAAATGGCCTTTGCCGCGTTGCGTTTTGCCCTGGGCAGGTTTACTACCCTGGAAGAAATTGATTACGTGATAAAAAAAGTTACAGACGCTGTTAGACAGTATAGAGTACTTAGTATTTAGACTACCGGCATTATTCAAACTACCGGCACCCTGACCCTGGATTTGGATATACTAAATACTTTGTACCATTCAACCGGAAGTCTGCATCTCAATACTAAGAACTAAATATTTTTAAACTGGAAGTCTTATTACTAAATACTAAAAATCTCTTGAAATGATATTTGTAAGCGATAAAGCAAAAGAAAGGGTGCAGCACCTGATGGCAGAAGATGCGAAGCTGGATAAAGACTATTTTCTGCGTGTATCCGTGGTAGGTGGTGGATGCTCGGGTCTTAGCTATAAAATGGACTTTGACAATGTTACCAGGCCATCTGACCAGGTATTTGAAGACAATGGTATAAAAGTGGTAACCGACCTGAAAAGCTTTTTATACCTTGTTAATACCACACTGGAATTTTCTGAGGGCCTGAATGGCAAGGGATTTTATTTTAATAATCCCAATGCAAGTCGTAGTTGCGCCTGCGGAGAAAGCTTTGCTGTATAGACACTACATGAAACACAACAGGACGAATAAACGATAAACACCCGATAAAAAAAGACCTTTGATTTTGTCAGAGGCCTTTTTTTTACTAAAATCAGGAATCGTTTTTGAATCACAAAATCCCTATGCCACAAAATCAGCAATTCATAAATCTTTCTCCATAATATAATGTGGAATGGTTACTTCGGTGAATTCTTCGCCGGTAATATGATAACCTTGTTTTTCGTAAAAACCAGCCGCTGTTTTACGGGCATGCATCAGTAGTTTTTTATAGCCCATATCGCGGGCAAGATTTTCGGCAAAATTCATCAATGCGCGGCCAATACCCTTGCCCTGCACATTGTTCATAACCGCCATTTGCCGCAACCTTACCGAATTGCCAGGCTGTTTGATCAGCATGCAGCAACCCAACATACGATCGTCTTCAAAAGCGCCAATCAATACCTCATCTTTCTCTTTTTCAAGCTCTTCGGGTGTAAAACTAAGGCCAAGCGGTTTGCGCAATATGTCCATACGCATCTGAACCATTTGCTGGTATTCTTTTGTGCCGTGATCTATAATTTTTAATGCCATGCAGTTAGAGGTTATTAATGTTGGATTGAACCCCAATTTACAAATAAGCAATGATAATTGATGTTTCTGATGGAAGAAAAAGGAGGACAATTTGCCATTTAAGCTATTTGGCGATGTTGGCGTTTTATCCGGTAGTATCCTGGCAACAAATCACAAAATTCTGCCATGCCAAAATCAGTCATCCTTTTGCGTTGAATACATTATTTTTGACGCATGTGGCCTGTTTGTAAAAAAGAATTCCGCCAGTTTTTTAGTAGTCTTACGGGCATCATAGCCCTGGCAGTTTTCGTGCTGCTCAACGGTTTGTTTCTTTTTGTTTTCCCCGACAGCAATTTGCTGGATTTTGGCTATGCAACGCTGGATAAGTTTTTTGAGCTGGCTCCCTGGATACTCACTTTCCTGGTGCCCGCCATTACCATGCGCACACTTTCCGAGGAATTTAAAGGGGGTACCTACGAAATATTGCAGACCAAACCCCTTGGTTATGCCCAGGTAGTTGGTGGTAAATACATTGGATGTTTACTCATTGTGGTGATGGCCCTGGTGCCAACATTGCTGTACGTTTTCAGCATACAGGCATTAAGCGCGGGCGGTACAGGTATTGATATGGGCGGCATTGCCGGTTCTTATATCGGTTTGTTTTTTTTGGCGGCGGTATTTACGGCCATTGGCATTTGTTGCAGCAGTTTAACCAGCAACGCCGTAGTGGCCTTTATTGTAAGTGCATTTGCCTGTTTTATTTTATATAGCGGTTTTAATGCTATCAGCCGTATAGCTGCCCTTGCATCGGGTGCAGGCTATTATATAGAAATGCTGGGAATTGATTTTCATTACCGCAGCATTAGCCGGGGTGTGATAGACAGCCGCGATATTATTTACTTTATCAGCGTAATTGTTTTCTTTTTGTTGTTTACACAACGCAACCTTATTAAACGCAGGCCCTGAATGAAAAAATTACTGGCTACAAAATACTGGTGGATTGTTTTACTTGCTTTGCTGGTGCTGATAAACTACGCTGCTTCTTATATTACGGTACGTGCCGATCTTACTGAAGAAAAAAGGTTCACACTTTCCCAGCCAACAAAAAAAATGCTGAGAAGCATAGATGGACAGGTAAACATTACTGTTTTCCTGGAAGGCGATTTACCCAAAGACTTTAAAAAATTAAGAAACAGCACTACCGGACTGTTGCAGCAGTTTAAAGAAATTGGCCGGGGTAACATAAAATATTCTTATGAAAAGCCCGGTGCAGGCTTAAGTGACTCGGCTAAAACATACTTCCTGGATTCGTTGGCAAGACTGGGTATCAGACCTTATACCATTGATGCGCAGGTAAAAGAGGGTGAAGGGTCGGAACAAAGACAGGTGGTGCCGGGTGCCTTAGTTGCTTATAAAGACAGGGTAATAGCGGTAGATCTGCTGGCGGGCCAGAACTCAGAGCTGGATGAAAGCTCTATTAACCGGGCGGAAGCTACCCTGGAGTATAAGTTCGCCAATGCCATTAATAAGATTACAAAAGATACCGTGCCGCTTATTGGTTATCTTACCGGCAATGGCGAACCGCTTTCTTATAATGTGTACGACTTAATTGGCAATAACCTGAAACGAAACTATGCATTCCGCATTTTTAATATCGATAGTTTCCCCGTTATACCAGCGGTTTTTAGTGCGATGATAATTACAAAACCCACACAAAAATTTACAGACGAACAAAAATTAAAAATTGATCAGTACGCCATGCACGGTGGTAAATTATTGTGGATGATTGATAACCTGTATGCTGAAATGGACAGCCTGGAGCGTTCGCAAAATGAATTTATTGCTTTTGACCGGGGGCTTAACCTGGAAGATCAGTTGTTTAAATACGGTGTGCGCATCAATCTTGATTTGGTAGAAGACATCAATTGTGATGGCTATCCGTCTGTAATTGGCTCGCAGGGGGGTAAACCGCAGATAAAGGTATTGCCCTTTAATTATTTTCCGCTGCTGGCCAATTACAATAATCACCCCATTGCCAAAAACCTGGACTACGTGGTGTCGCAGTTTCCCAGTTCAATTGATACGGTAATGGCGGCAGGTATTCAAAAGACCGTCCTGAT
>Ga0207680_10000897_pt1 | contig 14072 bp, 8 predicted proteins | sample KBSS23metaG_FD_184321 | JGI IMG/M metagenome (GOLD analysis project Ga0207680, IMG submission 184321) | Switchgrass rhizosphere microbial communities from Kellogg Biological Station, Michigan, USA - KBS S2-3 metaG (SPAdes) (version 2) | ecosystem: Host-associated > Plants > Roots > Rhizosphere >... | reverse complement strand
GGCGACCACCACTCCGGCCTTCGGGAAGATGGCGAGTTGTGCGCGCATCGTTCCGTTCGACCCGTTGTGGGTGTGCATGATCTCGATTCCGGGGTGAGCTTCAATCCCCCAACCGCAGGCATAGAGGCGAGAGTTTGGCCCGGCCGTATACGGTTCGTGAATATCACTGGGCGATGCGGCTTCGAGTTCTTCGGGAATGCCTTGGTGAAGTCGCTGGACGGTTGCTGCTTTCAAGAGTCCGTCTTTGCCGTTCAATCCATCCATGTGCATTTGTCCGAACTTGACGAGGTCGCTTGCCGAGCAATACATTCCGCCGCCTGCGGCCGCGAAGAGCACTTCAATCTTGCCCGACATATTCATCGGCTCCCACTTTCCGCCCTCGCCCTGAACGTGGCCCGACGGTCGCTCCGTTGGTTTGGTGTCCATGTTCGTGTAGCTGTGGGTCATGCCGAGTGGTTTGAAGACGAGCTCGCAGACAAGCGTCTCATAGGGTTTGTTCATCGTGCGCTCGGCGATGTGTCCGAGCAACTCGTAGCCGCCGTTCGAATAGGAAAACCTTTCGTTTGGCTTGCCTGTTGGATCGCGGCTGAGGATGTCACGCGTATAGTTCTCGCGAATCTTGATTGGATCGGTTTCGCCGTTGACGAGCCGATCGACCTGAGGTTTTCGCATTCCCATTTCTTCGGGAATACCGCCGCGGTGATGCATGATCTCTTCGAGGGTGACCTTCTTATAGTCATCTTTCATCGGTGTGCCGGGCAGTGCCTCCTCGAGTGTTTCATCCCAGCGCAGTTTTCCTTGATCGATGAGGATGCCGATGACGGTTGAGCAGAGAGGTTTGCCGATTGAGCCGATGCTGAACGGTTCGTCAGCGGTGACGACTTCTGGCTTGCCCATCTCTCTAACGCCGGACACTGCGTTCTCCACTTTTCCATCGTGGAGGACGGCGATCGCCATCGCGGGCGAATCGGTGTCCGTACGAATTTGATCGGTGAGGGCGGCGAGAGATGACCAGGCGCTGTAATCGTGCACGGGTGCTGCTTCACCTGCACGAAGCATGAGCGATGAAATCTTGCCGTCGGGTGCGAGACTCATCGTGAGAGATATCGGCACGCCGTTTGTGTCTTCCAGTTGCGCGTCGATCTTCATCACGGAAGAATCGATGATCTTGGCAAGCTTGAAAGGCGCGCCCATCTTGGAAAAGCCGACCATGCGGTCAACCTTCGCACCTATCTCCTTGGTGCACTTGGCATCGACGAACGCCTGGATCTTGGCTTTGTCGGTCGTGTTGAGTGCGTCTATGAACGCTTGCACCACGCTTGTATCTTGACCCGCTCGGGCTTCAGCGGGAATGGGCTTGGCGCAGGCGACGAGGCCAACGACGGCAATTGCAGCGAATAGGAGAGTGATCGTGCGCATATTTGAAATTCCTAGAACCGATTGTAGAATAAAACGCGTACATTAAATAAAAAAGTTTCCAATATTTTATTTTATGCCTATCAAGACCTTGAACGCGGCTCAGTTGGAGTGCCTTTCTTCGCCGGCGCGGAGTGAGGTGTTCATGCAGCTTCGATCCATAGGGCAGGCATCGATTGGGGAGCTTGGCCGTTCACTGGGGAAGCGGCCGGAGGCGATCCACTATCACGTCAAGGCACTAGTCAAGGCAAAGCTGGCGAAAGAGGCGTTTCGTAGGCCAGGGATCAAGAAGCCGGAGTCCGTGTACGAGCCGATTGGCACCAATTGGAGGTTGCCAAGGATGCGGGCGGGCTCGCCGGTGGCCGAGATGGCGCGTAAGACGGTGGCGGCTGGATTTCGCCAGTCAGCGCGTGGATATCTTAAGGCGGCAGAGCGTGCCGATAGGGAGCCGCATGTGAGGAAGCGGATGCAAGTGATCCGGATGAACATCCGCCTAAAGCCGGAAGATATTCCCGTGCTGATGGAGATGATTGAAGCGGTGGTGAAGTTCGCGGATGAGCATAAATCGGCAGATGGCGAGCGTCTCGCGTGGTCTTCGATTTTGTATCCGCCAGTACGATAGTCTGACAAAGGTTTTGCGCAAATCGACATTTATTGATGTCGATATTTCTGCTCCTTGCAATAGAATGGGAAGAGTACGTGCGTGTCCCGAGGATTGATCGGGGCGGGGAGATCGCACATGGGAAAAGCCTTGGCAGAAAATTCGGGGCCGAGCTACGACGCGGCACGCCATCTAATCGATTTCTTGGATGACGTGAGCAAGCGTTCCGGCTATCGGCCGCACGGCGCAAAGATCAACGAACTGGTCGAGCAGGATAGGCAAGCGGGACACTCCGTCATCTTGCCCGCGCCTTCCAAAGGCTTTAGCGAATATCAGCTTGAGTGCATCCAGGGATATGCGCAGGGTCTCGCCTATTGGCGAGACGTGGTCTCCGAACTCGGCGAGCTCGAGAAATCGGTCGAGATCAAATTCCGGATCACGTTGTCCCGAACTGAGCGACAATCTCTTGGCGCACGAGAGAAGTTACATCGGCTGTTCATGCCGCGAGACATGAAGCTCGCTCAGTTGGTCGCCCACATCTTGGCGGACAAGGGTTTCAAAGTCCGCGAGCCAAGTCCGGCGGTGCTCATCACGGGCAATGGCACGATTCGGGGCCACGGCTTGCAGGTGCGGTATCCGTTTGGTCGGGGCGAAGACTTGGCGGGAGTCAGTCAGGCCTATGACAAAGTGCTGCCGATGATTGCGGATGCGTTCGGGAGGGAACACGGCCTTCGGTCAGAGGTTGCTCAGACCGACGAAGTGACAACCATATTCTTCACCCGAGATCGTAACTACATCTCGTCGCTCTACGATAACGTGGCGCGCATGCGAATCGCTCTGCCTCGCAAGCGATCGATTCTCGCGACGGACGTCGCCTTCTTTACGCGGCGTTCCTATCGAGCCTGCAAGAAGCTTCGCAATCAATATAAGAACGACTTCATCATGCAGCGCCGTCCGAATCCGCTTTGGGATGAATCCGGCTATTGCATGGTGATGCTCTACAAGCGTGGAGCAGGTGGAAGGTTGGTCGATGAATCTTACGGTCACGCGGTTGCTGCGATGGCCCATAAGCTGGCTAAGGCAAGTCGGCTGAAGGCGTCGATCGAGGTTCGTCCAGAGATTCGTTCGATCGTCGCGGGCTTTTCAGACCGCGAGCGCAAGAACGCGTAGTATTCTTTTCCCATGCCTACCGCCGCTCGAATCACGGGCACGTTCCTGGACGAGATCACGCACGACATCCCAAGTCAGAATTGGGGGCGCGAAGATTGGCGGAAGGAGTTCGAGCTTTACAAGCGGATCGGTATTGATACCGTCGTCATCATTCGCGCGGGTTACAAGAATCGCTGCATTTTCCAGGCGAAATCGATTCCCGATTTGCTTCCGGTTTACGACGATCTCGGTCGGGTGTTTTTTGATCTTGCCGAAGAGTTTGGGATTGGGGTGTGGTTTGGCACTTATGATTCCGGGCACTGGTGGATGCGTTCGACTTGGTGGAAGGAAGTCGATGTCAACAAGGCGTTCATCGACGAAGTCGTTTCGCGGTACGGATCATCGCCTGCGTTTAAGGGTTGGTATCTGTGTCACGAGACGAGCCGGAACGACACGCACATCATCGACCTCTTTAGTGGAATAGGGAAGCATTGCAAGGCAGCTCTCGATCGACCGGTTTTGATTTCGCCATTTCCTCAGGGCGCGAAGCAGTTCTCGGGAGCGAACGTGATGGGACTGGATGAGTCGATGGACCACTGGGAGCGGATCTTTGCGGCGACGAAAGGTGCGTTCGATGTGTGCGCCTTTCAGGATGGACAGATCCACTATCAAGAGTTGCCAGCGTTCTTGAAGGGTGTGAAGGCTTTGGGTGATAAGCATGGCGTGAAGATCTGGTCGAACGTTGAAAGTTTCGATCGTGATATGCCGATCAAGTTTCCTCCTGCAGATTGGAGGAACTTGCGATTCAAGTTAGAAGCGGCGGCGACCACGGCGGAGAAGATCATCACGTTCGAATTTCCGCATTTCATGTCTCCGAATTCGTGTTATCCAGCGGCGCATAAACTGTTCGAGCGCTATTCTGAATTCGCGAAAATTTGAATTACGAAGGACAGAATTGAACCTTCTCTGAGACTTTTGCCAGAGTCATCTACCGCCAAACAGATTCGAAAAAGCACGAAGAGTCTAAGTTCAGTCATAATTGGGGGAGAAGTGCGGCCTGCGGGTCCTCACCGAGATTGGAGGATAGTTTTTTCGATGTCTGCCTTGCTAGCGGAGCACCGCGATCCCAACAAGACCAAGCCGACGCATTTGCGTCGTGCGGGCATGATCCCTCTCGCATTGACGCGTAGGGACCATACGACAATTACGCTTCAAGCGCCTATCGATTCTCTGAAGGATGCGATCAAGCATGCTGATGGACACGGTCGGTTTGAGTTGAAGCTCACTGGTGGCGACACGATCAAAGTGATCCTCAAGCAGCAAGCATTCGATTGGCTGCACCACAAGCCGCTCAGCGCGACTCTTCAGGAAGTCGGCGAAGACGACGTTCTGAAATTGGACGTACCTGTCACATCCACGGGCACACCGGAAGGGGTTAAGAACGGAGAGGCAACTCTTACGCAGCCCACTACGACGGTCAAGCTTCGCGGAAAGGTTGCCGACATGCCGGAGCAGATCGAAGTCGATGTTGCTCACCTCGGAATTGGCGAGTCCGTTTCGGCTCATGAGCTGGAACTGCCGGAGGGTGTCGATCTCATCAGCTCGGGCGATGCGACGTTGTTCGTTGTCCAAGTCATCCGCGCGGTGACCGAAGCCGACCTGACCCCATCCGTGCCAGGTGCGGAAGGTGAAGAGGGCGAAGAAGGCGGCGACGGCGAGGAAGAGAAAGAAGAAGAGTAAGTCTTCAGATGAAAGCCCTCTCGATCTATACGATCGGGAGGGCTTTTCTTTTTGTCAGGATCGCACAGGTGGTGGCGCGGTCTGAACAGGCGGCTCCGGATTCTCGTCGGTTGGCTCCGGCCGCTGCGCAAAACTCTGCTGCATCTTTTGGAGTTGCGCTTTCAGATCATCGGGAAGTTTGTCCATTGTCCATGCCTCTCCCGTTTTTCGCGCGTCTTCGAGTTTGTCGGAAATGCCTTTTCCGTTTGACAAGGTGACGCCAATCGTGATCGTTCGCTTCTCCCCTTCCTGAACACTGAGAATCTTAGTGGCTGGGCCATATCGAGGATCGGGATGATCCTTCTGATACATGTACCAAGCCAACGTGTTGAGATCGCACGGCATCGTATACGTAAACGTATCCATGGACATCTTCACAAAGTAAGTTTTCGATGTCTCTATTTGCATTCCGAGGGTGCAGTCGGTGGTGAGGCCGTCTGGCGATGTTTCCGTGATTTCGGAACCGGCTCTCACCTCGGCCTGTGATTGGCCCTTTTGGAATTCCATGGGCGCGTTGCGGTGATCCGACTCGTAGACATAGCGTGAAAGAATCGCAACCTGTTCCTTACTGAAGTCGGCGAGTCGTACCGATTCCTTGTTCTCGAGTCGCTGGCGTTGCGATGGATCGAGGCTTGCGTAGAGCTTGAGAAGGTTCACGTTGTTCTGATCGATTCCCATCGCAGATTCTGGTTGGAGCATCATCGACAGCATCATGTCGAGGAAGGGCAGTTGGTAGCCGGGGACGGTGATCGCGAGGGCGGCGGTGTCATCGACGGACACGAATCCGTTTTGATCGAGAGCTCGAAGATAGTTGCCGAGGGCGGCGCGGTCGATTCGATTCTTCTCTGAGCCGAGGCGATCGGCAGGTGCGCCAACCAACCATCCATTCTGTTCGGTTACGTTGATGGGCAGCATCTGTCCGAGTCCGGTTACCGCTTGCAGAACAAGCGATGGTTTCAATGTCCCGTCCATTCCGGCAAAGAGTGCGACGAGGAACATGCTGTCGTCCGTGTAGAGGACCATGTTTTCGTTGCGGGCTTCGGCGATACCGATGAATGCCTCAGACAAAGCGTAGGCGAGAGGATCGACGCTGTCAGGATGTAGGAGAGCTTGTCGGAGGTCACCGGTGGCACCCTGCTGACTTCCGGCACCTTCTTGTTGCGCGGCTCTCATGAAGCCCAGCATTTGAGTTGTGATCGGAGAGAGTTTGATCTCATCTTCCTTTTGAACCGTTTTCGCAAGTCTCGCTCTCTCAGCCATCGCGGCCTCGAATTGATCATCGAGTTGCAAGTTGCCGTCGATATCGCTAACCGGTTTGTTGTTCGCATCGAACCCGATCATCGAGAGGCTGAACCCGCTTTGGAAGAATGGCTTCTGAATCGCAACGACAAATCGCACGGGCGCCATTTTCATCTCGTCGTTGGGGCCGCCACCCATGTAATTCGGCTGATCGTCTTTCTTGTTCTTCCGTGCTTCCGTGTAGGCGTCAAAGAACTGGTTGTGTTCGTTCTTCATCGTCTCACCGATCTCGGTGAGGTCCGCGTCGATTTGGCGTTGCATGGCGGTCGGCTTGTTGGAGAAGACGATACGCTGACCGTCTTCCATCTCTGCGATCTGCATCGGGTCGATCGTTTCTAGCACGCGGTAGAGCGCGCGCTGATCCGGCATCGAATTTTGGAGCACGCCATATGCTCGCCAGTCGAGTTGATTGGTCCCCGCGCGCTGTTGGTCTTGGTATTGCACGTACTGGGTGACCATCTTCGTCATGCGGGCTTGGTCGATCGGTTGATCCACCTGTAGGAGTTTCATGCGCCGCTGGAGACCTTCCGTGTAATCCTTTACGCGACGTTGGAGCGCTTCGGCTCTAAGCTTGTCTTCGATTGCGCCGGTGCGATCGAGTTCATAACCATCGCTCGTCTTCTTCCACTCGCCGCCCACTGCTTCGGCCATCTTGTCCATCGCATCCTGGAGCGAGGCACCTTTGAGCCGGATGACGATGATCTGGTTGGCGAGGCTCGGCTGGATGAATAGCTTGACCCCGGCTTGCTGTGACAGCTCGGACAGTGCTTGTTGCACCGTTACGGCCTTGGTGGTGTAGGTGATCGGCTTGGTCAGATCTTGGGCTGTCGCGAGGTAAGCCGCTGCGAAGGCGGCGAGGAGGGAAAGCGATCTCAGACGCATCAATACGGATTGTAAACCAGAAACTTGGCGCCGCCCATGTGATTTGGACCTTAGGCGACATCTAGGTGACACAAGCGTGAAGGACTATCGCGGGGGTTTGGAGTCCTGATGCGGCTCCGGCGTTTGAACGCTGCCAGCCATGCTGTCTAGCATTTCCGTCACCAGCTTATCGATTTGGTTTCTCAGATCAGCCGGTAGGTCAGCAATCGGCCCGGGATTTCCTTGCTTGATGGTCTCCTTACAATCGAGTTGCCTCTGGTACCCGCTTGGGCATTTGAAGGTGACGTGGAGCAGGTGATCTTCGGCGGGACAAACCCCCGTGAATGTCTCATTTGCTCCTGCTCTTTGCAATTCAGGATGCTTCTGTCGCACGATTGTATTGGCGACATCGTTTATTGTCCCGGTGTAGCCGCGCGACATACCGTACATCGAAGTTTGTATGAAGAGTTTTTTGTCGACATCTTTCGAGAATGTTATTGTCGCGTCGGAAGGAATGCCGTTGGGCAACAGTTCGATCGGTTCTCGATGCAGGGCTAGCAACGTCATGAACGGCTTTCCAATCTCCATGGCAGCACCGCCAGAGGACATATCGGCGTTCTGATATATCCATGTACTCAACGCATCTGCTGATTCAGCAGTGAGATCGGCTATGCGAACAGAATTGCCTTGCAGCATGTAGTCGATCGTCTTTGGATCGAGTGTGTTATAGAACCGAAGAAAATCCATGAGGTCCATCGCATTACCCGAATCCGCAGGTTCCGATAGAAGATACATATCAGTGTTGACAAGATATGGCGGCCTTTTCGATTGGCATGCACTCGCTAAGCGAGCCCAATCGTTGACTGAAGCGTAACCTTGGCCATCGATTGTTCTAAGGAATTCGCCAAGGGCACGACGATCCATACGCGTCTGGTCCGTGATGCTCGGGTTAATAGAATGCAGGACGAACCAATGGTCGTCGCGATCGATCTCAGACTGGGTGACGGCCGTGAACAAGTCGACGAGGTTCGAGAGTTGATCCTCTCGAATGCCCTTCGTCATTGCCGCCGAATTGCAGAGACCGAGGTTAAATGCGTCCGCTGGATTAGCGGCAAGGTTCCTTCCTTCATGTTCTGCCTGTTGAAGCAGGACATCCGAAGACAAAGTTGAAAGAGGCTCATGTTCCTCCGGGTGGAGCAGCTGTTCGCGGATGGCATCAGAAGCGATCAATGGCTTGTTCGCGTAACGTGCGACCGTCAAGTCTACGAGTTCCTGGGAAGATGTCGAGAGAGAAATCAACTTCGGATCCGGACTTTTGACAGGCGGCTTCATTGAGAATTTCGCTTCGAGAAGGTTGAGGTTATTCGTCACCCCGGCGATCGGATTCCCATGATCATCGAACGCAAAGAGGGCGAGGGAGATGAACATGCCGTCGTCTGACGAAGAGATAGCCAGGTCAACCTGGAAGGGATTTGAAGGCATCCGAGCAAGCGCGTCGCCTTCATCAGCGGGGAATTCGTGGATCGTTCTGCCCGCGAGGACACGATTGAGTTCTTCGGTCAAAGCATTATGTTCATCTGCCCACGTTGGTACAACTTCGACAATCGATTCGGGAAGTGGCGATTGCATCTTCGATGGGCGGGTGCTGAAAACCGCGCGCGAACCAGGCGGGACCGAGGCAATCGCCATTGGATCCATCGCCCCAAGAATCTTCCAAAGAGCGCGTTGGTCTGGCATTTGCATGCTCACAAGTTGCCGACTTTGCCATTCGCGCTCGTCATTGTTCTCTTCCTTCCCGACTGCAAAAGTAGCCCAGGCGGCGGCGAGGTTCGCAGCCTCGTTCCGAGTGAAAGGTTTTAGTCTTGCTTGTTCTTGTTGCTTGACTTTCAGAGCATCCGCAAAAAGTTTTGCTCGAGCCTGCGTCGCCTGAAAATTTAGCTTCTTGATCTGAATCTCAGATCGTTCAAGCCTCTGGTAACCATCTTTGGCGGGATTCCACTCCGCGTTCATCGCGGCGGCGATATGCGACATGACATCCGATGCAGTTGCGCTATTAAATGAGAGAATGATGGGCTCGTTTTGCAGGTCACCCGAGGCTACAAGTTTCAACCCGTTTTGGTCGGAGATTTCCTTAAGTGCACGCCAAAGAGGCACCGCCACCGTCTTGTAGGAGATTTGCTTGTCTTGCGCGGTGCCAAGAGCTGAAAGTAGGATGCAAAATGCGATTAGGATTGAGCGCACAACGACATTGTAACGGAACGTCTGGCAATCTGCACAGAGCGTTCCTCAAACACGTCGCCGCGGGGGTTTGTTCGTAGGCGTGGGCTCGTGATGCCAAGTTTGCATTTGGACCCTCGCCTGCGCCATGAACTCATCAAGTTTCTTTTTGATGTCAGAAGGAAGCGCATCCATGGCCCATTTCGTATCTCCGTCGCGAGCGGCTTCTTGCAGACTTCTTCCTTGGCCAAGGGTGGATCGATAAGTGATGCGTAAATCAATGGTTCTCGCGTGACCAGGGGCGATCCAGAGCACTTCGCCTCCGCTGAATTCTTGTGGATAGTCTTGATGTTCGACCATGACACTCGCAATTCCGTACAGGTCCATGTTCTGAGAATAGGTTGATCCGCCAGCCGAGCGAATGCCGCAGAAATATGTTTCGGCGTCTTTGCTAAAAGATTGGAGTTTCGTGGACATCGGAACCCCGTCGGGAAGAGCTTCGGTTGGCTCTAGGTATGCCTCTTGGAAAACGAAGTCGGGATGGTCGAGGTCCGGATCCATTCCTGCTGGCCACTGCCAAGTCCAATTGCGCTGACCGTCATACGAGAGATCCTGAAGGAGCGAATATTGTTCGCTGGTCAGCATGCCCGCTGTAATTCCGTCCGAAAGATGCGTTCGTTGATCGTCGGTAAGAGATGAGTAAAGGCGTAGCCCGCTTTTGTCGCGTTGATAATAGGGAGAATAGACTCGTCCGTAGCTGAAGTCCACAAACACGGTCATCGGCTTCTCGCGAATTGTGCGCTCCGACATCGCGAGCCTCCCCGCATTGAGAATGGACACGAACCCCTTTTCGTCCGCTTCGCGCAAACACTCGCCAAGCACCTCTCGATTCGTTCGCTCTTGCCACGCTCGAATCCTATCTTTAGGAGTGTAAGTGACAAAATGATCATCCTTCGTCAAAGTTCCGCTCGACATGATTGCCAGATCGGAATTGAGAGTCGATAACTTTACTTCGCCCGTTTGCGCGGCGAGCACCGTGAGGAGAATTGTTTCGTCGTCTGGGTAGACGATTTCGTCCAAGTTGTCAGCGTCGGCCACGTCGAGGAATAGATCCGACGCAATGAAGCCAATCGGATCAAATTCTTCCGGATGAAGACACAAGCTACGAATCGAATCCGGCAGGGGGCCAGGATCGCCGCGATGCAGCATATTGGCTCGAAGGTGTTGCCACATTCCTGCCGAGGCTGGGCTAAGAGGTGCTGACTCGTCGTTTTTTGACGCTTCAATTTGCTTAGTACGTTCTGCCATCAGATCATCAGTGCTCTTCATATTGATGAACAGTTGCTTCCGGGCAAAAGCGATCGGTCGATTCGACTTGTCAAAGCCATACAGCGCGAAGTCGATGGTTCCGGGTGCAAATGGGCTTGTTGAGGCTTGAACCACAAAACGGGTGGGTGCGTTCTCAATGTGCCGGAACGGGCTTGCCGCCATGACATTCAAGTCTTCTTGAGACTTCGTTTCAATCGCCTTGCTCATAGCGGACGCGAGAAGATTCTGTTCCGATACAAATTGTTCAGCAGCTTTGTCCGCGTTGAATACAACTTCCTTCTGCATCTTTGTCGGCTGATTCGAGACCACGACAATGCCGGAAGGTGGCAGATCCGCGATTAGCATTGGATCAAGTTGAGCGACAATGCGAGCGAGTAACCGCGCATCCGGCGCCGACTCAATGAGTTTTCTTTCGACACTAAAGTTAGGGCGACCGTCCTTTTGCAGATTGATTGCCCCCGCAAACGAACTAGCGAGGCTTGCAGCCTGCTTGGCGTCGAACGAGACCTTGTCCACCTCTTCAACGGCCCGCTTCAGTGCTCCCTCGATGAGTTTTGACTGAGTAAGGAGCGCGTCGGCTTTTAGCTTTGCTCGCACCTTATCCGAACGTGCAAATTCATATTCGCCCTTGCCTCTATCGGTCCACTCGCCACCAATGATGGAAGCGAAACGATCCATAAACTCTTGTGCGGAAACATGTGTGAGTTTGAGGATGACGGGCTCGTCCTGCAATTCATCGGATGCGTACAACTTCAGTTTCGTCTGCGCAGAAATCTCATCTAAGGCTTTGTGGATGGGGACCGCAACCGTTCTATAAGTGATCGGCTTGGCCAGATCTTGGGCAGTGGCAAGCATGCTCGTGGCAATGAGCATGGAAACAGCAATCGCGGGCCGAAGCATTAATTTGATTCTACGGGATGTTTGGGTAGGGCCCGGGCATCACCTTATGCACGCGGCGGAGGTGGCGCTTTCACGGGTTGCGCCGGTTGCTCCTCGGAATCGGGTGATCCGAACGCGCCGTAGCGTCCCATGTCACCCTTCATCTTTTCGACTCTGTCAAGAACGGCCTTTGGAAGTTTGCTCAACGGGCCGAACGGAGTCATGTCGTTGTGAAACTCTGACAATACCGGGGCGATCTCAATCTTGTTCGAGAGCCTCAATTTAAGTTGAATTTGGCGCTTTCCGCAAGAGGCGTAAGTGATCACGCGCTTGTTGTTCTTGCGAGCCTCGTAGGAAGCGATGGTGTACGTTTCAACCCACCGATCAGAGCTACCCATGTACATATCGCCGTAGTCAGCAAATCTCGACTGGCGACTCATGTTTGTGTCGTTTGGATCGCGGGTGGTGTGCATGCGAACCGCGATGGTGCTGCGATCCGCGAGGCTTACAGTTGAAGCTGGATCGGGCAACCCTGCGAGAACTTCGAACGGATCGTCTTCTAGAGGCAGGTAGGCGCTTTGATCGTCTGTCGCCGACTCGTCCGTCGCGGCCGTCGCTTCTGTAATTGCCTCATCCTGTTGCGACATGATCATGTCTTCGTCGTCTTGGACGCCCTTGAAATCATCGCTGCCCGTCGCTGAAGCACCGTTAAGGACGATGGCGTTCAATTCTTGCTGCTCTTCGTCATGCAAGGAGGTCACCTGCACTTTCTTGTCGTTTATCATGGCCTGCGCTTCATCGTTGGAAAGGAGACCGAGGAATCGAAGTGCGTGCCAATCTCCCATCTCATAAATCGCAGTGTTGGGGCTGAAAAGAGAAATTAGGGTTTGGGCCAGGGATTGATCGACTCCGGATCGATTCGCCGCCGCAAATGCGGAGACGTCTTCAATCGTCGGATAACCAGCGGAAACGATTGCGGATAGGAGAGCCGACAGAGAGGCACGATCGGTTCGTTCTTCTTCGACCTGCAACGGATGTTTTGGAGAAAGGGTTATCCAACCGTCCTTCGCGACCACGTTGGCCTCGTCGGAAGCAGCCATGAGAAAATTTTGAGGCTCGATTTTGGCCGCTTCGCTCATATACGTCGCGTACTGTTCGTTCGAATCGGCGGGACTAGCCACGAGATTCCAAGACTTACCGTCGGCGGCGCCCATCAGGATTTCGGACACGGCGAAAGAAAGCGGGTCGTGGTTGGGAGCATCCAATAGTAGTGCTTTGAGTTCCGGGCTTGGAGGGCGCGTGATCTGATCGCTTCGACCCGCTTGCAACCGCTCCAACGAAGTTAGTTCCCGGGAGATCGGGGACAACGCGATCGCGGGCATGTTCAATTTTGAGAAATCGTCGTATGCTGGCCGCTGGTAGTCGCTGTAGTCCAGCATGAAGTCATCGCCGAACGCTCCATCGAAACCGGGGCCGTAATCATCTGGCGAGACAAGCTGCTCGCCCTTATTGTTCAGCACATAGATCTGCATGTAGCCAATGCCAGGTCCATTCCCTTGTAACTGCGCGACGATGCGAAAATCGCTCGGAGAAAGCATCTTCCTGTCCGAGTAGTAATTCATGTCATCGTCATCTGGGAAGACACGTTTCTGTGCTGTCGTAAATGCGTTTTGCTCGTTGGCAATCGCTTGCATGTCGTCATCGGAAAGATTGAGTTTATATTCGAGCGGTCTAGGATTCGTGGAGAAGACGACCTTGCGTTCTTCTGGCAGGGAAGCGAGGACGGTTAAATCGATGCCCGCGAGGATGCGATCTTTCAATCTTCCGTTGACATTCGCGTGGCTCTTTGTCCGGCGATCATCCTGCTCCTTTTGCCATTTCTTCTGCATGTCCTCCATTTGTTCTTGGGTCATCTTGCTCGGGTCGTCCCCCATCGGGCCGTCAGTGATGACGGTCGCATTTGGTGGCCCACCCGCCGCAGCTTGTTTCTCCATTTCCTTTTGCTGATCTTCCATTTCCTTCTTTTGCTTGCGAAGATCCGCCTCGATGGCTTGCGCATCGAAGGGTGTTTGTGCGCGATAGGAAAGACGTTTGTTGACACTCTTCGTAAGTTGGGCGAGCCTCTCCTGATAGACGGCTTGCGTCAGCGCCTCTTGGATGTCGTCTGGCCGTTGGAGCGTGAAGGCGGTTTTGTTTTGTGACCATCGGCCGTGGAGCACGGTCGCGATCTTGTCCATCGCTTCTTTGAGAGGAACATCCTTCAAACAAATGATCAAGGGCTGGCTGTCTAGGGGCGCAGTAACCCCGAGATCGACATGAGTTGCCTTGGCCAGATCGGCAATCGCCTTGCTCGCGGGCACGGCAACGGTCCGATAGGTGACCGGTTGGGTCAGGTCTTGGGCTTGGGCGAGGCTAGCGACGAGGAAGGCAAAAGGGAATAAAGATCGGTATTGCACGGCGGTTCCACTACAGGATAACAGCCGTCAGGTTGATGAGTGCCACTAATTTTTGGATTAGGCGCCGGCCATCGGAAATTCGTCGG
>Ga0207680_10000889_pt1 | contig 14119 bp, 11 predicted proteins | sample KBSS23metaG_FD_184321 | JGI IMG/M metagenome (GOLD analysis project Ga0207680, IMG submission 184321) | Switchgrass rhizosphere microbial communities from Kellogg Biological Station, Michigan, USA - KBS S2-3 metaG (SPAdes) (version 2) | ecosystem: Host-associated > Plants > Roots > Rhizosphere... | reverse complement strand
GCGGATCAGCTGCTCATTCGAAACGAAGGGATGGCCAGAATCGACTACAACTTGGGTCCTCGCTCGTTTTCATATCTTCTAAAACGCGACTACGATCGTGGTCGGTGGTATCGCGAATACATGGCCAGACAAACTGCGGGATGCTTGGAAATCTTTGTTTTGTCGCGCCAGTTTCCGCAGTCATATCAACTGGGAGTGACCTTCCGCCTCGACGATTTCTTCTCAATTCTTCGCAACCGAAAGTTGCAACTTGGTGGAAAGCAAACAGCATCTCCCACGAATCAAACGGCACATGTACACCCTTAGCGAAAGCGAATGTCGCAGTCTCGACATCGCCACTCGTCGAGAGTGGATTCTCACAAATGGACTTGGTGGATTCGCGTCCGGAACCGCCAGCGGTATCAACACGCGCCGATATCACGGATTACTTGTAGCCGCCATTCATCCCCCGGCGGATCGGATGGTTGTGTTGGCCGCAATGGATGCGTTCGTGAAGAGCGGAGAAGAATCTTACGGTGTTTCATCCAATCAATATCCGGGCACCATCTTTCCAGAAGGCTTCCAATATCTACGTTTCTTCTCGGCAAACGATCAAGTCGTGTCAAGGCATGACGTGAAAGGCATGGTCGTCGAGAGACGTGTTCGCTTGCTTCAAGGCGAGAACACCGTCGAAATAGAATATGTGAACGTTGGCGAAAAAGCTTTCGAATTATCCCTGCGACCACTGGTCTGTCACAAACCGTATCACCAGAACTTTCGCGAGCAAGCCGGCTATCCTCAACATCAGGATTTTCAAACTGACAAAACATCTGTAGATCACAACGGGATCAATCTGACCCTCAGTCATGTTGGCGCTCGGCGCGAGCCTATTCAAGGTTGGTATTTCCGCTTCGAGCATGCGCGAGAAGAGGAGCGCGGCCTCGATCCACGCGACGACCTCTTTTGCCCGTGCGAACTGAGCTATCGATTGTTGCCGGGTGAATCAGCGACGGTCATCGCTAACGTCGAGAACTCAGGGGCGCGGACGTCCAAGGCTGCACTGACCGGCGCGAATGTGTCGGCCCCGCAATCCGAACGTTCACATTCGGACGTAAGCGAGACGCTAGTATCCGATGGGGCCGCAGAGCTCCTCAAACAAGCCGCGAAAAAATTTCTTGTAGAAACCGACAAACGCGCAACCATCATCGCGGGCTATCCATGGTTCACCGACTGGGGCCGCGATACCATGATCGCCCTCCCGGGAATTTGCCTTCACACCGGCAACATCGAAATTGCAAAGCGAATCCTTCGTGATTACGCCACGCAAACTTTCCAGGGCCTTATTCCAAACCGATTCGCCGAAGCGGGTGAAACTCCCGACTACAACACCGTCGACGGAACACTCTGGTACGCAAACGCGATCTACAAAACCCTTCAAGCAGAGTGGGACGAAGAATTCGCGCGAGAGATGTTCGAAGTCCTCAAACAAATTTACACTTGGCACAAGTCGGGCACGCTGTTCGGCATTCGCATGGACCCAGCCGACGGTCTTCTCACTCAGGGCGAGCGCGGACTTCAACTTACGTGGATGGATGCGAAAATTGGCGACTGGGTAGTAACTCCGCGCCACGGCAAGCCGGTCGAGATCAACGGGCTCTGGATCAACATGCTTCGTATCCTCGAATGGCTTGCTACAGAACTCAAGCACGATGCCAAAGAATTTTCCGATGCCGCATCCAGGGCAGAACTCTGCTTCGACCTGCGCTTCTTCCACGAGCACAGGGGTTTCTATGCGGACACGATCGATCCCCTAGATGTTTCGCTCCGCCCAAATCAAGTGATCCCCATGGCCCTTCCGTTCGGACCCGCAAAGGGCGACAAAGCTAAACGCGCCCTTGATGTAGTCACGAAAGAATTGCTCACACCGAAAGGATTGAGGACGCTTGGCCCGAACGAGAACGGCTACTGCAGCCGCTATGAGGGGCCGCTTCCTAAGATGGATTCGGCCTATCATCAAGGGACCGCGTGGCCATGGTTACTTGGCTCGTACGCAACTGCTCTCGTCAAAGTGAATGACGACAAAGAGGGCGCCCGCCAAGCACTCGGCAGTGCAATCGAAATGCTCAGCGAATATGGAATCGGCGGGATCGCAGAGGTTTACGACGCCAACGCGCCGCAACGACCTAACGGGTGTCCGTGGCAAGCCTGGAGCGTCGGGGAAATATTGCGAGCAATGATTGAAATAGAAAAGGCTCCCGGAACAGAACCGGGAGCCTAGAGCTTAGAGCCCTACCTACAGCGTTCCGCGAAGCGCTTGCTCGCGCTCGATCGCCTCAAACAACGCCTTAAAGTTCCCCTTGCCGAAACTCTTCGCGCCTTTGCGGTGGATGATTTCGTAGAACAGCGTGGGTCGGTCCGTCACTGGCTTCGAGAAGATCTGCAGCAGATATCCTTCGTCGTCCCTGTCAACCAGAATTCCCAAAGCCGCCAACTCTTCGATATCTTCATCGATCTTGCCAACGCGATCAGGAAGCATGTCGTAATAGCTGCGCGGCGCCATCAAGAATTCCAAGCCTCGCGCTTGCAACCGCGAAACGGTGTGGATGATGTCGTCCGTTCGCAATGCAACATGCTGAACTCCAGGGCCACCGAAGAATTCGAGATACTCGTCGATCTGCGATTTCTTCTTTCCTGCAGCGGGCTCATTGATCGGAAACTTCACGCGACCGTTACCACTCGACATCACCTTCGACATGAGTGACGTGAACTCGGTCGAAATATCTTTATCGTCGAACGAGATCATGTTCTTGAAACCAAGAACGTCCTCATACCACTTCACCCAGTAGTTCATCTTTCCGAGCTCGACGTTGCCGACGCAGTGGTCGACTTCAACGATGCCGATCGAATCCCCCGGCTGATTTTCCTTTCGGAATTCCGGTAGGAAGTGTCCCTTGAACTTGTCGCGGTTCATGAGCGAATGGATCGTGTTGCCGTAAATCTTGATGCCCGCCATGCGGACGGTGCCCTCGTCGCTCTGGAGAGTGTAGGGCTCGTACGCCGATTCCGCGCCTCGCCCGACCGCTGCCTTGTAAGCCGCGTCCACATCGTCGACCTCGAAGCAAATGTCTTGCACAAAGTCGCCGTGCTCGCAAATCTTACTGGCCATCGGATGGCCGGGGCGGATGGGAGCGCTAAAAACAAGCCTAAGATCGCCTTGCTCTACTAGCCAATCCACCTGGTCCTTACTTCCCGTCTCCAGCCCGCGAAAACCGGTAATGCTGAAGCCGAAAACGTGCTGATAGTAATAAGCGGATTGTCGTGCGTTGTTAACGTAGTGGCGAATGTGGTCAATTCTGCGAATCGGAAAAATGTCTTCCATGATTTGGGGTCGCCTCGCTTTGAGTGGTGGCTCCGATTATACAGACGTTTACAGGCTGAAACACGCGCGATTTGAGCCTAGATTCAATTGAATCTAAAACTGCCGCCAAAAATGCCGATATTTAAGGGTGAGGGATTCGGGCTGCGTCCTGCCTGGGGCGAGTTCTCGATCGAGCGAGTGGAACCAAGGCTAACGTTCTATAGCATCGATAAAGGCATTCTGAGGTGGCAAAATGCTGCCTGAGAAGCCGAGCATCATCGTGCCTCCATCAACCGGCACGGAGCGCGCTCGTGACAACTTCGCCCGCATCGTATCCAACATCGCCGCGTTCAGCAGCGTACTCCTCGTCATCGTCATTGGCATTTCGATGGCAGCCCTCGTTAGTTACAGCGTTTACGAACGCAGCCGCGCTGACGCATCCACTTATTTCCGACAACGCGCAGAACGTCTCGACCTCAACATGACCGAGCGCTTCGGTCACTACGAAACTCTCCTCCGCGCCGGACAAGGGTTTTGGGATTCAGGGCAACAGGTCACTCCAGAGGCTTGGCGCACGTTCCTCAAATCAGTCGATCCCGTCGGATCCGAGACGAGCGTCATGGCGTTCGGATATGCAAGGAAAGACCAAGTTCGTGGCGGAAAGGTATCCGCGAAAGTTACTCTCGCTGAGCCAAGTCTTGCATCTCTGAACATGCTCGGCAAAGATCTGATGCTCGACAAGACGATGAACGAGGGCATTCGAGAGTGCGTTCGAAACAAGCAGCCTTCGTCTACTCAGGTCTATCCGAAGTGGCTGGAAAAATATAAGGGCTACTACCTCTTCCTCGTCATGCCTGCAAAGCATCAGGCGAAAAGCAGTTATCGCCCCGCTTCCGATGGTTACGTTTTCCTCATCCTCGACGTGCGCCGTCTCATGGCTGGTCTGGTCAAGGCATCCAACAACGATCTGAGTCTTCAACTCTTCTTGCGCAAAGCACATCGACAGGGAACACCGCTTTATCAGTTCACAACTCCCGAGGATTTGCACGGTGGAGCAATCGTCGATTGGCGTCCTGAGAACATGCTCGGCCGCGCTATCGAAGCAAAGATTTTTGCCTCGCCTGATCGGCTTACCAATGGCGATCAAAATACTCTGTTCGCATTTCTCGGTGGTCTCCTTCTCAGCGCATTAATGGCAAGCATCGTCTGGAACCTTCAGACGACTCGTCATCGCGCCATGAAACTCGCCAAAACCATGACCGCCAGTCTCCGCGAGCGAGAAAAGGAAGCGAGCAAACTCGCCCTCATCGCAAAGCTCACTGACAACGCGGTTATCGTTTGCAACCCCGACGGCTACATCGAATGGACAAACGACGCGTTGACCAAACTAACAGGCATCTCCCCCGAGGCATGTCTCGATAAACCGTTTATCTCCCTCCTCGACGACAGTGAGGCTTCACGCTTCGCCGTCGACGAGGTCGAAGAACAACTTAGTGCCCTTGAGCCATTCTCGCTAGAAGTCAGATTTGTCCAGGCAAAGAACCGTCCGCTCTGGATGGTCATCAACGGAACTCCCGCTTTTGGTCCCGACGGAAAGCTCGAACACTTCCTCGCCGTTTGTAACGATGTCACCGACCAAAAACTCGCCCGACAAGAAATTGAAGCGCTCGCAAAACTGGCGGAAGAAAGTCCGAACCCGGCGCTTCGTATCGACCGTAGCGGCCAGATCACTTATGCAAACAGTGCGGCTGCATCGTTCGTCACGACAGACCCCGAACTCGTCGCCACGTGGAAGCGCCATTCGAAGGATTGTCTCATGGAAGCTGCGCGTCGCGAAATGGAAATCGACATCGCGAACCGCACGTGGATCATGAGCTTCGTCCCCGCAACCGGTGAAGGCTACGTTAACATCTATAACCGCGACATCACAGAACGTGTGCGAGCCGAAAGGGAACTCGTTCGCGCGCGCGAGAAAGCTATCGAAGCATCGCGCCTAAAATCAGAATTCCTCGCCAACATGTCCCACGAGATCCGAACGCCGATGAACGGCGTTCTCGGTATGGTCGGCCTCCTTCTCGACACCGACCTATCCGACCATCAAAAGGATTACGCGCAGACCATCCTCAGCTCAGCCGACTCGCTGCTCGTCATCATCAACGACATTCTCGACTTCTCGAAGATCGAAGCCGGAAAACTTACGATCGAATCCGTCGATTTCGATCTACGTCGTCTCGTGGAAGAAACGGTCGAAGCTTTCTCGCCATCGGCGTTTGCCAAAGACATTGAAGTCATCGCCGACATATCGCCCACCGTTAACACCGAACTGGCAGGCGACCCGATCCGTATCAAACAGATTCTTCTGAACCTGCTATCAAACGCGATCAAATTTACGGAGAGCGGTCGAGTCGTCGTTTCCGCTCATACCGAACAGCTCCGCAAGGAATCGGTCGATCTTCACCTTTGTGTAGAGGACTCCGGAATCGGAATTCCCGAACACCGAAAGAACGCGATCTTCGAAAGCTTCACCCAAGCCGATGGAAGCACGACGAGAAAATATGGTGGCACCGGTCTTGGTCTTGCAATCTCTCAACAGCTCGTCGCTTTGATGGGCGGCCGTATCGAATTGGACAGCGCGATCGGACGAGGATCCAAGTTCACCGTCCGCTTACCGCTCCACACGAGAGACATCTACGCGGAGATGGCAAATCAGCGCGACAGATTCAAGGGCACCAAAGTGCATCTGCTCACCAAGGAAACTCGTGTCGGCAGCGCAGCGACTCGCCTCATGCAACATTGGGGCTGCGATGTGGAAGTCGTTTCGCCGCTCTCCAAGATGTCGACAGATCCCGAAGCGATTATCGTCGCAGAGATCGAGGCCGTCGAAAACCTCGACGCCATTCGTGGCCCTCGAACGATCATTTTGATTCGACCAGGACAACAACCCGTCAACGGCAGCGATTTCGGCGCTGTTGTTCCAAAACCACTGCGCGCCAGCTCCCTCCGTCAGGCGCTCATCTCCGTGAAAGGTATGGCAACAGAAGACCAATCCATCTCATCCAAACACTCGCAGCTCGCCGATTCCCTCGGTATCCGCGTGCTCGTCGCGGAAGACAATCCCGTCAACCAAAAAGTTGCGAGCAAGATCCTTGAGAAGCTTGGTTGCGATGTGGTCGTTGTCTCCGATGGAAAACAAGCGGTCGAAGCTGTCTTCGAACGCCCGTTCGATCTCGTTCTTATGGACGTCCAAATGCCGATTCTCGATGGTCTCCAGGCCACCCGAGACATCCGAGCGCGGGAGAAGAACACCGGGAAGCGAGCACGAATCGTCGCCCTCACCGCCAACGCAATGGCCGGTGACGAAGACCGTTGTATCGCCGCCGGAATGGATGGCTACCTCACCAAACCACTTCGCGCCGAAAAGCTCCAAGAAGCCGTCCAGCTCGCCGTCGATATGCTCGCTCGGCCCAAGCCGAACCAAGACGCGGCTTAAAGCCAGGCAATGTAGGCCCAACAAATCCTGCGGTTTTTGGCACTGAACTACCGAGGTGACTTCTCGGTCACGCCCCTTGCGACTGCGCCACCTAGCGTAAAAGTGGTTTGGAGAGCGTCCGGAGTCTTCTCCAGCTTAAAGCCGACTGCAAGAAGAAGTCCCAGGCCCAAAATTGAACCGGATGGATAATGGCAGTTGGCTTCTCCGCTTATGAAGAAGATACTTCCCATCCTCCTCGGTGTCGTCGTCCTCCTATGTGGCTTCGGCTCTTTCATCGTTAAGGCTTTTAAGAAACCTGCGACCGTTGACACGAGCAACATTGCAACTGTCACCCGCGGCGACGTGGTGAACACCGTCGTAGAAACCGGCACGATCGATGCCGTCAAGACGGTCGAAGTAAAAAGCCGCGTCTCGGGTCGGCTTGCCAAGCTCACCGTGGACGAAGGCGATCACGTGACCCAAGGTCAGCTCATCGCGGTGATCGATCCCCTCGAAACGAAACTCCTCGTCGAGCAGAACCGCGCGCAACTCTCCGGCGCCATGAGCTCCGTGCAGAAGCAGAACCTTGAGATTCAACAGCGCAAGATTACGGCTCGCGCAGAATACGAGCAGGCCAAACAACGACTGATCGAATTGGAAGCAGAGAGCCGAGCGCAGCCAACCCTTACGCGTTCCGCCATCGCTCAAGCGCAAGCCGCTCTTGATTCATCTTTGCAAGATCGCGATCGCCTAAAGAACGTCACTCAGCCAAATCAGAGAGTATCCGCAGAAGCCAGCCAGCGACAAGCAGAAGCAAATTACAATCTCGCTGTCAGCGAACTGAACCGACAGAAGGGTTTGTTGGACAAGGGCTACGCCGCCGCTAAAGTCGTTGAGAACGCGCAACAGCAAGTCGACGTCACTAAAGCTCAGCTCGATCTCGCGAACGACAGCCTCGCCCGACTCGAAGCACAACAAGCTTCCGAGATGGCCAACAAGAACGAGCAAGTGAGACAAAGCCAAGCCGCGCTTATCACCGCGAAGGCGAACTCCATTCAGGACGTCACCAAAAGACAGAGCTATCTCTCGGCCCAGCAAGATTTGCAAAAAGCAAAAGCTGCTCTTGCCGACATCGCGATCATGGAGAAGGGAAAGGCATCCAGCCAATCCACCGTCGATCAATTGGCGAGCGTAGTCAACGACGCCGAACGTCAGCTACGTGAAACCGAGATTCGAGCCCCTCTCACCGGGATCGTCAGCAAGCGCCTGATGCAAGAGGGAGAACTGGTCGCGAGCCTCAGCTCGTTCAGCTCCGGTTCCCCCATCGTCGACATCGAAGACCGCACCCAAATGCGGGTCAAGCTAGACGTGAACGAAATCGATGTCGCGAAGATGACGATCGGCATGCCTGCAATCGTCACCGTGGATGCACTGCCAACGGCGAAGATGCACGGCACTATCCGCAAGATATCTCCTTCCAGCGACGCCCAAACCGCCGGCGAAACGGTAGTCAAATACCAAGTCGAGATTTATCTAACCGACGCCCCGACCAATTTGCGCACCGGCATGTCCGCAAAGTGTTCGATGGAAGCGGTGAAGCACACCAACGTTCTTCAACTCCCAATCGAGTTCGTAGCGAAAGACGGAGATCAGCGCTATGTCGAAATCCCCCCCGCCAATCCAAAGGATCCGAAGGCGAAGCCAACCCGCGTGAACATCGTGACGGGAACGGAAACGGGATCGACGATTGAAATCATCTCGGGCATTTCCGAAGGCACCAGGGTGCAGAAGCCTGCATTCAACGGCCCTGAGCGAAAAGGCATGATGCAGATGGGCGCAGACTAAGACCGTACAACACCAAATACCAAATACCGAACACCCAGAATGAATATTTCACAGTCGTTCTCGATCGCGTTGGAAATGTTGCGCAATCACAAGATGCGCGCATTCCTCACGATGCTGGGTGTGATCATCGGTGTCATGAGCGTGACGATGATCGTCATGATCTCGCAAGGCTTTCAGACCTACCTCGACAATCAGTTCACGAAAGCAGGAGCGGACACTCTCTTCGTTTTCTTCGATCCAGGGAGGCGGGGAAGAGGTCAGACCACCGGCGGCAAAGAACGTCTCACCATGGAGGACGTCGATTACCTGAAGGAGCGTGTAACCACGATCTCGATGGCTTCGCCCGTCATGCAAGTGCCTGGCCAAAAGGTGAAATACGCCGACCAGGAATATGACACGCCTCAGGTCTACGGATCCGACGAGAACTTTAAAGAACTAAACAGTTTTGATCTCACCGCAGGACGGTCACTCTCCAAGACCGACGTGGAGCAAAGAGCAAACGTTTGCCTCATTGGCGAGGATGTGAGCGATAGGCTTTTTCAGAAAAAGCCGGCCCTTGGCAAGATGGTGCTGTTCAACGGCATTGCGCTAGAGGTTATCGGTGTGGTCAAGAAGGCGAGCTTCCTTGGCGATGACACTGGCCGAATGGTCCTCGTGCCTCTATCCACCGCTCAGGAGAAATGGGTTGGCGGCGACCGCGTCGACTTCATCTTGCTCAGACCCAAGCCTGGCGTCAAATCGGATGACGCGATGGACTCTGTGTGGCGTGCCCTCATGATTAAGAGCGGCAACAAGCCGATTTATCGTGTCGACTCGAACGAGTCGATCGCAAAAGTTTTCACCGGCGTCGTCGCCGCAGCGGGCGTGATCCTCGCCGCAATTGCAGCTCTCTCCCTGTTGGTCGGCGGCATCGGAATCATGAACATCATGCTCGTGTCCGTAACGGAGCGCACGAAGGAAATCGGATTGCGAAAAGCGGTCGGCGCAAAACGTGGCGCCATCTTAACTCAGTTTCTCGTTGAGGCGGCAACCCTAAGCCTTGTCGGCGGCCTCATCGGCATGTTCATCGCGTGGTCCATCGGAAACATCGTTACGATCATTACGGCAGCCAAAGCGTGGCCAACTCCTGAGGGATTAGCTACGCCATTCCCTGTAACCGCGGGTGTGATGTCCGCCCTGTTCTCCGCCTTCATCGGCGTCGTCTTCGGCTTATATCCCGCGATCAGCGCATCGAAGCTGGATCCAATCGTCGCCTTGCGACACGAATAATTGAGAATTCCCCTCCCTTGAGGGAGGGGCTAGGGGTGGGTGATCGCGTGCAACTGAAACAGCGAACGACTACCAGCATGTCCCGATGCTTGCCGAGAAATCCTCTGAGCGACGTTGTGTCCCGTTGTGATCGTTGTGCCGTGTGGTGATCCGAGAATATTGAAAACAAACTCCGATCGCGCCACAATAACTCCATGCCCCAAAGCTGGCCCGATCTCCCCTTCGCGAAGTGGCAACCCACATACGACACTCTCCACATGTGGACGCAGATCGCGGGCAAGCTGTGCCTCGCCCTCACCCCGAGATCAAACCACTTCTGGAACATCGCCTTCCAAGTCACCGCCCGCGGACTCGCGACTCCCGTGATGACCTATCAAGGCCGCTCGATTACGATGATCTTCGATTTCCTCGAACACAAACTCGAGATCATATGCGCCGATGGCGACATCCAATCGATTCCGCTTGCTCCAAAGAGCGTCGCCACCTTTTACAAGGAAGTGATGGACAAACTCCACGCAATGGGCATCGATCAAAAAATTTGGAAGATGCCGGTCGAATTCCCAAATGCAATCGCCTTCGATAAGGATGAAACGCACCGCGACTACGACCCTGCGATGGTCACTGCATTCCATCAAGCGCTACTGAAAATGAAGCCTGTCATGGAAGTGTTCCGATGCGACTTTGTAGGGAAGTGCAGTCCCGTGCATTTCTTCTGGGGAAGTTTCGATCTCGCCGTCACACGATTCTCAGGAAAGCGCGCACCCGCCCATCCCGAATACGGCGCGATGTATGCGGAAGCGTATTCGCACGAAGTGATCAGCCATGGCTTCTGGCCCGGCGGTCCCTGGCCGGTGGGAGAAGGATTGGTCGTTGACGAGCCGGTCTTCTACGCTTACGCCGTCCCCGCGCCCGAAGGATTCTACGAAACGAAAATCGAGCCCGCCGCCGCCTACTATCACAAAGACTTGATGGAATTCATCCTTCCTTATGAAGCGGTGCGCACAGCCACAGATCCCGAAGCAGAACTCACGAAGTTCATGCGTTCAACTTATGATGCAGCCTCAAATCTCGCTGGTTGGAATCGTAGAGAATTGGAGAGAGTTTAAGGTCGTGCCTCCAGAATCTAATATCTAAAATCTCCAATCTAAAATAAAACCATGCCCGTCTGTACCCACTTAACCGCCCTCAAAGAGATCAAACAAGCGAAGGAACACGTCTGCGAAGAGTGTGTCAAGATCGGCGCACGCTGGGTCCACCTCCGCACGTGCCAGGAATGCGGCACAACCCTCTGCTGCGACTCCTCGCCCAATAAACACGCAAGTAAGCACGCGCGAGAAGCCGGCCACCCCGTCGCTTCGTCCGCCGAGCCCGGCGAACGTTGGGTCTACTGCTACGTTGATGACGAGATGGCCGAATATTGATTCGTAAGCGCCCTCCCTTGAGGGAGGGGTTGGGGGTGGGTGAACAGTTGCTCGCCAACTTGTATGTTCAGGATTGAGCTCTTCTGGAGATTCCTTGCACTTAACGCTTAACACTTAAAACTCAACGACTCAACGCTTAACGCTTAACGCAATGCTTGTCCGCCCCATCGACCCGACATCCACCGAAGAACTTCACCTCGTCGCATCCCGCATGCGACAAACCCTCGTCGAAGTCCTCGGTGACGAAAAGGGTGGATCGATGTACACGATGGATTGGCTCATAACCCGCGCCGCCTATCACGTCCACAACGACGACTGCGCCAGCCAAATCTTCCTCGCCGTAAACGACGAGAACCAAATCACCGGCCACACCATCGTCCGAATCGATCGCGACGAAAACCAACAACCGATCGGACTCTTCTCGACCACCTACGTCGTCCCCGAAGCACGCCGAGACGGCGTCGCCAAACTCCTCATCTCGCGCGGCGAAGATTGGATGCGCGAACAGGGAATGACCAAAGCCGCCACCTACACTGACGAAGAAAACACCGGCCTCCAAAATCTCTTCCTTGGCCTCGGCTACATACAACGCCCGATGGAGAACAACTTCGTCGAACTGTCAAGAACAATCGAATGAACGGCAGGTGTGGGGCAGGAACCGGGGCGCCGCAAACTTACAGCCGGATTGTAGGCGCATGCCTGCCTTGCGGAGAGCTTATAAATCATTGCTGCCTATCAATATAGGCTCGGCTGGGAGGCGCTCGGTTGGGCCGCCGCTGCCTTAAGGAGTCAACTTGGCGTCCCTGTGTGGATCCCCGAAACTCCATTAGCTACTAACTTTGCGCCCACGCCCCCAAAAGCCTAGAGCCCAAAGCCCAAAGTCCAAAGCCTGAAAGCCGAAAGCCCAGAGCCCCAACACCCAACACCTAGAACGGTATAATTCCCCCTCAGCCGCCGATGTAGCTCAGGGGTAGAGCAGCTGTTTCGTAAACAGCAGGTCGTCCGTTCAAATCGGATCATCGGCTCCCCATTTTGAACCTAAATTAGCCACACGGACCCCATGTCACCAGAAAAAAGGTACATCGAAGTGGTACATCGTCCGTCCGAGAACTCCCCTGACGGTTATTGGAGACGCTTGCTTTTCCGTGCGTGGCACACAAGCGGCGTTTGGGGTGGCTCTGGCGTGTTAGCCGGAGGCTTGACTGGCGGCGTGACAGGCGCAATCCTAAGTGCCGTTGCTAAGCAACCCGTCGCCCAAGTCTTTTTTATATCTGTTGGGACAGCAATCGTCCTCAGTGGAATTTGGGTGGTGATTGCTATGGTTATTCAAGCGCCGAAAATTGACGCAGAGTTGCGGGCGGAGGCAGCGCCTTAGCCATCGCCCAAACAAGTGAGAAAGAAAGGTACAGCATCGAGTTCGACCTAAGCAAGTTCCTTTGGGATGGAACGACGATCAGCAAGAAACTTCCGAACGCCTCTGCGGACTACGTTGCTTGGAAGCGGGCCGTGGAGCTATATCTCGTGAATCTTAATCAGCATGTGTGGGTGTCGAAGTTCGCTACCTCTGCTGGTCTGGCGCAACCACACAGGTCCGGTTATTACACTGATGAAGCCTGGGATGAGTGGCGGGACTGTATGTACAGGCTTGCTCGCATAAACGAATTTATCGACGAGCTCCGACGACAATAACCGGGCGATTGAATCCTTTTTGCCCTTCTGCTTCGTCCCAAAAAACGACGAGCGGTCCCGCGTGGAGCTGCGGAACCGTCTTCATGCAGTAGCTGCGAATACGTCGTGCAAGGGCGCTCGCAGTCTTGAAATCTTTGTTTGGATTAGTCCCTAGGGAAGGGACGGGCGAACCACGCAGAAAGGTTTTTTGGCGACCGGAACCTATCCGGAATTCCTCTCTCGGGGAAGGAGAACAACAAAAATGGCGGAATGGACCAAATGGATGCCATTCAATTCGCAACAAGTCGCGGTCTTTGCGCCGCCTCGCAAGGGGGTATACGCGCTTTTGGAAAAATCCGAGATCGTTTATTACGGGATGTCGGAGAAGAACATCAAAGCGCGTCTCATGTCGCACTTGAGCGGGGCAGAATCACCGGCAACCCAACGAGCAGATCATTTCTGCTGGAAGGAGTGCGCCGATCCCGTAGCGGCCGAGCAAGCCGCGCTAAACGCTCATAAGTATCAGAACGGCGGCCAGTTGCCAAAGTACAACACGGTCGGTTAAAGCTGATCGAGGTTGACTCTGATCGTCGGGCGGTTTGGACCAGCCAGGGCAGTGCCTCGGCCAACTAGATCGCCCGAACCGTCGAAAGCAAAATCTCGATTTCCAAACTCGAGGTTTTGTCCGTAGACGCGCAAGCGCGGAGTCCCGTCTGGAGCGGATTCGAATTGAATCGTTAAGCCACTTGCCGGGTCATGGATAATCTGTTCTTTTATGGTAACTAGCTTGTTTTGAAGCATTCGTGTTCGGGGTTAGGATGCGCCCCGTAAATCTAACGTTCCGCTTTGGAGTCGGCCATTTGACGGGTTTGTTGCTAGGGCAGCTTCCGCGCACCGCTCTGACTTGCGGCCCGCTAGGATTGCCCTCGATGGAACCGGCGGCCCATGTGCGCCTGACCCGGCCCTACGCTGACCTGAGGGCTAGGTCCCTTGCAGTTCGCGGTTTAGACGATTCTCGAAGCTCAAGTCTTCACTCGGGTCGGCCCCCACTAGGAGAAAGGGAGTTCACTGAAGTCCGCGAACTCCACCCTCCGCCATTTGCCCTGAGAA
>Ga0207680_10000885_pt1 | contig 14141 bp, 15 predicted proteins | sample KBSS23metaG_FD_184321 | JGI IMG/M metagenome (GOLD analysis project Ga0207680, IMG submission 184321) | Switchgrass rhizosphere microbial communities from Kellogg Biological Station, Michigan, USA - KBS S2-3 metaG (SPAdes) (version 2) | ecosystem: Host-associated > Plants > Roots > Rhizosphere... | reverse complement strand
CGAGCATCAGGCCGACGAACAGGACGACAAGCAGGGTCGCGATCATCTGCGAACCGCAGCCGGCGAGGTCAAAGCGGCGCCTGGTGATCGGTGGGATCGGTGGCCATCGGGTCCTCGCGCCAGGCATGCCAGCCGGCCTGCGCGGCGCGGACGGCGATCGCCAGGCAGAGCGGCGGGATCGCCACCGTGAACCACCAGCGCGGCACGCCGAGGCCCATCGAGGTCTCGCCCCAGCGGATCTCGTCGGCGACGGCGGCGCCGAAGAGCACGGCCAGGGTGAAGAAGGTCAGCGCGGTCGCGGCCGCCGCCAGCAGGCGCAGGCGGCGCCGCCGGAGGATGCTGCCGCCCTCGTAGAAGTATTCGATCCGGATGTGGCCGTCGCGCCGGGCCACGCCGGCGGCGCCGGCGAGCGTCATGACGACGATCAGGAACACCGAGATTTCCTCGGTCCAGGCGAACGACTGGTCGCTGAGGTAGCGGGTGAGGACGTTGCCGAGCGTGATCAGCGTCAGCGCCGCCATGCAAGCGACCCCCAGCCACTCCTCGAACTTCGGACGCGATTTCAAGGGGTTCCCCGCAGCGGCGTCACCGGGGACGCCCTCAATCGATGGTAACGATCGTTACCGATCACCCGTCCCGCGTTTTCCCGAACGGCTGCGACGCGCCGCCGCAGGCCGGACGTGCTCGCGAGCTCAGCGCGCCGGCGCGGCCACGAGCGCGGGCGGCACGTCGGCGCTGCCCGACCAGCCGCGATGCAGGAGCATCCAGCGCCATTTCGAGACGGCACGGAACGGCCGGGTCACCGTACCGGCGATGGGAACGCCTTCGGCCATCTGCAAGGTGATCGAGCGGGGCGCATCGCCATTCGGCCTGCAGATCCAATTGCGCCCGTCCTGGATCGTGCAATCTCCGAACTTGCCCGAAGGCTCGTTGCTTCCCACGGTCCAGAAGATGACCTCGCTGTGCGGCGGGAGGGCGCGATAGCGGTAGCGCTCGCCGGCCACCAGGCTGCCGGCGCAATGGTCGCCGGCCCAGGCGCCGTTGCGGCATTCGACCGTGTAGATGGTGCGCTCGCCCTGCATCGTGATGAAGTCCGACGCCCAGGCGGCGAAGCCCAGGAGGGCGAAGATCGCGATCACGAATGCCCAGACTCGAACCATCGACCAATTTCCCGGACGCCGCAAAAACGGCGGAGCGGATTGTGCGCCTCGGTCGGGCCGCGCCACTACGGGTTGGAACCGGGAACCGGACGACCGGTAGGGTCGGGCTACGCCTTCGGCGGATCGATCGGCGCGTGCCCGGGCGGGTCCTCCGGCGGCGGCCCGGGAAGCCGGGTGCCGTCGTCCGGCTCGACCGGAAGCGCGTCGGGCTCGGGCTCGTCGTTCTGGGGCAGTCCGGGAAGCGTCGCCATGGCGTTCAGTCGGGAAGTCGCGTCGAACTTACCACGGAAGGCGCGCCGCGCCGGCCGCGGTGTCACTGCACCAGCAGGGCGGCGGAGCAGGCCGCGACGGCCACGACCAGGGCGACCAGCAGGATCCGGTCCGAGATCGAGGACCCGAGCGGCTCGCCGGCGTGATCGCCCGGCGAGGATGAAGTCGAATCGAGGAAGGGCGAATGCATGGCGGTGCAGTGGAGAGCGGACGAGCCGACTTTAGGTTCGGCCTCTGCCGCTGTGCATCCACTGAAAGAGCGAAATCGAGCGCGGGCAGACGCAAGGCGCCGCTGCCGCCGGAGACGCGCAGGAGCGCCGGCTAGCGGCGGATCGGTTCGGCGGTGACCAGGAGCGGCGGCGCCGGCGGCGACGCCGACGAGGTCGCCGTCGCGGCCGGCGGCTTCGCGGTGCGAACCGGGAGCTTGCGGACCATGCGCGTTCCGCCCGAGGACGGGGGCACGTTCGCCGGCACCCACGACCCGTCTGCCGTGCGGTGCGCCGGCACGTAGACGTCGCCCGGCCCGGCCGCGGCCGGCAGCGCCGAACCGCAGCCGAGGAGCACGAAGACAGCGAGCGCGAGCGGCTTCATGCGCCGACTCTATGCGGCACCGTTCGCCGCGTCTGCTTCCGGAGGTAACGTGCGTCGTCGGGCGTATGCTTGCCCGCATGCTCCGCACCCTCCTCTGCCTCCTGATCGCCCTCGTCCTGGGCGCTTGTGCCGGAACCTCCGGCGGCTCCATCAAGTACGACCCGAACCGTTGCGATCGCAACGGCGACGAATCACAGCGCAGAGCCTGCTGAGCCCGGCCCGACGGCCGGCGACCCTTGCCGGCTGCCTCGAGGGCAGCGACTATGCTGGGGCGTCTTCCCGCCGCCCTGGAGCCCCCGCATGACCACCCTCATTGGCCTGTCCGGCAGCCTGCGCCAAGCCTCGTTCAACGGCGCCTTGCTGCGCGCCGCGGCCGAGCTGATGCCGGCCGGCGTCGAGCTGCGCATCGCCTCGATCCGCGGCATTCCGCTGTACGACGGCGATCTCGAGGCGGCCGAAGGCATTCCCGCGACGGTGCAGGCGCTGAAGGACGGCATCGCCGCCGCCGACGGCCTGCTGTTCGTCACGCCCGAGTACAACAACTCGATGCCCGGCGTGATGAAGAACGCGGTCGACTGGCTGTCGCGGCCGGCCGCGGACATCCCGCGGGTGTTCGGGGGCAAGCCGATCGGCCTGATGGGCGCTTCGCCCGGCGGCTTCGGCACCATCCTCAGCCAGAACGCCTGGCTGCCGGTGTTCCGCACCCTCGGTGCCCGGCTCTGGACCGAAGGCCGACTGATGGTGCCGCGGGCGCAGACCGCCTTCGCCGCCGACGGCACGCTCTCCGATCCGAAGATCCGCGCGAGCCTGGGCACCTTTCTCCAGGGCTTCGTCCAGTTCGTCCAGTCTTCTTCGCGGCCGCATGCCTGAAGCCGGCGGGCCGCCTATGCGCGCCCGGGGCCGGATCTTGTTCTGGCAGGGCGGCAGCCTCTGGATCGGCCAGGGCCACGGCCGGACCCGAAGGCACGGCCACCATGCCCACCAGGTCACGCTGCCGTTTGCCGGCGTGTGCAGGTTTCGCACCGAGGAAGACGGCGACTGGGCCGGCTTCGCGGGTGCCTTCGTGCATTCGGAGCGTCCGCACCAGTTCGAGATGGAGGGGCTCGAGGAGGTGGCGCAGCTGTTCGTCGAGCCCGAGACCGCGGAAGGTCGCGCCCTCGCCCGTCGCTTCGCGGACGCCGACGTCTCGCCCCTGGCGGAGGCCGATCGCGTCGCCACGCTGGCGATGCTGCTCGGCGCCTATCGGGCCGGTGCTCCGGACCCGGAGATGGTCGCCGCCGGCCGTGCCGCGGTCGCCGCGCTCGCCGATGCGCCGTCGTCGACGAGCGAGCTCGATCCGCGGATCGCCAGAAGCCTCGACTTCATCCGCGCCCGCGTCCGCAGCGCCATCGCGCTGTCGGACGTCGCCGCCTCCGCCGCCCTGTCGCCCGGCCGGTTCCGGCACCTGTTCGTGCACGAGACCGGCACGGCGTTCCGGCCCTACGTGCTGTGGCTGCGGCTGAACGTCGCCATCGAGTGCGCGATGCGCGGCGGCTCGTGGACCGAGGCCGCGCACGAGGCTGGCTTTGCCGACTCGGCCCACCTGTCGCGGACCTTCAAGCGCATGTTCGGCATGAATCCGGCCACGCTGATGCTGCAGCGATCGCCTCGCGCCCCAGGCGCGGCACGCCTCACCGCTTCGAACGCAGACGAAGCGCGTTCGTGATGACGGACGCGGAGCTGAAACTCATGGCCAGAGCGGCGATCATGGGCGACAGCAGCCAGCCGGTCAGCGGATACAAGACGCCCGCGGCCAGCGGAATGCCCAGGGCGTTGTAGACGAAGGCGAAGCCGAGGTTCTGCTTCATGTTGGCGATGGTCTCCTCGGAGAGGCGCCGCGCCTGCGCGATGCCGCGCAGGTCGCCCTTCACGAGCGTGACCTGGGCGCTGCTCATCGCCACGTCGGTGCCCGTGCCCATGGCGATGCCGACATCCGCCTTGGCGAGCGCCGGCGCATCGTTGATGCCGTCGCCGGCCATCGCCACGACCCGACCCTCGCGCTGAAGCTTTGCGACGAGAGCGAGCTTGTCCGCGGGCCGGACATCGGCATGAATCTCGTCGAGGCCGAGACGGGACGCGACCGCTCGGGCGGTCGTCTGGCCGTCGCCGGTGGCCATGACGGTCCGGATGCCCAGCGCCTGAAGCGAAGCCAGCGCCTCCGGCGTGCTGGCCTTGACGGGATCCGAGATCGCGAGGAGTCCGGCCAGACGGCCGTCGACGGCGAGATGCACGACGCTGGCGCCCGAGCCTCGAAGCTCTTCAGCCCGGGATGCGAGCGCATCGACGGCGATGCCGGCCTCGTTCATCAGCGCCACGCTGCCGAGCGCGACCGCCCGGCCGCCGAGCCGGCCGCGCACGCCGATGCCGCTGCTCGACTCGAAGCCCTCGGCTCGGTCGAGCGAAAGACCACGCTCGCGCGCGGCACGAACGATCGCCGCCGCCAGGGGGTGCTCGCTGCCCTGGTCGATGCTCGCCGCCAGGCGCAGCACCTCGTCTTCGCTCTCGCCGGCGGCAGCGATCACCCGGTCCACGGCCGGCCTGCCTTCGGTCAGCGTGCCGGTCTTGTCGACGACCAGCGTGTCGACGCGGCGCAGGTTCTCGATCGCCGCCGCATCGCGGAACAGGACGCCCTGCGTCGCCGCCTTGCCGGTGGCCACCATGATCGACATCGGCGTGGCGAGGCCGAGGGCGCAAGGGCAGGCGATGATGAGCACGGCCACGGCGTTGATCAGGCCCCAGACCCAGCTCGGCTCGGGACCGTACAGGCCCCAGGCGAGGAACGTCAGGACGGCCATGGCGATCACGCCGACGACAAACCAGCCGGCGACCCGGTCGGCCATTCGCTGCATCGGCGCCCGGCTGCGCTGCGCCTGGGCGACCATCTGCACGATCTGCGCCAGCACCGTCCCGGCGCCGACCGACTCGGCACGCATGACCAGGGCGCCGCTGGTGTTCATGGTCGCGCCGATCAGCTTGTCGCCGGCGCGCTTCGCGACCGGAATCGGCTCGCCGGTCAGCATCGACTCGTCGACGGCACTGCTGCCCTCGACGACGGCGCCGTCGACCGGCACCTTCTCGCCCGGGCGCACCCGCAATGCGTCGCCCGGATGCACGTGCGCGAGCGGCACGTCTTCCTCGCTGCCGTCGGCGTTGATCCGCCGCGCCGTCTTCGGCGCCAGGCCGAGGAGCGACCGGATCGCCGCCGATGTCTGCGCCCGGGCCTTCAGCTCGAGCAGCTGGCCGAGCAGCGTCAGCGAGATGATCACGGCGGCGGCCTCGAAATACACCGACACCCGGCCCATCGAAACGAACGAGGCCGGGAACACGCCCGGCGCCATCGTGGCGATGACGCTGTAGACGAAGGCGGCGGAGGTCCCGAGGCCGATCAGCGTCCACATGTTGGGGCTGCGATTGACGACCGATTGCACGCCGCGCACGAAGAACGGCCAGCCCGCCCACAGCACGACTGGCAGCGACAGCACGAGCTCGACCCAGCTCTGCGCCGCCATGTCCATGAGCCCGAACCGATGGCCGAACATCGCCAGCACGGTGATCGCGATCGTCGCCGGCAGGGTCCACCAGAAGCGGCGACGGAAGTCGATCAGCTCGGGGTTCTCGCCTTCCTCGAGACTCGGCATCTCCGGCTCGAGCGCCATGCCGCACTTCGGGCAGGCGCCCGGATGGTCCTGACGGACCTCGGGATGCATCGGGCAGGTGTAGACGGTGCCCGCAGGCGCGACCGCGGCGGGCGCGCGCTCGGCCGCGACGACAGGCGCAGGGTGCATGTACTTGTGCGGATCGGCATCGAATTTCGCCTTGCATCCGCCGCAGCAGAAGTACACGGGCCTTCCTTCGAACTCGGACCGGTGCGGCGACTGCGGCTTGACCGTCATGCCGCAGACGGGATCCTTGAAGGGTTCAGCCGGATTCATTTCTCTCTCCACGGAGCTTCGATTCGACCATGAACGGCGGCCGTGCCCGGAGCCGGGCGCGGCCGATCGCTCCGCACAGACGGAGTCGGGCAAAGGACGGGGCCGCGATGGGCCGCCCGATGACGAAGCGCAGCGTCAGTCGAGGCTGATCTCGCCGTCGAACTTCACGCTCCAGGGCCAGGCCTGGATGTCGAGCGTCATGGTGGCGGGCAGGCGCGCATCGCCCCGCACGCTGCCGATGGCAAGGCCCTTGGCCACGGCCTGCTCGATCTCGCGCTGCGAGCTCACGCCCACCATCTTCAGGAACTTGCGGATGCTGATGTTGAAGTTCTCGTCGTTCATTGCCGATCTCCGGTGGTCATCAAGCCGAAGGTTAATCCTTCCTGGCCTTCGCTCCGGCAGGCCCTTCGCCGCGGTGCTACCCTCGCGGCCGCGATGAAGGCATTTCTGCGCCGCTGGCGTCTGTTCGTCCTCGTGGCCGCGGTCCTGATCGCGCCGCAGGCGTCGCTGCTGCATGCGCTGGCACACGATCTTGAAGGCCGCAGCGCCAGCGAGAGCGGCGAAAAGCGCCACCACACGGTCGCCAAGGTCTGCAGCATCTGCCTCGCAGGTGCGCAGGTGGGAGGGTCGCTGCCCTCGCGCTTCGAGTGGCCGTTCGAGACCCACGCGGCCGTGGAGCGTGCCGCGACGCCGGCGATCGCGTTGCCCGCGCGCCATGCCTCCGTCTTCCAGGCCAGGGCGCCTCCGCTCGCGACGATCTGACTGAACGTCCCTCGGGGACCCGAGCGGTGCGCGCCTGTCGCACCGTCGTCATGTCGTTGCGCAGGAGCCTTTCATGTCTTCCGTTCACACGGCCCTCGGCCTGGCCGTGGCCGCCTCGTGCTGCATCCCCCTCTCGTCCCTCGCCGCGGACGAGACGGACCCCGCCGTCCAGCTGCAGCAGCTGAAGGAGCAGATCGCCGAGCTGCGCCAAGGCTACGAGCTGCGTCTCCAGGCCCTGGAGCGGCGGATCGCCGAGCTGCAGTCCGCTTCGGCCAAGCCGGCGGCCGCCGGCGTTCCAGCCGCGGCGGCGCCGGTCGTCGAAAGCCCGCCCGCTGCGGCAGCGCCGGCCGCCGAGCCGCCGCCCGTGCCGGTGGCGGCCGCACCCGCGGGCGGGTCGGCCTCGGCCTTCAATCCGGCGATCTCCCTGATCCTCGCAGGCACCTACGCGAACCTGTCGCGGGATCCGGCGACGTATCGCCTGCAAGGCTTCATCCCGAGCGGCAGCGACGTCGGCCCGGGCTCGCGCGGCTTCAGCGTCGGCGAATCCGAGCTGGGCATCAGCGCCGCCATCGACCCGATGTTCTCCGGGCGCCTGACCGCCGCGCTGGCCTCGGACAACAGCCTCCGCGTCGAGGAGGCCTGGTTCGAAGGCCAGGGCCTGCTCGCGGGCGCGACGCTGCGCGCCGGCCGGTTCCTGTCGTCGATCGGCTACCTCAACGATCATCATGCGCACACCTGGGATTTCGTCGACGCGCCGCTCGCGTACCAGGCCTTCTTCGGCGGACCGATCAAGACCGACGGCCTGCAGCTGCGCTGGCTGGCGCCGACCGAGCGCTTCCTCGAGCTGGGCGCGGAGATCGGCGCGGGCACGAACTTCCCGGGAAGCGACGTCGGTCGCAACGGGATCGGCTCGACGGCGCTCTTCGCTCACGTCGGCGACGACCTCGGCACCGACGCGAGCTGGCGCCTGGGCGCCTCGTTCCAGCACTACCGCGCCAACGATCGGCCCTACGACGACGTGAACGCCGCCGGAACGACGGTACGCAACAGCTTCACCGGCAGCAGCCGCACCTGGGGGCTGGACGCGATCTACAAGTGGGCGCCCGGCGGCAATGCGCGCAGCCAGAGCCTGACGGTCCAGGGCGAGTATTTCCGGCGCACCGAAAGCGGCACCCTGAACTACGACCTGCAGGCACAGGCGGGCGGACCCGCGAGCGGCAGCTACGCCTCTGCGCAAAGCGGCTGGTACGTGCAGGGCGTGTACCAGTTCGTTCCGCGCTGGCGGCTGGGGGTGCGCTACGACCGGCTGGACTCCGGCACGCCCGAGATCGGACTCGTCAGCGACGGCACGCTGGCGCCGGCCGACTTCTCGCTCCTGCAGCCGGCGCGGCCGTCACGCGGCACGGTGATGCTCGACTGGTCGCCCTCCGAGTTCAGCCGCCTGCGCCTTCAGCTCGCCGCCGACCGCAGCCGCTCGACCGAGACCGACCGGCAGGTCTTCCTTCAATACATCATGAGCCTGGGTGCCCACGGCGCTCACCAGTTCTAGGAGAAAGCGCCATGACGCCCAACTTCCGGTTCGTTCTGTTCGCTGCCCTGGCGGCCATCTCCCTGCAGGCGCGAGCCGACCTCAGCGTCGTCGCCTGCGAGCCCGAATGGGCCTCGCTGGCGGCGGAGCTCGGCGGCGACAAGCTCAAGGTCACCTCGACGACCACGGCCTTGCAGGATCCGCATCACATCGAGGCGCGGCCCAGCCTGATCGCGCGCATGCGCGGCGCCGACCTGCTCGTCTGTACCGGCATGGAGCTCGAGGTCGGCTGGCTGCCGGTGCTGCTCCAGCAGTCGGCGAATCCGAAGCTCGCGCCGGGCGCACCGGGCAACTTCGAGGCCGGCCGCTTCATCGTGCCGCTCGACGTGCCGGCGCGGCTCGATCGCAGCGACGGCGACGTCCATGCCGCGGGCAACCCGCACATCCAGCTCGATCCGCGCAACATCCTCAAGGTGGCCGGGGCGCTGAGCGCTCGCCTGGCACAGATCGACGCCGCGAACGCGTCGCTTTATCAGGACCGGTTTCGCGCCTTCTCCGGCCGCTGGGCCGAGGCCATGGGGAAATGGGAACAGCAGGCGCAGCCTCTGCGCGGCGTGCCCGTGGTCGCGCGGCACAAGAACATGAACTACCTCTGGAGCTGGCTCGGGTTGCGCGAAGTGGCGACGCTCGAGCCCAAGCCCGGCGTCGAGCCCAACGGCGGACAGCTGAGCCAGCTCAAGGCGCAGCTGGCGGCGCAGCCGGCGAAGATGGTGGTGCGCGGCGCCTACGAGGATCCGCGGGCCTCGCGCTGGCTCTCCGAGCAGGCCGGCATCCCCGACGTCGTCCTGCCCTTCACGGTCGGCGGCAACGACAGGGCGACCGACCTGTTCGGCCTCTTCGACAGCACGCTGTCGCTGCTCCTGGCGGCGGCGAAGTGACCTGGTCCGCCATCGACCTCTCGATCCTGCTGCCGGCGTTCGCCGCCGGCGTGCTGGTGCTCGCGACCCACGTGCCGCTGGGAGCGCAGGTGCTGCGCAAGGGCATCGTCTTCATCGACCTGGCGATCGCGCAGATCGCCGGCCTGGGCGTCATCCTGGCGGGAATGCTCGAGCTCGCGCCGGGGGGCTGGCAGGTGCAGGTCGCGGCCGCGAGCGCGGCCTGCCTGGGCGCGCTGCTGCTCACCTGGACCGAGAAGAAGTGGCCCGAAGTGCAGGAGGCGCAGATCGGCGTGCTGTTCGTGCTCGCGGCCACGGCCGGCATCCTCCTGCTGGCCAAGAACCCGCACGGCGGCGAGCACCTGCGCGACCTGCTCGCCGGGCAGATCCTGTGGGTCAGCTACGGCCAGCTCGCCTTTCCGGCACTCATCACGATTGCCGCCCTCGCCGTGCTGTGGGCGCGCCGCGACCGCCTCGCGCGGGTCGGCTTCTATCTCCTGTTCGCGCTGGTCGTGACCGCCTCGGTGCAGCTGGTCGGCGTCTACCTCGTCTTCGCCACACTGATCGTCCCGGCGCTGGGCGCCCGCAGCCACTCAGGGAGAAGGCGCCTGGCCATCGCCTACGGCGTCGGCGTCGCCGGCTACGCGGCCGGCCTATTGCTCTCCGCGGCCCTCGACCTGCCGACCGGTGCGATGGTGGTGTGGTGCCTGGCGGTGCTCGCCGCGGTCGCTCACGCCGCAGGGCCCGCGCGACAGCCGGCCGGCGGCTAGAGCGAGGGATCGAACGGCACGATCTGGGAGATCAGCGCTGCGCCGTCGCTGAGCAGGAAGTCCTTGAAGGCCTGCGCCACCGGAGGCAGCCGCTTGTGGCGCCGATGGACGACGTACCAGTTCAGCATCAAGGGAAAGCCCTGCACGTGGAGCAGGCGCAGGCTCTTCGCCTTCAGCTCCTTGCTGATGGTGTGCGCCGAGAGGAAGCTGATGCCCATGCCGGCGATGACCGCCTGCTTGATCGTCTCGGTGCTCGGAATCTCCATCGCGACCCGGATGTCGCGCATGTGCTCGCCGAAGCCCTCGTCCATCGACTTCCAGGTGTCCGAGCCCTTCTCGCGAACGACGAACTGCTCGCGCATCAGCGTGGCCATGCCGATCCGCTTGCGGCCGACCAGGGGATGATTCGGCGCGGCGACGATGACATAGGGATGCGGCGCGAACGGCTGGCTCTCGGCATCGGAGTCCGCCGGCGGCCGCACCATGATCGCCAGATCGGTGAGGTTGTCGGCGATCCGGGCGAGCAGCTCCTCGCGGTTGTGAACGGTGAAGTTCAGGACCACGCCGCTGTGCCGACCGGCGAACTCCACCAGCAGGCGCGGAAAGAAGTAGTCGCCGGCACTGATCACGCCGACGTTGAGCCTGCCGCCCGAGACGCCCCGGAACTGGGTCATGGCGTTCTCGGCCGCCTCGAACTGCTGGATGATCGCGCGGCTGATGCGCAGCAGCTCGGTGCCCGCCGGCGTGAGATAGATCTTCTTGCCGAACTGCTCGAACAGGGCGTTGCCGGCGTGCTCTTCGAGCTTCCTGATCTGTATCGAGACGGCAGGCTGGCTCAGGAACAGCTCTTCGGCGGCGCGCGAATAGCTGAGCAGGCGCGCGACCGCTTCGAAGACCTTCAGCTGGCGCAGCGTCGCGTTCTTCACCGGGCAATCCCGCGCGCGCCCGGCGTACGTTCACGCCTCTTGATCAAGGCCCCGGCGAGGCCCGAGGCGCTCTTTCCGTAGCGGGATTCAGGCGCCCAGTTCGCCGGAAATCGCTTGCGACCAGTCGAAATTCCTCGGCTGCATGCCGACGTTGCGGCTGCGGTGCTGGACCTGCTTCTGCCGGATGAGCTCGACCAGGAATTCGGCGTCGTAGGCCTTGAGCAGATGCGGTTGCTGTGCCGACAGATAGTGCCGGATCCGGTCCGCCTCGTCCGCGCTTCGCCGTGCCAGCTCGTCATAGGTGGCGCTGTCCCAGTGCCATCTGAACCCGAGCTCGTAGAACGCGGCGTTGTAGGCGTTGCGCTCGAGCTCGACTCCGCCTGTCTCGTTCTCGATGCTGTCGCAATGACCCATGAAGTTCCCCTTGAAATCGGCCGCTTCGGCCACTTGCTGCAAGGGGAATGTAGACAGGGGGATCGATAAGCGATAGTGAAACTTTCAAATCATCATCATTGCTGATGACTTATGGATCATCAGCTCGCCGACGCGGCCTGCAGCTCGGCCAGGGCCTGGCCGCCGCCGAAGCTGCCTTGCACCGGCGTCGGCCCGCCCAGGGAGAGGCGAACGGCGCAGTACTTGAACTCCGGGATCTTCGCGAACGGGTCGAGCGCCGCGTTGGTGAGCCGGTTGATCGCCGCCTCGTAGTAGCAGAAGGGAACGAAGACTGCACCGCGTGGCGAGCTGTCGTCGGCGCGGGCGTAGAGCGCGACGCTTCCCCGGCGTGAGGCGATGGTCACGACATCGCCGGGCGCCGCACCCATGGCCGCCAGATCCAGGGGATGGATCAGGGCGACCGGATCGGGCTCCAGCGCATCGAGCGTGGTCGCGCGCCGGGTCATGCTTCCGGTGTGCCAGTGCTCGAGCTGGCGTCCCGTGATCAGCACCATCGGGTACTCGGCGTCGGGCCGTTCGTCGGCGGGGATGATGTCGGCCGGAACGAACCGGCCGCGGCCGGTTTCGCGCGGGAAACTGTCCACGAACACGACCGGATCGCCCGGATCGCCTTCGGCCCGGCAGGGGTAGGTGACGGCGTGCTCGCGCTCGAGCCGCTCCCAGGTGATGCCGGCGATGTTCGGCATCGTGTGCCGCATCTCGTCGAAGACCTCGGAGACGGGATCGTCGGCCCAGCCGAGGCCGAGCTGACGCGCCATCTGCTGGATGATCCATAGGTCCTGGCGCGCGTCGCCGGGCGGGTTGACGGCTTGGCGACCGAGCTGGACGAGCCGGTCGGTGTTGGTGAAGGTGCCGGTCTTCTCCGGAAACGCGCTCGCCGGCAGGATGACGTCGGCGAGGTAGGCCGTTTCCGTAAGGAAGATGTCCTGCACGACCAGATGCTCGAGCGCGGCGAGCGACTCGCGCGCATGGTTCGCGTCGGGGTCCGACATCGCCGGGTTCTCGCCCATCACGTACATGCCGCGGACCCTGCCCTGCTTGATCGCGTGCATCACCTCGACGACCGTCAGCCCCGGGCGCTCGTCGAGGCTTCCCGCCGGCAGCTGCCAGGCCCGCTCGAAGCGGCTGCGCGCCTCCTGGCTGGAGACGTGCTGGTAGTCCGGGTACATCATCGGAATGAGCCCCGCGTCGGACGCGCCCTGGACGTTGTTCTGGCCGCGCAGCGGATGCAGGCCGGTGCCGGGCCGGCCGATCTGCCCGGTCATGAGCGCCAGGGCGATCAGGCAGCGCGCGTTGTCGGTGCCGTGCACGTGCTGCGAGATGCCCATCCCCCAGAGGATCATCGACGCCTTCGAGGTGGCGTAGAGGCGGGCGACCTCGCGGATGACTTCCGCGTCGATGCCGCAGATCGGCGCCATCAGCTCCGGCGGGTAGCCTTCGACGTTCTTGCGCAGCTCCTCGTAGCCGATCGTCCGGCTGGCGATGAAGGCCTCGTCGACCAGGCCTTCGCTGACGATGACATGCATCATCGCGTTCAGCAGGGCCACGTCGGTGTCGGGCTTGAACTGGAGGTAGCGGTGGGCGATGCGACCGAGCTCGGAGCGCCGCGGGTCGCAGACGATCAGCTTGGTGCCGCTCTTCGCCGCGTTCTTCATCCAGGTCGCGGCCACCGGGTGGTTTACCGTCGGGTTGGCGCCGATCAGGATCACGACCTCGGCCAGGGTCACGTCCATCACCGGATTCGACACCGCCCCCGAGCCGATGCCTTCGAGCAGCGCCACCACCGACGAGGCGTGGCACAGGCGGGTGCAATGGTCGACGTTGTTGTTGCGAAAACCCGTGCGGACGAGCTTCTGGAACAGGTAGGCCTCTTCGTTGCTCCCCTTCGCCGAGCCGAAGCCGGCCAGGGCGGCGGGACCGTCGCGGTCGCGGATCTTCTTCAGCGTGCCGCCGGCGAAGGCGAGAGCTTCGTCCCAGGTGGCTTCGCGGAACACGTCCATCACCCGCTCGGGATCCATCTCGAAGTCGCCGCGCTTGGGCGGCGCGTCGGCGCGGCGGATCAGCGGCTTGGTCAGGCGATGCGGATGGTGGGCGTAGTCGAAGCCGTAGCGCCCCTTCACGCACAGCCGGGCATGGTTGGCGGGGCCGTCGCGGCCTTCGACGAAGAGGATGCGGTCGTCCTTGACGTTGTAGGTGACCTGGCAGCCGACGCCGCAGAACGGACAGAGCGACGCGACCTGCTTGTCGGGCACCGTCAGCGCGACGTCGCGTGCCGGCATGAGGGCGCCGGTCGGGCAGGCCTGCACGCATTCGCCGCAGGCGACGCAGGTCGACGCGCCCATCGGATCGTCCATGTCGAAGACGATCTTCGAGCCCTGGCCGCGGAAGGCCAGGCCAATGACGTCGTTGACCTGCTCGTCGCGGCAGGCGCGAACGCAGCGCGTGCACTGGATGCAGGCGTCGAGATGAACCGCCATTGCCGGATGCGACAGGTCTTCGGCAACCGGGGCGCGGGCCGGGAACCGCGGCTTGCCCACCCGCATCTGCGACGCCCACGTGGCAAGCTCGCTGTGCCGGGTGTACGTGCTCTCGCCGACGTCGGAAAGCAGCAACTCGAGGACCAGCTTCTGCGACTTCAGCACCCGCTCACTGTCGGTCGAGACCTTCATGCCGGCGGCGGGCGCGCGGCAGCAGGACGGCGCGAGAACGCGCTCGCCGGCGATCTCGACCATGCACGAGCGGCAGTTGCCGGCCAGCTCGAACCCTTCCTTGTAG
>Ga0207680_10000871_pt1 | contig 14244 bp, 14 predicted proteins | sample KBSS23metaG_FD_184321 | JGI IMG/M metagenome (GOLD analysis project Ga0207680, IMG submission 184321) | Switchgrass rhizosphere microbial communities from Kellogg Biological Station, Michigan, USA - KBS S2-3 metaG (SPAdes) (version 2) | ecosystem: Host-associated > Plants > Roots > Rhizosphere... | reverse complement strand
ACCAACAACCAGGAAGCCGGCGTTGACGAGGGCGACATCGTGAAGATGCACGGCCGCGACACGATGGTGATCTTAAGGCGCGGCCGGCTCTTCACCGTCTCGCTCGCCAATGGCGGGATGAAGCCCGTGGCCTCCATCAACGCCTATCCGCCGCGCGTGAACGCATCGTCCGACTGGTATGACGAGATGCTGGTGAGCGGCGACCGCGTTGTGGTGATCGGCTACAGCTACGGCCGCGGCGGCACGCAGGTGAACCGCTTCAAGATTTCCGCCGACGGGCATCTGACGTTCGAGGACGCCTATCAGCTTCGCTCCAACGACTACTACTCGTCGCGAAACTATGCGTCCCGTTTGATCGGACACACGCTTATTTTCTACTCGCCGCGCTACATCGGCTACGGCGATCCGCTGGACGCGCTGCCGGGCTTGCGCAAGTGGAACGGCAATGGCGATGCGCCCGGCTTCCAGCGCATCGGCACCGCACGCATGGTGTTCCAATCGCCCGGCATCGACGATGACCAGGTCGATACCATCCACACCATCATGTCGTGCGACCTGACCGCGCCGCAGCTGAACTGCAAGGCGACCAGCGTGCTGGGGCCGGCCGGCCGCACATTCTATGTCTCGACCCACGCCGTCTATGTCTGGGTGACGCCGTGGTGGAGCGACGACCGGCACAAGAACAAACCGTCTTCCCTGCTCTACCGTCTGCCGCTGGACGCCAGCGCGCCGTCGGCCATCGCGACGCGGGGCGGTCCCGTAGACCAGTTCAGCTTCCGCGAGGACGGCAATGTCCTGAACGTGCTGGTGCGTGCGAACACCGCCGGCGACGCCATGTGGGTACCGGAGCACTCTGCCGGCGCCATCGCGCTGCTGCGCGTCTCCGCTGGCGAGTTCGGCGACGGCTCACGCGAGGCGGCGCGCGCCGACTATCGCGGCCTGCCCTTACCGGAAGACGGTGGCGATTTCCACAACCGCTTCGTCGGCAACTACATTCTTTATGGCAATGGCAACGGCTGGGGTTCGCCGCGGGATGGCGAATCCGGCCTGATCGCCGCACCGCTGACCGGCGGGCCCGTGACCACGCTGAACATGCCGCACGGCATCGACCGCATCGAGGTGATGGGCCGTGACGCGATGGTGGTCGGCAGCGACCAGGCGAATGTGACCTTCTCGACTGTCGATCTCGGCGGACGGCGCCCGGTCGAAGGCAGCCGCTATGTGCTTCAGGGCGCCGCCCAGGCCGAAACCCGCAGCCATGGATTCTTCTATCGGCCCGACGCCGGCCCCGACAGCGGGGTGCTGGGCTTGCCGGTGTCAATGCCCGCCAATCCCGCCTATCGCCAGTTGTTCCAGACATCCGCAGCGATGACGTTCCTGCGCCGCACCGGCGGAAACCTGTCGCCGCTCGGCCAGATCGCGGCGCATGACGCCGGCGCGGTCGACGATCATTGCGTGGCTTCCTGCGTCGACTGGTATGGCAATGCGCGCCCGATCTTCATGGGGAACCGGACCTTCGCGCTGATGGGGTACGAGCTGGTCGAGGGCGAAATCGGCCGCAACAGAATCCACGAAGTCAGACGGGTCAATTATGCGAATGGCGCTGGCCGCTTTGCCGGAGAATAGCGTGACCGCCGCGCGCCCGGAGTGCTAATCTGGGCGCGCCATTCCTTTGCGGAGACCCACCATGCCGACAACCGAACGCGCTGTGCTGGCCGGCGGCTGCTTCTGGGGCATGCAGGATCTGATCCGCAAGATGCCCGGCGTTATTTCCACGCGCGTCGGCTACACGGGCGGCGACGTGAAGAACGCGACCTATCGCAATCACGGCACGCACGCGGAAGGCCTCGAGATCGTCTTCGATCCGGCGAAGATCAGCTACCGCAAGCTGCTTGAGTTCTTCTTCCAGATCCACGATCCAAGTACGAAGAACCGCCAGGGCAACGACATCGGCATGAGCTACCGCTCGGCGATCTACTACACGAGCGAGGCGCAGAAGGAGACGGCGCTGGACACCATCGCCGACGTCAACGCATCCGGCCTGTGGCCGGGCAAGGCGGTAACGGAAGTCGAGCCAGTCGGCGACTTCTGGCAGGCCGAACCGGAGCATCAGGATTACCTGGAGCGCATTCCGAACGGCTACACTTGCCATTTCGCGCGGCCGAACTGGGTGCTGCCGAAGCGCCAGGCGGCAGAGTAACGATCAGTCGGCGCAGGCTTCGTCCATCGCGGCCTTGTGCTCGCATTGGGTCGTGGGCTGTGCCGTCATCGGCGTCTGCACGACATTGGTCTGAACGTCGGAGCCCTTTGTCAGCGTGAGGTGAACGGGGCAGCGCTCGGCGATCGCCGTCAGGCGTTCCTTCTGCGATGCGTCAATCGGGCCTTCGAGTTCGATATGGCGGTCGAACACGTCGCGCGCGTTGAGCCCGGCGCGACGATGCGTAACTTTCACGCGGACGCGGGTCACCGGCCATTTCTTGAGGTCGGCGTATTGGCGCACCGTCATCAGCGTGCAGGATCCGAGCGCTGCGCTCAGCAGATCATAGGGATTGGGCCCCGAATTCAGCCCGCCCGCCGCCAGGGGCTCGTCGACAATGAACGTCGCCGTGCTGGCCTTCACCTGGACCTGAAACTTGCCGGCCTTGGTTTCGTCGATGACGATGGTTTCGCCGACGGTGTCTGTCATGTCTTTCTCCTACCAGGCGCTGTAACCGCCATCCGCCAGCACGATGCTGCCCGTCATCAGGCTCGATGCATCCGACGCCAGGAACAAGATGACGGACGCGATCTCTTCCGGCTCGCCCAAACGCCCCATCGGCGTGCCGTCGATCCAGCGGCGGTACATCTCGCTCGACTTGTCGGCGAAGGCGTTGATCGGCGTCGCGATGTAGGTCGGCGCCACCGCGTTCACCCGCACGCCGCGTGAAGCCCATTCCGCCGCCAGCGAGCGCGTCAGGTGATGCACCGCCGCCTTCGAGGCGTTGTAATAGCTCTGCGCCTGCGGCCGGTTGACGATAAAGCCGCTCATCGAGCCGACATTGACGATCGTGCCGCGGCCGGCGGACAGCATGTGCTTGCCGAAGGCGCGCGCGCACCAGAACGTCCCGTTCAGATTCACGTCCAGCACGTTCAGCCAATGCTCGTCGGCGACGTCTTCTGCCGGCGTCATGCTGCGCGCGATGCCCGCATTGTTGACCAGGATGTCGACGCGGCCGTAGCTCTCGATCAGTTCGCCGGCGACTTCCGCGACCCGTGCAGAATCCGTCACGTTCATCACGACGCCTTCGGCATTGAAGCCTTTGCTCTTGAGCTGCGCCTTTGCGGCTTCGACGGCGTCGCCTGTCAGGTCGGCGATCGTCACCAGCGCACCGGCTTCCGCCAGCGCCTCGGCCGCCGAGAAACCGATGCCGCTGGCGCCACCGGTAATCAGCGCGACACGGCCATCCAACCGGAACTTGTCGAGATACATCGGCCCAGCTTGCTTGACGTTTGTGTCAACCGTCGCACCGGGCCCCTGACGGATCAATACGGCGACGACGGGCGTCGTTGACGCTGCCCGGACCGCTTGTTAGCACTCCGGCCGAATTGGACAGACCTTGAAGCCCCTTCTCAAAACCCTTCGCGGCGAAGTCTTGCCACGGCCCCCGATCTGGCTGATGCGCCAGGCCGGGCGCTATCTGCCCGAATACCGCGCGCTGCGCGCCAAGGCCAAGAGCTTCGTGGACCTCGCCCTGAACCCCGAATTGGCGGTGGAGGTGACCCTCCAGCCGATCCGCCGGTTTGGTATGGACGGCGCCATCCTGTTCGCGGACATCCTGTTGGTGCCGCACGCGCTCGGCCAGAAGCTCGAATTTCTCGAGGGCGAAGGGCCGCGACTGGACCCCATTCGCGACGCGGCCGGGCTCGCAAAGCTGTCGGACGCGCGGGCCGCCGACGTACTCGCGCCCGTCATGCAGACCATCAAAGGCGTGCGCGCGGCGCTGCCACCTGAAGTGACGCTGATCGGCTTCGCGGGCGCGCCCTGGACCGTCGCCACCTACATGATCGAAGGCCGCGGCAAGACCGATTACGAGAATTGCCGCCGCATGATGTGGAGCGAGCCCCAGCTGTTCGCTGCACTCATGGACACCCTGGTCGATGCGACAGCTGCCTATCTCAACGCACAGGCTGAAGCCGGCGCCGAGATCCTCAAGATCTTCGATAGCTGGGCCGGCGCGGTGCCGGCCGCTCTGTTCGATGTGGCGGTGATCGCGCCGACCGCGCGGATCGTGAAGGCCGTCAGGGCGCGGCATCCCAACATCCCTATCATCGGCCTGCCCCGCGGCGCTGGTTCGCACGTCGCACGCTATGCAGCGGAGACGGGCGTCAACGCCGTTGGGATCGACCATATGACCGATATGGCAGGCGTCGCGGCCACCCTGCCCGCCGGCGTCGTGGCGCAAGGCAATCTCGATCCGATGCTGCTGATGGTCGGTGGCGCGCCCATGGACTTACAAGCGCGGCGCATCCTCGACGCGATGAAGGGCAAACCCTTCATCTTCAATCTGGGTCATGGCGTTCTCCAGCACACCCCGCCGGACCACATCGCCCGGCTGGTAGAGCTGGTAAAAGGCTGACGTGCGCAGCCGCGCCGCGGCGCATCAAACCACCGATTTGCTCCTGTGATTTGCATTCTACGATTGGGGGTTATTCCCATGTTGCAGTGCGAAACACGGCAGCCAACATTACATTGACAACATCACGTCATTTAGGAAACGGGGTCCCAGGCCCCGGCGCTACATCAGGAGTACTCCATGAATCGCTTCATCAAGGCATGGCTCGCCGGTCTCGCCTTCATCGGCGCGTCGGCCGCCGCCCAGGCACAGGACATTACGGCCGGCGAATACAAGTTGACTGTCGGCACCGCTGCGCCCTGCACGCTCACCCTTGCCGCCGACGGCGGCGCGAGCCTCTCGGCGGACTGCCAGCCGCTCAAGGCCGCCACGGGCTGGCGCAAGTCCGGCGCGCTCTACAAGCTCGCCGGCGCGGACGGCACCACCGTCGCCCTGCTCAAGCCAACGCGCGACGGCTTTGTCGGCACGACGGTGCCGGGTGGCCAGGAACTGGTCGCAACGCACTAATATTGGTCAAAGCGCGGAAGCGGCCGGAGCCATCGCTCCGGCCCGCTCTTTTGCGTCTAGTGAATGTCGTCGAAGGTCGATGGCATGCGCTGGCGCAGGCCGACCACACCCTCGCCGTCGCGCGGCACGATTTTGCGATAGAGATGCCAGGTCGCATGACCGAGCACCGGGATCGCAACCACCAGGCCGATGAACAAGGGCAGCGAGCCGGCCACCAGGGCGGCGGCAACGATCAGGCCCCAGGTGAACATTGGTCCGGGATTGGCGATGACCGCGCGTACCGACGTGGCGATGGCCGTGTCGAGCCCGACGTCGCGGTCGATCAGCAGCGGGAAGGAGACAATGCTGATGACCATGGCGAACAGTGCAAACAGCGCGCCGACGCCGACGCCGATCACGATCATCGCCTGCCCGCCGGGCGTGCGGAACACGTCGTGGAAGAACTGCTGCAACGAGTCGATCGGCGCTGGGCCGAACGTGTTCAGGTAGATCAGCCATGCCGCGACCATCCAGGCGAGGAAGGTTGCGATAAGCAGGCCGCCCAGCACCATGATCGCGCCGAGCGCCGGGGCCTTGAACACGTCGAAGGCATTCGACCAGTTGGCCTCGACGCCCTGCTCCCTCAGCCGGCTCATCTCGTAGAGACCGATCGCCGCGAACGGGCCAAGGATGGCAAAGCCCGAGGCAAGCGGGAACAACAGCGGGATCAGGTCCGCCTGGAAGATCACCCGCGCGAGAACCAGGCCAACGACGGCATACACGATGCCGACGAACAGCACGTCGCTGCGGTAGGCTTCGAAATCCTCAAAGCCCTTGCGCAGGGCGTCGCGGATGTCGGCGGTCGTGATGCGGCGCACTGTGGGCGCCGGCGAGTGAATGGTGTCCTGAACGTGTTGCAGCGAGTGGTGCGCAGAACTCAAAGCGTGCGCGGCACTCACGAATTGCGCGCCCGTCCACTCGACAGGATTTCTGATGGTCATGGCGAATCTCCCGAACCTTTTGCGGTCCGAGGGCGGTAACGCCCGTGGCCAGGCGGCCTACTCGCGCCGTCGGTCACGAGTGCCCTCGCAACCTTCGATGGCAGGATCATACGCCTGTTCGCGGCCGGTCCCTAATGCGCGGGCGCGGCTTGGGCGATGGAATTGAGCGCCGCGACGGCGTCCGGCGGCAGGCGAATATCCGCAATCCGGGCGTTTTCGTGCAGGTGCGCGACCGACGACGTGCCGGTGATCATCAGGATGTTGGGCGACCGTTGAAGGATCCAGGCCTGCGCGACCTGGCGGCTGGTCGCCCCAACCTGCGCCGCGACCGTATCCAGGATATCCGACTGAACCGGTGCGAACCCGCCGACCGGGAAGAACGGGACATAAGCGACGCCCAGCTTCGCGAGATCGTCGATGAAGGCGTCGTCGTTGCGGCGGGCGACATTGTACCAGTTCTGCACGCAGACGATGTTCGCCATTGCCTTGCCCTTGGCGAACTCCGCCGGCGTCACGTTGCTGAGGCCGATATGCTTGATGTGGCCCTGTTTCTGAAGGCCGATCACCGTCTCCATCATGTCTTCGAACGCCGGTATGCCCGGACCGTGGCCCGCGCCGAGGCGCAGGTTCACCACGTCCATCGCGGTGAGCTTGAGGTGCCGCAGGTTGTCGTGGACCGCGCTGATCAGCTCGTCCTTTGAATAGGCTGGGTTCCAGGATTTGTCCGTGCCGCGCTTGCCGCCGATCTTGGTGACGATCACCAGATCCTCCGGATAGGGATGCAGCGCCTCGCGGATCAGATGGTTCGCGACATGCGGCCCGTAGAAGTCGCTGGTGTCGATATGATTGATGCCGAGCTTGATGGCTTCGCGCAGCACGGCGATGGCGGTGGCGTGGTCCTTGGGCGGACCATAGACACCCGGACCGGGAAGCTGCATCGCGCCGTAGCCGACGCGGTTCACCGTCATCGAGGTACCGGAAAAGCTGAACGTGCCGCCGAGGTTCTGGTTCATGGCGTACTTCCTATTTGCGCGGCGTCAGGATGTTCTCGCCGGCGAGTTCGGCTTCCTTCTGGCAGATCGCGGCGTCCGGCGCTGTCCCGGATTTGCGCAGCGCGTCGATCTCGGCCTGCGCGGCGGCGAAGTCCGCCTTGTACTCCGGCGTCGAGCGCACCGCGGTCAGCGTAACCGACGCGGAGAGCCGCCCGTTCTCCACCGCGCTCCAGTTGTGCGCGCCGCACACGACACGGCTTTCGCCATAGGCGCGGCCACGCGTCAGGATCGCGGCGGCATGATCCGGCACCAGCTCCGCCAGGATCGTCGCCCAGGTCCAGCCCCAGGTCGCGTGGCCGGACGGATAGTCGTAGCTGTCGGCAAGACCCTTCTTGGGCTCGCAGATTTTCGCGTCCGGTACCTTGTCGATGAGGAAGGGGCGCACGCGCTTGTTGACGTCCTTGGAGATGTTGGTTTCGCGCCGCGTGTCGTTGCCGGCCTTGCCGATGAGCGCCGCCAGCCTGGGTGCGTTCTCCGGCGTCAGTGTGACACCGGCGGCGCAGGAGAAATTGCGCAGCATGTCGGCTGGCTTGCCCTGCACATCGGCGGTCGCGAAATCCCAGCGCGCGGTGCCGACCCACTGCCGCGTCTTCTTGAAGATCGCGCGATCAGCAGCGTAGCGGGCGTCGCCCTTCACCGGCGCGGGCGGCAGCACCGGCAGGATGTTGAAGGCTTCGGGAGTCAGGTAGCCGTTGTTGCCCTGTGTCTCGCCGATAACCGGCGCGGCGAGCGCCACGACGGCGGCAAATGTGAGCAGTGCCTTCGTCGGCCAGTGGCGCATGATCGTCCCCGCGAAAATCGAGGCGCGACCTTGTATCGACCCGGCAATCGACGCAACCGCTATTCGGCGGCGATGGAGACCGTGCGGCCCTGGTCCTTGAAGTTGATCGCCTGGAGATAACGGATGCCTTCCTCCGCGATGTCGTCACCGACCATGCGCGAGCCCTCGGCCTGGAGCTCGTCCATGTCGAGATACATTGCATAGAAACCGCGCGTGCGGTCGGTGATCAGCCCGGCATTGAGCAGCGTCTTGATGAGGACCCGGAACACGTTGGTCTCACCCTTGAACCGCTTGGTGACGTCGCGGTTCTTGCGCCGCTCCATGATGTCGGCGATCACGCGCTCCGGATCGAGGCCGAATTCGCCGTAGATGATCTGCTGCTGCGCCGGCGAACCCTGGTTGAAGAGCAGCGACTGCGCGCAATGCGCGGCCCAATCCTCGACCATGTTGCGCTCGCTTTCGCTGAGCTTGGGGATGGTCTTGTCGGCCCAGATCTTCCCGAATTTGTGGTGGAACGCCTCGTCGGTCATCACCAACTGGAACAGCTTGCGCGCGACCGGGTCGCGGTTGTTGCGGTAGCCGTTGGCGAAGGCGCCCATGGCGAGGCCTTCGACCAGCATCTGCATGCCGATGATCTTCTTGTAGACGGCGGGGCTCTCGATGATCTCGATCAGCAGCGCCTTGAGCGCGGCGCCGCACGGCACCGGACGGCCCCAGCGCGACTTGATGTACTTGGCGAAGGCGGTGACGTGGCGGGCTTCCTCGCGCGTCTGGTTGGCGGCGTATTCCTGCGCGCCCTGGTCCTTCAGCACATGGCACAGGGACGCCGACAGGTTCAGCGCCCCCTGCTCGCCGTGCAGGATGGACGAGAAATTCCACAGCTGCATGTAATTGATGAAGCGGACGCGCTCCTGGCGGTCCTTCAGCTTCTCCGCGATGTAAGGCAGGCGCAGCAGCGGCTGGCTGTCCTCCGAAATCATCGGCTCGTTGACCATGTCGAACGGCTCGTCGAAGTCGATGTACTTCTTATCGAGCGGATCCCAGAAATGGTCGTGGGTGGCGGAGATGATCTTGTCGAACGCCGTCGAACGCTGCTCGTAGCGGTCGAGTTCGATCATCGACTCGAAATCGTCGGGCGCGACCGCGCCGTACATCTGGTCCTTGGTGATGTTCGTGTCGGTCATGGCGTTCTCCCGTTCGTCTCTATTGTATGACGTGTTCAGCCCAGCAGGAAGCCGTCCCTGCCGAGCATCAATTTGTGGAATCGCTCGCCCATGCGGCGATAGCCGGCGTGGTTGGGGTGCAATTCATCCGGCAGGTCGGCGCGGTCGCCGGGACCGAACAACTCCAGGCCGCAGAGATAGCGGATCCGGTCGTCGCCGCTGCGCTGGCGCGCCTCGACCACGCCCTGCAACAACTCGCGCATGCGCTTGAGCGAGGGGCCCGCGCCGCCGGCGCCCGGCGCATCCTCGCGCGGCGGCGACCAGATGGGCGAAACCACAACGATGGGCGTGGAAGCGTGCTTCTCGCGGATGATCGACAGCATGCTGTGGGCACTGTCGAGGAATGTACGTTCCGGCAACAGGCTTTCGCCATGCACGTTGATACCGAGCTTGAGCACGATGCCGTCGGCCTTCTGGTCGCGCACGATGCGGGCCGCGAGGCCCGAGAGCAGGCAGGAGCCGCCCCAGCCCAGATTGATGAAGTTGGCGTTGGCGAGGCTGGCCGCGACCGCGGGCCACGCGCCGTCGCTGCCGTTCGCCTCCATGCAATGGGTGATGGAGCTGCCATGAAACACGAGGCGCCTGCGGTTCTCCGGCCACGGCGCCCAATGCGCGCCGTCAGCTATGGCGACTTCGTCGATCGAGACGGTCGCGGTTTGCGGCAGCCAGACCTCGACCTCGTTGCCGCCCTTCGGCAGCTCGATCTCGACCGTGGCGTGCTCATCGCCCTGGAGCGAGCCATCGGCCTTGAGGTACGCACCGCCCGAGACCTTGCCTTCGCCATGCGGATCGCCATCGACGAAGACCCGCCAGACGGCCGGACGCGGCGTTTCGTTGAATGCGGCGGTGCGCTGCCGGACCTTCAGCGTCAGGATCGACGAGTCGGTGTGCATTCGCAGGCGCACCCCCGCGGGCGTCGACGCGACCCAGCGGGTGAAGGGGTCGTAGTACGCGTGCTCGGCGGCCGGATAGCGCAGCGGCTGGATGCTGCCCGGGCGGCGGCGCACATCGACATGACCTTCCAGCAGATGCTCGGCGGAGGTCAGGTCGATGGTCTGCATCGGATCAGTTCCGCTTCGGAATGACGGTCATCAGCCGCTCATACCCCTTCACGAAGGTCGAGTAGCTGCGCTTGGGTTCGGCGACCACCTCGATCGCCGGGAAGCGCTTCATGATCTCTTCCCAGATGATCTGGAGCTGGAGTTCGGCCAACCGGTTGCCGACGCAGCGGTGGATGCCGAAGCCGAACGAGATGTGGCGGCGCGGATTCTCGCGGTCGATGATGTAGTCGTTCGGACGCTCGATCACGGTCTCGTCGCGGTTGCCCGAGACGTACCACATCACGACCTTGTCGCCCTTCTTGATGTGCTTGCCCTGGAATTCGATGTCCTGGTTGGCGGTGCGGCGCATGTGCGCCAGCGGCGTCTGCCAGCGGATCGTCTCCGACACCATGGAGGTGATGAGCTCGGGATTGGCGCGCAGCTTGTCGTACTGGTCCGGGTTCTGGTTCAGCGCCAGCACCGAGCCGGTGATCGTGTTGCGCGTCGTGTCGTTGCCGCCGACCGTCAGCAGCACCACGTTGCCGAAATACTCGCGCGGCTCCATGTTCCGCGTCGCCGGGTTGTGCGCCAGCATCGAGATCAGGTCGCCCCCGGCCTCGGTCGCGTTGACCCGGTCGTTCCACAGCTCCGTGAAGCGGCCATGGAACCGCTGAAACTCCATCATCTTCTCTTCCATCGTGTCGATGACACCGTGGCCGGGCGCGGCGGTCACGATGTCCGACCAGCGCGCAAGCTGGCGGCGCTCTTCCTGCGGCAGGTCGAACAGAGTTGCCAGCGTCATCGCCGTCAGTTCGATCGAGACCTTGTCGACCCAGTCGAACGGCTCGCCGATCGGCAGGCTGTCGAGAATCTTGCCGGCGCGCTCGCGAATGATCGGGCCGAGATATTGCAGGTTCGCGGGGTTGACGACGGGCGTCACCACCTTGCGCTGGATGTCGTGCTTGGGCGGATCCATCGCGATGAACATCGGCAGCGGATCCTGGTTGGCCTGGCCGCCGCCGATCGTGATGCCGCCCGCGAGGAAGTCGGACGAGAACACCTGGTGGTTCGTGTCGACCGCCATGATGTCGTTGTACTTGGTGATCGACCAGTACGGGCCGAACTCGCTCTCGGCGCAGTAGTGCACCGGGTCTTCGCGGCGCAGGCGCTCGAAATACGGCCACATCGCGTTCTGCTGGAACAGCACGGGCTGCGCGACATTGATCTTGTCGAGCGGCAATGCATAGGCCGCGTCACGGGCGGCGTTGATGTCTTCCTTGGCGACAGCGATGTTCATGGCCCTGTTCCTTGCTCAGTGCTGACTGTGGGGCATGCGGACGACGAGGCCGTCCAGTTCCTTGGTGACCTTGATCTGGCAGGACAGCCGGCTGTTGGGCTGAATTTCCGGCGCGAAGTCGAGCATGGTTTCTTCCATGTCGGACTTGGGCGGGATCTTCGCGGCCATCGCCGGGTCGTCGACGAAGACATGGCAGGTGGCGCAGGCGCACGCCCCGCCGCAATCGGCATCGATGCCGGGAATCATGTTCTTCACGGCGCCTTCCATGACGGACCAGCCCTCGGGCACCTCCGCTTCGTGTTCTTTGCCGTTGTGTTCGATGTACTTGATCTTGGGCATCCTTCGGGGCTCGCTTTGCTCGCACCTCAGGATGACGAGCGGATCGCCCGTCATCCCGAGTTTGATATTGATGTCGTCATCCTGAGGTGCTCCGCACAGCGGAGCCCCGAAGGATGCATGCTATTCCGCGGCGATCTTGATCGCAGCGGAGTTCGAGCGATCCTTGAAGTTGATCGTCTGGAGATAGGCGATCCCTTCTTCTGCGATGTCGTCGCCGACCATGCGGTCGCCTTCCATCTTCAGTTCGTCCATGTCGACATAGTTGGCATAGAACGCCTTGGTCCGGTCGGTGACGAGGCCGGACTTGACCAGCGTCTTGATCAGCACGCGGAAGATGTTGGTCGACTCGCGCAGGCGCTCGCGGGTGCGGGCTTCCGAGCGGATTTCCATCAGGCCGGCGATGACCCGCTCCGGATCGAGGCCGAAGGACTGGTACATCTCGACCTGCTGCTGCGGCGAGCCCAGGTTCATCACCAGCGACTGGAAACAGTGCGCCGCCCAGTCTTCCACCACGTTGCGCTCCGATTCCGACATGCGCGGGATCGTGCGGTCGGCCCAGATCTTTCCGAACTTGTGATGGAACGCCTCGTCCGTCATCACGAGCTGGAACAGCTTTTTGGCCAGCGGGTCCTGGTTGTACTTGTAGCCCGTCGCGAAGGCGCCCATCGCGAGGCCCTCGACCAGCATCTGCATGCCGATGATCTTCTTGTAGACCTCCGGCGCCGAGATGATGTCGACCAGCAGCGCCTTCAGCACCGTGCCGCACGGACGCGGACGGCCCCAGCGCGCCTTCACATACTTGGCGAAGGCGGTGACGTGGCGCGCTTCCTCGCGCGTCTGGTTGGCCGCGTATTCCTGCGCCCCTTGATCCTTCAGCACATGGCACAGCGAGGCCGACAGGTTCAGCGCCCCCTGCTCGCCGTGCAGGATCGACGAGAACGACCACAGCTGCATCTCGTTGGCGAACTTGATCTTCTGGCCGGTCTTAACCAGGTGATCGCGGACATACGGGATCTGAAGCTGGAATATCTGATCGTCCGGCATCATCTGCTGGTTTTCGATGTCGAACGGCTCGTCGAAGTCGATGTACTTCTTGTCGAGCGGATCCCAGAAGTGGTCGTGCGTGGCCGAGATGATTTTGTCGAAGGCGGTCGAGCGCTTTTCGTAACGGTCGAGCTCGATCATCGATTCAAAGTCGTCGGGCGCAACCGCCTCGTAGACCATATCCTTGGTGATGTTTCCGTCTGTCATGGTGTCCTCCGTAAGCCGTTGCTCTATTTTTCCACCAGCGACTGCAACACGGCCGCGGTGCGTTCGATGAAGATCTCGCGTTCCTCGCCGGCCAGCGGCTCGTCGCGAATGAGACGTTCGACCAGGAGGCCGATGAAGACCGATGCCAGCACGCGGGCGCGCGCCTGCGCGTTCTCGCCGCCGATCCATTCGCGGATCGGGCCCATGAAGCGTTCCTGTACCGCCACGTTCAGCAGCGGCGCGGTCGCCGGATTGGTGGCGGCCTGGAGCAGGAATTCGAAAGCATGCGTGCGCTCGACATGCTGATGGGCGTGACCGGCCATCATCTTGGCGACGTCGTGCGCGAAATTCTCGCGTGTCCACTGCGAGATCGCATCGGGTGAGATCGAGTCCTTGAGCGCCGCCTGGAAGAGGCCTTCCTTGCCGCCGAAATAGCGGTTGATCAGCGCCGCGTCGGCGCCGGCATCGGCCGCGATGTCGCGCAGGAAGGCGCCGTCATAGCCGGACTTGGCGAAATGCACCTTGGCGGCGGCGAGAATGGCGGCACGAGTCGCGTCGGCGTCGCGCTTACGGGGCGCGGCTCGTTCCGTGGCGAGGGCGACGACGTTTGTCATTTGGGAATGACACGCTGCGCCCGCAAGGAACCCATGTCAACCAGCAATGACTTATCATGGAGCTCTCTTGAAACAGCTCGCCATCATTCCCATATAAGGGATTGGGGCCTGTACTGGGCGGCCACAGTGCTGCCTTCATCCTGCGCTTGTCGAAGGATGCCCGTCTCCGAGGCGATTTCTCAAGCGCCAAAGGCACATAGGGACAAATCCGGGAATTGAACCCGATTTTTCTGGGGTCCCCCCTCCCCACGGTTTTCCGTGGTTCGAATACGGAAAATACCCCGAATCCCGCAAAACAAGGGTCAAGCGGTTGCGGTCCAGCGCTAGCCACCTACCACGGCGTGACCCGCGGCTCAGGCGTCCTTCGGCAGTTCCGCGACCATCGCGTCGCGCATTTTGAACTTCTGCGGTTTGCCCGTGACGGTCATGGGGATCTCGGCCACGAAGCGTACGTACCGCGGCACCTTGAAGTGCGCGATCTTGTCCTTGCAGAAGGCGCGGATATCTTCGTCGGTCGGGCTATGGCCGGGGCGCAGCTTGATCCAGG
>Ga0207680_10000867_pt1 | contig 14283 bp, 13 predicted proteins | sample KBSS23metaG_FD_184321 | JGI IMG/M metagenome (GOLD analysis project Ga0207680, IMG submission 184321) | Switchgrass rhizosphere microbial communities from Kellogg Biological Station, Michigan, USA - KBS S2-3 metaG (SPAdes) (version 2) | ecosystem: Host-associated > Plants > Roots > Rhizosphere... | reverse complement strand
CCCCGTCGTGGAGCTCGATCAGCTCGGCCGAGCCGCGCAGCCGCAGCGCGATCGTCGTCCCCCGCAGCGAGGGGTGGCCGGCGGCGCGCGCCTGCAGCGGCACCAGCGCCGCCCCGCGGTAGTCGGCGAACTCGGCGTAATCCGGCGGCCGCTCGCCGTAGGCGGCCTCGATCGCCGCCAGCAGCGCCGCCGAGCGGGCGTGGTCCTCGCAGGCGAAGGCGATCGGGGGCGGCTCGGGGACGCCGCCGTCCGCATACGGGTCGATCACCGTCACCTCGTGCTCGCGCTCGAGCAGCCGCCCGAGCCGCTCGACGGTGAGGTCGGAACCGGCGCCGGCGCGGTGCGCCGAGGAGACGAGGAGGACACGCATCGGAGAGCGAAGATAACTTTCCCGCGTGGCGAAAGGCTCAGACGGCCTTCGTCCCGCCCGGGCTGGGGCCGTGCCAGGGACCGGGACGGGGCCCTCCACCCCAGTCCTCCTGCTCCTCGTCTGGCTCTTCGGAGCCTCCGCCTGCCTGCTGCTTTACCTCGGCTCGAAGCTGACCTTCCTGCTCGATGACTGGGAGTTCCTCCTCTACCGCCAGGGCTTCGACGCCGACGCGATCATGCGACCCCACGGCGAGCACATCGTCGTCCTCCCGGTGCTGATCTACAAGGGCCTCCTGGCAACCGTCGGGATGGACTCGGCCCTCCCCTACCGGTTCGTCGCCATCGCCCTGCTGCTGCTCAGCGCGGCGCTGCTGTTCGTCTTCCTGCGGCGGCGGGTCGGCGACTGGCCGGCGCTGGCGGCGACTGCGATCGTCCTCTTCCTCGGCGCCGCCTGGGAAGACCTCCTCTGGTCCTTCCAGATGACCTACTTCGGCTCGGTTGCCTTCGGGCTCGCCGCGCTGCTGGCGCTCGAACGCGAAGACCGCCGCGGCGAGGCGGCCGCCACGGCCCTGCTCGTCGTCTCCATCCTCTTCTCCAGCCTCGGCCTCTCGTTCACGATCGCGGCGGCGGTCCACGTCCTCCTGCTGGGCGAACGCCGGCGCCGGCTCTATGTCTTCCTCGTCCCGCTCGCCGTCTACGCCCTCTGGTGGCTGGGCTGGGGCCACACGGCGGAATCGGCGGTCAGCATCGACACCATCGCCCGCACGCCGCTCTACGTCCTGACCGGCATCGCCGCCGCGGTCGGGTCGGCCACCGGCCTCTCCAACTCGGCGATCACCAGCGGCGATCACCTCGTCTGGGCGCGACCGGTGGCGATCGTCCTGGTCGGGCTCGGCGCCTGGCGGCTGCACCGGCGCGACCGGGTCCCGCACTGGTTCTGGGTGGTCCTGGCCCTCGCCGGATCGTTCTGGATCCTCGCCGGGCTCAACCAGATGCCGGGGCGCGAAGCCGACGCCAGCCGCTACCAGTACCTCGGGGTCATTTTCGTCTTCATGCTCGCCGCCGAGGTGCTGCGGCCGGAACTGGAACGGGGGCTGCGGATCGGCGCCAAGACGTTGGCCGCGATCGCGCTCGTCGTCGCCTTCTCACTGGCCAGCAACCTGCAGGACCTGAACACCGCGACCAAGAACACCTACCACCCGATCAGCCGGCTGGAGAAAGCCGGCCTCGGCTCGCTCGACATCGCCGAAGCGACCGTCGAACCGGGCTTCGTGCTGAGCGAGGACCTGGTCGACACCGGCTTCGTCAACGTCGACGCCGACCACTACTTCACCGCCCGCGACCAGTACGGCTCGCCCGCCTACGACGAAGCCGAAATCGCCTCCAGCCCCGAGTACGTCCGCTACGCCGCCGACAAGGTTCTCTACGGGGCGCTGCGGGTCGGGCTCGAACCGCTGCCGGCCTCGGCGCCGCCGGCGACCGGCTGCGAGACCGTGCCGAGCGACGGCGGCGCCTCGGCGCAGCTCGCCCTGCCACCGGGCGGGATCGTGATCGAGACCGGCGCGGCGCCGATCGAACGCTTCGACCTCAGCCGCTTCTCGAGCGGCGAATCGGCGCCGATCCAGATCGAAGGGATCGGCGCCGGCGAAGCGGCGCGGCTGACGATCCCGACCGACGCCGCCGCGGCGCCCTGGAAGCTGCGGCTGATCGGCGCCGGCCCGGCGAGGGCCTGCGAGCTGGGGGGTGGCGGATGAAGCTCTCGGTCGTGATCCCCGCCCACGACGAGGAGGGCTCGGTCGCCGCGACCGTGGAAGGCGTCGCCTCCCGCCTCGACAGCGAGGCGATCGAGTACGACGTGCTGGTCATCGACGACGCCAGCCGCGACCGCACCAAGGAGATCGTCGAGGCGATCGGGGCGAGCAACCCGCGGGTCCGCTGCCTCACCTCCTACCATCCCCCCGGCTTCGGCTTCGCAGTGCGCTGCGGACTCGAGCAGTTCGGCGGCGACGCGGTCGCGATCATGATGGCCGACGGCTCCGACAGCCCCGAGGACCTCGTCTCCTACTACCGGGCCCTCGAGGAAGGGCACGAGTGCGCCTTCGGCTCCCGCTTCGTCCGCGGCGCCCGGGTGATCGACTACCCGCGCACCAAGCTGGTCATGAACCGGATCGTCAACTTCGGCATCCGCGTTCTCTTCCGCCACGGTTACAACGACACCACCAACGCCTTCAAGGCCTACCGGCGCGAGGTGATCGAAGCGATCCAGCCTCTGCTCTCGCACCACTTCAACCTCACCGTCGAGCTGCCGCTGAAGGCGATCGTCCGGGGCTTCGACTTCAAGGTCGTGCCGATCTCCTGGACCAACCGCAAAGCTGGCGTCTCGAAGCTGGCGCTCTCGGAGATGGGCAGCCGTTACCTGTTCATCGTCCTCTACGTCTTCCTCGAGCGCCACCTCAGCCGCGGCGACTACCGGCGGAGGGGCCGGTGAGCGGGCGGCGGCTGGGCGCGACCCCGGTGCTGCTGGCGGCGATGGCGGCCGCGGCGATCTGGATCGTCGCGCTGGGCTCGAAACTGACCTTCCTGCTCGACGACTGGGGCTACATCGTCCTCCGCCGCGGCGACGATTTCGACAACTGGGTCAGGCCCGACAACGAGCATTTCGTCGCCGCCCCGGTGACGATCTGGAAGCTCCTGATCGCCGTCTTCGGGATCGACTCGATGCTGCCCTACAAGCTGGTCTCGACCGCGCTGTTCCTCCTCGGCGCCTGGTTCCTCTTCGTCTGGATGCGGCGCCGGGTCGGCGAGTGGGCGGCGCTGATCGGGGTCGTCGCCCTGCTCTTCTGCGGCGCCGCCTTCGACGACCTGCTCTGGTTTGCCTCGATTACCTTCCTCGGCTCGATGGCCGGCGGCCTGGGGATGCTGGTCGCGCTCGACCGCCGGGACCGGACCGGGGACCGGCTCGCCTGCCTCGGCCTCACCGTCTCGCTCTGCTTCTCCAGCCTCTGGGTCGCCTTCGCGGCCGGCGCCGCGCTCGACATCCTCCTGCGAAGGCGCGAGCGGCCCTGGCTCGGGCGCGTCTTCGTCGTCGCCGTGCCGGCGCTGATCTACGTCGCCTGGTGGATCGGATGGGGGCACGAGGCCGAAAGCGCGCTCTCGCTCCACAACATCCTCAGGAGCCCGGACTGGGTCTTCGACTCGATCTCGGCCGCGGTCGCCGCCTTGCTCGGCCTGGCGATCCCGGCCGAAGGGATCGTCGCCCCCAACGGGCTCGACTGGGGCCGGCCGCTGACCGCGATCCTGCTGCCGCTCGCGCTCTGGCGCCTGTGGAAGATGCCGCGGGTGCCGCGCTCGCTGTGGGTGGTCCTCGCCGTCGCCCTCGTCTACTGGTTCCTCGGCGGGTTCGACGTCAAGCCGGGCCGGGTGGCCTCGGCGAGCCGCTACCAGTACACCGGCGCCGCCTTCGTCCTGATGATCGCCGCCGGCCTGCTGGCTGGGCTGCCGCTCCGCCGCCGGCTGCTGCTCCCGGCGCTGGTCGTGCTCGTGGCCGCGCTCCTGCCCAACCTCCTCTTCTTCCACGAAGCCTACGAGAGCTACCGCCGCACCAGCCAAATCGAGCGCGCCGACCTCGCGGCGCTGGAACTGACCCGCCCGCGCGTCAGCCCCTCATTCGATCTCGAGGAAAGCTACGCGGACACCGGCTACGTCCCGGTCGAAGCGGGCCCCTATTTCGAAGTCCGCGACAGCGACGGCTCGCCGGCCTACGACGAAGCCGAACTGGCGACGGCGCCCGAGCACGCCCGGGTGCCGGCTGACAAGACGCTCGCGGCGGCGCTCGGCCTCGGGCTCGCCGACCTCGCCGGCGGGCCCGGCGGCCCGGCTGGGAGATGCCACAGCGAGGCGATCGAAGGCGGCGAGCTCGACCTGCCCGTCCTGCGCGGCGGGGTCGCGCTGCGCGCGAGCGAGCCGCTGCAGCTGACCCTCGGGCGCTTCTCAGAATCGAGCCCGGTCGAGCTGGGCGAACTCGCCCGCGGTGAGTGGGCGGAGCTGCGGATTCCCGGCGACCTCTCGCCGCGGCCCTGGGTCCTCGAAGCAAGCGGGAGCGGCCGGCTGACGCTCTGCCGCCTGCCAACCGGATGACCCTGCGGCGCGGAACCGAGATCGCCCTCGCGGTGGCGATGGCCGTCGCGATCGGCCTGATCGTCGCCGCCACGAACGGTCAGGGCTTCGCGATCGACGAACTGTATTACTACGGCCGCGTCGCGCTGAAGGAGGGCGCGCTCGTCCACTACGGCTCGCCCCTCAGTCCCGAGTACCTGCTGGCCCCGTTCAACGGCCACCTCGCGCTCGGCGGCCGCTTCGTCTACGAGACCGTCTTCGCCACCGTCGGCGCCCACTACACCGTCTTCGTCGTCGTCAACGCGCTCGGGATCTGCGCCAGCGCCGGCCTCCTCTTCGTCTTCGCCCGGCGGCGCGTCGGCGACGTCGCGGCCCTGGCGCCGGCGCTGCTGATCCTCTTCTTCGGGATCGCCCGCGAGCAGTTCCTCTGGCCGCTCGACTTCAACAGCTCGGTGGCGCTGGCCGCCGGGCTGGCGGCGATCCTCTGCCTGCAGCGCGAGGACCGCCGCGCCGACCTCGCCGCCTGCCTGCTGCTGGCGATCTCGGCGGCGATGATCGAGGTCGGCCTCGCCTTCCTCGTCGGCGCCGCGCTGCTGATCGCGCTCGACGGCGACCGCCTGCGGCGCGCCTGGATCGTCGTCGCGCCGCTCGTCCTCTACGCCGCCTGGTGGATCTGGTCGGCCCGCTTCGACCAGGGCGAAACCGAGCTCTCGAACATCGTCCACGCGCCGCGGACCGCCTTCGACTCGATCGCCGTCTCGCTCGGCTCGCTGACCGGGACCAACAGTCCGGCCTCCTTTGCGACCGACCTGACGACGCTGGGAAAGGTGCTCGCGGTCGCCGCGCTGGTGATCCTCGTCGCGCGCGTCGTCCGCGGCGGCCTGCCGCGGACGATCTGGGTCTGGCTCGTCGTCGCCGCCACCTACTGGACCCTGCTGGCGATCGCCGACCGCTCGCCACAGAGCACCCGCTACCTGCTGGTCAGCGCGGTGCTGGTCCTGCTTGTCGCCGCCGACTGCTTCCGCCGACCGCTCTCCAACCGCGTCGGGGCGGTCCTCGTCGTCCTGGCGCTGCTGCCGCTGCCGGCCAACGTCGGCGCGCTCTTCACCGACAAGGACGAAAACGTCCTCCGCACCGACATCGCCAAGACCCGAGCCGAGTTTGCGGCGGTCGAGCTGGCGGGCGAACGCGTCGACCCCGCCTACGTCGTCTCCGCCGACCCCCGGGTGGTGGAGCTCGGCGGCGGCCTCTACCTGGGGATCCCAGCCGTCGCCATCCTCGACGCCGCCGAGCAGAACGGCTCGATCGCCTTCAGCCTCGACGAGCTCGAGGAGCAGCCGGAGGAAATCCGCGAGATCGCCGACGCGGCCCTGGTCGGAGCGATCCCGATCGAACTCGAACCGTCGCACACCCCCGGAGCGGCCCTGGACTGTCTGACCACCAAACCCCAGGGGCAGCGCCCTGCGGTCGTCCCGCTCTCGACCGGCTTCAACCTGGTCCGGGTCCCCGGGCCGGAGACGGCGTTGATCGGCGTGCGACGCTTCGCCACCGCGGGACCCGGTGTCCCGGCCGGCCGCCTGCGACCGGGCGGCTGGGCCGCCCTGAAGTTCCCCCAGGACGGCGAGAAGGACTGGGCCCTGGTCACGAAGGCAACCGTCACCACCTGCTCGTAGTCTTCGAGCGCTTCCCGAGCAACCAAGGAGAGATCAGACTGAACTACGAGCGCCTCTACGCATATCGGTTCCGCGACGTCGACCAGGGCGCCCGCACCGGCGTCTGGGAGGAGATCGCTCCCCACGTGCACGGGTTGATGGGCTCCCCCAGCCGGGTGCTCGACCCTGCCGCCGGCCGCGGCGAGTTCATCGAGGCGATCCCCGCCCAGGAGCGGGTCGCGGTCGACGAGGTCGCCTACCCCGAGGCGGACCACAGCTCCGGAGTGCGGCGCATCACCTCGAAGATCGAGGACGCCGAGCTGCCGCAGGACCACTTCGACGGCGTCTTCGTCTCCAACTTCCTCGAGCACCTGCCAAGCCAGGAGGCGATCTCGCAGTTCCTCGAAAAGATGAACGCGGCGATGGCGCCCGGCGGGCGGATCGCGATCATGGGGCCGAACTACCGGTACTGCTCGAAGGAGTACTGGGACATGGCCGACCACATCATCGCCCTCACCCACCTGGCGATCGAGGAGCACCTCTACACGGCCGGCTTCGAGCCCGAGCGGACTATCCCCCGCTACCTGCCGTACTCGTTCCGCGGCATCCTGCCCCCGTCGCGCAAGCTGACCGCCGTCTACCTGCGGACGCCGCTGGCCTGGCGCCTGCTCGGCAAGCAGTTCCTGGTCATCGGCCGCAAGTAGGTGCGGCACCGTAGGGTCTCAGTGCTACACTCGCGTCCGTGCCCACTACCCAGCCCCGCTACACCCTCACCGACACCGGGGCACTGCGCGCGCAGCTGGACCAGGCTCAGCGACGTTGGCCTGGGGTTCGAGACCGGAAAGAGCTGCTGCTCCGGCTCGCCGACGCGGGGCAGAAAGCGATCGAACGCGAAGCGGAAGAGCGCAAGGCCGCCATCGCGCAAACCGCCGGAGCGCTGACCGGCGCCTACCCCCCGGCCGCGCTCGAGCTGCTGCGCGAAGACTGGCCGGAGTGATCGTCCTCGACGCCAGCGTCCTGATCGCCCACCTCAACGGCTCCGATCGGCATCACACCAGGGCTCAAAGCCTGCTGGAAGCTCACAGCAGCGAGCCGTGGGGGGCCAGCTCGGTGACCCTCGCCGAGACGCTGGTCTACCCCGCTCGCGCAGGGCGCCTCGCGGACGCCGAAGCGGCTCTCGTGGGCCTCGATATCCAAGAGCTCTTGCTGGCGGGAAGTGCACCCGGGCGCCTGGCGGAAATGCGCGCCGACGTAGGCCTGAAGATGCCGGACTGCTGTGTGATTCTGGCGGCGCAGGACAACGATGCCACCGTGGCAAGCTTCGATGCCGACCTGCTCTCGGTGGCGCGGAAGCTGGGAGTCAAAGCGGTTCCCGGCGATCCCGGGTAGAGCGTTCAGGGCAGCGGGCAGACGTAAACCGGGCCGCTGACGACTGCCAGCCAGGGGTCGGCGGCGGCGTCGGATGGGACCTCCAGCGTCGCCCAGCCCCCCGCCCGCAGCCGTCCGATCGGGGCCTGGTAAGCGCCGGCGGAGAAGCGGCTGAGCCCGACCTCGACGCCGCCGCCCCGGGCGCCCAGCAGGGCGCCGCCCGCCGGCAGGTCGAAGAAGGCGGGGTCCCCGGCGCTGGCGTCGAGGACGCTCGGGCAGGAAGCGGGATCGGCGGGCGCGGCGCTCGGCCGCAGCGCCAGGTCGAGCGCGGCGACGAGGGTGGCGTCGGCGACGTTGCGGACCGTCGGGCTCTCGCTGCGGATGCGCTCCAGAGAGAACCCGAGCGGGCCGTAGCGGTCCTCCGCTTCCAGGTAGGGACCGGCGGCCAGCGGGACGAATACGGCGCCGCCGGCGCGCTGCACCCGTGGGTCGCTGGTGGCGACGAAGGCGGAGTCGACTCGATCGCGGGCGAGGTCGACCATCGCGTACTCGGTCCGGTTGGCGTCGGCTTCGGGCAGCATCGCGTCGCGGCCGTCCTTCAGCTTCGCCAGGTTCGCCGGCAGCGCCAGGGCGACGACGAAGAAGACCGCAGCGACCGCTGCCGCGTGCAGCCGCACCCCCCGCAGGGCGTCGGCGGCGACGAGAAGGACCATGGTGGCCCCGACGAAGACATAACGGGCCGAATCCGCGTCGCGGCCGCCCATCGCGATCTGTGCCCAGTAGGTGAGGACGATCGCGAGCGAGACCCAGAGCGTCGCCGGCACCCCGCCGCGTCGGAACCGCCAGAGCAGAGCCAGCCCCGCGACCGCGGCGACAATCACGCCGGCCGCCGTCACCGTCGTCTCCCCCGGGGGGGCGCCGCTCCCGGTGGGGTTCAGGCCGGTGAGCGAGCCCGCCACCGAGGCCAGGCCTTCAAGGACCGCCTGCGGGACCAGATGGAGGTTGGCGAGTTCGGTTTCCATCTGGCCGAACCTCCGCGACCACAGCCACCAGGCGGCGTAGATGGCGATCGGCACGGCGAAGATCCAGAGCCGCCTGACCCGGTCGTCGCGCAGCAGCACCGAGACGGCGACGCCGACCGCGAAGGCGAGGCCCACCTCCAGCGTCACGACCGAGAGCGTCAGCAGCAGGCAGGCGGCCAGGTCGCCCCGCCGGTTGTCGCGTTCCAGCGCCAGCAGGGCGCCGAGGCCGAGCGCCAGCGAGTAGATCGTGTGGAGGTTGAAGGGCCAGAGGAAGGTCTCGTTCGCGTAGCCGAGGAACAGCAGGGAGACGCAGAACGCGAGGGCGATCGCCGGCCCCGCGCGGCGCCGGGCGAGGACGAAGAAAAGGGCGACCGAGGCGAGGATGCCGACCACCTCGGCGAGGCGGAAGACGAGGTAGTCGGTCCCGGCGAGCTGGAAGAGGGACTCGAAGACGAGCCGGCCGCCGAGGACGAGGTGGCCGTTGTGGGGGGCGAAGAAGTACTCGACCCCGTGCAGCTGGGTGACGACGCCGTCGCGGATCACGAAGTGGGCGAAGTAGAAGACTTCGTCGCCGTTGAGGGCGAGGTCCTCGCCGAGGCTGAGGACGAGGAAGGCGGAGGCCGCCGCCGCGATCGCCAGGAGCGCCGGCGCCAGCCACGGCTTGCGCCGGAGGTCGTGCACGCCTAGCGGGGGCCGTCGCCGCGGCGGGGGCGGCCGTCCCGGTTCTCGAACCGCAGCCGCGGCACCCGCCAGATCGCCTCGAGCACGATCGAGCTGTCCATCTTCGAACTGCCGGCGTGGCGGTCGCGGAAGACGATCGGCACCTCGACGACGCGGAAGCCCGCCTGCAGGGTGCGGTAGGTCATCTCGATCTGGAAGGCGTAGCCGCGGGCGTCGACGGAGTCGAGCTCGATCGCCTCCAGCACCTCGCGGCGGAAGCACTTGAAGCCGCCGGTCAGGTCCTTCACCTCGACCCCGAGGACGAGCCGCGCGTAGGAGCTGCCACCGCGGCTGATCCCGCGCCGCAGCGCCCCCCAGTTGGAGACCCCGCCGCCCTCGACGTAGCGAGAGCCGATCGCCAGGTCGGCCCGCTTCGAAGCCTCCAGCAGGCGCGGCAGGTAGGCCGGGTCGTGGGAGAAGTCGGCGTCCATCTCGAGGACCAGCCCGGCGCCCTCGGCCAGCGCCTTGCGGAACCCGGCGATGTAGGCGGGCCCGAGGCCTTCCTTCTCGGTCCGGTGCAGGACCTCGATCCGCTCCTCGGCCGCGGCCAGGCGGTCGGCGATCCGCCCGGTGCCGTCGGGCGAGTTGTCGTCGACGACGAGGATCCGCGCGTCGCCGGGCAGCTTCGGCAGTACGGCGGCGACGAACGGCTCGAGGTTCTCGGCCTCGTTGTAGGTGGGCAGGACCAGCCAAGCCGGGCCCCGCGGGTCGTTCGCGTTCACCGCTCTAGGGCCTGGCCCGCCCGCCCGTGATCTTCACGAAGGCGTGCCACGACGGCTTCGGCTTGAAGCGCGGGCCTTCGCGGAAGAGGCCGACCGAATCGCAGAAGTTGCAGAGCAGCGGCGCGTCCTTCCAGGAGAACCAGTAGACCTGCTTGAGGTTCAGCCGCCGCATGTTTTCGATCAGGTAGCCGTAGGCGCCGCGCAGCTCGCGCACCTGCCCGCGGACGCCCTGCTCGAAGGCGACTTCCTCGAAGTTGTTCTGCGATCCCCAGCCCATCTCGGTGACGTAGAGGCCGGGGCGGTCGTGGTTTTCGCGGGTGACTTCGTGCACCCCTTCGACCATCCCTTCGAGTTCTTCGGTGTCGATCGCGTAGGGGTGCAGGGCGACGGCGTCGAACCTGCTCTTGATCCCGGGCACGCGGTAGAGCCGTTCGAGGAAGTCCGCCGCCGGCATCCCTTTGCTCCCGGTCGCGTTGGGCTCGCCGAAGAGGCCGGAGAGGAGGATCTTGGCGCCGGGCTGGACCGACTTGATCGCCCGGCTGGTGATCTTCAGCAGCTGCGCGTAGTCGGGGACGGAGACCGGGTAGGCGAAGTAGAAGAAGTTCGCCTCGTTCCAGATCTGCCACGTCCGCACCGGTTTGGGCACAGTGATCGCGGGTTCGTAGTTGATCCCTTCGGTGCGGTGTTCGCGCCAGAACTCGCCGCCGGGGCCGTAGCGCGCGACCGCGGCCTGGACGAACGCGGTCCAGGCGGCGCGCTGGCGGGCGTTGTGGACCGGCAGCGTCGTCAGCTTGCCGAGCCAGGGAGGGGTACCGGCGAGAAAGGGGAGGATTTCGAGCCCGCCGCGGCTAGCGGTTTCGATCGCCGGGTCGATCCCGGACCAGTCGTAGCCCCCCTTGCGGGTCGGCTGCACCGCCGACCAGGCGATCGGCATCCGCAGCGATTCGATCCCGCCGGCGCGCATGTAGCGGACGTCGGTGTCGGTCAGCGGGGTCTGCGGGGCGACGCCGAAGAAGCCGCGCGGCGGCCGCGGCTTCGGCGCGGCGCTGCCGCCGCTGGCGACGGCAAGTAGCCCCAGGGCCGCCACCAGCGCGGCGGCGACGAGCAGGCGGAGCTTCACGCCTTGACCACCCAGCGGTCGAGGTTCTGCTCGTGCATCTCCTTCAGGATGTCCTCGATCCCGTAGCGCAGCTTCCACTCGGGGTAGTCGGCCTGGAAGGGAGCGAGGTCGGAGATCCACCAGCGGTGGTCCCCGATCCGCGGCTCCTCGCCCATCTCCCACTGCAGCTCGCGGCCGGCGATCCGCTCGCAGGCGTCGATCGCCTCGAGCATCGAGCAGTTGCTGAAGCGGCCGCCGCCGATGTTGTAGACGGCCGCCGGGCGCGGAGCCTTGCGGAAGGCGTCGAAGGCGGCGATCAGGTCGGCGCTGTGGATGTTGTCGCGGACCTGCTTGCCCTCGTAGCCGAAGACGGTGTAGGGCGTGCCGGTTACGACGCACTTCATCAGGTAGGCGAGGAACCCGTGCAGCTTCGCGCCGGCGTGCTGGGGCCCGGTCAGGCAGCCGCCGCGGAAGGCGACGGTCGGCATCTCGAAGTAGCGCCCGTACTCCTGGACCAGCAGGTCGGCCGCGGCCTTGGAGACCCCGAACAGCGAGTGGGTCGAGGAGTCGATCGTCATCGAGGTGTCGATCCCCTTGTAATAGGGGTGGTCCTCGGGGAGCTCGAGCCGCTTCTCCAAGCTCTGCAGCGGCAGGCGGTTGGGCGTGTCGCCGTAGACCTTGTTGGTCGAGCAGTGGACGAAGGGCGCGTCGGGGGAGTGGGCGCGCGCCGCCTCGAGCAGGTTGAGGGTGCCGTTGGCGTTGACGCCGAAGTCGGTCTGCGGGTCGCTGGCGGCCCAGTCGTGCGAGGGCTGGGCGGCGGTGTGGACGACGAGCTCGATCTTGCCGGCTTGCTCGCGGAAGATCCGCTCCACCGCCTCGGCGTCGCGGATGTCGGCGTTCTCCCAGCGGAACTCGCCGGGGTGGGCCTCGATCAGCCGCTGGGTGACGTGGGAGGTCGAGGACTCGGGGCCGAAGAAGCTGGCCCGCATGTCGTTCTCGATCCCGACCACATCGAAGCCCTCGCGGACGAAGTGCTCGACGGCCTCGGACCCGATCAGTCCTCCCGCGCCCGTGATGATCGCAACCGGCATACGTTTATTCCCTTTCCTTCACTGGGGTTGAATTTGGAGGGCGGCGGCGATCCGCGCCTCGTCGGCGGCTATCCACTCGTGGATGTCCGCCAGCACCTGCTCGGCGCTGCGTTGGGGTCGCCATTCGTCGAGGCCGTAGAGCCTCGCGCAATCAGAAAGGTACACCGGGATGTCCCCGGAACGGGTCTCCGGCGCCGCTGCAATCGGCACTTCGTTGCCGCTCAGGCGCCGGCAGATCTCGGTCGTCTCCAGCAGCGAGAGGCTGCACCCGCGGCCGCCGCCGACGTTCACGGTCCGCCCGTCCCACGCCGCGCTGTTCATCAGCTGCCGCTCGACCAGGTCGACGAGGTCCTCGACGTGGAGGAGATCGCGCACTTGCTTGCCATGCCCCCCGAACCCGATGTAGCTGAGCGGGTTGCGGAAGTGGTGGGCCAGCATCCAGTGGGTGAAGACCCCCTGGTCGACCTTGCCCATCTGCCAGGGGCCGGCGATAACCCCGCAGCGGTCGGCGACGGCGAGCAGGCCGAAGGCGGCCCGGTACTCCTCGATCAGCAGCTCGGCGGCGAGCTTCGTCGTCCCGTAGAGGGTGCGCGCGCCCTGCAGCGGGAACTCCTCGGAGATGCCCTCCTCCGAGACGCCGGGGACGGCCTGCTCGGCGGCGATCTCGAAGCGGGTCTCCGCCTCGACGAGGTTGAGGTCGACCTGGGGCGCCACCGGGTAGACCCGGCTGGTCGAGAGGAAGACGAAGAAGGCGCCGTCGCGGCGGGCCAGCTCGAGGCAGTTATAGGCGCCGGTGAGGTTGGTGTGGAGGAGGTAGGAGGTGTCGCCGTCGACGCCGCTCATCACCGAGGGCTCGGCCGAGCACTCGACCAGGGCCGAGATCTCCGGCAGCGCCGTCAGGTCCCCCGGCTCGCGCACGTCGCCGCGGACGAACTCGACCCCAGCCGCCTCCAGGCGCGGCAGGTTCAGCTCCGAGCCCTTGCGGTAGAGGTTGTCGAGCGCGATCACCTCCCACTCCGGGTGGCGGGATGCGAGCGAGACCGCGAGGTTGGAGCCGACGAAGCCGGCGCCGCCGGTGATCAGCAGCCGGGTCAAGGCTGGCGAAGCTATCACCTAGGATCGACCCGTTTGGAGTACCTGCCGGCCCCCAGTCGCCCACCTTCGCCCGCCGCCGAGGTGCACGTCTGGCGCATCGCCGAGCCCCTCGGCTCCGATCGCGCCCTGCGGCTGGTCCTCGCCCGCTATCTCGGCGAGGCGCCAGAGGCGATCGAGCTCCTCCGGGGCGAGCGCGGCAAGCCCTCCCTGGCGACGGCGCCGGAGCGGCTCGCCTTCAACCTCAGCCACTCGGGCGAGCTGACCCTGGTCGCGGTCTCGCGCGGCCGCGAGGTCGGAGTCGACGTCGAGCGGGAAGAGCCCGAGCGCGACCTGGTCGCGCTGGCCGAGCGGGCGCTGGCGCCGGAGGACGCTGCGGCGGTGCGGGCGGCTGGGGAGGGTGAGCGCACTCGCGTCTTCTACGCGCTCTGGACCAGGCACGAGGCCCGGCTCAAGTGCCTCGGAATCGGATTTGGCAAGGCCGTCTGGCCCTCACCGCCGCTTGTCGTCGAGGCGATCCCGGCCGGGCCCGGCTACGCCGCCGCCGTGGCCGTGACCGGCGACGCGGTCCCGGTTCGGTTCTGGACGTTGAGTTGACCGCGACCAATTGACGGGTAACGGGTTAGCTAACTTGAGCGAGTTGATCCGGGCAGCGGGAAAGATCTTGGCGGCGGCGATGGTCCTGACGGGGCTGTGGTGCGCGAGCGCGCAGGCGCTGACGCTGCAGCGCGTAGGCCCGGAATTCGATAATCCGATCTACGTCACCTCGGACCCGAGCAACCCCGACCGCCTCTTCGTGGTCGAGCGCAAAGGGACGATCCGCCTGCTCGAGAACGGGGAATCGAAGCTCTTCGCAGATATCAGCTCGCTGGTCTCCTGCTGCACGAGTGAGCAGGGTCTGCAGTCGATCGCCCTTTCTTCCGACTTCGCCACCAGCGGCCGGGTCGACATCTCGAGGATGCTGACGCACACCTTCCGCCTCCCCGAGTGGCGCGACGCGTTCACGACCATCGCCGAGCAGCACGAGACCGG
>Ga0207680_10000864_pt1 | contig 14304 bp, 9 predicted proteins | sample KBSS23metaG_FD_184321 | JGI IMG/M metagenome (GOLD analysis project Ga0207680, IMG submission 184321) | Switchgrass rhizosphere microbial communities from Kellogg Biological Station, Michigan, USA - KBS S2-3 metaG (SPAdes) (version 2) | ecosystem: Host-associated > Plants > Roots > Rhizosphere >... | reverse complement strand
CCGCGGCGTAGATTGGCAGGAGCGACATCTGGTCAATCCGAAAGACACCACTCCTGGATCGACGATGCCTTCATTCAAGAATCTCAAGAAAGTCGAACTCGGCGCCCTCGGCCAATATCTCGAATCGTTGAAGAAGTAGCGAGCGCAAAAACTCCTACACTGCTTCGCGGGCAAGGTCAATGACTGGAGCACCGAAATGATGTGAACGTGTGAATTGAACTGGGTGGGTTAGGTTGACGCTATCACCTTCGCACAAACAAGTGAATCACGCGCCAATGCTTCGGCCCTTCCGCGCCATCTCCCTTTTAGAGGGGGCCGATGGGTGGTCATCCCGTAGGGATGACGCACGATAGCCGCATCACCCCTTCGCATATCACTGGTCATCTCCTAGTGGTGAAACACTGTAGCTGAATCAAATCCACGTACATCACTGGTCATCCCATAGGGATGACAGACGGTATCCCGGATCAACCCCCCTCGTAGATCACTGGTCATCCCGTAGGGATGACAGACGGTAGCCGGTGTGTCGGAGTTCTTCCGCCGAGCTCGCGAGGCGGAAGAGCGAAGACCACCGGACCGCGCCACCAACCACGACCACCCCGAAGGGGTGGCAGAATATCGGAACATGGGATCAACGTTCTACAGCCTCCACGTCCACGTCGTTTTCTCGACCAAGGAGCGTAGTCCCATAATTGCGGACGCATGGAGAAGCAGGCTCCACGCCTATGTAGGCGGAGTACTTCGCGGAATGGACGCAAAACCTCTTGAGGTTGGTGGCGTCGAGGACCACATCCACATTCTCGTCGGAACAAAGCCATCTCATTGCCTCTCAGATATGATCCGAGAGCTTAAGAAAGAATCGACAAAGTGGGTTCGCGCCAACGGAAACCCTTCCTTCTCATGGCAAGAAGGATATGCCGCGTTTGCGGTGAGCACCGGAATCGTTTCCGTCGTCAAGACATACATCGTGAATCAGCCGGAGCATCACAAAAAGTTCTCATACGAGGAGGAATTGAAGGCGCTATTGGATGAAGCCGGGATTCCTTACGAAGATCGATTTCTGGTTTGATCTCCGACCCCTTCAGGGTGGTTCGAAGGGCGCACCGTTCAGGGTTGCGAAAAGTCGAGGACGTTGTCGCACGTTCCGGACGACTTCGTCCGCGGCGTACCACCGTCGTCTTTCAAATCCCGACCCACGCTGTACACTACGAACGCATTGCCCTTCAGTTTGAATTTCAGCGGCTTTCCCGTAAAGGGATCGAGCGAGTTCACTCCGGATATCGGCAATGTCTTTGGCCAACTGCCATGGTCGAGCTTCCATTGAGCGATTTGTGCGCCCGCTAAGAGTAACCGTCGCTGCGCGAGTTGGTCCGCCCAATTATCGCAAATGAGTGCACGCCAAGTCATATCGCCCCAAAGGCTCTGAACGACCGAGTCCCTTGCGAGGATTTCGTTGCCCGAGACGATTGCCGACTTAAAACTCTTCCACTCAGTTGGGTCTTGCGGCATGGATTCAAAGGCCCTGCGCCAACCTTTGACAACCTTGGCCCCCACGTATCGCACCACAACATTCGACGTCGCGACCTTGTAGACAAACTTGTTTTCCGAAACGAAATTCGGGGCCGGCTCCCTTCCCGTTCGAATATCTTGAAGGGCCTCCAATTCCATCTCGAAACTTGACTGAAACCGAAGTTTCAGATCTGGCATATGAGGGAAAGTATTGGCCAAGTTCAAAGTGCGCTGGACGCAGTTGCTATCATTTAGATGACTCGATAGCATCTTGTGCGCGTGCGACACGACCGTCATTTCCATCATGCCCGAGGAAAGGATCGCAAGTCCTTGAGGGTTCTCGCTAAGTTGCTTTGCAATGCGCTCTGCTGCGTCCAGATCATCAAAGGCTTCTTTGATCTTCCCATCCTCTGCATTGAAGGTAGCTCTTAAATACAGTAGCCGTGAGGCGGTGCGAACTCCTTCCACATCGCGAACCATTGATCGGCCCCCATCGGGGTTCTTATGTTGTGCAAAAACGCACCGTTGCATCTTGGAGCCTGAGAGAATTGTGTCAATCAACGGTCCAAGCATCTTAGTTGCGAACCGCCCTGCCTTTCTGTCAGCCGCTGTAGCCTTAGGTGAAGTTGCCTTTGCCAGATCCTGCGTGAGCCCTTTTGCTGTCTCATCGCTGGCCAACACAGACGCAACGTGCAAGTAAGCTTCGGCCGCATTCGAACCACTTTGTGGAGCTAGGTTATCGAGCTCCGTAAGCGTTGTGGGGACCCCCATCTTCTTGAGTGCCGCGACATCCCGGTCCATCGAACAAGAAAACGATGTGAACCAGCCGACGACTCCCATCAACAAAACGAAGGCCGGCCCGCCGACAGTGAATAGTCTACGGCGCTTACTTGGAGTCGGCTTGCCCACTCAATCATTATCCAATGCTCCCGCGCGACCGCGCGCTAATTCACAGGGAACTGCTCCTTGGGAGTCGCACCTGCAGACTTCTATGACGCCAACAGATTTGTGTGTGCGACGAGCAGGTTGAGGGACCGAAATCCCGGATAGACCAGTAGGGTCGTATCGGGAGGGGGGTCAGGGGTGGGGGTTCTTGCAAATTCTTGGGAATGATTCCCCCTTCCTTCCGATCCTCAGCACTCAGCACTCAGCACCCTTACAACTTCCGCTCGACCACCTGAAATGGGTGCAAATATCTTCGGCTTTCGCCGCCTCTATTTGCGACCATCTGCCCGAATCGGAAGAGGCTGCAGATTTTTGAACTTGAACGTCTCCCCCTGAGAAAAGTTGAAACCTAAGGGTTGAGAGGCAATCTCGAACGAATCACCCTTCACCGAATAGTGGAAGAGGGCATTCGTGAACGGATCGATCGCATCTTGATCGAACGGCAATAACTCACCTGGCAATCGTCGTTGGTCAAGCCGAGACAAAAGAATCTTTGCACAGGAGAGCACCATTCGACGACGCGCGATCTGCTGGACCCAATCGCCGACTGCCACTTCATCAGAAAGATAGGGGCGCGCTCCCGCACCAAGCGGCGCAAGGTCCGTTGCTCGTTTGTCTGCGTCGAACAACGCCTGTTGAACACCTCGCCAATCGCGATGGTCTTTGGGCATCGATTCATACAAGACCCTCTGTAGGTGGATCGCCTTATTGAAGAGAAGGTGTACATGCACTCGCCCCCACGGTGTGATCTTTTTGTTCGCGCGGCTATCGACAAAATCGGTGCCATCTAGGTATTTGTTGGGATCTTGCTCCGCTTGTCGGATGCCGTAGAGACTATCGAGCGCCTCCGATTTCAGATCGTCTTCAAGATCGCGAAGAGGCGGCAACCCATCGATAACTTTTATCACTTTTGCAAGCGTGCTTGGATCATTCGAATGCTCTCTGACTACAGCTTCGAGCAACAACAGTAATTCTCCGTTTACCGTGGAGTAATTAAGTCGAGAACTGTAATTCAAGTCTGTTCGCATTTGAGCGAGCAATTTTCCGATCCGCCTGAAGTCATCGAATGCTTCATCCATGTGTCCAGACTTTGACTCCGTGTAGGCACACGCACCTAAGAGTCTGCCAGCGAACAGAATCCCTTCGGCGTCCCGATAATCCACTCCATCGGGTTTATAAGGCAACACATACCGAGGCATCTCACTTGCCCTTCGGGCATCATTCAATACCGCTTTCAGGTGGGAGTCAATCGTAATCGCATCCTGAGCACCCGCAGCACCAGATCGGTTTTGCAGCTTGACGAACAAGTCAGTAGTCAAGATGGACGTCCGCTGGTGAGCCGATAGCCGTGCAACGTCAGACCAAACTTCTTTGTAGGGCGCAAATGCGTCTTCACCTACTTTCGGGAGACGGGCGTTCCAGTCCTCTATCGTGGTGATCGCGCCAGCTTTTCGCATCGCCTCGATGTCTACGTTCCGCCCTCTGTTCGCGGAAATGACTAGACAAAGACCGAAGAAGCAGATAATGACGCCCAACACGCCAACCACTCGTAAAGACTTCTTCATTCAAATCACCCATTATCTGACGCAACTTCACTTAAATTGTAACGCCTACAACTTCCGCGCGACCACGTGAAACACGTGCCAGTGCTTCGGCACGTTCTGCGCCGTCTCCCCGTCCCGATCAACCTCGTCCATGAACAGAACCTCGAACGGTTCCAACATGTCCTCCACCTGTTCGTTTGTCTGCACGGTGTATCCGCGCGGCGCCCATTCGTCGTTCACTCCAAGGAACTGCACGGACAGCAATCCATCCGGACGAACCGCTTCCACCACACGCTTCCAAACTTCCGCATACACCGAAGGCGTCAAAAAGAACAAAGAAAAATGGGCGACCACCACATCGAATGTCCCCAGCGACTTCCAATCTAAGTCTTCGAACGAACTGCAAATCAACTTCACGGGTGCGCGCGAAGGGAGGCGCGATTGCAAGATGTCCAACGCCTCTTGCTCGGCATCCACCGCCGTCATTCTAAAGCCCTTGGAAAGGAGATGCAACACTCCCTGGCCAACGCCGCAACCCAAATCCAGCGCGTCGCCACCGTTTGGCAAGTGAGGATCGAGGTTGTCGTAATGTGGGTGGCGCGGACGCTCTAACATCGCCGCGTAATAGTCGGACCAGTTGACAGTAAAGGGTTCGGACATGAGCAAATCATCTTATCCTCTGCGCCAGCGCATCAATCCAGAAACGCCAAAAACATACGATCCGACATGGATGATTTGGAGTGGATATTCTCTTTGTCCAAAACTTGCGACAACACCCGTACGGGATGCATGGCAAACGTTTCGGCGGCTAACTCGCCAACCACAAAGGTCGAGGACAAGAATTTCTCGCACCTGATGATGATCATCGTCTTCGGCATCTTTGCCACGACCCTGCCCCAACCTCAACTTCTCGGCAAGTTATCGATTACCCACCTGCTGAAAGACAACCTCGGGCTCCCCGCCCAAAGCGTCGCCGGTTTCTTCTTTCTGTGCGGCATCGCATGGTATTTCAAACCGCTTGCCGGAATCCTTACCGACGCGTTTCCATTCATGGGAACCCGTCGCCGAAATTACATGCTTTTCAGTGCTGCTCTATCGGCAGTGAGCTGGATCGGAACGTTCTTCCTTTGGAAAGTATTTGGGAGTGGTGCCAACGCAAATCACACCCTCGCCTTCCGTGCTCTCCTCATCGGATCCATCGTCATCAATACTTTCATGGTCATGGCGAGCACTGTAACCGGTGCCTTCCTGGTCGAGGCCGGCCAGAGTTACGGCGCGACGGGAAGATTCACGTCGACCCGCATGTTCATTCAAAACATTTGCGCGATCATCAACGGATATGCCGGAGGCCTGCTCGCAAGTGTTGGCTTTCTTTGGGCTTGCGGTGCGAATGCGCTCCTCGTCTTCTCACTCTTCCCCATCACTTACATCTTTCTAAAAGAGAAGAAGCGGAGAGAGACAAATTCCGTCGCGCTCAAGAATGCGAAAACTCAGCTTGCGACCATCGGAAAATCCAAAACGCTTTGGTGGGGCTTAGTTTTCATCTTCTTGTTCTACTTCGCTCCTGGCCTCAACACCCTTCAGATCTTCCGACAAACGAACGAACTCGGCTTTAGCCTGAAATTTGTCGGCCTCCTCGGAAGCTATGCGGGCGTCGCCGCCCTTGCATCATCTGCGGTCTATGCCGTTCTTGTCAAGAAGTTCTCTCTCCGCACAATGTTGCTGATTGGAATCGGCATTTCGGGCCTCATCGCATTCCTGTACTTGCCCGGGTTCTATACGGACTCGAAGCGTGCAGTCTTCGTGGAATGCGCCAACGGCCTCGCCTACACCTTGGCAGAAATCGCGTTGATGGACTTAGCCGCCCGCGCAACTCCGGTCGGGTGCGAGGGGCTTGGATACAGTCTCATTCTTTCGTTCCGAAACATTGCACTTCTCGGTGCTGACTTTCTCGGATCCTATTTCCACGACACGATGCACGTTCCCTTTAACGTGATGGTCATGATCAACGGAGGCACGAGCCTGTTCGTTCTGATCCTTCTCCCCTTGCTGCCCGCCACGATCATGCGATCGAAGGACAAGGCTATTCCCAGCGAGCCGGATCCAGAACTCCGCGCTGCGGAAGACGACATATAGGGCAAGCAAATCCCCCTCCCTTTGACGGGAGGGGGAGGGGTGGACGTGTTCCAGCCATCGAACGGAACCGCGAAAGCGGCAGCCCCCTTAGCCCCAATCCCTCATCGCCGGATCCCTACCTCCGCAAGCCATCAGACCCATTCCGTCAAACGAGCCCAACAAACCGGGCGCTGCATTAGCACATACTTCCCGTGAACACCCATCCGGGAGGCAAAGCTTGTTAATCACCGCTGCAGTCGCGGCCCTCGCGATGACACAAGGCAACACGCAGGAAATGCGTTTGCTCCGTTATCCAAGCGTCCACGGCAATCAACTTCTCTTCACCTATGCCGGCGATCTCTGGACCGCCGACTCTGACAATGCGCTGGCCCGGCGGCTAACCGCCCACCCCAACAACGAATCACGTGCGCGGTATTCGCCCGACGGCTCGATGATCGCGTTCACCTCGAGCTACGATGGCAACGACGACGTCTACGTGATGCCCGCCGATGGCGGCGAACCCAAGCGGCTCACTTTTGATTCCGTGCCTGAGAACGTAGTTGGCTGGACGCCCGACGGCAAAGTCGCTTTCATCAGCGTCGCAGGCAGCATCTCCAATCGCATGCCACGACTTTGGCTCGTTGATCCGAAAGGCGGACTTCCCCAACCCACACCCGTGTTGGAAGCGGCAGATGTTTCTTTCTCGCCCGACGGCAGCAAAGTCGCCTATCACCGCATGAACAGCAACCAATTCAACTGGCGGCACTATCGCGGAGGAACTCAGGGTCGCATCTCGATCTTCGATCTGAAGAGCGATACGTACAGCGAACTACCCAGCGGCGACTTCAACTCTTACTCGCCGATGTGGATCGGTAACTCGATCTACTTCGTCAGTGACCGCGAGCTCGATTGTATCAATCTCTATCGATATGATCTCGGTTCGAAGTCGACGAAGCGGCTCACCGATTTCAAGATGGGCGATATCAAGTGGCCATCGACCGATGGCAAGACGATCGTGTTCGAACGGGATGGGTATCTCTATGAATTCGATACTACGAGCGAGAAACTAACCCAAGTCAATCCCCGCGTTCAGTCGGATGTTGTCGCAGCCCGGCCTGCTCTCAAGAAGCTGGGGCCACAAATCACTTACGCAACCTTGTCGCCCTCATCCGTGCGCATCGCCGTCGAAGCGCGAGGCGAGATTTTTAGCGTTCCCGTGAAGTCGGGTGACACGAGAAACATCACCAACACTCAGTCCGCACGCGAGCGATTCCCAAATTGGTCGCCAGACGGACAGACCATCGTCTATGGGAGCGATGAGGGTGGAACATGGCAACTGTATTCGATGCCGCAAATGGGCGGCACACCCACCAAGTTGACCACCATTCCAAGCACCTCATTCACCGCGATTGCCTGGTCTCCGGACTCCAAGAAGATCGCCTTCGGCACTCGCGACTACAAACTTTTTGTCTTGGACGTCGCGAGCAAGATCGTTACTAACTTCGATGAAGACGAGCTCGGTCCGATCTCCGCCTTCGACTGGTCACCGGACAGTAAGTGGATCGCCTACATTAAGAGTGGCAAGAATGAGTTCGGCAGCGTTAACCTTTACAACGTCGCGGACAACAAGTCGACCCAGATCACCGACGGCTACTTCCGAGACGACACGATCTCATTCGATCTCAACGGAAAATATCTCTATGTAATTTCCGCCCGCGACGTCGATCCAACCCCGAGAGGCGACGACTTCGACGTCACCACCGCCTCGCTGAGGCAACGGGTATACATGCTCGTTCTCAATTCGACTGATGAGAATCCGCTCATGAACTCGAATGATGAGGAGCCGGTCACACCCCCAACTTCGCCCGCAGAACCAACTGCAGCAAAACCCGAAGGAGCGCAAGCAGGCGCCAACAAAACAGGCATCGACGTCAAGATCGATCTTCCCGACCTGGGCAATCGAATGGTCGCTCTTCCTTTGCCGCCGGGCAGCTACGGCTTCGTAGTCGGCGTGAAGAACGGCGTATTGATCGGCACCGGGGACGGCCTCACGCGATTCGACGTCGATGGTCAAGACACCACTCCCGTCTTCAACGGAGCCATTTCATCCGCGTCATTCAACAACGCACGAACCAAGATGGTTTATCAGAGCGGCGGAAGACTTGGAGTCGTCGATCTGAAACCCGGCGCGAAAGCAGGCGACGGAAATGTGTCACTCGATGACGTCGAAACGATCATCGATCCTCGCCAAGAGTGGAAGCAGATGTTCTGGGACGCCTGGCGCTGGGAACGCGACAACTACTACGACACGAACATGCGAGGTCTGGATTGGAGAGCGATGGGCGATCACTACGCTGCATTCCTTCCCTACGTCGCACACCGATCAGACCTGAACTATCTCATCGGTCTATTGATCGGCGAACTCGGAACGTCGCATACGTATGACGGTGGCGGAGACATGGGTCTGACCGTTCGCCCCGTTGCCGTCGGCCATCTCGGCGCGGACTACGATGTCGCGAACGGCAAGGTCCGCTTCTCGAAGATTTATAAGGGCGCAAGCTTCTACGAAGATCGCCGCGGACCACTCGGTGATCCAGGCGTCAACGTCAAAGAAGGCGATTACTTGTTGGCGATCGATGGAATCCCTGTCGATGCAAACACGAACCCAAATTCATTGATGGTGGACAAGGCTGGCAAGTACGTAACGCTCACCGTTAACAGTTCGCCAAGCATGGAGGGCTCGCACAAGGTGCGCGTCCGACCGGTCGCAAACGAAATCCAACTTCGTTACGAAGCTTGGCAAGAGACGTGTCGACAGACGGTAAGCAAATTGTCGGGTGGTCGCATCGGCTACCTGCACGTTCCCAACACTTCGACCGAAGGCGCGATTGAATTCGTGAAGGGCTACTACGCGAACGTCGACAAGGACGCGCTCATCGTCGATGAGCGATACAACGGCGGCGGATCGATTCCAACTCCTTGGATCGATATCCTAGCGCGCAATTACGAAACGTTCTTCCGCGGTCGACACGGCTCCGACATAGGTTTCCCGTTGCGCAGCAACGTGGGGCCGAAGGTGATGCTGATCAACCCGTATGCCGGATCAGGCGGCGACATGTTCCCGTACCTCTTCCGACGCCAGAAGATCGGACCACTCATCGGCACCAGAACGTGGGGCGGACTCGTTGGCTACAACGAGCAGTACGCTCTTTCGGACGGCGGCTACGTCACTGCACCGGAGGCCGCGTTCTATGAGCCGACCACTGGAAAATGGATCGCAGAAAACCACGGCATCGAACCAGATGTCGAGGTTGACGCGAGACCGGATCTGGTCTACAAGGGCCAAGATCCCCAACTCGAAACGGCGGTGAACTATCTGCTGAAACAGCTCAAAGATCACCCACCCGTAAAGAACAAGCGACCGGAACCGATTCCGATCAAAAAGTAAAACGCAGAAGCAAACCCCTCCCCTGCAATCGCGGGGGAGGTTGATGAGCGATCGACCAAATCCCAGATCGAACTACCCGCCCAACGCCTGAACCGCACCCTGCGCGTTGCGACGAGTAAACACCATGCTGTTCGTCGTGAGCGGCTGGAGGTACTTGATAGCGGCCTTGTCGCCATAGCTCTCAAGCGAACTGATCGCGTCGTTCCGCGCACCGAACGAACGCTCCTGAACAACTTTCACCAACGCGTTAAACACGCGGCGATCACCCGGCTTATCCTTGAGACTGCCGAGCGTCTGGATGCAAGTCTGTCGTAGCGCTTCGCTGTCGGAATGTGCGAGAACGCCAAGGCAAAGCTCGCGCGCCTTGTCCTTGTTATTCTTAGTGAAATAGGAGAGCGCCGCTCGACGGAATTCTTCGTTGTACGAATGAAGCGTCCATGCCTTATCCGCAAGCGCATCATCCTGCGTGCTGTTCAGAAGTGTTCGCATTGCTGTCTGACGAACGATCAGATTCGTATGGCGATCAGCCAACTCGCGCAAACGCGCCTCCATCAGCGAAGTGAGAGGCTCACCCGAAGGATTGCCCGCAATCGCATTCACGATCTTTGGATCGTCGCTGTTCAGCATCTCCATCAGATAGTTCTTGTCTTTCACTCCACCGACCATGCGCTCCCACAATTGCTCGTTCTTCTCTTCTTTGCAGAGCTCCAACGTTTGCTCGGGCGAAAGCTTCGGATCCATCGTCTCTTGCAACCGAGCTTTCGCCGCGGCGTTCGGCGCGTTGCGATACATCGTCATGTACTCTTCGGCCTTGATCGTGTAGTCATATCGAATCATCGATCCTAAATACACCTCTGGATCAACGAGAACAGGCTTCCCTGCGAGGTTGCCAAGTGGCAATTTCGCCTCCGCACCGTTTGAAAACACGGTCTTCTTCTCCCACGTCGTCCCGTTGAGAATCCAGACCGGAAGTTGCAGATCGAAGTACGGCGCTTTCTGATCGATCAAAAGATCGGAACCGCTTCTCTTCACCGTGATCTGTGGCATCGACGCCGTATACAGCCACTGCTTCCTAAACGTATCGAGATTAACACCCGTCGACTTCGACATCGAAGCAAAGAACTGCTCCGTCGTCACTGGCGTGTACTTGTATTTGTTCAAATAGTCGGTAATGCCGTGCCAGAACTTGTCTTCTCCTAGCGTGTACATCAGCCAGAACAATCGCGTCGCGCCACCCGGATAAACAGATCCCCCGAACTCATCGATCGGCTCTGTATAACCCGACCAAACAACCGGTCTTCTCTCTCCCATCGTGGAGAAATAGCCTCCCTGAAGAGTATCGTAGCGACCTAAATCGTAGGCATCCTGTCCGTGCGCCGCACGGACGAAGAAGTGCGGCAGGAATGTCGCAAAGCCTTCGTTCAGCCATGCATGCGACCAACTCGCGCACGTCACCGTGTCACCAAACCATTGGTGGGCGAGCTCGTGAAGGATCAACCCTTCTGAATCGATGACCGGAGCAGCTTCATTAGGAAACAGCGCCGTGATCGTCTGCGTCACCGCCGTGATGTTCTCCATGCCGCCGAACATATAGTCCGGGACCGCACTCTGCTCGAACTTCGCATACGGGTAGTCGAACCCCGTCTGCTTCGAATACACCGCAATCATCTTGTCGGTGCCGCCGAAAGCGTTCTTGCCCATCTCGTCAAGCCCTTCCGGCACATTCCACATCACTGGCGTACTGCCAAACGTTCCATCCGGAACGCGATCGTATTTGCCCGTGATCAACGAAATCAAATAAGTCGACATCGGCTGATCCATCCGGTAGTGAACGATCTTCATGTTCCCGGCCGGTTTCGTGTCCACCATGCGACCATTCGTGATCACCGTGTAATCAGCAGGCACCTTCACATACGAATCCCACGTCGTCTTATCATCTGGATTGTCGTAAGTCGGAATCCAGTAGTGCGTATCGATCATCTCACCCTGCGTGTAAACCACGCTCGTATGGGCTGGAAATGCGCGAGACGCTGGAATGAAATAAATGCCCGCCTCAGGACGGCCCGTGTAGACCAGCTTGACCAACAGCGTGTCCTTCGGTCCGCTCACCTTGGGCAAAGTAACAATCACCTGCTCTTTGCCATAGCGAAACTTCGCCGGCTTTCCGTTAACCGTCACCGTCTTCATCGCCAGCTTGTCCGAGTCGAACCACACTTCCTTCGTCCCGGATTTCAAAGGGACAACCGTGTTGGTTACTTGCCCGTCGATAGTGCCCAACGTCTCGTCGAATGACAGGTGCCATTCGACATTCTTGAGGTCGTAAATCCGTGGGGGTCGCGTGTTGTGTTGGGCCGTGGCCAGAGAACCCAGGGTGGCGAAAATGAGGGAGCTAACCGTAAAGCGCGTGGGACGCATTGGTGGACATTACCGAAAACAGCCAGCGTTTAAGGGTAAATGCCAAATGGCAGATAGTAAATGGCTGGTCGCCACCACGAAAGGCACCCTCGCGATGAGCCTAATAATTGAAGCTCAACCTAGGCTAATTGAACTATTTACAATTTACCATTTACCATTTACCGACCCGCGACACCGATCAGACGGTAAAACCTAAGGCGAAATGAGCCAGCCTTACGATCGCGTATTCAACTTCTCGGCCGGTCCCTGCACTCTCCCCGTCGAAGTCCTGGAAGAAGCCCGGGACGGCATGATGAACTACAAAGGCAGTGGAATGAGCGTCATGGAAATGAGCCATCGCTCCGCAAGCTTTGAAGCCATTCTCGCCGAGGCTGAGGCAGACCTTAGAAAGCTGCTAAATGTGCCAGATAATTACAAGATCCTCTTCCAGCAAGGCGGCGCATCGATGCACGCGAGCATCATCGCCATGCAGTACATGAAGCAGGGCGACATGCCGCAGTACATCACCACCGGCACCTGGGGCCAGAAGTCGATGGAATATGCGAAACTCCTTGGCGATCTCGATGAGATCTACTCAGGAAAAGCCGACAAGTATCGTTGCGCTCCCGAGTTCGATTCTTTGAAACTCAATCCGAAGGCTGCCTATCACTACTACACCAGCAATGAAACGATCCAAGGCGTCCAATTCCAAACCGATCCGACCGTTGACGGCACTTGGGTTTGCGATATGTCATCCGACATTCTCGCGCGCGTGCTGGATGTCAACAAATACGGAATCATTTACGCCGGCGCACAAAAGAATCAGGGCCCTGCAGGCGTTGTCACCGTTATCGTGCGGGATGACATGCTTGCCCGAGTGCCTGAGAACATGACGCCGATGTTCGACTATCGCGCGCAAGCTGAAAACGACTCGATGTTTAACACCCCTCCATGCTGGACCATTTACATGTGCGGTCTTGTTTATAAGTGGGTCGAGCGACAAGGTGGCGTCGCCGAGATGAATCGACGCAACAAAGAGAAGGCCGGCATCATTTATAAAGCGATCGACGAAAGCGGCGGATTCTACAAGGGCCACGCGGCCAAAGAGGTCCGCTCGATCATGAACGTTTCCTTCACCCTTCCCGATGAAGAACTGACGAAGAAGTTCGTGAAAGAATCGGAAGCAGCAAAGCTCGATGGCTTGAAGGGCCATAGAAGCGTCGGCGGTATCCGCGCAAGCATCTACAACGCGTTTCCGAAAGAAGGCTGCGAGGCACTAGCCTCATTCATGCGAGACTTTGCGGCTCGAAGCTAAGAAACCCCTCCCCTGCACCGCGGGGGAGGTCAATGAGCGGCCGACGAGCTTGCGAAGTCGTCGCGAATTGGGAGGGGGTGCTTTCAAGACGTGAAACGCGTCCTCGCACCCGGATGGAACGCCGTCGTCGCAAACTGGCGCCCACTGGTCGCGATCCAATTCGTTTGCCTCCTCTTGGTCGTCGGCTACTACACCCTCACCCCGATCCAAAACGCTTGTGCCGTCCTCGCTAAATGGAAAGCCGACGGAGGCGTGATGTTCGCCGCTCTGTCCGTTGCGATCGCTGCCGCCATCCTCCCCGAGATCGCAAGGCGCATCACCAAAGTTCCGCGCGACAAACCACTGACCATCGGCGATGTCACGTTTCAATTTGCCTATTTCGCAGTCCTCGGAATCGCGATCGACTTTCTCTATCGCGGTCTTGGAATTTTGTTGGGAGACTCGCCCACGCCCATCGTTGTGATTGAAAAAGTGCTCTGCGACATGATCGGCTTTTCCGGCTTCTTCAGCATGCCCCTCGCCGTCGTTCTCTTCTCATGGCGAGACGCAGATTTTAAATTCGCTGGCGTACCTCCCCTCCTAAAGAACGGAGGCTTTCTCGAACGCTACATACCGCTCCTCATCACTTGCTGGGCGTTCTGGTTCCCCGTCATGGCGTGCCTTTACAGCCTGCCGGTCAACCTTCAATTTGTGTTCGTCGTTCTCGCAGAAGCAGCGTGGTGCTTACTCCTTGTAACCGCCGCATCGCGTACACCGGAGATCGACAAGACCATCGCGTAGGTAGAAAACAAACAATCTACTGCCGCTTAGCGTCTTAGTCTTGAATGATCGCCACTCTTGCACTTGCGCTCCTCACCCAAGGCCGACAGGTCGATCCCGCTCAAGTTGCGATCGAAGCGATTCAAAGATGCGATCGCGACAATTCGGGCAACCCGCTCTCAACGATCCGCGCAATCAATGCACTCGTCGCCCTCAGCCCAAATCGAACACGCCAAGTGCTCGAACAGTATTTCAGCAAGTCGATCACCACGCCG